>MRWG01000335.1_pt1 | contig 66708 bp, 60 predicted proteins | sample 1013341 | NCBI WGS metagenome assembly MRWG01 (sample SAMN06117577, study PRJNA244670) | biofilm metagenome | biome: Water; feature: Cathode Biofilm; material: Biofilm; isolation source: microbial consortium enriched at the cathode of a solar microbial fuel cell | place: USA: District of Columbia ...
TGAGCCCAGCTGCCGGCGCGCCCACCCACCCGCCATCGTGACGCCCGGCGGCCGCGGTCGCGCGCCGTAAATGCAAGCCGAAAAGCGCAATAAAGCATCATTTTACGCCAGGGCGCGAGACTTCGTCGCGGTCCCGGCGGGTCCCCCGCGGGGGCACCACGATCGCCGCCGCGGGCCCCGCTTCACACGCCGCCAGCGGCAATGAACGGACCTCGCAGCGCGCCCATCAGAGGCTGCTGAACCGATGGCTTGAATCTGCCGTTTGCCTTGACGATTGCGGCACGGGTCGATTAAAGTAGAAACGAATCTACTCTGGCTTCGACACGAAAAACAGACCGGCGATCCAGTCTGCACGGAACAGGCCATTGAGTGACAGCAGCTGACTGGGGCAACCCACACCGGAGACAACGCTATGGCAGGGTCCAAAACTGCAACCGCCGCGCGTCACCGGTCGAGAGCAATCGTATCCGCATCGTCCGCATCTCTCCGTGAGCCCCGCACCCTGATATTGCAGGCAGAGCCAGCACAACGGCCACGACGTACGGCGAGCGACTGTGCCCGCCAGCGCTTGTTGCTGTCGCGAATCAACCATAAGGAGGCATAACAACAATGGCTTCAGATAAACGCGCTGCGATCAGCGTACTGGTCGTCGGTGAATCCTGGATCAAACACACGGTTCACCTGAAAGGATTTGACCAGTTCCATACCACCGAATACGAGGAAGGCGCCGGCGTATTTCTCGCCGCACTCGAAGGCGCCGGCTACGACATCACTTACATCCGTGCGCACGAAGTCTCGCAGCGGTTTCCGACGACCCGGGCCGAACTCGACCGCTTCGATGTCGTGATCCTGAGCGATATCGGCTCGAACTCGTTCCTGCTCTGCGACGAGACGTTCCTGCGTTCCGAGCGCACCGTCAACCGTCTCGCCCTGCTCGCCGAGTACGTCGAAAACGGCGGCGGCCTGCTCATGGTGGGCGGCTACATGTCGTTCGCCGGTATCGACGGTCGCGCCCGTTACCAGGCGACGCCGCTGGCGGCCGTGCTGCCGGTAACGATGCTCGACCACGATGATCGGGTCGAAGCGCCGGAAGGCCTCGTGGCGACGTTTCCGGTGCCGGATCACCCGGCGCTCGGCGGCACGCCGCCACAATGGCCAATCCTGCTCGGCTACAACAAACTGCGCGCGAAAGCGGACGCGACGGTGATTGCCGCGCACGGCGACGACGCCTTGCTCGCCGTCGGTGAAATCGGCAAAGGACGCTCCGTCGCGTTCGCCTCGGATGTCGCGCCACACTGGGCGCCGCCGGAATTCATGTCGTGGCCGCACTACGCAAAACTGTGGGCATCCATCGTCTCGTGGGCCGCGGGACGGTAAACTAGGCGGATGTCACGCACGAACCGTATCAAGTCGAACCATCGTCCTACGATGAAGGACGTTGCCGAGCATGCGAACGTTTCGGTGAGTACGGTCAGTTACGTCCTGAACAACACGGGGCCGGTCAGCGCCGACCGGCGGGCACGCGTCATGAACGCGGTCCGTGAACTGAACTACACCCCGAACGAATCCGCGCGCAGCCTGAAACGCCAGAGCGCGGCCACGGTCGGGCTCGTGATCCCGGATTTGACGAACCAGTTCTTCAGCCTGCTCGCCCACGGCGTCGTTCGCGCGGCAGCGCTGCGCGATGTGCTCGTCGTGCTGTGCAGTTCCGACAGTGCCGAGGAGGCCGAATCCGGCAATGCGAGACTGCTGCGCAGTCAGCGCGTCGACGGCGTCGTGTACCTGACGGGTTCCTACGAATCCCACACCGCGCTGCTCGAATTGCAGTCGGTGGGTCCGGTAGTCCTCGTCGACGAACGGATCCCGGGCGCCGACCTGCCGGCGGTAGTGGCCGACGGCCGCCGCGGGGCGCGCGAAGTTGCGTCACTCGTGGTCGGACTCGGGCACAAACGGTTTGCCTGTATCGCCGGGCCCACGGCACTGTGGACCGCGGAGCAACGCCTCGCCGGCTATCGCGAGGCGCTCGCGATGGGTGGTCTCGATCCCGACAGTATGGACGTACTCATCGGCGATTACCGGCAGGATTCCGGTTTTGAACTCGCGAACAAAGTGCTCAGCGTGCCGCGTGCGCAACGACCGACGGCGCTGCTGTGCGCGAACGACATGATGGCGATCGGCGCACTCGAGTACTGCCGCCAGGCCGGACTCGACGTGCCGGGCGACGTCAGCATCGTCGGCTTCGACGATGTCCCGATGGCACCGTTACTGACCCCGCGCCTCACGACGGTAAGGCAACCCGCCCATGAAATGGGCATGGGGGCCGCGAATTTGCTGCTCGACCTGATCCAGGGCGAGTCCGAGCCGGTGATCCCCGCGCCCTACCCGGTGCAGGTCGTCGCGCGCGAATCCGCCGCGAAGCCGGCGCAGGACTGAGCACATGGCCGGCCGCGTGATCGTCGTCGGGGCGATCAATACCGATCTCGTCATCACCGCAGCTCATCTGCCCGCACCGGGTGAAACCGTCGTCGGCGGCGGTCTGCAGACATTCGGCGGTGGCAAAGGTGCGAACGCAGCAGTCGCGGCAGCGCGCGCGGGTGCGGGAGTCGCGCTCGTCGGCGCCGTCGGTGCGGACGATACCGGCACACGAGCGAGCGCCGATCTGCAGGCCGACAATGTCGACACCCGCCACGTCGCGGTGCTCGACGCGACCCCGACCGGCGCCGCCCTGATCGTCGTCGACGACAAGGGCGAAAACCAGATAGCGATCGGACCGGGCGCGAACGGCGCGGTAACACCGGAACACGTGCAACTCGCGCTCGCTGCCACGCTGTCCGGCAGCGACCTCGTACTCGTGAGCACGGAAATTCCCTATGCCGCGGTCGCGGCGGCGGTCACAGCCGCGACCGCCGCCGGCGTGCGTTGCATACTGAACCCGGCGCCCGTGATCGCGGGCCTGGCCGGGTTGCTGGTGCATGGACCGATTGTCACGCCGAACGCGATCGAGTTGCGGGAACTCGCACGCCAGCTCAGCGAAGCCGGCGGTGAAACGGACGCGCCGCTCACGATCCAGCAATGCCTCGCCGTAGTTGGTGAGCACACGCGCGCACCGGTCATCGTGACGCTCGGCGGTGACGGTTGCGCGGTATGGTTACCCGACGGCGCGGTCACGGCGATCCCGGCGCCGACGTCGGTAAGCGTCGTCGACACGACGGGCGCCGGTGATACGTTCAACGGCGTACTCGCGACGCGTCTCGCCGCCGGCGATGACATCCTCGTGGCGGTCAAGACCGCGGTTGTTGCAGCATCACTCTCGGTCGGCGCCGCCGGCGCGCGCGGGGGTATGCCGACGGCAGCGCATATCGCCTCGGCACTCGCGGTCTCTTATTGCTGATCCGTTCGACGCCGCCGGCGTGACCGCCGGGTCCGGCTCCTGCCCGGTTACACTGCGCGTCCTTCATACGGGTTCGCGACCCGCCGCGCGTTGTGCGCGGTAGGCCGAACGCCACACGGCACGGCCCACCGGGCGCGTGCCGCGGGCCTGCCGGATCAGAGCAGTCGATCCGTCACGTGGTCCGGCAAGGTGCGGGATTCCACCGCCTGGGGCGCCGCGGTTTCACGGCAATCCCAACCGATCATCTTGTCGGGAATCAACGCGTAGTATTTCCGTCCGACGGTCTGACCGAACTGGAAGTAAGGTTCCGCGTAGGGATGCCCCTCGTAGAAATACTTGTTGAACACGAGATTCTGCAGCTCTTCGAACAGCTCCTCGTCATCGACCTCGACCGCCGAACCGAGAATTCGTACGCCGGCGACGGTTGCATATTCATCGCCGCTATCCACGATCCCCGCGAGGCTGCGCTTGGCCTTGATGTTCGCGCCGTGCTTACCGGCGGCATCGATCGGCAGGAATATCGTCTCGTCGCGTATCACATACCACAACGACGACAGGTAAATCGAACCGTCCTCGTTCGTTGTCGCCAGGCGTATCGTTCGCTGGCGTTCAAGATACGCCCAGCGTTTCTTGCCGCGTAGCGGCGCCGCCATACTCGCGTTGACTTCGACGAATGCGTTGCTTTGCAAAAGTGCCATATCGAACTACCCCCTCAAGGCTTGCAGTTGTTTTCTGTAACTCGGCGCCTCGACGATCCCGGGTCCGTTCGACGGACCGCTCGTCCACAGGAACGTGCTTTCGATTCCGGTCGCCTCGAGCGTGTACGTATATCCGGCCGGCAGGTAGATGTGCTCTCCCGGACGCGCCTCGAGCACGACCTCCCTGCCCGCTGAGTCGCGCACGCGCAAACGGATCATGCCGGTGAGACACATTTGTGATTCGTCGAAGTTCGACTGCGTCCAGTTCACCGGTTCGTGATCGGCTTTCGCGTAACAGATCCCCTGACGAAAGTAGCGCGCATCCTCGCGCTCCTGCGAAATAAAAATCCCGGTTTCGATTCCCGTATTGAACTCGAGACGTGGCATCTCCTCGATTTCATCGGGGGTCATCACTTTCGGATATCGTTGCGGTTTGGAATTCAGTTCCTCGTTGGCGCCCATGGCCACCTCCTGCTGATGTCGAGTAATAGTCGCTGTCGTCGCGGGCCAGCCCCACCAGGGTCACCCGCGTGCTGTTTACAGGCTGCTTAACCGCGCTTGCGCAAATGCGGTGGCAACACCCGCCGCTCCATCGTCGGCGCTTGCGGTAACAACCGCCGATCCCAGCCCTCGATCCGTTCGGGATCAAGCTGAAACCACCGTCGCGCGATCATCATGCCGGTGCTGAGATACGCTTCGAGATGCGGATGTCCCATGTAGAAGTATTTTTCGAGCACGAGATCGACGAGTTCGTCGCGCAGCCGTTCCCGTGTGATTTCCGTCGCCTTGCCGGCGATCTGTACACCACGGAACGTCGTTATATCTTCGCCGTCATCGACAACCGCGGATACGCGGCAATCACGCTCGAGCGCGTCGAGGTGTCGCGACGCGGGGGTTGCGGCGCGGCCCGGATCCCCGACCACCGGATCGATCGCGAAATAAATGCGTTTGTTGCGTACGACAAACCAGACCGGGCTTATCTCAATCGCTTTTCTGCCGGTCACGGTGGCGAGCCGCATCGTTTTGGCGATCTCGAGATAACCCCACAGGCTCTCGTCCCGGAGCGGCGCAATCTGAAATTGTGTGACTGCCATTTTACTGCTTCCTTTTGCGCGTCGGATTTTTCTTCGGCGAATTCGAGTTGATCAGCATGTCGCTGTAAGCGGGACCCGCGGGATCCCCGGTATCGCGCCAGCCCGAGTGCAACACCGGCGCCATGGTCCAGAAATTGATCGAATCGACCCCCGAAGCGCGCAGCGTGTAGGTGTAACCCGCGGGGGCCCAGAAATGATCACCCTCATCGACGACGAACTCCGCTTCATTGCCTTCGATGTCCTTGACCAGGATCACGAGCTGGCCTTTCATGCAGTAGAACGCTTCGTCCCAGCTCACCTCTTCCCACACGAGATCGTCCATATCCGCGTCGTGGAAACAGAGCCCCTGGCTGTAGAAGCGCGACTCGTCGCGTTCGCGTGAAATAAAGATCCCGCTCTCCATACCCGGAACAAAGCGATAGCGCGGCATCGCGGCAATGTCTTTGTGCCGCATGTGACGCGGGTACCGGTTCGACCGTTTCTGGACCGACGCCCTGATACGCGCACCTTTCGTTTTAGCAGTGCTGCTTGAAGCAACCATTGGATACCATCCTCCTTACTGACGTGTCGGGTGCGCGCACCGGGCTTGTTTGCGCCGTGCGCGTGGCCGTCGTGCGCGCGGTCTTGAACCGACGCAACGGCTGTAAATCAATTCGAGCTGCACTCGCTCAACAGTGCACGACCGGCGATATATGCCGACCACAAATCCGTGCCCTCGTACGACACCCGCGCGAGCTCGCGGATTACGGGCTTCGCATTCACCGCAACCGTGTACTCGAGCGTGCTGAACAACGCGAGATCGGATAAGGAATCGCCATAGACGATGCACTTGTCGTCCGCCAGCCCGAGCTCGGCCAGCAGCTGCCGCGTGATCGCGAGTTTGTCGTCGCTGGTAATCATCTGCTCGGCGCCGTCGGGATCACCGGGGGAGACGAGCGCACCGAAAGCGAAATTCACTCCCCACTGCGCAAAGCGATCGACGAAAAATTTCGGCGACTGCGAGATCACGACGCTGTGCTCGTTGCGGGAACGGATATCGGCGAACACGTTCTCCACACCGTCGAGCCAGGGCGCGTTCGCGAACGCGGCGTCGATGTGCGCGTCCGTCAATCCTTCCCACAATGGCAGGCAGTGCTCCCAGTATGCGTTGTCGCTGAATTCGCCGTGTGACCACGCGCGTTCGATTTCGACGTTCTGTTCGAACACGCCGGCCGCGCGCGATATTTCGAGGCACGCCGACCCGTGCAACAGGGTCCCGTCCATATCGAAGACATGTAAATACGTCATCGGATCCCCGGGTGCAGGCCTTGCGTCCAAACGCTATCGCTTGGCGCCGCGCTGCGCGCGCGCATCACGCAGCGGCTTGACGATGTCGAGGTACAGGGATTCCGGATACTCACGTTCGCTGCGTTCGATCACCTCGGCGAAATCCCACTTTTTCAGCAATTTCCCATTGCGAAACACGGGAACGAGTTCGTTTTCCTCCGGCGGGATGGAATCACGGGGCACGGTTGTATACGTGCCGTTGTCGAATTTCAGCGCAAGGCGCCCCTTCTTCGAAACTTTCATACCGGAACCGGAAGGCGCCTTGTAGATGTCACGCCATTCACCGTTGACGCAAACCGCATTCGCTTTCTGACCGAAATTCATCGTGTCGCGATTGTGATGCTGCAGCAGACCGCCGCCCATGCCGAACAACGCGTTCTCCGCGGAAAATCCGCGCCGCTCCATTTCAATGAACACCTGCGGCAATGCCGCGAAATTCACGCCGTCACCCTGGACGACCCGGATATACGGCGGCAATACCCTGAAGCCCTTCGAGTTCGTTTCGTAACCGAACGCATCCATCAACCACTCCGTCGTATCGGCGGTTACCTGAACAATGTCGCCGGAGTCGGGGCGTGCGCCGACGAGGCCGGGGAAATTCTCGATCATCTGTTTCAATTCGCCACCGAGAATGTTTTTCACGCAGTTCTCGTGGTCGTAGGTATCGGTGAGCAAAAGCGCGCACCCGGCATCGCGGTACATTTCGAGCATGTTGCGCAGCGCGGCCGCTTCGTTCTCCCGGCCCCAGGCACTGAAACCTGCATGCTCGGAATTCGGACCCGAGTTCGATATGTTGCCCGCGTTGTAATAACGCTTCGCGGCGAGAATGCCGGGAACCGTGTCGCTTTGACTGAAATTCACGAGGTGGGCCATACCGCCGAGTGCCGCCGACTCCATGGAGCTCACCCCGCGGGCGCCATAGTCGTGCAGCATCGAACGCAGCATCTGCGGATTGTCGGATGTGTGTTCCAGCGTGTCGCGGATCACCTGCTTCAGCAACCAGCTGACCGATCCGATCGTCGTCGGATACCAGATTGCGCGTAACAGCGCGGTTTCGAAAAAGCTCGTTACCCACCAGTATTTCGGATCCGTGTTGACGAGCTGCACGAGGACATTGCGCGGTGGCAGTACCGTACCTTCGGGAACCGCTTCGATCTCGACGGGAAGAAAACCGCCGTAATCATTCAGGATGCCCATCCACAGATCACGGTTGAACGGCACGCCCTGTTCGCGCTCGATGTGTTCCGCCTCGTCGATGTCCTCGAGCGTGATCGGCCGCATCAGGTATTCGCGCAGAAACGCCTGCAAACCGATAAACATCGTCGACGGAAACTCACCGCCGCGTGATTCGATGTAGCTCGACACGTACTCGGTACCCGGCGGGTAGAGCGAATAGTGGCAATGCTTGTAGTTGTCGACGTTGATGATGATGTTGTGATCGAAACCCATGGCAAGCCTCACTGACAGATGCTGATGCGGTTCCCGAAAGCGCTGAAGCCCTGGCGGGGCAACATGCCAAGCTCGAGGTATATCGCGCGGAACAGGTATGTTGGATAAAACATTAACGTTTCTATGCTTTGCCGTCAATATCGCAGAATCAAGTCGACGAATGCGCTGGGGGCAATTCGTAAAATATCCATATCTTTATGTTTTATATGCACTAATCTGGATTTCTTGTTACTGAAACAAACGGACGACGATAGAACATAATCGTTTCTATATCAGACACTAACCAGCGCTCGTGAACGGGAACGTCCCGCGGCTTGCGGTGCCGCTGGATGTTCGCCGCATCGTGACACGGCCACACGCGCGGGCGACTGCCGTCGGGTAAACAAGGCCGGTGCGCACGCGGTGACGCGCGGCTACAGTCTCTTGGTTGGGGATAGGGCCGGGATCGGGCCGGCAGGTTTCGCCGGTCCGCGCGGGGTCACGCTCAGGTGCGCAGTTCGCGGAGTATTTGCTCGGTCGCGACGTAGATATCCGCGGCGCCGGTCGCGATATCCTCGACGAACGACTGAATCTTCAGCGACTGCTCGAGTTCCTGCGCCAGGCGCTCCTGCAGACTCTCGAGCACGAACGCCTCGATCTCGTGGCGGCAGTCCGCGAGTCGCTGTTCCCGGTAACGCGTGCCGCCGGCGGCACAGTAATCGCGGTGGGTTTGGATCGCCTGCCAGACGTCGTCGATGCCCACGTGATGCAGGGCCTGCGCGCTGACTACCGGCGGTTTCCAGCCGCCGGCCGGCGCGCGGCGAAACGTGTTTTCGAGATCGGCGACGGTCTTGTCCGCGCCCGGCTGGTCCGCCTTGTTCACGACGAACACGTCGGCCACTTCGAGTATGCCGGCCTTCATCGCCTGGATCGCGTCGCCCATGCCGGGCACGGCCACGACGATCGTGGTATGCGCGAGGCGGGCGATATCAACCTCGTCCTGCCCGACCCCGACGGTCTCGACGAAAATGACGTCCTTGCCGAACGCGTCCATCACGCGAATCGCGCCGCGGGTTGCCGGGGTGACCCCGCCGAAGTGACCGCGCGAAGCGAGCGAACGCACGAACACCTGGTCGTCGAGCGCAAAGCGGTTCATGCGGATCCGATCGCCGAGGATCGCACCGCCGGTTAACGGACTGCTCGGATCGACCGCGAGCACGCCAACCGTCAGTTGTGCTTCGCGTGCGCGTTGTATGAGGCAATCCGTGAGCGTGCTCTTGCCGGCGCCGGGAGGCCCGGTAATGCCCACGACGAGTGCGCGACCGGCGTGCGTGAACAGTGCCTTCAGGGCCTCCCGCGCCAGCGGGTGGCGGTCGTCGATCAGGCGGATCAGGCGCGACGCGGCGCGAATGTCCCCGTCGATCGTTCCGCTGACGAGCGCGTCGAGCGAAACTTCAGGACGCCGTTTCACCGGCCATCAACCGCCGTACCGTATCGACCATATCGGTGACGACCGCGCCGGAGCCGAACACGGCGGCCACCCCGAGGTCCAGCATCTTGCGCGCGTCCTGCTCGGTGATCACGGAACCGCCGAGGATCACCGGGATGTCGAGATCATGCTGCGCCAACAGCGCGAGCAGTTCCGGCATGTAGTAAAGGTATTCCCACGAGTGACTGCTGATGCCGATCACATCGGCATCCTCTTCGATAGCCGTCGCAACGATCGTCTCCGGCGTATTGAAACAACCGGTGTAGATGACCTCCATGCCGTTATCGCGGAGCATCTTCGCGATACCGACGGCGCCGAGTTCATGCTGGTCCATGCCGAGCACGCCGACGACAACCCGAACCGAACTCATCGCTTGTCCGCCAGCGGCGACGTCAGGTAACCGTAAGGATCGTAGGGCGTGCCCCAGGCCTGCCGCAGGATGCCGGCGATCTCGCCCATCGTGGCCCCGGCGCCGGTACATTCGATCACGGCTTCGAGCATGTTCTCGTCGCTCTGCACCACGTCGTACAGCTTTGCGAACGCCTCCAGCAGCTTCGCCTGGTCGCGCTCGTCGCGGAAACGTTTGATTTCTTCGATGCGATCGAACATCGGTTCGATCTTCTCTTCGCTGATGTCGCGGAGCATACGGTCTTCTTCGGGCGGCATCTGATGCACGTTCATGCCGACTTTAACGACCTCACCGTCATGCACCTGGTGGTGGTAGCGACCCATCGTGCCATGGAAGAACTGCTTGAAATAACCGCTGTTGACGAGTTCCGCCGGGTCACCTTTCGCCTCGATGTCGCGCACCATGTCGAGGATCTTCGCCTCCACCTCATCGGTGAGCGATTCCATGAACCACGAACCGCCGAACGGATCCTGCACGCTGTTGATGTTCGTCTCGAGATCGACAATCTGCTGGGTGCGCAAGCCCACGAGGTGCGCTTCCTTGCTCGGGGTGCGGTAGCCTTCGTCGAACGTTGAAATTTCGAGCGCGCTGACCCCGGCGAGCCCGAGCGCGACGGTCTGCACGGCGCCGCGAACGATGTTGTTCGCCGGCTGCTCGGTGGTGAGCGAGAGCCCGGACGTGTGCACGGCGATGTTGACCGACTGCGAACGCGGATCTTTCGCCCCGAACTCTTCTTTCATCATGCGCGCGAAGATGCGGCGGATGGCGCGGATTTTCGCGATCTCTTCGTAGAAATCCATCGAGCAGTTCGTCAGGATTGCGATGCGTGGCGCGAAACTGTCGATATCCAGCCCGCGCGCGAGCAAGGTGCGCACGATATGACGGATTTCGACAAACCCGAGCGCCGCCTCTTCCACCGCGTTCAGCCCGGCTTCGCTGAAGAAATACGTGTCCTCGAGGTAGCCGTGAAACCGCGGCATTTCCTTCGCGCAGAACTCGATGACGTCACACGACATTCTCAGGTGCAGATCGAACGGCATCTTGTACGCATACGAGCAGTGTTCGGCATAAAACGGCCACTCGATCACCGACCCCCTGAGACTCCCCGGTGAAATCCCGCGCTCATGCGCGAGCAGGTAGAGACTCGCAACCATGAACATCGAGGGGCTGGAACTCGATACGGACATCTGGTCGAGCGGAATATCGTCGAGCAATTGACGGTAATCCTCGTGGCGGCACAGCGACACGCCCTGCGTGCCGACCGTGTAGCGCGCGAGCGGATGATCCGGATCCATCAACGACATCGTCGGGCTGTCGCCGATCACATCGAGCCCGGTCTGGCCGAGACTCATCAGGTATTTGAACTGCTCGTTGGAACGCCTCGCGTCGCCTTCACCGGAGAGCTCGCGCTGGATCCAGCCCTGCCCGGTATAGGCACGCGTGCCACGCGTAAACGGATACTCCCCCGGATTGCCGAAGCGCTCCGCGTAGTCGCCGGCATCATCAGCGTCGGGACTATACACCGGATGCAGCTTGATTTTTGAACGGGTGGTGTTTGCCTTCATGACGGGATCCTCGCGCATCGTTGGATGAGATCTAACTCACCTGAAGCAGTATAAAACGTCGGTTAACGGTATCGCACGCACTGGTTCCGATTCTGTCCGCGTCGGCGGTCCCGGGCCGGACGGGGGCGCTTCTGGTCGCGGCAACCGCAGAAACCCCGCAATCTTCTTCAGTCGTCGATGCACGCGACGATCGCACAAGCATTTGTCCCAAAAACACATTCTCACGATGAATCGACCGGGTTAGATTCCGGCGATGAAAGCGATTCGGTAAAGTGATTCAAGGATTAGACGATGGACTTCTTACGCAACGACGAAGAACGCGAAATTCTTGCCGGGCTTCGGCGCGCCGTCGACGAATGCATAGCGCCGCGAGCTGCTGCGGTCGATATGGAGGGGCTTTTTCCTGCCGAGAACTTCGCCGATCTGCATCGCGCCGGTCTCATCGGTATGGCCGTGGCCCCGGAATATGGCGGGCTCGGGTGCGGCCTGCACGGGAATGTGCTCGTGGCGGTCACCGCAGTCGAAGAACTCGCCAGAGGTTGCAGTTCAACCTGCCAGGTCTTCCACAACCACAACGGCTGTATCGGCATCCTCAACTATCTGGGAACGCCGGATCAGCAGCAACGATTCTCCCGCGAAATCGTCACCGACGGTGCGATGCACGTCATCTGGGGCGGCGAAACCGGCAAGCACGTGTACGACATCAAAACCGTCGCGAAACCGGTCGCCGGCGGTTACCTCATCAATGGAACGAAAGTGTTTTCCTCGGGTTCTGGCGGCGCGACGTGGTTTCAGCTTACAGCGCTCGTCGAAGGCAAAGCCCTGACCGACGGCATGATCATTCCGCTGGTTCGCCGGGATAACCCTGGGGTCACCGTCCACGACAACTGGGACGCCATGGGGCAGCGCGGAACCGCGAGTGGTACGACGGTCTACGAGGATTGTTTCGTACCGACCGAAGACGTACTCGGCGCGCCCGGAGATTATTACAAACTTCTGCTGTTCGGTCCGTTCTTCCAGCTGGGCTGGGCGGCACTCTATGTGGGTCTTGCCCGGGGTGCGCTTGAAGCCGCGGTCGAATACGTACGCTCGAATTCGCGGCCGTGGGCCGATGCGCCGATCGAGCGGGCCGTTGAAGATCCGTATATCCGCGGCCACGTTGCCGACATGAGTATTCGCGTCGAGGCCGCACGACAACTGCTGTACGTCGCCGCGCGGGCGATCGAGCGCGCGCACATCGATCCGGCTAACCGGCCGGAGGCCGCCATTGCGGTGTATCGGGCCAAGGTGCTTGCAACCGAGGCCGCGCTGGACGTCACTAGCCGTATCTTCCAGGTGATGGGCGCGCGTGCCGCGGGGAAGCGAACGAATAATTTTGATAGGTACTGGCGTAACGTGCGTACGTTCACCCTGCATGACCCCGTTGACTGGAAACGGCATACCATTGGCGAATACCTGCTCGAAGGCACACCGCCACCGGTTGGATGGTATTAAAGGTACACGGCGTCCGGGCACTACTCGCGTTCCGCTCAGTTGTGACCCATTTCAATCCAGGGGGAACTGATGAATTCACGTAACGGTAAGAAGAAGAAAATGCACCTGTTGGGCTTCGTGCTCAACGGTCTCGTCAATCACACACAGTCCATCTGGACCCGCCCACGACACCACGCCGGCTTCGACGGCGGTTTCGCGAAACCGAAAATGTGGCGGTCACTCGGGCGCACGCTCGAGCGCGGTAAATTCGACGCGATTTTTATCGCCGACGTGCTCGCCCCGTACACGAACTACGAAGGTAATTCCGATACTTCGTTACGCTACGGCGTGCAGTGCCCCGTCCATGATCCGGCCGCGCTCGTCCCGGTGATCGCCGGGGCCACGAAGAAGCTCGGGATCGGCCTCACCCTGTCCACCTCATTCGTTCCCCCGTACCACATCGTACGGCAACTCTCAACGCTCGAGCACCTCACCGACTATCGCGTAGGCTGGAATATCGTGACGTCGTATGCACGCGCGGAATTCTCGGCAATGGGACTGGACGCGATGATTGCACACGAAGAACGCTATGCGCGGGCTGACGAGTTTCTCGAGATCTGTTACGCCTTGTGGGATGCCTGGGACGAAGGCGCGGTGATCAGAGATACGGAAAACGCATCGTTTGTCGATCCGTCCCGGGTACGCGAAGTGGATTTCCAGGGTCAATACATGCGCTGCAAAACCCGTCCATTCACGTTACCCCTCGAACCGTATCGGCGTCCGGTGCTGTGGCAGGCCGGCGGTTCCTCATCGGGACGTGACTTCGCCGTGCGCCACGCCGATTCCGTGTTTCACGTCGCGCCGACCGCACAAACGATGCGCGCTTATACCGACGACATTAGAGATCGACTGGAACGCGCGGGTCGCGATCCGGACTCGATAAGAATCATTTTTGGTTTGCAAACGTTCGTTGGTGAAACCCGCACCGAGGCGGAGGAAAAATACGCGGAAGTTCGCGCAAACATGTCGCTGGAAGCGGCGTTGACGATTATGTCGGGACACTTCGGCCTCGACCTGTCGACATTCGACATCGACGCAGATATGCGCTCAGCCGGCAGAGACCCCGCGATGGAAGGCGCGGTGGGTCAGCTCGAAGCCATCATGGCGGCCGGCGACCCGACGCAACCGCTGACGATCAGGAATGCCGCCGAGATTTACGGCATCAGCTGCGCCGCGCCTATTCTCGTTGGCTCCGCCTCGGACATCGCGGATCAGATGGAAGACTACGCCGAAACGGGCGGCGGCGACGGGTTTATGATTTTTTCGACTTACGTGCCAGGTTGTTACGAAGAATTTGTTGACCTCGTTGTGCCGGAATTGCAACGTCGCGGACGGTTCAGAAAAAAATACACTGGCCGGACCTTGCGGCATCACTTGTCGGAATACTGACCAGCCAGCCAGCGGCGGCGCGGGTACATCATTCGTCGGGCGCCGAACGACACGCGGACCGCCGGTCCGCCGCGACGAGGTGAGCTTTCCGCCAAATAGCACGCCCGCCCCTTAAGCTCTGCATCGCGCGAGCGACTCATACCTGTTTCGCGCGATGCTGCGGCGGGAGACGCGTGTTTCCGGCGCCATTAAAGCGCTCGCGCAAGCTTAAACCCGTTGCCCCATAGCCCGCTTGTACCCTGCCGCGCCGCTGCAATTCCGGCACGACGAGGTCGACGAAATCCGCCAGCGATCCAGGTTGGTCTATCGGGATCAGGTTGAATCCATCGACACCGCCTTCGTCGATCCACAATTCCAGTTCGTCGGCGACCTGGGTGGGCGTGCCGGCGATAAGCGGCGTAATTGACGCCAGCTTCATGTATTCGCACACCTCGGCGAAAGTCCAGCGCTTTTGCGGGTCGATTTCGGCGAAGAACGCTGCAAATTGTTTGATGTGGTTCGAATCAAATGCGCCGATTTCATCCTCCGGTCTGAATCCTGCCAGGTCGATGCCGGTCCACCCGCCGAACAGCGCCAGCAGTCCTTCAATCGCGGCATAGCCTTTATAGCGGGCAACCTTCAGCTCAAGTTCCTGCTGGGTTTCGGCGACAACAACCCCCACTCCCTGCATGAATTTCACCGCGCCACTGCCGCGCCCGTTTGCCGCTTCCAGCGCCCTGACTTTCGCCACGCCCTCGGCGGCTTTATGCCGGTTCTGGAACACGACGAACAGCGCTTCGGCGTGCTTCGCGCCGAACGCGTAGCCGCGTGGCGACTGGCCTGCCTGCACGAGATACGGTGTTCTCTGGATCGTTGGCGCGCACATGTGCGGCCCCTCTACCGCGAAGTATTTACCGCGGTGATTGATCTTCCGGACCCGGGCGGGATCGACGAGCACGTCGTTTTCCGCATCCAGCACGAACGCATCATCATCCCAGCTCTGTTCCCAGAGCTTGTAGCAAACGTCCATATATTCTTCCGCACGTTCGTAGCGTTCATCGTGCTCCAGCAATTCACCAAGACCATTCCGCGCCGCGCTTTCAAGGTAGGACGTGACAATATTCCAGCCGATGCGACCAGCGGTGAAATGGTCGAGCGATGAAAAGAGTTTCGCGGTGACATAAGGCGGGAAGTAAGTCGTGCTGCAGGTAACGAGAAAGCCGAGGTGTTTCGTTTCGTGAGCGAGCAGCGCGAGCAACAGGGTCGGATCGTTTCCCGGTACCTGCACCCCGTGCCGGATACCGGCATCCATGTTGCCACCGTAGACGTCGTACACGCCGTGCACATCGGCAAAAAATAACGTATCGAAACAACCCCGTTCAGCGGTCCTGGCCAGATCAATCCAGAATTCGGGATTGTTGAACCCGGGCACCGAGCGGTCGCGCGGGTTTTTCCATTGCCCTTCGGACTGCGGGGTTGGGCATGCTTGCGTGAATGCGTTCAGATAGATTCGCTTTGACATTACTGGTCGCTCCGAATTGCGTTCGTGCTGAAAAAAGCCCGGACTGTAGTCGCAGGGTCTCGATTCGCCGCTTCCTCCCCCTGGAATCAATCGGAAATAAAAGGGACGGCGGGCCATGACCAGGTCGTAGCGCGGTAGTCGCATAATTTGCCGCGCGTATTCAAATACCCGACAGCGTCCCGCGGATCCGCCTGACACCCGGATTCACCGAATCAACCGGCTGACGGTGCCACTCACGGAGGGCTACAAGTTCCTCCCCCGTGCGCGAATGCGCGGCAAACATCGCGTTCACCGCGGAAGCTGCTGGTTCGGATCCGGTCGAGAAAGAATTTACGCTGGCGCGGCGTTAAGCAGAATGTGTCGAGAGGCCAGATCATTGTGCAGGCTGACCGCTCGACGCACTCCATGGACGCGAATAGAATCGGCGCGAGCGGATCGAAATTGCCAACTCGTGCTAATGCAGCAAAATTCACCCTTATCATCGCACGGGGTCAAGAGCCTGAAGGTGGCGCTTGGCGCGCTGCGCGAACGCGGTATCGACCCGGCCGACTGCCTTGCCGGAACCGGCGTTTCGAACGACGACCTCAATCGACCCGAATTACGCGTGACGCTGCAGCAGGAAGTCGTTTTCTATCGCAATGTCATGCGGCTGTCGCAGGATCCGCTCATCGGCCTCGCCATCGGCGCGCAGTACCACCTGCCGAATTACGGCATCTGGGGCTATGCCGTCATGAGCGCGCCGAGTCTCGAAGACGCGCTGAACCTCGCGTTTCGCTTTATCGGGCTCACGTATACGTGCCACAACATTACCCTGCAGAACGCGGAACATGGCGCGTGCATGAGACTCGTGCCCTTGCGCGATTACGGGGATTGCACCCAGGTCATTACCGATCGGGATACTTCGGCGCTGTTTCTGATCGTCAGTGAATTGCTCGGGCGACCGCTGCCGATGGAACGGATCGATTTATTGCACGAAGCAAGCGAGTACGCGGATCAATATGCCGCTTACTTCCAATGTCCGGTTGATTTCGGCGCCCCGTGCAGCGAGTTGCACATCGATCGCTCGGTGCTCGAATCACCGCTGCCGCACAGCGACCCCTGCACCACGCGGATGAGCGCCTACCAGTGCGAGATATTGCAGTCAACGTTGAATTCGGGCGCGGCAATTGTCACCGAGATTCGACAACTGCTGCTGGAAACACCCGGAAATTTCCCGCCTGTCGATGATGCCGCGCGGCAACTGAACGTGTCCCCGCGCAAGCTGCGTCGACAGCTGAGTAAAGCCGGGCAGACCTACACGCAGATACTCAGCGACCTGCGTTACGAACTCGCGCGCCAATACCTCGACGTAACCTGCCTCACGGTAGCTGAAATCGCGCGAACACTGGGTTATAGCGAACCGGGGAATTTTAGCCACGCGTTCAAACGCTGGAGCGGATTGTCACCGCACGCCTACCGGTTGCGGACTGAGGGCTAAACGTTGCATTGCAATCGCGCCCGCCGGGCGTTAGCCGCGAGCAGATTGCTGTAACAACCTCAGTACGAACGCGGCAAATCGAGTTCGTGCTCGGCGATGAACGACAGGATCAGGTTCGTCGAGATCGGCGCGATGCGGTAGAGCCGCGCTTCGCGAAACTTGCGTTCGATGTCGTACTCTTCGGACATCGAAAAACCGCCATAGGTCTGCATGCACGTATCGCCGGCGTTCCACGCCGCCTCGGACGCGAGCATTTTCGCCATGTTCGCGTACGTGCCGGTACGCGGGTCACCGGCTTCATACAGGCGGCAGGCCTTGTCGAGAATCGCTTCGGCCGCCTCGACCTCGGCGAACGCGCGGGCGATCGGGAACTGGATGCCCTGGTTTTGTCCGATCGCACGCCCGAACACGACGCGCTCGCGCGCGTAGTCCGCGCCCTTGCGGATGAAATAGCGGCCGTCGCCGACGGATTCCGAGGCAATGAGAATGCGCTCGGCGTTCATGCCCGAGAGGATGTAACGAAAGCCCTTGCCTTCTTCGCCAATCAGGCTCGTCGCCGGGATTGGCATGTCGTCGAAGAACACCTCGGTCGTGGAGTGGTTGACCATCGTCCGGATCGGTTTGATCGTCATGCCGTTCTGCTTCGCTTCGCGCATGTCGATCAGGAACACCGACAGACCGTCCGTCCGCTTCGTCAGTTGTTCCTTCGGGGTTGTGCGCGCGAGCAGGATCATCAGATCGGAATACTCCGCGCGCGAGGTCCACACTTTCTGGCCGTTGACGATGTAGCGATCGCCGTCGCGCACGGCCATCGTCGAAATGCTCGTCGTATCCGTACCGGCGGTCGGTTCGGTTACCCCGAAGGCCTGCAGTCGCAGTTCACCGGACGCGATACCCGGCAAGTACTGCGCTTTCTGCTCGTCACTGCCGTGGCGCAGTACCGTGCCCATCGTGTACATCTGCGCATGACAGGCACCCGCGTTGCCACCGAATTCGTGGATCGCTTTGAGGATCTCCGCGCCGATCGAAATCGGCAGACCGCTGCCGCCGTAGGCTTCCGGGATCAGCGAGGCAAGCAGCCCGAGTTCCGTCAGTTTGTCGACAAACTCTTTCGGATACAGGCGCTCGCGGTCTTTCGCGCGCCAGTATTCACCGTCGAATTCCTCGCACACCTTGCGCACCGTGTCGCGGATCTGCTCGATTGTCTCTTTGCGTTCTTCGTCGTTCATTGTTGTCTCTTGACGTCAACTTGAAAAAGGTCATGCCGTACGGAGCCGGGCATGCCGGGGCCGCTGCCGGTACTGTGCGCCCGGAGCGAAATCCGCCCGGGTCGTGCGCGGTGGCGACGCGCTGAGTCAGCGCAGGTCGAACCCTTCGTAACCGCTTGCCGCCGCTTCCGCGAAGATTCTGCGATACGCCGGCACACCCTCGGTGAACACGAGAAACCGCCCCTGCTCGCCGCCGTCGTTGTGGTAGCCGAAAAACCAGGAATTCCTGACATCGGCAAACAGCATGCCGGCGGCCGAATCGTAACACCGTTGCGTCCAGGCCTCCTCCGCTGCCGCATTGGCCTGGATCGTCGTGTAGCCGTGCGCGCGAAGATGCTCGATGCAGCGAATAATCCATTCGACGTTGCTCTCGACGCAACGCGTGATATTGCAGAATGCCGCGGGATTGTGCGGCCCGAGTATCGCGAAGAAGTTCGGGAAGCCGGCGAATTGCACGCCGAGATTCGTCTTCGGACCCTGCGCCCATTTTTCCTGCAATGAGAGACCGTTTTCGCCGACGATGTCCATACGCATCAGCTCGCCGGTCATCGCCCGGAAGCCGGTTGCGTAGATCAGTACGTCGAGTTCGTGCAGGCGGGTTCCGTCCGCGCCCGCCGTTTCGATCCCGGCCGGCGTGATGCGCTCGATCGGCGTGTCGCGCAGGTCGACGAGTTCAACGTGGTCGAGGTTGAAAATATCGTAGTAGTTTTTCTCGCCCGGCGGACGCTTCGTGCCGAACAGGTGATCCGTCGGGATCAGCTTCTCCGCGAGTTTTGGATCGTGAACCCGTGCGCGAATTTTCTGCGCCAGAAACTCACCGACGTCGACGGCAATCTCGCGATTCGTAAACACGTCGTTGAAGTTGGCCAGCCACAACGCGAACCCGCCACGCTCGTACAGCACCTCGTAGTGCGCCCAGCGTTCCTCTTGCGACAGGTCGACACCGGCACGCTCATCCGCGGCATGGATGAATCCGGCGTAAGTCTTGCTGCACAGATCGAAGATTTCATCGGCATGCTGTTTCAAATCACGCTGCGTGTCGGCGTCGATCGTGGCGTTGCGTAACGGGGTGCACCAGTTCGGTGTCCGCTGGAACAACGACAGGTGCCCCGCTTGCGGGGCGATCGTCTGGATCACCTGGACGGCCGTTGCGCCGCTGCCGATCACCCCGACGCGCTTGCCTTCGAGGTCGATCCCGCCTTCCGGCCAGCGTGCCGTGTGCGCCGCGACCCCGGCGAATGAATCGATACCGTCGATTTTCGGGATCTGGTGTGCGGACATGAACCCGGTTGCGGCGAGCACGAAGCGTGCCCGCACGTGGGTGCCGCTTTCGGTGCGGATATCCCACACTCGCTCGTCATCATCGAACACGACCGAGCGTACGCGTGCGCCGAATTCGATATCACGACGCAGGTCGAACTTGTCCGCGACGTGATTGAGATAGCGTTCGATCTCCGGCTGTCCGGCGAATTGCTCGCTCCAGTCCCATTCGTCGATCAGTTCGCGCGAGAACGAGTACTGGTAGCTGTAGCTTTCGGAATCGAAACGCGCACCCGGGTAGCGGTTCCAGTACCACGTACCGCCGACTCCGGTACCGGCCTCGAACACCCGCACCGACAAACCCGCCTCGCGCAGCTTGTGCAATGCGTACAAGCCGGACACGCCCGCGCCGATTACGACGGCGTCATATTGCTTCGTCATGTTTCGTCTCTCCTGTACGGCGGATCCCCGCGCAACCCTCGCGGCGGCTTTTTTCGCCACGTCCGGGTCGTGATCCCGTCGGGCTTTGCGCACTGCCGTCCGGGATCGCCGCGATGATCTGCGTTCGCGATTCGGGTACGCTACATGTACGTACAAGTTTAGTCAACAATTGAATGATCTACGAAAAACAGCGGTATTAAGGCGTAATTGTCTATTGAAACATCCGTACAAGTTGCTAATATCCGGGGATGAATTCGATCGCCCCCAAACGTAACGACGGCGTCCCCGGCAGCGAGGTACCGAAGTACACCGCGGTTGCCACCGAACTCGTCGAACAGATCCGCTCCGGCAAGTACCTGCCCGGCGACCTGTTGCCTTCGGAGCCGGAACTCACCCGTCGCTTCGGTGTATCCCGGCATACCGTGCGCGCGGCGTTACGATCGCTGTATGAGAAGGGGCTCGTCGTCAGCCAGCGCGGACGCGGCACCATCGTGCAGGATGTCTCCGCGGCACCGCGCTACAGCCATGGTTGCGATACGGTCGAAGACGTTTTGCAATACGCGGCCGCGACCCCGCGACAGGTCGTCAACTGTCGACGCGTGATCGTCGATGAAACGCTCGCGGAGCAGCTCGGCTGCGCACCCGGCTATCCGTGGTGGGAAATTCATACGCGCCGTCAGCGCGATCCCGGCGGGCCCGTCGTCGCCTCATCGCTGATCTGGGTGCCGGACGAATTCGCTGACGCGGTCGCGACGATCGAAACCTCGGACGAGCCCCTGTTCGTCATCATCGAACGCATGCACGGGTGCACGTTCGCGGAAATCCGCCAGGCCGTCTCCGGGGCAAGCGCGAACGCACGCGAAGCGGCCGATCTCGGTATCGAGCCCGGCGCGGCCGTCATGTGCGTGGAACGCCGCTTCATTGATGAACGCGGGGGCCTGCTCGAAATTTCCCGCACCGTGCACCCGCCGGAATCCTTTCGCTTCGAAATGAAACTGCGGCGCGTGATCGGCACGTGACCGCGCGGCGCTTGCGGCTCACGGCCGGCGCCGCCGGAATAAACCGCAAGCGGTCGATAAAGCCCGGAGGAATCTCATGAACAAAAACAACAACCCGTCGATCCGCCCGTACGTTCACGACCGCGACGATACCCCGCGTCGCCGTCGCGCGCCGCACGCCCACGCCGTCCGCGTGCGGCGATCGCCGTGCGGCTCCATGACACGGTGGGCGTGGCGATGAGTACCGCAATGGATACGGCGGCAACGATGTCTGCGCACGGCGACGACGATATGCTCACGATGCTGCGCGACAGCGCACAGGACTTCTGCACGCGGGCGCTCGACCGCAGCCGCTTACGCGCGCTGCGCGGCGGCACGCCGCCGTTCGATCGCGCGTGCTGGAACGAGATGGCGGAACTCGGCTGGCTCGGCGTCATGCTGCCGGAAGACCACAATGGTCTCGGGGTCGGTACCCGTGGGGCGGCGACGCTCGCCCGCGCGCTGGGTGCCGTCGCGGCGCCGGAGCCCCTGATCGAAACCGCCGTTGCCGCCGCGATCGTGCTCGATCGCAGCGCGGCCGGACAACCACTGACCGATACGTTGATCAACGGCGAGCGCATCATGGTCGCGGCACTCGGTGCGCTCGGCGAGGATCCGTTCGCGACGCTCGACGCCGCCGCTGACGGCGCCGGAACGAATCTAACCGGCACGCTCAATGCGGTGCCGCTCGGTGCGGACGCGGATGGCCTGCTCGTGCCGGCAAACGTCGATGGCGTAGCGGTATGGTGCCTTCTCGATACCGCTGCCAACGGGGTCGATATCACACCACGACCACTTGCCGACGGCAGCCGCGACGCACGCCTCGTGCTCACGCAGGCGCCGGCCACCTTGCTCGCGCGTGGTGACGCAGCACGCGAGGTTCACGCTGCCGCGCGCGTGGCCGCGGAACTCGCCGCGAGCGCGTATCAGCTCGGACTTGCCGACACGCTGCTCGCGATGACGCTCGATTACGTCGCCACCCGGCGGCAGTTTGGCAAGGCCATCGGCAGCTTCCAGGTGTTGCAACACCGTCTCGTCGATGCCTATCTCGCCTTGCGTCTTGCCGACGCCGTCGTCACCGACTGTTGCGCGGCGATTGATGCCGGCGCCACGGGCGACGCCGCGTTGCGAGCGGCGAGTCGCGCGGGTGAACGCAGCGGCGCGAGTCTTGCGCTGATCGCACGCGAGGCGATCCAGATCCACGGCGCCATTGGTTATACCGACGAATGCGACGTCGGCATTTTCGTCAACCGCGGACTCGTCGTCGCCACGCGCTACGGTCGCGCCGATGCACACGTTGCGCGCTGCCGGCAACTCACCGCGATCGCGCCGAGCATCGACGGGTACCGTGACAGCGAGCAATCGCTCGCCGACCGCGAACCGCCGAACGGCGACTGGAACGCGCTCGACAACGAGACGTTCCGACAAATAGTCCGGCAATGGCACAGCGCGAACTACCCCCCTGAACTCAGGAATCTGCGTCACCGCGTACGCTGGGAACAGTGCCGCGAGTGGTACGGCAAACTGTATCGCCGCGGGTTTGCCGCGCCGGGTTGGCCGGCGCAACACGGCGGCATGGGCCTCGCCCCGGAGAAGCTGCTGATCTTCATCGAAGAGCGCGAACGGCTCGGGATCGTGCGTACGCCGGACCAGGGCATCATCATGGTCGGACCGTTGCTGATGCAGCACGGCTCGCCCGGGCAGCAGGACTACTATTTGCCGAAGGCGCTGTCCGGCGAGCATATCTGGTGTCAGGGTTATTCCGAACCGAACGCCGGTTCCGATCTCGCGTCGCTGAGAACCTCGGCGGTGCGCGAAGGCGACGAGTTCGTGATCAACGGGCAAAAGATCTGGACGACGATGGCGCAGGACGCGAACCAGATGTTCTGCCTCGTCCGCACCGACCCCGACGCGAAACCACAGGCCGGGATCAGCTTCGTACTGATCGATTTCGCGACCCCGGGCATCACCGTGCGCCCGATCCGCAACATCGCGGGTGACGAAGAGTTTTGCGAAGTATTCTTCGACGATGTGAGAGTGCCGGTGGCGAACCTTGTCGGCAAGCTGAACGACGGCTGGACGATCGCGAAGGCACTGCTCGGTTTCGAACGGTTCTTTATCGGCAGCCCGAAATACTGTCGCGCCGCACTCGCGCGCAGCGCCGAGCTTGCGAATGCACGGGGCCTCGAGCGCGATCCGGTCTTTCTCGATCGCTACGCGCGCTTCGCGCTCGATGTCGAAGCACTGGAATCACTGTACAAATCATTCGCCGATCAAATCCGCCGCGGCGAGACCCCGGGCGCGGATGTGTCATTGCTGAAGATATTCGCAAGCGAGACGTTCGGGCGCCTGTCCGAGTTCATTCTCGATGTCGCCGGCAGCGGGGCCGCCCAGATCGATGGCGTGGACACCGCGGAAGGTGTCATCGATGCCTTGTTCCCGTATTACAACGCGCGCCCGACCCCGATTTACGGCGGCAGCAACGAGATCCAGCGCAATATTATCGCGAAGTTCGTCCTGCGCCTGCCATCGGCGTGACCCCGTGATGGCATTACCGCGTACGCCATCGACAAGCTCGTCGACAGGACTGCAAACACCATGAGCGCTTCCGACACCCTGGGCCGTACCGGCGCGAACATCCTGCTCGACGTGCTCGAATCCGAAGGCTGCGAGTATATTTTCGGTAATCCCGGCACAACGGAATTGCCGCTGATCGATGCACTCGTCGATCGACCGCACCTGCATTACGTGCTCGGGCTGCAGGAGGCGACCGTCGTCGCGATGGCGGACGGCTACGCGCAGGCCTCGGGCAAACCCGCATTCGTCAATCTGCACACGGCCGGCGGACTGGGCCACGGCCTCGGTAATCTGCTCAATGCGTTTACGTCCGGCACGCCGCTCGTCGTCACCGCCGGACAACAGGACTCACGCCACGCGATCACCGATCCGCTGTTACAGGGCGATCTCGTCTCGATTGCACGTCCGGCATGCAAATGGGCGGCCGAAGTCACTTCGCCGGATCAGATCCCGATCCTCATGCACCGCGCGTTTCAGGACAGCCAGGCAACCCCGCGCGGACCCGTGTTCCTGTCGCTGCCGATGGATGTGATGGAAGAGCGCAGCACAATCCGCGTGCCCCCGACCTCGCATGTCGATCGCCGCCCCGTGGCCGGTTCCCTGGCGGAACTCGCGGTGGAACTGACCGCGGTCGACCCGGGCAAGGTTGCGATTATCGCCGGCGACGAAATCTCCCAGAATGACGCGTACAAGGAAGTCGTCCATCTCGCGGAATTACTCGCCGCGCCGGTGTTCGGGTCGTCATGGCCGGCGCACATTCCGTTCCCGACGAGTCACTACCTGTGGCAGGGCAATCTGCCGACGCGCGCGTCGGGCATCGCCGAGGCGATGCAGGGCTTCGACTGCGTGTTCGCACTCGGCGGCAAATCGTTCATCACGATCCTCTACAGCGAGGCCTCGGCCCTGCCGGAAGCGTGCGAACTGTTTCAGTTGTCCGTTGACGGTCGTGACCTCGGACGCACGTTTCGTTCGAAATTATCCATGGTCGGAGACATCGAACTGTCCCTGAAAGCACTGAATGCGCTGATTGAAAAGCGCCTCGCGCCGCGCGCCGCGGAGTTTACTGCCGCCCGCGATGCCGCCCGGCAGGCCTACGCGTCGCGCAAGCGTGCGCTGCATGAACGCGCCGCCGCGCTGGCCGACAATGCCGAGATCCACCCGCTCGTGGCCGCGCGGATACTCGCGGAAAGCATCGGCGCGACCCCGATCGTCGACGAGGCGATCGCAACCGCGAGCCATCTGCGCAGCTTCCTGAACAACGGCTCGACCCGCCAGTACTCGTTTCTGCGCGGTGGTGCGCTCGGCTGGGGCATGCCGGCGGCGGTCGGTTTCTCGCTCGGGCTCGGCCGCCAACCCGTCGTGTCGCTCGTCGGTGACGGCGCCGCGATGTATTCACCCCAGGCGCTGTGGACCGCGGCGAACGAGGATCTGCCGGTCACGTTCATCGTGATCAATAACCGCGAGTACAACGTACTGAAGAATTTCATGCGCTCGCAGCCGCACTACCTGTCGGCGCAAACCGGACAGTTCATCGGCATGGACATCACGACGCCGGCCATCGATTTCATCGCGCTGGCGCAATCCATGGGGGTACCGGGCCGGTGCATTACGCGTGCGGACGCGATCGGCGACGCCGTTGCCGAGGCGATCGCCTCGTGCCGGCCGGCCCTGATCGAAATCATGATCGGTATCGAGTAAAGCCGGGTCCGCCCGCGTCGGCCAGTTCGCGCCCGGCCGCGCCACTACCGCGATTGTCGTCGCCTAGCGGAAGTGCGGAATCACTTCCTTCGCGAACAGGCTCATACCGTCACGGATTTCATGCGCGGGCATACCCGACGTCGGGAAATAACACACGAAGTGCGTCATCCGGCCCCGGGTCTGGTATTCCGCGATCATCTCGACCGCATCCTTTGGCGTACCGACGATTGCATCTTCGCCGAGGAAATCGAAATGCTGTGCGCGGATCATGTCGTCAACGCTCGGCAGTGTATTTTTCGCCGCATCCGAGCCGGACCTGTCAGCGGCTTCCGCAAACCAGCGCAGGTATTGCTCGGTCATGTAATGCAGCGGTTTGGCCGCGATCGCCCACGCCTGTTCGCGACTCGGCGCGACATAGACGGCGCGCGCCTGCGCGATTTGAAAATCTTCCGGCCGGCGACCGTGCTTCACGAGCGCCTCGTCGTAGATTGCGTTCAATTCGCTCGGCCCGACGGACTGGTAATGAAAGCCGAGGCGTGCGGCACGTTCGATCGCCTTCGGCGCCAGCGCGCCGAGCCAGATTGGCGGATGGGGTTGCTGTAGCGCGGGTGGACTGATCTGCACGTCCGTCAACTGGCTGAACCTGCCGTCTGTCGTGACCGATTCGCCGCGCAGCAGGCGCTGAACAATTTGCACGCCTTCCGTCAGTCGCGCGCCCCGCTCGCCGGGCGAAATACCCTGGGCCGAGAATTCAACCGGCCGGTAACCGAGACCGACCCCGAGGTCGAAACGGCCGTTCGAGATCAGGTCGAGCGTCGCCGTATCTTCCGCCACACGCACGGGGTTGTGCATCGGCAGCAGGATCAGAAACGAGCCGATGCGGATATTTTTCGTCCTTCCGGCCAACGTCCCCGCGATGGGCATGAGCGACGGCGAATAACCGTCATCGACGAAATGATGTTCCGTGAGCCAGATGTTGTCGTAGCCGAGCGCTTCGGACGCAACGGCCAGATCCAGATGGCTGCGGTAGAGTTCGGGCCAGGGAACACGGGCGAAATCGGGGTTTCTGAACGACCACAGGATTCCGAACTTCAAACTCATCGCATCGACTCCGTTGTTATTTCGCGGCATATTGCCACACCGCGATCACGATCGTGTCCGTCGCGCAACCACGCGGGCGCGTACCCGGGTTCGGCATTATGCTGTGCTTGCACTCCGCGCGTTGTCTTTTCGCCGGACCGCGGACCCGCTAGCCGGGGTAGCCGGGGTAGCCGGGTTCGATGCGCTTTCGCGGATCGTGATTCAACCACCGGCTATGGCAACGGCAGGCCCGTCGAGTTCTGGGCGCGCAACGAAGCGACAGTTAAACTCGGGTCCCTGTGTTTGCTGTATTGATACCCGCGAGGCCTATGCCAAAACCCGCAGCCAGGAACCCGCAAGGCCGGCAGGCGCAAAAAAGCGCCGCGACACGGCAGGCTGTCGTCGACGCGACGCTGTCGTGTATCCGCAAGTCCGGCTACGGTGCGGTAACGATGGAAGACATTGCGCGCGAAGCGGGCGTGTCGCGGGGCGCGATGATGCACCACTTCCCGGGCAAAGCGGATGTCATCGCAACCGCCGTGCGCATGTTGCACGAGCGGCGTCTGGCGACCCTGCGTCGTGAAATCGCCGATATCGCACTCGAGAAGGATCTGATCGACCACGCCCTGCGTGCGTACTGGCGCATTACGAATACGCAGGACTTCTGGACGTTCCACCAACTGTTCGTCGCCGCGCGTACGGATCGGGAACTCGCTGCGACGCTGACCCCGCTGGCACGGCGGTTCGACAAGGAATGGGAGAACGCGGCGTACGAATTGTTCGAACCTATCTACGGCGCGCAAACCGATCTCGCGATCGATCTGTGCCAATCGCTCGTCGAAGGCATGGTATTGGGTGGGCACTTCCGCGGCAAGGGTGCGAAAGCCCGCATCGAGCGTCTGCTCGATGTACTGAGTGCGCGGCTGCATCAAATCGTACGCGACACACGCTAGGCTCCCGCACTCCGCAATAAAACAAACATAACAGATTGTTTTTTTAATTTCGGACGACTATGCTCGACGATGCGGACTGAGTGTCGCGGCCAGGCCACGAGGCACCCGTCCGGCCCCGGTCCGCGTCCGCCACCACAGGAGCCCGTTCCGTGAAAGCAGCGACATTTCCCCCCGAAGAAAGCTGGATTCTTTACCCCGATGCGGCACCCGAAGCGATCGAGGCGAAAGCACCGTTCGTCGACAACGGTTCAAGCCTGATCACGCCGGAACGCTACTACGACCCCGCGTTCATGGCCCGGGAATGGGATCACATGTGGACGCGCACGTGGTTGCTGGCGGGGCGGGAATCGGATCTCCCGGCCGTCGGCTCGTTCTTCACGTTCGATATCGGGCCCGAATCGATCATCGTCGTGCGCGCAACACCGAACGAGATCAAGGCGTTCTACAACGTGTGCCAGCACCGCGGCAACCGGCTCGTGCGCACTCCCTGCGGGCATGCGGCGCAGCTGCGTTGCCCGTTTCATGGCTGGACCTGGAACGTGGACGGTTCACTGCAATCGATTACGGACGAAGAGACGTTCCGCGCCGAGGTCGTCCGTGATCGACCTGGCCTGCAGGCGCTGCGGTGCGAGACCTGGGGCGGGTTCGTGTTCGTGAACATGGATCAACACGCAGCACCGTTGAGCGAGCAACTCGGGGTACTGCCCCGCCACCTCGCGCCCTACGGCTTCGAGCACATGGCGGTCGCGAAGGAAGTCACCGTCGAAGTGGCGGCGAACTGGAAGACGGGCATCGATGCGTTCATGGAGGGTTATCACGTTCATTGCGTGCACCCGCAGGGCCTGATGTTCATGGACGAATACCATGCGCAATGGGATCTGTACGACCACGGCATCGGGCGGATCATTTTTCCCGTGAGCATGAACAGTCCGCGCGTCAACGACCCGGGTGAAATGAATGATTACCTGCGCTTCATGCTCGCGGAGGTCGGCATCGAGGCGGCGGGCTTCGCCGGCAACGCACACGATGTGCGGGCAGCGATTCAGCACCGCAAACGCGAACTCGCGGAAAAATTCGCGCTCGACTTCTCGGGCTTGATCGACGACCAGCTGACGGATGACTGGAACTACAACATTTTTCCGAACATCACGCTGAATATTCATGCCGAAGGCGTGCTCGTGATGCGGTTCCGGCCCCACGAGCGGGATCCGGAACGCTTCTATTACGACATCATCGTCCTGCATCACAAGGTAGCCGATCCGGACTATCTCCTGCCGGCCTACATGGGCGTGGCACCGGGAACGGATCTGAGCGGGAACACGCGCCCGGCGCGTGAAATCGTCAGCGCGGACGACGCCTCGCTCGGCGATGTGTTGCTGCAGGACATGGCGATGATTCCGTACGTGCAGCGCGGCCTGCATTCGCGCGGTTACAACGGCGCGCGACTGTCGGCGCAGGAACAACGCATGCGTCATTTCCATGCCGAACTAGAGCGCTACCTCGACGTGACGGTTAGCGGTAGGTCCTGACCACGGCGGGGTTGCCGATGTGCTCCCTGCGGGCGCCACCGGGGTACCCGGATCGGTGTGCTGAATAACGACGGCCCGCCGCGCCGGCGCAATCGGGCCGCGGTCGGCCGCAACCGTGCTGCTATCCCGTTCCGCGCGCTTCGCGCGCCGGATCGCGTTTCCGTTCGCCCGGGAGGGCTGCGCACGCCCGGATGAGGCGAACTGCCGGGGCCGGAGCCGGCTGCCGCGCGCGTTCGCCAGCCAGCGTGCGTAGCGACCCGATGCTCACGCGGTATCCGCTCCGTGTTCGCCGGAACCGGCGGCCGGTACCGGTTGCATTGCGCGGCATTTCGCGTTTGTCGCGCGCTGTTCCCCGACGACCCCAGCCGCCGATTGACTTCGCGATGATTAGGACTATAGTTCCTGTCACTCCTTTGTTTGGAGTGCTAACAGAGTTACTAATTTCAGATGTTTATCAGACTTTTTGCTGATACTCGTGGAGAAAAGCAATGAAAATTCGCCCATTACATGATCGGATTGTGGTTCGGCGAACGCTCGAAGATACGACCACCGCCAGCGGCATCGTGATTCCGGACTCGGCGGCGAAAAAACCCTCGAAAGGCGAAGTGATCGCCGTCGGTAACGGCAAGGTGCTGGACAACGGGAAGACGCTCGCGCTCGACACGAAGGTGGGTGACAAGGTGTTGTTCGGAACTTACTCGGGTACCGAGGTGAAGATCGACAACGAAGACTATCTCGTGATGCGTGAAGACGACGTCATGGCCGTTCTCGACGCGTAAGGCGTCGACAGGCCACCACAGAATTTACAAGGAAATAAATCAATGAGTGCTAAAGAAGTTCGCTTTTCCGACGACGCTCGCCAGCGCATGGCGGCCGGCGTCAATATCCTGGCGAATGCGGTCAAGCAAACGCTCGGCCCGAAGGGTCGTAATGTCGTGATCGAAAAGAGTTTCGGCGCGCCGACGGTAACGAAAGACGGCGTGTCCGTCGCCAAGGCGATCGAACTCGAAGACCACTTTGAGAACATGGGCGCGCAGATGGTGAAGGAAGTTGCTTCGCAAACGTCCGATGTGGCCGGCGACGGGACGACGACGGCAACGCTGCTGGCACAAGCCATTTTCCGCGAAGGCCTCAAAGCGGTCGCGGCCGGTATCAACCCGATGGACGTCAAGCGCGGCATCGACAAGGGTGTCGTCGCGGCGGTCGCGGAACTGAAAAAAATCTCGACACCGTGCACCGACACGAAAGCCATCGCCCAGGTCGGTACGATCTCGGCAAACTCCGACAGCTCCGTCGGCGACATCATTGCCAAGGCGATGGATAAGGTCGGCAAGGAAGGCGTGATCACGGTAGAGGAAGGATCCGGGCTCGACAACGAACTCGAAATCGTCGAAGGCATGCAGTTCGACCGTGGTTATCTGTCGCCCTACTTCATCAACACCCAGGAAACGATGAGCGTCGAACTCGACGAGCCGTTTGTGTTGCTGCACGACAAGAAAATCTCGAACGTTCGCGACATGCTGCCGGTGCTCGAAGCCGTCGCGCAATCCGGTCGACCACTGCTGATCGTTGCCGAGGACGTCGAAGGTGAAGCGCTGGCAACGCTCGTGGTGAATAACCTGCGCGGCACCGTCAAGGTGGCCGCGGTCAAGGCGCCGGGTTTCGGTGACCGCCGCAAGGCCATGCTCGAAGACATCGCGGTGCTGACCGGTGCAACCGTAATCGCCGAGGAAGTCGGCAAAAGCCTCGAAAAGGCCGGCCTCGCCGACCTCGGCTCGGCGAAGCGGATTCAAATCACGAAAGACGAAACGATCGTGATCGACGGCGCCGGTGAACAAAAAGCGATCCAGGTGCGGGTCAATCAAATCCGCGCACAGCTCGAAGACACGACGTCCGACTATGATCGGGAAAAACTCCAGGAGCGCGTGGCGAAACTCGCCGGTGGAGTCGCCGTGATCAAGGTCGGGGCGGCAACGGAAGTCGAGATGAAAGAAAAGAAAGCGCGCGTCGAAGATGCGTTGCACTCTACCCGCGCGGCGGTCGAGGAAGGCGTGGTCCCCGGTGGCGGCGTTGCGTTACTGCGCGTACTGGCGAAAGTGAAAGCGGTCAAAGCCGACAACACGGACCAGGAGATGGGCCTGAAGATCCTGGCCCGCGCGCTCGAGGAACCGATCCGTCAGATCGTCGCGAACGCGGGCGAAGAGCCTTCGGTGATCGTGAACAAGGTCAAAGAGGGCAAGGCCAACTTTGGTTACAACGCCCAGACCGGTGAGTTCGGCGACATGATCAAAATGGGTATCCTCGACCCGACTAAGGTCGCGCGTTCCGCGTTACAGAACGCGGCTTCCGTGTCCGGCCTGCTGCTCACGACCGAAGCGATGGTGGCCGAAGCCCCGGCGAAGAATCACGCCGGCGGTGGTATGCCCGACATGGGCGGGATGGGTGGCATGATGTAACACCCCGGCGTGGGCACCCGATCCGGCAGTGTTGCCTTACGGCAACTGCCGGTCGGGTGCTCCCCGAACGTTGCCATGGCTTGTACCGTAGCGTTTGCCTGTCGCAAACCCGACGGCCCCGGAAGCAGGCAGCGAGGTTTCGCGCAGTCCCGGAAGAGTCCGCTCCGCCCCGGCCGCGAGTCAGCCGTACTCTCACCCGCCGCAAAAAAAACTCCCTCGCCATTTCCGCGCGCCGCGCACGAGAGCCCCTTGCGGCTCGTGCTAACATTTCGCCGCTCCGGGTAACGGACACACCGGCCCCCGGATTTCCGTGTTTGTTTTGCCCACGAGGCACGCCATGCCGAGCGACCGGATGTCGTTTTGGCGCGGCAGAACCGAATTTATCTGCGAGGAGACGATGTATGGCGCAACCGACGAACATTCTTGACGGAGTCCGGGTACTCGATTTTACGCAGGCGCTCGCGGGTCCGACCACGACCCGCCTGATGGCCGAAATGGGTGCCGAGGTGATCAAGGTGGAACTCGCACCGAACGGTGAGTTGTCGCGCGCATTACCGTATTTTCGCAACGGCCGCTCCGGTTATTACATCCAGCAGAACCGGGGCAAGAAGAGCGTCGCCATCGATCGCAAGGATCCGCGATCGATCGAATTACTGAAGAAAGTCGTCGCCTCGTGTGACGTGCTCGTCGAGAATTTTGCCCCCGGGGTGATCGGCCGCCTCGGCTTCGGCTGGGACGTCGTGCACGAGATCAATCCGCGTTTGATCATGGGTTCGATTTCCGCGTTCGGCCAGACCGGGCCACTGTCCACGCTGCCCGGTTACGACTACATCGGCGCGGCCTACGCCGGCATTCTCAGCATGATCGGGGAGCCCGACGGACCGCCGTACATTTACATGGTCGGTCTCGGTGACGTCTCCACCGGGGTGCACCTGCTCGCCGCGATCAACGGCGCGCTGTTCTTCCGCGAGAAAACCGGCATCGGCCAGCACGTCGAGGCGTCACTGCTCGATTCCTACTTTCATTGCCACGAAGTGAACGTGCAGGCGCACACGGCTTCGGGCGGCGAAATCAAACCGCATCGCTCGGGCGCACATCATTACGCGGTATCACCGCTCGGCGTATTTCAGTGCCGCGAAGGCTACGTCGTGCTCGCCGTCCTGCAGAACCAGTGGGAGAGTTTCTGCAAGGCGATCGGCAAGCCGGAAATCTTCGACGATCCGCGGTTCGTCGACAATACGCAACGCGTGGAGAATCGCGCGCTCCTGAACACGTACATCGAAGACGCGCTGAAGAAATACCCCACCGCGATCGCGGCGGCCGAGGATTGGGGCTTCAATTATCATTTACCCGTGGCACCGATCCTGTCGATCGAGCAGGCCGTGAACCACCCGCATCTGATCGAACGCGAAACGATCCGCACGATCGACGACCCGGTGTTCGGCAGCTATCAGGTGCCCGGCATGCCGCTGCGCTTTTCCGCGGCGCCGCGGCATCCGGAGTTGACCGCGGCCTACATGGGCGAGCACAACGTCGACGTGTTCACGAAGTACGCCGGGATCAGCGAGCAGGAAGTGCGCGATCTCGAAGCCGCCGGGGCGCTCGTGAGCAAGAAAGATACGCCATAGCGCGAGGACGAACGCGTGCCGGGTCCGCCCGGGCGGCGGCGCACCGGCACGCGCGGATCCGCGATTGAAGCCGCACACAAACTGGAGCACTGAACCATGACGCTGCGAGTGATCGGAGCCGGCGTTGGCCGCACGGGGACGAATTCGCTGCAGCTCGCGCTGCAGCAACTGCTGCACGGACGCTGTTACCACATGCACGAAGTGTTTCCCCGGCCGGACGACATCCCCGTGTGGCACGCGGCCGCGCTCGGTCGCATGCCGGATTGGCCGGCGTTCTTCGCCGAATTCAACGCCGCCGTCGACTGGCCCGCGTCCGCGTTCTGGCCCGAACTCGCCGCCGCGTTCCCGCACGCCGTGATCGTGCTGTCCACGCGCCGCGATGCCGAGACCTGGTGGCGCAGCGCTTCCGCGACGATTTTTCCGGCAACGCTCGCGGCGCCTGACGATCCGTGGCGACGCATGATCGACGATTTATTGGCGCAACGCTTTACCCGCGCGATTGAAGACAAGGCGGCCTGCATCGCGGCCTACGAGGCGCACAACGCGCGCGTGCGGGCCACGGTGCCGGCGGCACGCCTGCTCGAATGGCAGGTTGAAGACGGCTGGGCGCCGCTGTGCGCGGCGCTGGATCTGCCGGTGCCGGATGAGCCGTTTCCGCATGTGAATTCAACCACGGAGTTCGGCCAGCGGCATGACGTACAGGACGTGCCGGAACGCGGCAAGTAACAGCGGATGAACCGTGATTGCGGTTCAGATCGGCAACGACGATCGCCGGCCGATACCGGGGCGCGAGTGCCGCTCACGCGCAACGCTGCTAGTATTCGGCGCTGCGGATGCCCGACGGTGCATTGACATCGCGTCGGCGTCCGCGCGCTTTTTTCCAGCAGCCGGAGATCCGCCCATGTCAGCCAGCCGAACAGTCGTTAAACAGTGGTTCGATCACATCGCCGACGGCGATGCCCAGGCCGCCTTCGCATTGTGTACGGACGACATCGCCTACACGCTGAAAGGCACGACCCCGGTGTCCGGCACGTACCGCGGCCTCGACGCCATCTTCAACGATTTTTTCGCGCCCTGGAGCAAGCAAATCGACGGTCATATCACGCTCAGCGTCGATGAAATGATCGGCGATGGCGAGCGCATCGTCGTCTTGTCGCGCGGCGAATCCATGACCACGCTCGGCAATCCGTACAACAACGAGTATGCGTTCGTATTCGGGATCCGCGACGGCAAGATCTGCGAGATCATCGAATACATGGATACCGCGCTCGTCGAAACGGCGGCCTACGGGAAACGTCTCGTCAACGACTGATGCCGCTGGTCGATCCGCTGGCGCCGCCGGCGGATCGCTGACCGTGACCCGGCGAGCGCCCCGGCGCCGTCGCACCCGCTACAATACGTCCCCCAACTGAACCGAAGGAACCGCGCCATGGATCTCGCCTCTATCGACCACGTCCTCACCACGACCCGCAGCGTGCGCAAACGACTCGACCTCGGGCGACCCGTCGACCTCGCCGTCGTACGCGAATGCATCGACCTCGCGATCCAGGCGCCCGATGGCGGCAACCTCGGCAAATACCACTTCCTCGTGATCACCGATGCGGACAAGCGCGCCGCGATCGCAGGGTACTACCGCAAGAGCTTCGACGCCTACCTTGGCACGCAAAAACAGAACTACGCGAACCGCATCTATGATTCGGCCGAACACCTCGCCGAACATTTCAAGGATGTGCCCGTGCACATTCTCACGTGCACGGAGGGTCGGGTGGAAAACGACGGGCCGATGGCGCAGGCGGGACGCTATGGCTCCATCCTGCCGGCGACGTGGTCGCTCATGCTCGCGCTGCGCTCGCGCGGCATCGGCGCGGCGTGGACGACGCTGCATCTCGCCTACGAGAAGGAAGTCGCTGAATTACTCGGGATCCCCGACCACATCACGCAAGGCGCGCTGCTGCCCGTCGCGTATTACACGGGCGACGATTTCAAACCCGGCAAACGCATCCCCGCCGCCGAGCGTACGTACTACGACAGCTGGGCCGTCACGCGCTAACCAGCCTGCCGCGCGACAGGTACGCGCGCCGCGTGCCTGCCCCGCGCCGGCGTTCGCGCACGCTGCCGACGGACGTGCGCGCCGCGGATCGCGCTACCGGCCGCAGGCCGGCTAGCGGTATTTTTTCAGTTCGAGGCGCGCGATCTGCTGCCGGTGGACTTCGTCGGGTCCGTCCGCGAGCCGTAACACCCGCGACATCGCATACGACGCCGCGAGCCCGAAATCATTGCTCGTGCCGCCGCCCCCGTGCGCCTGGATCGCCCAGTCGATCACCTTGCCCGTCATATTCGGTACCGCGACCTTGATCATCGCGATCTCGGTTTTCGCCACCTTGTTGCCCACCGTGTCCATGCGGTGCGCCGCGTTCAGCGTGAGCAGGCGCGCCTGCTCGATCATGATCCTCGATTCCGCGATGCGTTCCATCGTCACCCCGTTTTCGGCGATGGGTTTGCCGAACGCAACCCGGCTCGACGTGCGTCGACACATCTGTTCGAGCGCGCGCTCGGCGCGTCCGATTTCGCGCATGCAGTGGTGAATACGCCCGGGCCCAAGGCGACCCTGCGCGATCTCGAAACCGCGACCTTCACCGAGCAGCATGTACGACGCGGGCACGCGCACGTCGCGAAAAATGACCTCAGACGCACGGTCCGGCATGCCGTAGAAACCGAACACCGGGATCGAGCGCACAACCTCCACTCCGGGCGTGTCCATCGGGATCAGGATCATCGATTGCTGGCGGTAACGGTCCGGGTTATCGGGATCGTTCTTGCCCATGAAGATGCAGATCTTGCACCGCGGATCCGTTGCGTTCGTCGTATACCACTTGTGCCCGTTGATCACGTAGTCGTCGCCATCGCGCACGATCGACGACTGGATGTTCGTCGCATCACTCGAAGCGACGTCCGGTTCCGTCATCGCGAAACACGAACGTATCTCCCCGGCGAGTAACGGTTTCAGCCAGCGCTCCTGGTGCTCCGGCGCGGCGTAGCGCGCGAGGACTTCCATGTTGCCGGTGTCCGGCGCGGAACAATTGAACACTTCCGGTGCGAGCAGCGAGCGGCCCATGATTTCGCACAACGGCGCATATTCGAGATTCGTCAGCCCGGCGCCGAACTCGGATTCCGGCAGGAACAGGTTCCACAGGCCTTCCGCGCGTGCGAGCGGCTTCAGCTCCTCGATCAGCGGCAACACCTTCCACGGGCCGTACTCCTCGGCTTCGCGCACGTGCCGCTGCTCATGCGGATAGATGTGACGCTCCATGAACGCCGTAAGCCGGCCCTGCAGCTCCTGGACTTTCGGTGATGGATCAAAGGACATGCCGGTATTCTCCCGTGAGGTTCGTGATCGGTGGATGCCCATGATATCGCGTTGCCATGCGGCGCTGTCGGGTCGCGTGCGCCGGGTGGACCGGGGAGGAATTCGGCCTCGGCGGTGAGGCGCGCCTACCAGTTCTCCACCCACGGCCGCAGGACGATTTCACTCGACCACGCCGAACGATGCTGTTCGTGCAGCATCCAGTAGGTTTGCGCGATGTGATCGGGGTGCAGCAGGTTGTCGTGTTCATCCGTACCGGCGAGCCGGTGCTGGCGGCTGCCGTCCTCCTGCACCCAGCCGACGGCGCCGTCGATCGGCACGTGCGCGACATGGATCCCCTGCGGCATCAGTTCGCGCGCCATGCTTTCGGTGAGGCCGGCTTTCGCGTGGCACGCCATCGCGAACGCGGCGCTGCGCGGAAACCCCTTCAATGCGGCGCTCGCGTTCGTGAAGATGATCGTGCCGCGCCGGCCCGCGGGGTCCATCGCCTGCCGCAGCATGCGCCGTGCGGCCTGCTGACCGACGAGAAACGCGCTGTAGGCGGAATGATCCAGCACGCCGCGCACGAGCGCGGGCTCGGCCTCGTCGATCGATTTACGGAATATGTCCATGCTGCGCCCGTCGATGTTGTGCACGACGAGCCGCGGCGTGTCGAGTTCGCTGGACACCGTATCGAACAGGGCCGCGACCGATCCCTCGTCGCTCGCATCACAGGCGAAGCGCTGGACGCCGAATTCGAGTTCGAGTCGTCGCATCACCGGCTTGTCCGGGTCGCGTGCGGCGACGGCAACCCGCAAGCCCCTGGCGGCGAACAGACGCGCACAACTCGCGCTGATACCCGGACCGCCGCCGACGATCAGCGCGACGCTCGCCTCGGTGGCAGATGATTGCGGAGATTCCTGCATGGCTGATGATTCCCTTGCGCGTTAGTAAACGGATGAATGCGGTCGTGCCGGTGATCGCTGTGTGATGATTGCACCGTCGCCCGCGCGCGACGCTTCAGGCAACGGACTTGCCGGCTCGCTCGAGGTGTTCGAGATGGGCGCCGAGGTCTGCCGCGATCGCGGGATGCGCGCGCAGGCGTGCGAAATGCGCGGCAACCCGCGGGTAAGCATGCGCGAAATCCTCCGCCAGCACCGGCGCCAGACCGAGGCTCGCGAGATAGCGATGCCGCGGACGTTCGTACCACAGCATCGTCAGCTCACACGCGAAACAGATATCGGCGAGGCTCACGCCTGCACCGACGAGGTAGTCGCGCGCCGGCGCGAGTGCGCGCTCGATACCGCCGAGGTACGTTGCCACCGCGGCGTTCGCCTGCGCGTGGATGTCGGCGGTGAGCGAGTTGCCGCGCAGGGCGAGCAAATACGCCTGCGTGTCGCGGCCGAATACGAGGCTCGCATCGAGGAAGCTGTCGATCCGCGAGGCGCTGTACGCGTCCGTACCGTAGAGCGGCAGCGCGTCCGCACCCAAACGGGCGACGGCGCGCGCAATACTGTTCGATTCGAAGATCCCGGTAACACCATCCGCACTGAACGCCGCCGGCACCGTACCGAATGGGTGGGCGTCGAGAAACGCCGCGGTTTTTCGCAGCGGCGTGCCACCAAAACCCACCTTGCCGATTTGCCGGGTTGAGTCATCCGCCCGGTCGGCATCGCTCAGTGGTCTAGCTTCGAAATCCCACAGCCAGTCCGCGAGTTCGTCCGGCGCGGCGCCGCGCAGTTCGATATCGACCCCGGTGAGCCGTCCCGCGATCGTGGCCTTCCACACGCGGGGATTCGGCGCATAGGAAAAAATCCGCAGTGCTGCCATTCGATCAGGCCCTTTTTGTCGCCGCGGCGAAAATCGCCTGCGAATTCAGCTCGGCCGTCGCGGCCTCGGCCTCGTCGGCCACGCGCAGACGCACCGGCACGTACTTGTGGAACGGCGTGCCGGCGATCGGGTCGCGCGATTGTGCATCCGTCAGTTCGTTGATCCGCGGCCCGCACACGCGGCGTTCACCGTCACTCGCCGGGTAGGCCTGACCGTAACCGTGCGGCAGCGAGACGTTTCCGCGCCGCATGCCGTCGTCCGCCCGGGCGCGTGCCACGACTTCGCCACGGCGGGATTGAACGACGAGCCAATCGCGTTCCGCGGCATCGAGCGCGGCGAGATCGGCGGGATGGATGTACAGCGCGCCGTCCGGATCGCGCTTGCGGAAGAACGGCGCGCGCAGGATCTGGTTGACGTTCTGCAGGCGACGCTGGCCGGCCGCCAGGATGAACGGGTAGTCCGGCGACGGCAGCACGTCCGCGGGATCGAGGGTGTCTATCGTTGCCAGCAACGCCGGGATCGCGAGGTGCACGCGTCGATCGGACGTCTCGATGAGATCCCACACGGAATCGTCGACACTGAATGCCGTGCCCGACGGCGAACCGATCAGGGTATCGAACAGGCGCTGACCGAGCTCGCGGGGGTCGCCGTCGGGTGACAGATCGAGCGCCCGGGCAACCGCTGCCGGACGCGTTGCGGCGAGGCGCTGCGCGGACGCCCATAAGGGCGCGGCGGCGGCCGTGCCGTGCGGCAGGGTGCGGCCGAGTGTCGCATACAACAGCAAGGCACCGGCGCGCGCGGCATCCGGGTAATCGCTCGCGAGGCACGCGAATGCCGTCGCGAACTCGAGCGACCCGGCGTGTGCCGCCTCCGTCACCGCCTCCAGCGCTTCCGGCGGCGGCATCAGTTCGAGCGCGGTGGCCAGGCGCAGGTAGATTTCCGGTTCCGGTAACGTTCCCGCGAGCGGCGGCAGCAGCGGCCGTCGCACGTGAAAAAAGTTCACCGGATACTCGAAATTGAACAGCGTGTACTCGCATTTCTCGAACTGCGAACTCGCCGGCAATACGTAATCGGCCTGCGCCGCCGTTTCCGTGTAGGCGACATCGATCGCGACGAGCAGATCGAGCCGCTCGCGCGCGGCCACGAGGCCCCGGGTGTCGGCCACGGTATTGAATGGATTACTGCTGTCCACCCACAGCGCGCGCAGGCGCTGCGGGTGTTCACTCCCGATCGCCTCGGCGAGCTGGTTCGGCGGCAACAGGCCCGCGATCACTTCGCTATCGAGCGGCGCGTAGCGCTGGCCGCGACCGTTCGCCCACAGCGGCTGCAACCAGCCGTGCAGGGCGTTCGTACCGGGTCGGCCGAAGTTGCCGGTGAGCAGGTACAGCAGTTTCTCGAGATAGGAGTTCAGGGTCGAGTAACGCCCTTGCTGGATGCCGAGTTCCGCGCGCACGACGAGCGACCGGGCCGCCGCCACGCTGTCGGCGAGTTGCTCGAGCACGTCCGGCGACACATCGGCCGCGGCGGCGAAACGTTCGATGTCGACCGCGGCCAGCGTTGCCCGCACGGCGGCGTAGCCCGTCGTATGCGCATCGATAAATTCCGCATCGATCGCATCCCGGCGGATCAACAACGCGAGCAGCGCGGTCATGAGGAACGCATCGGCACCCGGACGCACGGCCACATGCAGATCGGCCTGCGCCGCGGTTTCGCTGCGACGCGGATCGATGACGATTAACTTGCGCGCCGGATCCTTGACGATTGCATTGATCTGCTGGCGCGCGTTACTGAAGCCGTGCGCGAGCCAGGGATTCGCGCCGATCACGAGCAGCACGTCGCAGTGCTCGATATCCTCCGCGGAATGACACGTCTGGGCGCCGAACAAATGTCCGTTGACCCAGAAATCACCGGTCTTTTCCTGGGCCAGCGCGTTGAACACATGGCGTGAACCGAGCGCACGCAGGAAACTGTTCGCGAACGCGCCGCCGGCGTGGTTACCCTGTCCCCCGCCGCCGTACAGCGCGATGGTTTCGGGACCATGGCGGGTGCTGATGTCGCGCAGGCGCGCGGCGATTTCGCGGATCGCGGTGTCCCAGTCGATCGCTTCGTGGGTGCCGTCGGCCCGACGGCGCAACGGGCTCGTGAGACGATCGTCATGGTGCACGTAAGCCGGTATCGCCTGGGCCTTGTTGCACAAATAACCGCGCGTACGCGGATGCTCCGGATCCCCGCGAACCCGGCCGAGGCGTGCATCGGCGCCGTCACCGAGTACCTCGATCTCGACCCCGCAATTCACGTAACACAGATTGCACGCACTCTTGTGCCAGCTGGCTGTTGTCATTTCCGGACCTCGGCTGTGGGTTCGTCGGTTGTGTGCAGCGCTGCAAGCGCGTCATCGACGAGCGCGTGCAAAGTGACGACCTGCGGCTCGCCGAGCTGCGCGTTCAGCGCCAGTTGTGCACGCTTCCAGTGCGCCTTCGCTCGCGCATATTTATCCCGGCCGCTGGCCGTGATGGCGAGCCGGTGGCTGCGCGTATCGGCCCCGGGGATGCGCTCGACCCAACCCTGGTCCGTCAACAGGCGAACGTTGCGGGTCAGGGTCGAGGGGTCCATTTCCAGGCGACGGGCGAGTTCGCCCGGGGTGATCGGACTCATACTCACGAGGTGCGAGAGCAGGGAATATTGCGTGCCCTTGAGTCCCGCGTGCGCGAGTTCCGCATCGTAAATGCGCGACACGCGGCGCAGCAGCTGGCGTAGTTTGAAATTCGTGCAGCCCCGGGGGGACGTCGCGGTCTTGCGGCGTGGCGTCGTCGTGTTCATGGCATAATTGTAGCTGCAATTATTGTAGTTACAACTAATTATTCGCATCCCGGGGTCGCGATCCGGGTACGCACGCGAAAGCGCGTATGAAATACGGTTTGCATTCGGCCGCGAATGCGCGCACCATGCGCTGGCGACTTACGTTTCGGCTTTTCTATTTGCTACCTGCCGGGTTCCCCGGTCTCCGTTTCAAAGACTACCCGCTACGATCCAGTTGTTCGTTTACGCGCCCGATTTGCGCGCGACTTTTTTGTTATGGAGGCCTGAATATGGCTATCGGAACAGTTAAATTTTTCAACCCTGCAAAGGGCTTTGGGTTCATCGCACCGGAAGACGGCGACAAGGACGTATTCGTTCATGTCAGCGCCGTGGAACGTGGCGGCATGACCACGCTGAGCGAAGGCCAGCGGATCAGCTACGATGTGGTGACGGAACGCGGCAAGCTCGCGGCCGACAACATCAAAGCGGCCTGAAGCTGCTCCGGCACATTCACCGTGCCGGGTTGAATTGAGAAAGGCGGCCTTCGGGCCGCCTTTTTTTATGCCCGCTGCCGGTCGTTGGCGGCGGAACGGTGAGGCGCCACCCGCGGCATCTACGGCGCCTTCAAGCCGCGGCGTTCGCGTAATGACAGCCCGGCGATCGCCGTCGCGAACAGCCACAGCGCCGGCGGCAGCGGCACGACAACCGGCTCGTACAGCCAGAAGCCCGCGACCGCACTGCCGGTGACACTATCGTCCACGTCGTCGGTCTGAAGTTTGTCGTAGGTTGCGGACTCCGTGATGCGACCGATGTAAATCCCGAACTCCCCCGGCCTCCTGCGGGTGCGGGTCCAGCCGTACGCGGTGTGTTCACCGGATCCGGAGCTGTAGGTTTTGTGGAAGTAACCGGTATCGGGTCCGGCGCCGTCTTCATCGATCGCGAGCGGCCCCCAGGTGCTGTCGATAATCTCGAACTCCTGTGGCAACGCGTCCGGAAACCCCGCACCGTCCGACAGTTCACGAAACAGTTCATTGACCGTCGCGACGTCGGCCCAGCGCAAACCGGTCAAATCACGCCCACCGAGTGAACCGTTGCAGTTACCGCTGCTTTCGGCGCAGACACCCGTCATGTCGAGCCAGCTCAGCCCCAGCGTGTCGGTGAGTTGATGCCACACCCTGCCGCTCGCATCCGTATACGCGATTTCAGCGTTCGCACCAGCTTGAAACAGCAGCATCAGCAGCAGCGCGAACAGACGTTTTCCGAACATGGGCGAATCTCCATAGCGGGGCCCGGGTCGCCGCTGCCAGGTACCTCCCTGATGCGCAACACCGTGCGAAAGATATTTCGATTTTAGCGTGGGGGTCGAACACGGGAATTGATCGGGGTCAGCTATCGCACTGCGCGCAACGCGGACACCGCGCGCGTGCCGCTCCGAAAGCGATTGGCGACGCAATGGAGACGGTGACCGGCAGGCTGCGCGGCGCCGATCCGCTACGCAGCCTGCCGGTTCCCGAAACTTCAGATCGGCCGCGCGAGCACGTCCGTCAGCGCGCAGCCCGCCGTCTCCCTGACGTCGATAACGGCGTGGTAGCGCACCGTGATCCGCAGGCGGTGGAAGCGCCACCGATCCGGATCGCGCCGCATGCGGTGCTGGTAGGTGCCGATGAGGATCGTGTCGTTAGCGACGATCTCGAAGAAATACGCGAGCGTCGTCGCCTCATCACCGAGGTGCTCGATCTGCATGTTCGTGCTGATGTGGCCGGTCGTGAAGATCCCGCCGGCAATATCGTAGACCCCGGACATCGCCGGCTTGTAGAACGCCTCGACGATGTCGCGGCGTCCGCGGAACACGCCATCGAGCCCGTCACCGAGCCCCTTCAAGCCGATCATCTCGAGTTCGGCGTCCTCCGTATACACATCGGCGAGCCCGGCCCAGTCCTTGCTGTCGAGCCGGATGCAGTAGTCGCGCCACGTATGCCGCACGGCTTCGAGATCCTCGAGGTAGCGCAGGCGCGCGGCGAGACTTTCGAGCGTGTCGGTCATGGCCGCGCCCTCCTCAGCGGATCGCGATCGGATTGATGATCATCTGCACCGCACCGGTGATCCGCGCCGGGCCGAGTACGAACATGAACTCGTAGGCCTTGTCCGCGGCGAGTTCGCGCGTATCCATGTTCTCGAGGATGTACACGCCGGCGTAATTGATCAGCTCCTGGTGCACGGGAAACATGATCTTCGGATCTTCTACCGGCAACACCTCAAGCGCCCAGTTGTCCGCGCCAACCGCGATCACGTCCTTCTCGACGAGGTATCGCGCCCCGTCGGCACCGAGACCCGGTTCGACCTTGCCGAAGCGCTCGGGATCGGTATCGAGTATTTTCATCCAGCCGGTATTGAACAGGACGACGTCACCCTTGCCGATGCTCACGCCCTGCTTCTTTTCACACGCCATGATCTCGGCGCGGTTGAACACGGTGCCTTCGGCGAGCATGTCCTTGCCCATGCAGGCCGCGATGTCGATCATCACCCCGCGCGCGACAATCGGCGGGTAATCCTCGACCCCCATGCGTTGCAGGCCATCGACCTTCGCGAAATCCTTGCCCTTGAAACCGTTGTAGAACACGCCGTCGGTTGCCGCATGACCGAGACCGTCGATCTGTGATCCAACGCCCATCCAGCCGTCCATCTTGTCGTCGAAGAAATTGAACTGATTGTCACCGTAGGCGGTGCCGTTGTACTGGTTCGGAAACAGCACCGTCACCTCGAATGAGCGCGGCGGGTACGCCGGGGTGGCGCGGTTCGTTTCGATACCGAGGCGGTAGGTCTTGCCGGTCTTGATCAGGCTCGCCGCTTTCAGGGTCAGCTCCGGGCCCAGCATATTGAATGAGCCGAGCGTGTCGTCCGCACCCCATTTCGACGGCCACCACTGCTTTTCTTCCGCCGTGGCGCCGAATGCAACGGCGAGCGCCGCGACCAAGGTAAAGCAACGTATTTGTTTCATTTATGATCTCCCTCGATGGCCGCGTGCGCGGCCCGGAACGTGCTGCCGTCAGCGGTATCGTTCCCGCCCTGCCCTGGCCCCCGCGGGGTGCCGGCCGGCAGGTAACGGCAGTTTCAAAATCGGTCGGATCCCAGGCTCACGCTGTGCCCGCAAGCGTGAAACCCGACCGCAAGGTTCGCCTTAACGAGCCGTTGTCGGCTCGCCACGCTCCCCGACTTCGTTTAACCGACCCGGTGCAGACCGCACAGCTTGTTCCCGTCCGGATCGCGCAAATACGCGAGGTAAAGCTGACCGAAACCGCCCTCACGGATGCCCGGCGGATCCTCGATGCTCGTGCCGCCGTTCGCGACGCCGGCCGCGTGCCACGCGTCAACCTGCGCCTGGGTATCACACGCGAAACCAATCGTCCCGCCGTTCGCTCCGGTCGCGGCCTTGCCGTCGATCGGCGTCGTGACGAGGAACAAGCCATCCTTGTTCATGTAAATGAGGCGCCCCTTGTCGTCGACAATCGCGGGCTTTGCGCCGAGCGTGCCGAGCACCGCATCGTAAAATTTCTTCGAACGATCGATGTCGTTACTACCAACCATGATATGCGAATACATGTTTATCTCCTGAAATGGTACAAGCGGGACGATATCCTGAATCACACGCGCGCGAAACGCCAGCGCGATCCGCATGCAGGATCAGATTACGCCGGCGCAGCCGGCGTGTGATCGATGAACCGGCTCGCGCACGCACGGGTTATCGCCGCGCCTGGTGGCGCCGCAGAAACAGCTGGCTCGCGAACGCCGCGCCCATGAACAGCAGCATCAGCAGCGCGAGCTTGACCGCACCGCGGTGCTCGAACAGACCGATCGCATAACCGCCGAACGCGCCACACAGTTGCTGCGCGAGTCCGGCGGCGCCGGCGGCCGCACCGGCGAGGGCCGGTACCACGCTGACGGTGCCAACGAGCGTCGGCGGCATGAGCAGACCCTGGCCAAAGCCGAGCAGGATCAACGGGCCCGCTACGGCAAACGGTGACGGCACCCCGATCACCGCGAGGATCAGCAAGATCACGAGCCCGGTGAGGCTGATACATTGCCCCACGAGCATGAGTCCCGCATCGGCGAAATACTTCACGAGACGACTCGTGAAGAAACTGCCGACGATGTACGCCATGGGCGGGAACATGATGAAAAATCCGACTTCCGCCGGCCCCACCCCGTAGTTCGCGAGCACGCTCGGCGCGCCCGCGAGGTAGATATAGAACGACGCGGTACTCAAGGCGAGGATCGCGACATACGCGAGATACGCCGGCACGCGCACGAGTTGGGCATAGGCATCGAGCATTTCGCGCAGCCAGTGCGCGCGACCGGTACGCGTCACCGTATCGGCCGGGATCACGCGCCACGTCGTAACCATGAGCACACCCGCGAGCAGCGCAATGAGCACGAAATTCGCGCGCCAGCCGAAGTGCACGTGCAGCTGCCCGCCGACGACCGTCGCGAGCGGCGCACACAGCCCCATCGCCATGCCGACGTAAGCCATCGCCCGCGAACGATCGGCACCGCTGAAGAAATCCTGCACCATCGCCCGACCGAGCACCATGCCGGCACCCACACCGGCGCCCTGCACGAGCCGCGCGAACGTCAGCGCGGTGAGTCCGGACGCCATCGCGCCGGCCACGGATCCGGCCGCGGCGAGCGCAAAACCGAACATCAGCAGTCGCCGTCGTCCGTAGCGATCCGACAGCGGTCCGTAGATCACCTGGGTGACGCCGAACGCGACGACGAACACGCTGAACGTCAGCTGCACGTTCGCCTGCGCGACGTCGAACAGTTCCGCCCACTGCGGCATCGACGGCAGGCAAATCGTCATCGCGACGAGACCGAAACCCACGGCGCATAACAGGTTAGCCAGCACAAACCGCGTGGGCGGTGCGCTCGGCGCTTCATTCGATTGTGACATTGCTCGTGTCTGCGGGGCAGCGGTAAGAGTGAGCCGAACCCGCCATCCTAACCGATCGATGCCCGACGACGGCGGTCCCCCCGGCACGCCGCGTTACGATGGGTTTCCCGGGACCTCGCGCGTGACCCGCCAGCAACGGTGACCCCGCCGGCGGCGGAAATCCTCCGCCAGCGTTTCGCGGTCGAGTTCGATGAACGACCCGTGCTCCGCGAGTTCCGGCGCGAGCCGGAATCCCTGCCGGTTCGTCGAGAAATACAGCGTTCCGCGCGGCGCGAGCAGGGCCAGGGCCGCGTTCAGCAATGTCACCTGGTCGCGCTGTACGTCGAACGTCGCGCGCATACGTTTCGAATTCGAAAAGCTCGGCGGGTCGAGCACGATGAGATCGTAACGTTCGCGACCGGCAACGGCTTCGTGGAGGTACTTCAGCACGTCGGTGCAAACGAGTTGCTGCACCGTCCGGTCATCGAGCCCGTTCAAAGCGAGGTTGCGCCAGGTCCAGTCCTGGTAGGTTTTCGATAAATCCACCGTCACCACGCGATCCGCCCCGCCGGCGCCGGCGTAGACGCTGAAACTGCCGGTATAGGCGAACAGGTTCAGGACGCGGCGCCCGCGCGCCTGATCGCGGACGAGACGCCGCGTTTCACGATGGTCGAGGAACAGCCCGGTATCGAGGTAACGCTTCAGATTGACCTCGAAGCGCAGGCCGTATTCCGACACCGTGAATGATTCACCGTCCGCCGCGAGCCGTTCATACTGCGCACTGCCGCGCTGGCGCTGGCGGTGTTTCAGTACGATGCGCGCGCGCGGGCAATGCACCGCGTCCGCGAGTGCGTTCACATGGGTCTCGATGTCGGCGTCCGACAACGGCCGTTTCCCCTCGAATAATTGCACGTGCAGCCACTCGCCGTAGCGGTCGATGGCATAGGGGAATTCCGGGATATCGCGGTCGTACAGGCGATAAGCCTCGATCCCGGCGCGACGCGCCCAGCGTTCGAGGTGACGCGCGTTTTTCCGCACCCGGTTCGCGAGCGCGCTCGACTCCCCGTCGCTCACGTGCGCGGGTCGAGTAAGACCTTGCACGCCGTCTTGTCCGTCTTCAGGGCTTCGAACGCGCCGGTGAATTCCGCGAAACCCACCGTGCGGGTCAGCATCGGGGTCGGATCGAGACGTTCGCGGTTCATCAGATCGATCGTCAGGGCAAATTCCTGGCGCCGGTACATGTAGACGAAATTAATCTGTAATTCCTTCGTCAGCGCTTTCACCGGCTGCAGTCGGTCCGGCGCCATGCACACGCCGATCACGACGATGCGTCCACCCATCGGCGCGTAATCCGTCGCGAGCTGCAGCGTGCCGGGCAGGCCGACGCAATCGAATATCACATCGGGTCGCTGGCCGGCGTGACGCTTGAACGCGCCGACCACACTCTCCTTGCCGGCATCGATCGTGGCCGTCGCACCGAGTCGCTCGGCCAGCGCGAGCCGCTCGGGCACGAAATCGGAAACGATGATGTCGCGCGCGCCGAAGTATCGCGCCCAGCTCGCGCAGGCGAGACCAATCGGTCCGCCGCCCATGATGAGTACGCGTTCGCCGGCGACGATCCGCGCGGCGTTGATCCCGTGCAACGCCACCGCGAACGGCTCGACGAGTGCACCGCATTCGTCGTCGACCCCGTGCGGCAGATGCAGCGTCTCGGCCACTCCGACCCGCATGTATTCCGCATAGCCGCCGCGTTCCTCGCCAAGCGCCGAATAGCACGCCTCGGCACAACGGTAACCCGCGCCCGTCAGGCACGCGGCACAGTGTCCGCAGGCGATAAACGGCATCGCCGTCACCCGGTCGCCGATCCGGAAATCGCCCGCATTGCTGCCGATCTCCACGACCTCACCGGAAAACTCATGCCCCATGACGGTCCCGGGTGGCAGCGGCCGCATGCCGGAATCCGGGCCGTGCATGTCGGCCATATGCAGATCCGAACCACAGATCCCGCAGCGGTGTACCGCGATCACGAGATCGCCCGAGGACACCCGGGGTTCCGGCACGTGTTCGACGGTGAGCGGGGCTCCGGGTTCGTGATAGACGGCTGCGCGCATGGTAGTACCGGTCTCGGCGTAAGGGTTCCGTGATGTTAGCGCATCTTCGTCGGGGATCCCGCGTTCAGGCACCGCGGCGGCCCCCGCCCGTATTTCCTGATTCGGGTCAACTTGCGCTGTGCTGCCGCCGTGTATGTTGCCGTAACAATGTTCCCGCACCCCACAGCCAGCGTAGCGACCCGAACATGACGACGATCCCGGATTTGACCTCGCACGCCGTCGCGACGGCACGCCTGTCGGCAATCAAGGAAATGGCGATGTTGAGCGCGCGTGTTCCCGATGCGGCGTCGCTCGCCTGGGGTCTGCCCTCGTTTCGCACCCCGGTACACATCCGTGACGCGGTCACCTCGGCGCTTGCCAGTGACGCCGACATTGGCAAGTACGCGTTGCCGAACGGACTGCCGGAACTGCGCGAGCTCGCGGCCGCCAGGCATCGCGCGAAAACCGGGGTCGACGTCGACCCGGAGCAGCATGTGTTCATCAGCGCGGGGAATATGCAGGGCATGCACACCCTGCTGCGCACGCTGCTCGACCCCGGCGACGAGGTGCTCGTCACCGATCCCGGGTTTGTATCTCATTACCAGCAGATCGTGCTGGCCGGGGGTACACCGGTAGCCTGGCCGCTCGACGAGCAGGCGGGCTGGCGCCTCGATGTCCCGCGGCTCGACGAACTCGTTACCCCGCGCACGAAAGCCGTCGTACTCGTGAACCCCTGTAATCCGACCGGGACCCTGTTCGATAAGCGCGCACTCGACGAGTTTGCCCGGGTCCTTGCGCGGCAGAATATCGTCGTCCTGATCGACGATCCGTATTCCGAAATCCTGTACGAAAACCATGCGCGCTTTTTCAATCTCGCCGCCGTCGAGGCGTTGCGCGATCGCCTCGCTTACCTGTTTACGTTCTCCAAGATCTATGCAATGAGCGGCTGGCGTCTCGGCTATATGATCATTCCGGACTGGTTGCGCGATGGCGTCCTGAAAGTCCACGACGCGAACATGATTTGTACCCCGCGAGTCTCCCAGGTCGCCGGCATCGCCGCGCTCGGCGGCCCGCAAACCCACCTGCGGGAGTTCGAACGCATTCTCGAGCGCCGGCGCGAGCTGATTTGCGCGCGCCTCGACGAACTGCCACACGTGTTTCAGTATCAGCGGCCCGACGGGGCCTATTACGTGTTTCCCCGCATCGTGGCGGATCACGGTGACGATCGCGAATTCGCGATGCGCCTGCTGAACGAGGCGCGGGTAACGGTAACCCCCGGCAGTGCGTTCGGATCCGCCGGCGCCCATCACGTGCGCATGGCGTTCTGCGTCGATGACGACGTCATCAATCTCGCGTTCGATCGGCTCGAGGCGCTTTTCGGGAAATAAGCGGCGGCCGATACGCGTACGCGTGGCACCTCCCGGCCCCCGCGGCGCCGGACGTTGCGGGTGGATGTTCGCGCAGGCTGCATCCGGTCACGCACCCCCTCCGCCCGGCGGGCAAGCGGCACGTCGCCATGATCGGTATCATGATGACACTGCCTTGCGGATGGTAGCTTTATCTCCGATGCACGTAATCATTGCCGCCGGCTACGAGCACCGTATCGCGCGAAAGCCGCAGCGCGATCGCGCCGGCCCGGAATCGAACACATGATCAAGACCCAAATTGTGCGGGAACTCGGTGAGAATTCCCTGCTGCTGCCCGAGGCGATCAATCAGGCCCTCGCCGCGAACGATCGGGTGAAGTATTTTTTCAGCCTGCTGCAACAGGCGCAGGCGCAGGCAGCGGATCGCGAGGCGCAGCATTCGGATCTGCACGCGGAGCGCGTTGCCTGCCTTGTCGACGACAGCCGGCTCGATGATGTTGTCGCGCGCAGCACGCTCACGGCGTCGGGCGAACTGTCGATTCCGCTCGCAGCGCATCTGAAAACCGAGGTCGACGAGTGCCTCGTCGCAATGCTCAACGCGCTCGAGCTGGGCGGCGAGGCGACGTATCCGGAAATGCGCGCACGCTACGATGCGATCGAACGCGCGGCGCCGGCGTTCGTCGACGACCGTGTCCCGCCGAACGCGATCGGCATCATGACCCGCGCCGATCGGGCGGCCGGCGACAGCCTGCACCTGCTCGTGATGGACCTGCACAAAATCCTCAATGCGATGCAGGCGCGCGTCGCCGTGGAGTCGATCGACGGTGCCATGGTCTACGGTCTCGATGAGGCCGATCGCCCCCGCGTAAAAGCATTTATGCGCGGCCTGAACGCGACGGCACCGCTCAAATTCGATCATCCCGGCCTCGGCTCGACCGCTACCCGAAGCGGGGCCGGCGTGGTGATCCAGAACGATATCGGCACGACCGACGCACACGTGCTCGTCGTACGCGCGGAGGGTCTGCAGGTTAACGTCACCTACACGGACATTCACCTGCGGCGGATGAAGTTCTTCCAGAGCCTGTTCGGGCAATGGGCCGTCGAATGGGACAATACCTGGTCACGGCATTCCGAAGTGCTGACCGAAGGCGAGACGTTCTACGGCACATTGGGGCAGTACCACGGTCGCGACGAAAACGATCTGTGCGCGTTCCTGGAATTCCTCGGTTCGCGCCTCGTGTTTCTGATCGACTGGAACCGGGCGCGCAAACGCCTGCGCGTGCTGGTGAAAAATCGCGATGCGGTCGCCGTCCTCAAGCACGCGGCGGATAACAACCTCGGCCATCGCGCGTTCCTCGAACTCGGCGCCGAACAACTCGTGTTCGAGGCGATGGAAAAGGCCATCCAGCCGCTGCGTTACGGGCAAACCCTGCACGACGTTCTGGATCGTGATGCCGCGATCCGGTTTCTCGAGTTCGTCATGCGTTGCGCGTCGGAAGGATTGCGCGAACGCCGCTCCGTGCGCACAGTGCAGGACGAAATACTCACCGACTTGCTCACCCATGTAACAACCGCGGAACACCGCTATCTCGAACTGCTCTCGGACCACGCGGCAATTACCGCGGAGCTCGCGAACGGCGTTCGCGACGGCGTCGCGCGCGCGCAGACAGAATCCGCGAACGAGTATCTCGCACGCGCGGCGCGGCGCGCGAAACGCTGGGAACGGCTCGCCGATGAGATCGTGTTACAGGCGCGCGAGATGGTGGCGCGCGCGCCGGGCGGCGATGACACCGTGGGTCTGTTCCATGCACTCGATGAAATCACCGACCAGCTCGAAGATGCCGCCTGTCTGCTCGCGCTCGTGCCGACAGTCGCACGCCTCGGCGAAGTGGAATGGCCGCTGAACGAACTTGCGGAGAAAGTGCTGATCGGGGTTCATCGGCTCGTAAGCTGTCTCGAGTGCGTGGCTCAGATCCGGCGCGGCGGGCCACGCGAAGATATGCATGACTTTCTCGACGGCATCGATCAAATCGAAGCGGTCGAGCGCGATACCGACGCGCTGGAACGCAAGATCACGACGCTGTTGATCGAAGCCGCCGCGGACGCCGGCCAGCTCCATCTCTTTTCACTGCTCGCCAGGCGCCTCGAAAAGGCCGCGGACTGGACTGCCAGGTGCGCCTGGAAGCTGCGGGAACGCGTGCTGGCGACAGCCTGAACGGAACTGACGAAACCGAATAACATACGACACCCGGTCCCGACGCAACGTCCCCTCCGCGTGGAATCGCGGGGAAAAGCGTTGCCGTTGGCATAAGCCCCGAGTCCAACCCGACCCACGACAGGTTCAGATTTTAAAACCGGATCCGGAGCAAGGCAGGAAAACCCACTATGGCAAGCATTGAATTTATTGGTACCGGCGTAAGCGATCCGGCGCGGACATCGGCCGCGGAGGTTGGGGCAAAGGCTTTCAACCTGATGCGCATGGATCGGGTCGGGCTGCCGGTTCCACCCGCGTTCGTTCTCGGCACGGCGTTTTGCCGCGACTATTTCGCGCGCGACGGGCGCGTCCCGGCGGACTTCCCGGAAGTGCTCGCGGTCAGTATCCGGCGCCTCGAAAATGCAACGGGCCGTACCTTCGGCGGACGGCGGCGACCGCTACTCGTTGCGGTTCGGTCCGGCGCGCCGGTTTCGATGCCCGGCATGATGGATTCCATTCTGAATATCGGCCTGACCGCACAGACCGTCCGCGGTCTGATCCGGCTGACCGGCAATCCGCGCCTCGCGTGGGACTGCTACCGCCGCCTCACCCAGGCATGGGGCGAAATTATCGGCGGTATCGATGCGCAACGTTTCGAACGCCTCGTGAACGCGAAACTCGATCCCGACTACTGTGCGTCGGCACAGGAACTCGACGCGATCGCGATGCGGGAACTCGCGGCGGAAAATTTGAAGTTGCTCGAGCATGCATCGCACGGGAAACTGCCGCAGGATCCGATTGCACAACTGAGCGGCGCCATCGAAGCCGTATTCCGCTCGTGGAACAGCCCGCGGGCGGTCGAATACCGGCGGTTGCACGGCATCGATTCGAACCTCGCCACAGCGGTCACCGTACAGACGATGGTGTTTGGTAATGCCGGCGGCCGCTCCGGCTCCGGTGTTGGATTTACGCGTGATCCCGCCATCGGTGCAAACCGCGCCTACATGGATTTCCTGTTCAACGCACAGGGCGAAGATGTCGTGTCAGGTCGTCGCAGCGTACTCGGCCTCGAAGATCTGCAGCGCGTACTACCCGCCGCGCATACGGAACTCAACCGGGTCGTGACGCTGCTCGAAAGCGAGTTTCGCGATCTCCAGGATTTCGAATTTACGATCGAGGAAGGGAACCTGTATCTGCTACAAACGCGATCCGGGAAACGGACGCCGTGGGCGGCGCTGCAGGTGGCCGTGGACATGGTTGAGCAGGGACTGATCGACCCGGAAGAAGCGATGGCGCGCTTGGCCGAATACGACCTGCAATCGCTGCGCAGATTACGCGTAGTGCCCGACATCGACGCGGCGCCCGTGGGCGAAGCGGGCTCCGCCAGTACCGGGGTCGCGGTGGGCGCAATTGCGCTCGATAACGCAAGCGCGCGCGCACTCGCGGACCGCGGCGAACCGGCGATCCTGGTCCGCGACACCTTGTCGACGGACGATATCGCCGGCCTCGCAAGCGCGCGCGGGATCCTCACGGCGCGCGGCGGACGTACATCGCATGCCGCGGTCGTCGCGCGGCAGGTGGGTATCGTGTGTCTCGCCGGATGCCGGGATCTGCACGTGGATCTCGAGCGGCGCTGCTGTTCGATTGGGGGACGGACGTTCCGCGAAGGCGAAGTGATTTCACTCGACGGTGACGGTGGCCGCATTTTCGCGGGCTCCATCGCGGTGGTCGAAGAACGCCCGGAGGCCGCGCTGCGGGCCGTGGAAAGCTGGCGAACGCACGCGGTCCCGGCGCCTTGAGACGTGACGCGTAAGCGCGGACGATGCCGGGCCGCCAGAATGCCTTTAAGCCCTGCAGCCGATCACGGACGATCACCGGTTTCATTACCGGCGAAGTGCCCGGTTTGATGCGCGGGATACGCGCATCAAGCCGGGTGCAGCGCGGCGGATAATCGCGCCCGTTACCGCCACCGTCGAAAAATTGCAGCCCCCGGCGACGACCCGGCCCTGCGCCGCGGTACGCGATGCGCGGGCTTGTGCCGCAGCGCGTCGTGATCAATGCGCCCGGTACCGGGCGGGTGGCTCATTACGTCGGCGTGCGCGTCGACATCGCGCTTCGATTGCCGGCTCCATTCGTTCATCCGCAAGTTCGTCCGCTGTTCGTGCCCGACAAGCTCGCGGCGCCGAATCCGCCGCCGCGACTTTGCGTGCGACTATTCCGCCTGCAAGCGGTACAACGTGCCGACAACGCTCGGCGCGTAGCGCCCGGGCGCGAACGTGGCGGCGAGTTGCGCCTTCGCGCGCCAGCCCGTGCAGTGTCCGGGGGCGACCACGCGCGGTTTTATCCGCTGCTCGAGATCCGCGATCGTATCGGGGATGCGCAGTTCCATCGTCTTGCCCGCGAGGTGATAACCGCCGAGCACGACGTCGACCGGAACGTCGGGAAATCGTTGCTGCGCGCTGAGGCAGGCATTCACGATGCCGGCGTGCGAGCACGCCGACAACACGGATACGCCGCGCCCGCGCACGACGGCCGCGAGGTAGCGTTCGTCCATGATCAGCGGATCGGGCTCGGCGGATTCACCACGGAACGAATGATGCCCGTCGAGACCGGTTTCGTAGGCGGTGACGCGCTCGATCGCGCCGCTGGCATAGAAGAAGCCGTTGCTCAGGGCATGCGCTTCGACGTGGGTGGCGATCTCGCCGCCGCTCGCGCGTATCGCCTCGAAACCGGGTTCGATCGGTAACAGGATCATCAAACCGCTCGGCAACATGACCCCGCGCTGATCAGGACGATCGGGATGCAGATCGACGACGAGCGGCGCAGCCAGGCCGGCAGCGCGGCGCGCGGCGCTGATCGCCGCGACGACTTCGGGAAATCCGCCGCTGTGATCGAAATGCCAGTGCGACAGGAACAGGCACTCGATCTTCGCGAGGTCGATCGCGAGTCGTTCCGCGTTATCGAGCCAGTACTGCGGGTAGGGCCCCACGTCGAACAGTATCGTGTGCTCTTCATCGCCGCGGCGACCGGTCATGAGCACGGATAATCCGTGACAGCCGCAACACAGCTGGTCGAACACCGTTTTGCATTCGTGGCCTTCGTAATGGCGGCTCGCGGGCACCCGCGCGGCCAGTTGCGCGACCTCGGGCAGCTGCGGCAGGCCCTCGTCGACGCTCGACAGCGTGTCCGTCTCGTTGTCCATGACGACGAGCAGTTCGAGCTCGTCGAGTTCCACTATCGTTTCGCCGTTGTCAATCGTGTGCATCGTTCGGTTCCTCGGTGTCCGGTTTCCTTATAGGGCAGCGCGCCGCACATTTGAAGCATCCGGACCGCGGGTCCGTCAGTCTTCGCGCCCCGGTTGTTTACCGGTGTGGCCGAAATCCACCCGTGATTCGTATACCATGGCCGATTCGTCGCGCCACGGGCGGCGTCACGCTCTGCTGAGAAATCCGAGGAAACACGATGAATACACCCCCCGCACGCGGCGACGGCCAGCCTGCACGATCACCCACCCGCTTCGACGTCGTCATCGTCGGCGCCGGGTTTTCCGGCTTGCTGTGCGCGAGCTACCTGAAGGACGCCGGCATCGATGATGTGTGCCTGTTCGAAATGACTCCGTCGGTTGGCGGCGTGTGGAGCGACGGGGGAGTCGGCGCCTACCCCGGCGCCGCCTGCGATGTCCCGTCCTACCTGTACCTGCCGTTTCTCGACCGCACGGGCTTCATCCCGTCGAAGAAGTACGTCAGCCAGAGCGAGATTTCAGGCTACGCGGAACTCCTCACCGACCACATCGGCGTGCGCGACCGGATCCGCTTTTCGCGCAAGGTCGTCGAACTGAAATACCTCGGGCGCGGCGCCGACGTGTGGCAGATCACGACGGTCGACAGCGCCACGGGCGACGATCGCCAGGTCGTGACGGCGGGTCACGTCGTCAGCGCGAACGGTCCCCTGTCGAGCCCGCGCATGCCCGAGTTTCCCGGCATCGATCGATTCGCCGGCGAAAGCTTCCACACCGCGCAATGGGACCGCAACGCGAACCTGTCCGGGAAACGGGTCGGTATCATCGGTACCGGTGCATCGGCGGCACAGGTCATTACCTCGATCGTCGACGAGGTCGCGAGCCTGCACGTGTTCCAGCGCACCCCGACATGGTGCATGCGCCGCGAAGATGAACCAACCCCGCCGCACATCGAGGAGAAATTCCGCGCCGGCGGTTACGGCGAGAAAATCCGCACCGTCGACTGGAAGGAAGAACTACCGCCGCTCGATCCGGACGACAGGTTTCTCGAAATCGACTGGGAAGCGCTGCACGATGAAGCAGGCAACGAAGCGATCTGCGCGGAATTACGCAAGCTGATCGAACACGACGTCGACGATCCCGAGCTCGCGAAACGCCTCACTCCGGACTACCCGTTTTTCTGCAAGCGGGTGTTGTTCATCGACGATTACTACACGACGTTCAACAAGCCGCACGTGACGCTCGTTGACGATCCCGGCGGGGTCGTCGAAGTGGACGCAACCGGATTGCGGATCGCACGCGGGGACCATTTCGACGTCGATGTGATTATTTACGCCACCGGATTCGACAGCAACTTCATTCCGTTCCCCATTATCGGCCGTAACGGGGTGAGTCTCGCCGACAAGTTCGGCGCGAACGAGTCGAACAATTACCAGATGACCCGGCCGCATTCGCTGTGGGGAATTCACGTTGATGAGATGCCGAACTTCTACATGATGATCGGCCCGCAGAGCCTGAACCCGGTGACGAATGTGACGCTGCTGTGCGAACAACAGGCGCAATACATCAGTGAACTCGTGGCAAACATGGCGGCGGAAAATCACCGCGAGGTGGAACCGACGAAACAGGCCGTCACCGAGTGGACGGAACGCTGCACGGCCGGCGCGGAAGGTAAAGTGTGGCTGCGCTGTAACAACTGGTATCTGAAAACGACGAAAACGGATGCCGCTGCCGGACGCGAACGCTCGAGCGGTATGTGGATGGAGTCCTATCAGGATTACCTGCATCACCTGCTCGGAGGCCGCGGTGGCGCGCGCGACGAGTTGCTCGAATATTCCTGAACGATCCGCGCGCCCGGTGACGGCTAGCCGTCGCCGGGCGACCAGCTGCGATACGGGTGCCGGGCGAGATTCGCGTTGAAGTATTGCGGTTTGTGCGAGACCTCTTCACGTAACCACGCCGGGTGCTCGAACGCATCGGATTCATCCTCGAGCTCGATTTCCGCGACGATGAGTCCCGCGTTCGCGCCGCTGAATTCATCCACCACCCACTCTTTGCCGGCGACCACGAACGTGTAACGCCGCTTGCTGATCGGGAAACCCGTACACAGGCGCAACATCCCGCGCGCGTCCTCCACCGGAATGGCGTATTCGTACTCCGCGCGCGTATAGCCTTGCGTGGCGCCCTTCACCGTCAGCGTCGCGGCATCGCCAGCCACCCTGACCCGTACGGATGTGCGTTCGCCGGCGACGAGGTAGGCCTGCTCGATCGTCGTTACCGTGGCCGCGGCCGCATCCGCGCGCCACGCCGGTTCGGCGACGAGGAATTTGCGTTCGATTTCATGCGCCATACTGTTACCGCAGTTTCGGTTGATTGCCGTCGCACGCCACGACAGGCCGCCAGGGCCGGCGGTGCGTCGCCGCGGCACGCGCACTTTCCGCGGCATGCCGCTGGCCCGACAACGGAAGAAACTGACGCGTTACGTCAGTTTTTGCGCCCGACGGCCAGCGCGACGCCGGCCGTCGATGGCGGCCACTCACGTGCCCGGTGTGCGCCAGGTCACAGTTTACGACGACCCCGGTGTGCGGTCGTTCACAACACGCCGTCACGTTTTGCGACCGGGTTCCCGGATCGCCGCAGGCCGCGCCCGGGCTCCCCGGCCTGGCCCGCTAATTGCACCTTCACGGTTATCAACGGCCGCATCGAGCGCCGTGCACACAACCGGACCGAGACGAACAATGAACCTGAAAAGCCTGACACAACTTGCCATCTGCACCCTCCTGACCTGCGCGGCCGCGAGTGCCGGCGCCGATGTCATTACCGATCGCTACAAGAACGATGCGGAAATGACGAACCTGTTTCTGTGGGCCACGGACCCGACAAATCTGTCGTTCGGCAGTATCGACCTGAGCGACAAGAAACTGGCCGGCTGGTCGGTCGCGATCAACACCGGCGACTATCTCGTGCTCGAGGGACCTTCGATCGCGAAGAGCCAGTCGAAAATCGACATCGATTTTCAGTTCCAGGTCGCGCCGTTCTCGTTTCAGTTCGCCGAAGTCCTGTACGACTCCGCGGCCAACGACATCGCGATCCAGACCACCGGCGTGATTGCCTACAAGGTAGCGAACGGCAAACTCGACAAGCCGTCGGCGAATCCCCTGTCGCTGGCCCAGGGCGCGGACATCAACGCGTATTTCAACCCCGCGGCGGCGGTCGTACCGCTGCCGGGATCGGCGGTGTTCATGCTGTCGGCCATCGGCCTCATGGGCGTGATTTCACGCCGCGCGGGCAGCCCCGAACGCGCGGCGTAAGTCGCGCCGCGCCGGCCTGGCCCGGCCCAGCTAGCTAGGCGATCGCGAAACCGTCATACCCCTTGTTCGCGACTTCATCGCACAACGCCCGGTACGTACCAAACCCACCGATGTAAGGCAGGAACACGCGCGGCTTGCCGGGGATGTTCGCACCGAGATACCACGAGTCGGTGTGCGGAAACAGCGTGTCATTCGCGAGTTCCTGTACGTGCGCTCCCCAGCTGGTCTCGGCCGCGGCGGTCGGTTCGATAATCCGCGCGCCGCGTTCGTCGAGGTGCGTCAGGCAATCGCAGATCCAGTCGACATGTTGCTCGATCGACGTCGGCATGTTGCCGAGTACGGAAGGACTGCCCGGGCCCGTGATCATGAACATGTTCGGAAAGCCTTCGGCGGCGACGCCGAGATAGGTCCGCGGCCCCGCCGACCATTTCTCCTGCAAGGACAAGCCACCGCGACCGCGAATGTCGATCCGCGTGAGCGGCCCCGTGAGCGCATCGAAACCGGTCGCGAACACGATGGCATCGAGTTCGTGGACCCGCTCGCTCGTACGCACCCCGGCCGGCACGATCGACTCGATCGGGGTCTCGCGTAAATCGACGAGTGACACGTTGTCGCGGTTGAACGTCTCGAAATAGCCGTTATCGAGCGGCAGGCGTTTCGTCGCGATCGGATAGCCCTGCGGAATGAGTTTCTCCGCGAGCTCAGGATCGGTGACGATGTCGCGAATTTTATTGCGCACGAACTCCGCCGCGATGTCGTTGGCGCGCGGATCGACGAGAAGATCGGCGTAACTGCCGAACATCCACGCGAAACCGCCCTTCTGCCAGTCGGCTTCGAGCTGGCGTTCCACCTCCTCGCGCGGCAACTGCATCGCCTGTTCTTCCTTCCAGTCGTACGGCTGGCCGATCGTCGACCAGCGGCAGAACTCGCGGATCTGGCGGATGTCGCGCTTCAGTTCATCCACCTGCTCCGGGGTCAGTTCGTGGTTGCGCGCCGGCACGCTGAAATTCGGCGTGCGTTGAAACACGGTCAGGTGTTTCGCCTCGCGGGCGATGATCGGGATCGCCTGGATCCCGGATGAACCGGTCCCGATCACACCGACCCGCCGGCCTGCGAAGTCGACTTTTTCGTGCGGCCATTCACCGGTGTGGCAGGACTCGCCGGCAAACGTGTCGCGTCCGGGGATATCCGGCACCTGCGCCGCCGACAGGCAGCCAACCGCGGTGATCAGGTAACGCGCGTACACGGTTTCATCGCGATCGGTTTGCACGCGCCAGCGATTGCGCGCCTCGTCATAGTGCGCGCCGCTTACGAGCGTCTCGAAGTCGAACGCGTCATTCAGGTCGAAGCGCTGCGCCACGTATTCGAGATAGCCGAGAATTTCCGGCTGTTGCGGGAAACGGCACGTCCACGTCCACTCCTGCTCGAGTTCCTCCGAGAACGTATAGGAATAAACCCAGCTCTCGGAATCGGAACTCGCACCCGGATAACGATTCCAGTACCACGTGCCGCCGACCCCGCTGCCGCGCTCGAACGCGCGCAGGGACAAACCCCTTTCGCGCAAGCGGTAGACCGCGTACAAACCGGCGAAGCCGGCACCAATCACGACTGCATCAACGTCTTTCATCGCACTACTTCCAGCCTGCTTTGTCGCTGTGTTCCCACATCTGGATCATGTTGCCGTCCTTATCATAGAACAGGAAGGAACGCCCGATGTTTGCACACTGCCAGACATACTCCGTCTGGGTTTCGTACCCCGCCGCGCGTACCTTGTCGAAAAACGCGTCGATGTCATCCACGACGAGACCGAGTTCATGAAACCCGGTATGACCGTAGCGCAGGTTTTCCGGAGGCGTGCGCTCGATTGCCGGGTTCTCGCATTCCTGCAGTTCGATCAGCGCGCCCTCGGCCGAACTCAGCAACGCCATCTTCGAGCGCGCGCCTTTGACCTTGAAGATATCGTCCAGCAGTTCCGGGTACATATACGTCTCGGGGCCCGGGGCCGGGCCATCGGGGATCACGGTTTCCACCGCGAGTTCGAAGCCCATGACATCGCGCCACAGATGGATCGCTTCGGTCAAATCCGAAACGAAAATTGCCATGTGATGAAAACGCATTGGCCGACTCCTATAAAGTGAGTGAACAAATTACCGCCAGGCCGGATCAGATGATGTCCTTGTCCGCGAGCGCGGCCAGTTCGTCCGCGCCGAGGCCGAGGTATTCCCCGAACACAGCGGCATTGTCGGCGCCGATATCGCGCGCCGTGTGTCTCACCGCGCCCGGGTTACGCGTGAATTTCGGTACCACGTTCTGCACGCGGACCTCGCCGAAATCCTCGTCCGGCACCGTCGTGATCGCCTCCCGCGCGGCAAACTGGGGATCGGCGTAGATGCGGTCGATGGAATAAATCGGCGTCAGGGTACCGCCTTCGCGGTTGAACGCCGCGATCGCATCGTCGGCGTCATGGCGTGCGAACCACTCGGCGAAGATCTCGTTGACGGCGGCCCGGTTTTCGATCCGCAACACGTTCGAGACGAACCGCGGATCCTCGCCGAGTTCCGGCCGGCCGATGGCGCGTGCGTTCGCGCGAAAAATCGCCTCGGTGCTGCCCGACAACGAGACGTACTGCTGATCGCGGGTACGAAACACGTTCGCCGGTGCGGAATAATAACTCTGGTTGCCGTTACGCTGCGGGACTTCGCCGGTTTGATCGTAGGAAATTGTTTGCGAGTCGAGCACGCGGAACGTCGCCTCGGTGAGCGAGAGATCGATCTCCTCACCGGCGGCCGTAGTCCCACGCGCGATCCCGAGCAGCGCCGCGAGCACGGACGTCGCGGCGAACAGTCCCCCGATCGCGTCACCGATCGGATAACCGGATCCCATCGGGACGTCGTCGGGATCGCCGGTGATGTAAGTCAGGCCGGACATCGCCTCGAACACCTTCGCGAAACCGCGACGGTCGCGATAGGGTCCGGTCTGACCGAAGCCGGTGGCGCGCAGAATCACGAGGCGCGGGCAGGCCGCCCACAGGACCGCGCTCGACAGCCCCCACTTGTCGAGCGTACCGGGTCGAAAATTCTCGAGCAGCACGTCGAACTTCGGCAACATCGCGAGCAGCAGATCGCGGCCCTCGGGTTTGCGCAGGTCGAGACTGATGAAACGTTTGTTGCGGTTCGCGTTCTTCCACCACAGCGGCTTGCCATCGCGATGCGGGGGAAACCCGCGGAGCCCGTCACCGACACCGGGCAATTCAACCTTGATTACCTCGGCGCCGTAGTCCGCCATCAACGTGCCCGCGAACGGCGCGGCGATGATCGTCGAAATATCAAGAATGCGTAAGCCCGCGAGCGGTCCTGCCATGATCGGTCCTTTGTGCTGAGTTGTGCGGCGGCGGCGTGCGCTGCGCCCGGCTGAATCTTAACGCATCGGTCGCCGCGATCGCGGCCGAAGGTCAGATCGGCCGTGCGCTGCGATGCAGCGCAGGGACATAGCCCTCACGCAACGCCGCAACCGAGGTCGGCGGGGTCAACACGTTCGCGCGCCCCGTGAGCGGACGTCGTTGCGGCGCGCTCCAGCCGTCGAACGTGAAGCGCAACAAGCGGTCTTGCTGCACGAGCACGGGTATCCCGTCGGCGCCAATGATCACGGCCCCGGCGGGCAGATCGCGAAACGGCAGCGACCACACGCGGCGATCGGCGCGTCGCTCGATTCCGCGACCGCGCCGCAGGCGTTCCGCCTGCAGAAGCCGGTTCAGATCGGCCGCGTGCAACGGCGCCGCTGCACCACGCGCCGTGCTCACGGCATCACGGTAGGCCCGGTAAGCGTCGCGCCGGCACAGCCCGCACGGCCGGTGACCCGCGGCCAGCGCTACGGCTTCATCGAGAAAAAACACCGGAGTCCAGCGCCGGGGCCGCGCCAGCGGCCAACGCCAGTCGCGGAATTTCGTCAGGCAGATAATCCACAGTGAGGAGCCGTGATGGCGGACAACGTTTTCGTGATCGTCGACGAGGCAACCGCGATTACCCGTGAACAGGCCGCGAGCGGATACGGCGTGCAGATCACCCCACGGATCGACCCGGTTACGTCGCGGCATGGCCGGTCGCGAACTCGCATCGCGGACAATCGATTCGACCTGCTGCCGGGTGTGTTTCCATTACTGACACGTCCTCCACGTGGCCGCGCGATGACAGGCGCGACGCGCACGATGATAACGGCAACGGCACAGTCGGGGATCACCCGCTCGCCCGCCCCCGATGGCGGCCCGGTCCCCGCTCGCTGTCGGCCGCGACAGCGTGCTCGTGTCCGCGCGGGCCGGGAGGTGGAGCCGCGACTCCGGCACCGCCGGGCCGACCCGCAAGCGAACCGGCGGCCGCATCGAAACGCGCGAGCGCGGCAATCCGGGCGCCGTGCGCTGTCGCGCGGCTCGATCGTGGATCGGAGCCCCCAGTCCGTCGCCCGGGGGTGCCTCGCACGCTGCGGCGCGTTTGCACCGTAACCGGATACGGCTCAAAATCCATCGTATTGACGCAAATTTCGAGGAATAACGATGGGCGTACCTGCCACCCTTGACGAGTACACCGCGAGCTATCCGGCACAGGAATACGAATGGACGCGGATTACCGGCACACCGCGTTTCGATTACCCGATTGACTACCAGGTCGCCGTGCTGCACGTCGACCCGGACGCAGGCCGCATCGACTTCCTGTCGCGCTGGGAGCCGAACTGTTACTGCCACTACCACCGCCACGTCGGTGAAACATCGCTGCTCGTGCTCGAGGGCGAACACAACGTCGTCGAGACGAAAGACCACGAAACGATCCACAAGCAGCGCCGCCCGGGCTTTTTCGCCACGAACCCCGGTGGCGACGTGCACATGGAGTACGGCGGGCCGGAAGGCACGCTCGTGTATTTCAGCTGCAAGGCCGTCGATGGCAAATTGTTCGACGTGCTCGCCGCCGACGGGACGGTACTGCATACCGCGACGGTGGACGAATTCACGTCCGGGAGTATCAAGGGCTAACCCGGCGAACCCCGGTTGCGCGAACCGGCGGCGCGCGCCGGTTCGATTCGCGTCGGCGGATTGCGCGCGCGAACAACGTCGATGACTGCACTCGCATGCCGCACCCGTAGCGTGTCCGGTCCGCGGCTCAACTGATGAGGCTGGCTCATGCAGATCGGGATCTTTACGTTCAACACCGACACGACGATGCGCACCGTTCGCCTCGCCGCCGCGGCCGAAGCCCGCGGATTCGAATCACTGTGGGTGCCGGAGCATACGCACATTCCGGTGCCGGCACGCGGCGAGCCGGCCGATCCGGATACCGGCATGCCCTTGAGCCCCGCGAACTTCTACCTGCCGGAAGAATACCGTCACATGTCGGACCCGTTTACCGCGCTGGCCGCGGCCGCCGCGGTGACGACGACCCTGAAGCTCGGCACCTGTATCTGTCTGATCAACCAGCACCACCCGATTAATCTCGCGAAACAGATCGCAACCCTCGATCATCTGAGTGACGGACGGTTTATTTTCGGCATCGGCGCCGGCTGGAATGTCGCCGAGATGGCACATCACGGGGTCGAGTTTCAGACGCGCTGGCGCGAACTGCGGGAACGTCTCGACGCGATCCGCTGCCTCTGGCGCGAAGAACAGCCGTCGTTCAGCGGCGAATTCGTGCGCTTCCACAAGCTGTGGCAATACCCGAAACCGTACCAGGCGGGCGGTCCGCCGGTCATTCTCGGCACGATGGATACACCGTTCAGCCGGGCACAGGTGGCCAGGCACGGCGACGGCTGGTTGCCGCTCGCGTTCGATGTGCAGCAAACGCGCCGCAGCATCGAGGATATCCACACCCGCATGCGCGCGCTTGGCCGCGATCCGGCGAAACTGGAAGTTTCCCTGTTCTTTCTCAACGACGAAATCCAGTCGCAGGCGGTGATCGACGAGGCTCGCGAACTCGGCGCCCACCGTGCCATCCTGCGACTGCCGGTGGCGGACGAAACCACGGTGCTGGAAACCCTGGATCACTATGCGCGGTTCCTGTGAGCGCAGCCGGTTCATAAAACCGGCGCTGTCGCACGCAGCCGGCGTGCACGCGGGATGCGGCACGACGCGTGACGATGCAACCAGGAACCGCCATCCGTTGCGGTTCCCCGACGATGCACGTCATTGCGCGGGGGCAATACATCATGAGTCTATTCGGGTTTGTCAGGGACATCGGCAGAAGCGTGTTCAAGCGGGATGAGGACACGCTCGGAAAAATCGCCCGACACTATTACGGCAATGCGAACAGGTATCCGCGCATTTTCGACGCGAACCGCGAAGTGATCGAGCACCCGGACAAAATCTACCCCGGACAGAAAATCCGCATTCCACTCGGCTGACAGTCGTCATCAACACGGAGCAAACCACGTGAGCTTATTGAATAGTATTCTCGATGCACAGGGCGGTGCGATGGTCGAAAACCTCGCCGGGCAATTCGGCCTCGACCGCAATCAGGCGCAGGCCGCGCTGGCGCAACTTGTACCGGCACTTGGCAAGGGCGTCTCGAACAACATCGCGCAACCGGGCGGACTCGGTGGCCTCATCGGCGCGCTGACGAGCGGCAAGCATGCGCGCTACCTCGAGGAGCCGGCGCAATTGGCACAAGCGGATACCGTCAATGACGGTAATGCGATCCTCGGGCATCTGTTCGGCAGCAAGGAAGTCAGCCGCCAGGTGGCACGCAGCGGGGCAGCGAAATCCGGGCTCAGCGACGACGTGCTGAAGAAAATGCTGCCGGTCGTCGCGACGCTGGTTATGGGCGCGCTGAGCAAGCAACGCGAGGAACCCGGCGGCGGGCTCGCGGCCATGCTCGGGGGCGGTGAGAGCAGTGGCTCAACGAACATGCTGACTGCGTTCCTCGATGCCGATGGCGACGGCAGTATCGCGGACGATGTGCTGGGGATGCTGTTCAAGCGCTAGCGACCCGCCTGACGACCCCGCGCAAGGGCGCCGGCCGGATGCGCCGCGAGCACATTCCGGCGGCGCTGTTTTTTACGTCCCGGCGGCGCTACATTGGCCCTGTCAGGTTCAGTAACCCCCTGGAGGCAGCATGAAAACTACGATTCTGTATGACGAGCGAACCACCGAGGTCGCCGCGGCGCAAGTCGACGGCGAACACGTGTGGCTCGAAGCCGATGATTTTTCCGCCGCGACGGGCTGGAAACTCGAATCCGCGGGCCTGTGCCGCGGCGACGCCTGCGTCCGCACGGAGCCGTCGTGGCGCGACCCCGCGGGCCGGATCGATCTCGGCGCATTCGCCCGCCACATGGGTCAACCCATCGTGCATGACGAGCCGAACAACGCCTGGGCGTTCGGCGAATCCGTGAGTACGCGGCGCGATCAATTGTTCTCACTCGAGGCGCCGGACTTCACCCTGCCCGATCTCGACGGCAATCTGCACTCGCTGTCGGACTACCGCGGCAAGAAAGTCTTCATGTACTCATGGGGGTCCTACTGAGGCTGCAGTTTCGACCTGCCCGTGTGGCAGGTGATCTACGAAGAACTGCGTGACGAAGGACTTGAAATTATCGCCGTGGCGTTCGATGCCGCCGGTGCCGCTGCCGTCGCAGGCAAAATCCGCGCAAATGACATCGGTGAACGTCCCGATGTACTCGCCGCGTTGATGGGCTGGGCGCCGGATCTGTGGGCGCGGCAAGCTCCCCCCACCTACCCGTGTCTGATCGACGAAAACCACACGGTAGCCGATTTGTACGGCATGGTTAATGTGCCGCAGGCGGTCTGGATCGATGAACACGGCCGCATCGTCCGGCCGGCCGAGTCGGCCGGCGTGATCGATATGGCGAAATACATGAACCGGGAAACGTTCGAGTTGCCGGCAGACGTCGCCGAAAACGGGGTGAAGGCCCGTAACAGCTATATCTATGCCCTGCGCGACTGGGTGCGCAACGGTTCCGACAGCGTGTTTGCGTTATCGCCCGGGGAAGTGAAGCGACGCCTGCGTGGACCCGACGAGAATGCCGTGCTGGCCGCAACCCATGTGAAACTCGGTCGCCACCTGTTCGCGCACGACGCACTCGACGCCGCGAAACGGCACTTCGCCGAAGCGTCGCGCCTCGCGCCGGACAGCTGGAACTACCGCCGCCAAAGCATGATGCTCGACCCCGGATCCGTGGGTGAACTGAATGCCGGGCCCGACTTTTGGGCCGCGGTCGATGCCCTCGGTGACGCCGACTATTACCCGCCGGCGGATTTGTCTCCGGGCTAGCAGCCTGTCGGACTTAGGCAATCGTAACGAGCAAGGTGGGAGAGCGAGTGCAAAAACGTGCGATTTTGAGGAGCATAGTGGTGCTACGTGACGAAAAATCGCGCGTTTTTGCGCCG
>MRWG01000336.1_pt1 | contig 66385 bp, 54 predicted proteins | sample 1013341 | NCBI WGS metagenome assembly MRWG01 (sample SAMN06117577, study PRJNA244670) | biofilm metagenome | biome: Water; feature: Cathode Biofilm; material: Biofilm; isolation source: microbial consortium enriched at the cathode of a solar microbial fuel cell | place: USA: District of Columbia ...
CTTCTCGGGGGCGCGTCCCTTGGGCGCGTCCATGGGCCCGCCCGTCGCGGTCCTCGACGCGTCCTCAAGTTAGGGCGGCAAATCGCGCCATGCTGGAGATTTTTGTAACGAAACAGCGCGTTTCGGCGCCCCGGAAACGTTTCGACACAAATCTCCTGCGCGCGAAACATTGGGAAATGCCGCAGCCCAATCCCGGCAACGATCCGGCGCTAGCCTCTGCTGCAGATCAGGAGGATTCGCCAATGAATGTCGATCTGTGGGTTGCCGCGCTGCGCATCCTAGCCGCCGTGCTGGCGATCAGCGTCTTCTGGCCGAACCTCTTTGAGCCGCGGCGTTGGGCGCGCCGCCTGGACACGAAGGCCGACACGAGGAGGGCCACACGATGACACTGTTTCTTTGGACCATGGCGCTGACGTGCTGGAGCACCGCCGCTTTGCTGGTCGTCTCCATGATCTACCCCGACCTGTTCCGGTGGGTCCGCCTCGGCGGCCATGATAGCGCCGACAGGGGTTGTCAGGCGCCGGCCGGCGCCGCGGTCGCCGAGCGCTGAGAGAGAACCGGCGCGCCCTTGGGGTCGAGGATACGGTAGCCGAGTAGCTTCACACGGTCGTTGATCAGGAACCAGACCAGCGCGTAACCCCAGACGAAGAGCGCGAGCTCCCAGCCGAGGGCCGGCATCAGCAGCCCATAGACCGCGAGGATCGTCGCGAGTGCCTGCGTGCCGAACACGGCGACCACGAGAATAGGCGCCGGGGTGATCGACCAGAACGGCCCCCGCGTGCGCGTGACGAAGATATTCAGGTGCCCCGCCACCGAAAGCTTCAAATACATGAGCGTCTGGACCACCTCGCGATCCAGATGCAGCAAGCGCTCCCCGATATAGAACATGCCGAATGAGGCGATCACGCCCGCAAGGCCGAGCATGGTCGAGATGCCCAGCACGCGGTGCATGTTCCAGGCTTCCGGCTTCGGCGCGGGACGCACATTGTCGTAAGCAATGGACAGGATGGCGCCGTCATTGAGCAGCGCCAGCAGCACGATCATAATCGCGGTGACGGGATAGAAATTGAATACGAGGATGGCCAGCGTCATGAACAGGAGGACGCGAATGGTCTCGGCGATGCGATAGATCGCGTAACTGTTCATGCGCTGGAAGATCTTGCGCGCTTCCTTCACCGCGTCGACGATGACCGTGAGACCCGGCGTGAGCAGCACGATGGCGGCGGCGGCGCGGGCCGCGTCGGTGGCGCCGGAGACCGCAATGCCGCAATCGGCCTTCTTCAAGGGCGGCGCGTCGTTCACGCCATCACCCGTCATGCCGACGATATGGCCGTGCGTCTGCAGCACGTCGATAATGTGGAATTTGTGCTCGGGAAACACTTGCGCGAAGCCGTCCGCGGTCTCGATCTCGTGGTCGAGCTGCGCCGTTTGATGCGCCTTGGTATCGCCGAACATACTCGCGTCGAGGACGTTGGTGCCGAGCCCGAGCTGGCTCGCGATCTCCTTGGCGATGGCGATCTGGTCGCCGGTGATCATCTTGACGTCGATGCCAAGCTCCTCGGCCGCGGCGATCATCTCCTTGGAGTCCGGGCGCGGCGGATCGTAAAGCGGCAGCACGCCGAGGAACTGCCAATCACCCTCCCCTGACGCTTTGGCGACGCCGAGCGCCCGGTAGCCACGCTTGGCCAGCGCTTCGGTCGCCTTGTCCACGTCACCGCGGACCTGGTCCGCGTTGCGCGCCAACGCGAGAATGACCTGCACGGCGCCCTTGGTGACCTTGAAGGTCTTGCCATCCGCGCTTTTTACGGTGGCCTCGGTGCGTTTGTGGACGGGGTCGAAGGGCTGGTAGTGCGTGATCTCGAAGGTCTTGATCGCAGCCTGATCCTTGACCCCGGCGATGACCGCCATGTCGATGGTGTCCTGGTCCTCGGCGCGGGAGGCAAGCGCGCCGTCGAGCACGAGGGCGTCGCGCGAGACCTTGCCGACGCAAACCGGATCGCCGAGCGTCAGCTTGTTCTGGGTAAGCGTGCCTGTCTTGTCGGAGCACAGCACGTCGACGCCGGCCAGTTCCTCGATGGCGGCGAGCCTGCTGACGATCGCCTGGCGAGCAGCCAGCCGGCGCGCACCAACCGCCATGGTCACCGACAACACCGCGGGCATGGCGACGGGGATGGCTGCCACGGTCAGCACCAGCGCGAATTGAAGCGTGGTCATGACCGGATCGCCGCGGAACATCGCGACGACGAAGATCAGCGTCACCAGCGCGATGGCGATGACGATCAGATAATCGCCGATCTTGAGCACGGCGCGCTGGAAGTGGCTGACCGTGTGCGCCTCCTCGACGAGCGCCGCGGTCTTGCCGAAAAAGGTGTGGCCGCCCGTTGCATACACGAGCGCGTCGGTCTCGCCCTGGCGAAGGATCGCACCGGAATAGAGCACCTCCCCTTCCTTCTTCGACACGGGCAAGGACTCGCCGGTGAGCGCCGCCTGGTCCACTTCGACGGGATCGGGCCCGAGGGAGCGCGCGTCCGCGGGCACGATGTCGCCGAGACGCAAGCGCACGATGTCACCCGGCACGAGGGAGCGCGCAGCCGTGTCGGACCAGGCTCCGTCGCGCTTGACCCGCGCATGCGGCGCGAGTCGTGCTTTCAGCGCGGCAATGGCATTGCCGGCCTGGTACTCCTCCCAGAAGCCGACAATGGCGTTGGCCAGCAGCAGCAGCATAATGATGATGAAGTCCGGCCAGTGATGCACGATCGCCGAGAGCACGGCCGCGGCCTCGATCATCCAGGGGATCGGCCCCCAGAAATAAGACAGGAACTTGAGAAGAGGATTGACCGTCTTCTCGGCGATCTCGTTCGGCCCGTATTGGACGAGCCGCTTGTCGGCTTCCGTCCTGGTCAGACCGGCCTCGGGCGAGGCGCCGAGCTTCGCCTCGAGCTTGTCGAGCGACAGCGCGGCGAGATCCGGCTGCTCGTCTGTCGGAGATTTCGGCTCAGCCACCGCGGCGCTCTCCTCGTTTTGGTGCGCTCAAGGGCAATGCTTCGGGGAAAGATGCCCGATCAATCCCGCCAAGTCCCACAAATCCGCCGGAAATCGGCGCCGCGGCTGTGGATATGATGGACAAGATGTTGGCGGCCGCTGCCAATCCGCAGTTTCGTCGCGGCTGCATGCAGTATTCTTTCGGCACGCTGAGCGCGTTCAGCATGCTCTAAGCTCACCACCTACCTCCACACGAGGTTAGCAAAGACCAAACTCCTCTATCGGAAACGTACGTCAGTTCTAAGACTTGATCCGATTGCTTCACCTTATATTGAGGCCGGCACCGTAAGCCGGCAGCAAGGAAGGCCGCCGCGGGCGGCGAGAACGCAAACTGTGGAGCCCAGGGTGACGCGCGACGAACACCAAGGTCCTCTCACGCTCGCCTTCGATATCGGCGGCAGCCATCTAAAGGCGGGCATCCTCTCGCCGAAGGGGAATATGCTCAAAGGGCCGAACCAGGTGGTCACGCCCCACCCGACCGTGCCGCAACAGGTGGTCGAGGCGCTCGCGGGCCTCGCAACAAGTCTCGGGCCGCATGACCGCGTCACCATCGGCTTTCCCGGCGTGGTGCGCGAAGACTATGTGGTCACGGCCCCTAATCTCGGCACCGAGCTGTGGCAGGGATTCAAGCTTGCGTCGATCATCCATGAGCGGCTGAAGAGGCCGGTGCGCATGCTCAACGATGCGAGCGTGCAAGGCTTGGGCGCAATCTCCGGTCGCGGCCTGGAATTGGCGATCACCTTAGGAACGGGGTTCGGCTTCGCGTTATTCGAGCATGGGCGTCTCGCCCCGCATCTCGAGATGAGCCAGCACCCGATCAAGACGCACACGACATACGATCAGTATCTCGGAGAGGAGGCGCTCGAAGCCATCGGCCCCAAGGAATGGAATGAACGCGTGCGGGAGATCACCGGCATTCTCGCCACGGTCACCAATTACGACGTGCTCTATATCGGCGGGGGCAACGCACGCTTGATCGAGAAGCCGTTGCCGGACTCTGTGCGGACGGTTTCGAACGAAGATGGTATCACCGGCGGCGTGAAGGTCTGGGACAAGGCGATGGACGCGAGTTTCACCGGCGTGTCATCGGCTTTCGTGACGGTGGCTTGAAGGGAGTAACGGCGGTGGCGCAGACCCCAGGCGAGCTCGACGAACTTGCGATCAACACGATCCGCACACTCTCGATCGACGCCATTCAGAAAGCCAATTCCGGCCATCCCGGCACGGCCATGGACGCGGCACCCACGGCTTACACGCTGTGGCAGCAATTCCTGCGCTACGACCCGAAGGCGCCGCATTGGATGAACCGCGACCGCTTCGTGCTGTCGGCGGGCCACGCGTCTATGCTGCTCTACAGCCTGATCCATCTGGCGGGGATCAAGGCGGCCGAGACCTCCTACCAGGAGCAAGGCGGCGAGGCGGTAAGCCTTGCCGACATCAAGTCCTTCCGCGAGGACAACAGCCGCTGCCCGGGCCACCCCGAATATGGCTGGACCACGGGCGTCGAATCCACCACCGGACCGCTCGGCCAAGGCGTGGCGACGAGCGTCGGCATGGCCATGGCCGGAAAGTGGCTGGCGGCGACCTACAACAAGCCGGACTTCGACCTGTTCGACTTTAATGTCTACGCGCTGTGCGGCGAAGGCTGCTTGATGGAGGGCGTGGGCAGCGAAGCGGCCTCGCTCGCCGGACATCTCAAGCTTTCAAACCTTTGCTGGATCTTCGACAACAACAACGTGACCATCGACGGCCACGCCGACATCACCTTCACCGAGGACGTGGTCGCGCGCTTCAAGGCCTATGGCTGGCATGTCGCCGAGGTCGCGAACGCCAACGATCTCGGCCAAGTCGCCGCGGCCTACACGGAGTTCCTTTCGACGGACGACCGGCCGACGCTCATTCATGTGCGCAGCCATATCGGCTACGGATCGCCCGAGAAGCACGACACGCCGGCCGCTCACGGCGAGCCGCTCGGTCCCGACGAGGTGCGCCGCACCAAGGCGTTCCTCGGCTTCGATCCGGACAAGTTCTTCGTCGTGCCGGACGGCGTGCGCCAGCACTTCACTACCCATATGGGCCAGCGTGGCGCGGATGCGCGAGCGCGCTGGGAGGCGCTGTTTGCCGACTACGCCAAGAAGCATCCGGGCGAGGCCAAGCAGATCGAGCAGATCCGCGATCGCGAGTTGCCGGACGGCTGGGACAGCGACATTCCCGAATTCCCGCCAGACGCGAAAGGCATCGCCACGCGCGAAGCCTCCGGCAAGACGCTGAACGCCATCGCGGCGAAGGTGCCTTGGGTGCTGGGCGGCGCGGCGGACGTAGCCGGCAGCACGAAGGTGATCTTGGACTATCCGGATGCCGGCGAGTTTCAACCTTATGGCGCGCTCGGCGACTATGGCGGTCACAATCTGCGCTACGGCATCCGCGAACACGCGATGTGCGCGGTGGTCAACGGCATGGTGCTGACGGGTTTACGCGCCTACGACTCTTGCTACCTGATCTTCACCGACTATGCGCGCGGCGCGATCCGCCTCGCCTCTTTGATGGATCTTCCCGTGCTGCATATCTGGACGCACGATTCCATCAGCCTCGGCCAAGACGGCCCGACGCACCAGCCGATCGAGCAGCTCGTCTCGTTGCGCGCGGTCCCCGGCCTCATGGTGATCCGCCCGGCGGACGCCAACGAGACGGTTGAGGCCTTTCGGTTGGCGATGCCGCATAAGAGCCGCCCCGTGGCGCTGATCCTGACACGCCAGGCCGTTCCCACCTTCGACCGCTCGGCGTTCGGCCCGGCGAGCGGTCTGGCGAACGGTGCCTATGTGCTGGCCGACGCGCCGGATGGGAAGCCGGACGTGATCCTGATCGGCACGGGTAGCGAAGTTGCGCTCTGCGTTGCGGCGCGCGACTTGCTCGCCAAGGACAAGATTAAAGCGCGAGTCGTTTCAATGCCTTGCCGCGAGCTCTTCGATGCGCAGGATGAGGCCTATCGCGAGACGGTGCTGCCCGCGTCCGTCACGGCGCGCGTCACGGTCGAGGAAGCGTCGCCGATCGGCTGGGACCGCTATGCGGGACCCAAAGGGATCGTGCTCGGCATGAATACGTTCGGCCTGTCGGCGCCGCTGAAGGTCGTCTCGGAGCATTTCGGGTTCACGCCGGAACGGGTCGCGGCCGCGGCCAAAATGGCGCTGGGTCTTTGAGAGTCTTTTCGCGTTCCGGCGTGCCGGAGCGTATCACGGCTGCAAAACGAGGAGAGAACCAATGCAACTCGGCATGATCGGCCTCGGTCGAATGGGCGCCAACATGGTCGTGCGGCTGATGAAGGCCGGCCATGATTGCCACGTCTTCGACACCCACGCCGACGCGGTGAAGGCACTGACGGACAAGGGCGCCAAGGGCAGCACGGATCTGAGCGCGTTCGTCAAAGGCCTCGATAAGCCACGCGCGGTCTGGATGATGGTGCCGGCGGGCGCCGTGGACGCGGTGATCGCCGAACTCCTGCCGCTGCTCGAGACCGGCGACATTATCATCGACGGCGGCAACTCCTATTATCACGACGATCTGCGCCGGGCCAAGGCGTTGAAAGAAAAGGGCATCCACTATGTGGACGTGGGCGTGAGCGGCGGCGTTTGGGGCCTCGACCGCGGCTATTGCATGATGATCGGCGGCGAAGACGACGTGGTCGCGCGGCTCGATCCCATCTTCAAGACCCTGGCACCGGGCGTCGGCGAGGCAGCGCGCACACCGGGCGCCGCCGGCGAGCCTTCGGCCGCCGAGAACGGCTATCTCCATTGCGGGCCGAACGGCGCCGGACACTTCGTCAAGATGGTGCATAACGGCATCGAGTACGGAATCATGGCCGCCTATGCCGAAGGACTGAACATCCTCAAGAACGGCAATGTCGGAAAGCGCAAGCAAGAGACGGACGCCGAGACCACCCCCTTACGCAATCCTGAATACTATCAATATGACATCAACCTGGCCGAGGTCGCGGAGGTGTGGCGGCGCGGCAGCGTGATCGGCTCGTGGCTGCTCGACCTCACGGCGAGCGCGCTGCGCCATAGCCCCGACCTCGCCAATTTCGAAGGTCGCGTGTCCGACTCCGGCGAAGGACGCTGGACCCTGCAAGCGGCGATCGACGAAGGGGTCCCTGCACCGGTGATCTCTTCGGCGCTGTTCACCCGCTTCGCCTCGCGCGGCGATGCGGACTTCGCCGACAAGCTCATGTCGGCGATGCGCTTCGAGTTCGGCGGGCATCTCGAGAAGAAGGCGCCATGACCCAGTCGAACGGAGGCTCTTCCGACGCGCTGGTCTTTTTCGGCGCCACCGGCGACCTCGCCTACAAGCAGATCTTCCCCGCGCTGTTCGGCCTCGTACGTGACGAGGACCTGTCCACGCCAATCATCGGCGTGGCGAAGGCGGGCTGGGGGCTGGATCAGCTCAAGAAGCGGGCGGCAGACAGCGTCAAGGCCCATGGCGGCGACATCAACTCCGATGCCTTCAAAAAGCTCCTGAGCCAGCTCCGCTACGTGGACGGCGACTATGCCGACCCAAAAGTCTTCACGGAGTTGCGCAAGCAGTTAGGCGACGCCAAACGTCCCCTGCACTATCTCGCGATACCGCCGGCGCTATTTTCCGAAGTTGCCTCACAGCTCGCCAAGTCGGGCTGCTCGGAGAATGCGCGACTCGTGGTCGAGAAGCCGTTCGGACGCGATCGGAAGTCGGCCGACGACTTGAGCCAGATTCTCGACGAGTATTTCTCCGAGAAGGACATCTTCCGCATCGACCACTATCTCGGCAAGGAGCCGGTGCAGAACATCCTCTATACGCGCTTCGCCAACTCGATCTTCGAACCGCTGTGGAACCGCAATCATGTGCGCAGCATCCAGATCACCATGGCGGAGAATTTCGGCGTACAGGACCGCGGCGCGTTCTACGACGAGGCCGGCGCGATCCGCGACGTGCTGCAGAATCACATGCTTCAGATTCTGGCCTCGCTGACCATGGACCCGCCGACGGGCCAGGAGTACGAGGCCATCCGCGACCGCAAAGCGAGTCTGCTGAAGTCCGTTCGTCCGCTCAGCCTTAACGACGTGGTGCGCGGTCAGTACGAGGGATACGAGCAAGTTCCCGGCGTGCATCCCGGCTCGACGGTGGAGACCTATGCCGCCGCGCGGCTCGCCATCGACAGCTGGCGGTGGGAAGGCGTGCCTATCTATATCCGCACGGGAAAATGCCTCCCGGTCAGCATCGCCGAGGCCGTGGTGCAATTCAAACGGCCGCCGCGCGAGACCTTCGGCGAGATCAACTCGGTCGGCTGCGGGCATATGCGCTTTCGGATCCAACCCGACGTGACCATCGCGCTCGGCACCCGCGTCAAGGTCCCCGGCGACCGCATGATCGGCGACGACGTGGAGCTGATCCTGACCCGGCAGCCCGGGGCCGATAAACCGCCTTATCAGCGGCTCCTCGGCGACGCCATGAACGGCATCAGCGATCTCTTCACCCGCGAGGATATCGTCGATGCTGAATGGCGCATCGTGAACGGCGTGCTGGGCAACGTGACGCCGGTCTATCGCTACAAGCCTGGCTCCTGGGGACCGGACGAGGCCGAACAGCTCGTCGGCGCGGACGGGCGCTGGCTCAATCCTAAACCCGCATAGACATAGAGATGTCCGAGACACACCAGGTCATCTTCCTCTTCGACGTGGACAACACGCTGCTGGACAACGACCGCATGAAGGCCGATCTCGGCGACCATGTGAGCGAGATGTTCGGCGAAGAGGCGCGGGACGAGCTTTGGGCGCTCTACGAGGAAGAGCGGGTCAAGCACGGCTATGCCGATTTTCTCGGCACGCTGGAGAAGTTTCGTCTCGCGCATGTGGATGACCCGCGCGTCTTGCGGCTCGCCAACTGGGTGATGGACTATCCGTTCATCGAGCGGCTCTATCCGGATGCGCTTGGCGCCGTTCGACACGTGCGCCAATGGGGTTTGCCGGTGATCCTCACCGACGGCGACGGCGTGTTTCAGCCGCACAAATTGGAGCGGGCCGGCCTGTTGGACGCCTTCGGTGGCCACGTGCTGAACTATGTCCACAAAGAAAAGGAGCTCGACGCGGTGCAGCGCGCCTATCCGGCCAAGCATTATGTGCTGATCGACGACAAGCTCAGCCTGTTGGATGCGGTGAAGAAGGCCTGGGGCGACCGCGTAACCACCATTTTTCCACGCCAAGGTCACTACGCCAAGGACGCACGCACCCTGACCAGCTTTCCGCCGGCCGACATGGAGATCGCGCGCATCGCCGACCTGATGGAGCACGATTTCTCGATGCTTCAGCCGGCTTGAGGAGGAGATAGACACGTGAAAGCAACCGAAGCCCTGCACGATCTGGGGCAAAGCCTATGGATCGACGACATCACCCGCGACATGCTCGATAGCGGCACGCTCAAGAAATATATCGACGCGTTTTCGGTGACCGGGCTCACGTCGAACCCGACGATCTTCGACAACGCCGTCTCCAAGAGCGACAGCTACGACCCGGAGATCAAGCGACTGTCCACGGCAGGCTATACCGGCGAGGCGCTGTTCTTCGAGCTGGCCTTGCAGGATTTGTCGCGCGCGGCGGATCTGTTCCTGCCGGTGCACGAGCGTACGGCCACGGTGGACGGCTTCGTCTCGCTCGAGGTCTCACCGCTTCTCGCCTACGACACGGAAGCCACGGTTGCCGAAGCCAAGCGGCTTTACGGACGCGCGCACAAACCCAACCTCTTCATCAAGATTCCAGGTACGAAGGAAGGCCTGCCCGCCATCGAGGAAGCGATCTTCTCAGGCATCACCGTCAACGTGACGCTGCTGTTCTCCTCGCAGCATTGCGTGGCCGCAGCCGACGCCTACATGAAGGGCCTGGAGCGCCGGGTCGCCGCGGGACTCGACCCGGATGTGCGCTCGGTGGCCTCCATCTTCATCAGCCGCTGGGACAAGGCGGTGATGGACAAAGTTCCCGAGGACTTGCGCGACAGACTGGGCATTGCCGTGGCGCATCAGGCCTATCGCGATTACCGGGCCATGCTCTATTCCGACCGCTGGCAGCGGCTCGCCTCCATGGGCGCGCGGCCGCAGCGGCTGTTGTTCGCAAGCACCAGCACCAAGGACCCGCGTGCGGCCGACACGCTATATGTAAGCTCGCTGGCCGCGCCGAACACGGTCAACACCATGCCCGACAAGACGCTGCTCGCTTTCGCCGACCATGGCGAGCTGGAAGGCGTGTTGTCCGCCGACGGTGGGGACTGCGAGGCCGTGCTCGCGGCCTATGAGAAGGCCGGCATCTCGGTCGCCGATCTGGCGGCCCAGTTGCAAAAGGAAGGCGCCGACTCTTTCGTCAAGTCGTGGCAGGACCTGCTGCAATCCATCGAGACCAAGACCAAGGCGCTGAGCTAGGGAGGCCACATGCCCACACTGATCGAGACCCCGGCCTGGCAGGCGCTTGAAGCGCATCACGCCAAGATCAAGGACGCGCATCTGCGCGAGTTGTTCGCCGAGGATAAGAATCGCGCCGCGAAGTTCACGGCGGAGGGCGCGGGGCTTCTGCTGGACTACTCGAAAAACCGCATCACCGAGGAGACGCTTGCGCTTCTGATCGACCTTGCCAAGGAGCGCAAAATTGCCGAGCGGCGCGACGCCATGTTCGCCGGCGAGAAGATCAACGTCTCAGAGAACCGCGCCGTGCTGCATGTCGCCTTGCGCGCGCCGCGTGGCGAGGTGATCGAGACGGACGGCCACGACGTGGTGCCGGACGTGCATGCGGTGCTCGACCGCATGGCGGCTTTCGCCGACAAGGTCCGCAGCGGCGAATGGAAAGGCCATACGGGCAAGCGCATCAAGAACGTCATCAATATCGGTATTGGCGGGTCTTATCTCGGGCCGGAGATGGCGTATCTGGCGCTTCGCCCCTATTCGGACCGCGACATGACGTTCCGCTTCGTCTCCAACGTGGACGGCGCCTGCTTCGACGAGGCGACGCGCGACCTCGACCCGGAAGAGACGCTGTTCGTCATCTCATCCAAGACTTTCACCACACTCGAGACCATGACCAACGCCGCGACCGCGCGCGCCTGGGCCGTGGACACGCTCGGGTCCGAAGACGCGGTGGCCAAGCATTTCGTCGCCGTCTCCACCAACACAGAAGGCGTCGAGAAATTCGGCATCGACACCGCCAATATGTTCGCGTTCTGGGACTGGGTCGGCGGCCGCTATTCCATGGACTCGGCGATCGGCCTTTCGACCATGATCGCCATCGGACCGGACAACTTCCGCGACTTGCTCGCGGGCTTCCATGAGATGGACGAGCATTTCCGGACGGCGCCGCCTGAGAAGAACCTGCCCATGCTCATGGGGCTGCTCACGGTCTGGTACAACAACTTCTTCGGGGCGCAGACACTCGCGGTGCTCCCCTACTCGGAACACATGAAGCGCTTTCCCGCTTATCTCCAGCAGCTGCAGATGGAGAGCAACGGCAAGCATGTGGATCTTGCCGCAGCGCATGTGAACTATCAGACGGGCCCGATCATCTGGGGCGAGCCCGGCACCGACGGGCAGCACTCCTTCTATCAGTTGATCCATCAGGGCACGAAGCTGATCCCGTGCGATCTGATCGGATTCCTTACGCCGTTGCGCCCGCTTGGCCGTCACCACGATCTGTTGATGGCCAACCTGTTTGCGCAGGCCGAGGCGCTCGCCTTCGGCAAGACCGCGGCCGAGCTGACCGCCGAAGGCTCCCCGCCGGCGCAAACACCGTACCGCGTCACCGAAGGGAACCGGCCGACCAACATGATCCTCGCCGAGAGGCTCGATCCAAAAACTTTGGGACGGCTGGTGGCGCTCTACGAGCACAGCGTGTTCACCCAAGGCGCGGTGTGGGACATCGACTCGTTCGATCAATGGGGGGTGGAGCTCGGCAAGGTGCTCGCCAACCGCATCATTCCGGAGCTCGAGGCCAAGGACCCGCCGAAGCTCACCCACGACTCATCGACCAATGCGCTGATCGAGCGCTACCGTAAGCACAAATTGTCGTAGCGTGATTAGGCGGCAACACGGCCGCGCATGGCCGCGTCCCGGATCGCCTTGATATTTTCGGCATACCGGTCATCGCTGAACACGCCGGAGCCCGAGACGAGCGCATTGGCTCCCGCCTCGACCACGAGCGGCGCGGTCTCCACATGGATGCCGCCATCGACCTCGATATGGATGGGCCGCGATCCGATCATCTTCTTGATGGCGCGGATCTTGTCGAGTTGAGCCGGAATGAAGGTCTGACCACCGAAGCCGGGGTTCACCGTCATCACCAGGACATGGTCGACTTTGTCGATGACATATTCGAGCGCGCTCTCCGGCGTGGACGGCGTGAGACTCACCCCTGCATGTTTGCCGAAACTCCTGATGAGCTGAAGGGAGCGGTCGAGATGCGGCCCCGCTTCGGCATGCACGGTGATCTGGTCGGCGCCTGCTTTCGCGAAGGCCTCGATATACGGATCGCAGGGCGCGATCATCAGATGCACGTCGAAGGGCTTCTCGGTATGAGGCCTCAGCGCTTTCACCACATCCGGACCGATCGTGATGTTCGGCACGAAATGGCCGTCCATGACGTCGATGTGAATCCAGTCGGCGCCTGCTTTGTCCACGGCGCGCACCTCTTCCCCCAATCTGGCAAAATCGGCGGACAGGATCGACGGCGCGATGATGATCTCGTGGGTCATGGCAAGGCCAGTTTACGGTGCTCACCTTGCAGCGCCCTTAACTTTCTGCCCCTATCGTTGCGGGCGATTTCACGAAACAGGGCTACTGCCATGACGCCAGCTTTTGGAACGCTTCGGGTCTGCGAGGACGCAGCGGACCTGGCCCGCACGGGCGCCGCCTATCTCTGCGATCTCGCCGCGCGCCGCGAAGACCGCACCATCATCGCGCTGTCCGGCGGCAGCACGCCGAAGCCGCTCTATGAGCATCTGGCCCAAGAGCCGTTTCTATCGCGTCTGCCGTGGAACCGGGTCCATTGGATCCTCGGCGATGAACGCTTCGTCGCGCCCTCCGATCCGGCCAGCAATTACGGCATGGCGCGCGCGGCGTTTCTCAGCCACGTGCCGGTGCCGCCTCAGAACGTGCATCCCGTGGAGACTGACGGCGTGACGCTGGATGAAGCGGCGCGGCGCTACGAGAAGATGCTGCAGGGTCTCTATGGCGCCGACACGCTCGAGCCCGCCCGCCCGCTACTCACGCTCACGCTGCTCGGTCTCGGCGAGGATGGCCACACGGCCTCTCTCTTGCCGGGGGAGCCGGTTCTCAAAGTCCGCGACCGGTGGGTCGCGCCGGTGCCGAAGGGCCGCACCGAGGAGCGCGTGACCCTCACTTATCCCGCACTCGATTCCAGCCACGTGGTCGCGTTCCTGGTGTCCGGCGAGGGAAAGCGCGAGATCCTCGACAAGATCCTGTCGGGCGATGACAGCTTTCCGGCTGCTCATATCCGACCGGTGGGCGAGGTTCTCTGGTTCGCCGATCGGGCCGCCGCGGGCCGCTGGGCTTGACATTCTCGATGATCGTGCCTGCCCCTCACATGTGCCCGACTTTCACTTTCCGCGACGGAACGTTAGACTTGCTCAACGGTTTGCCTTTCAGCCCCCAACTTCCATCGATGGTAGACTCTTGACTCTCCCCGCCGAGAAACGCGCAGATCATTGGATCCCGAGCCGTGCGAGCCTTGAAGCGCTCGTGCGCGGCGAGCATGGCGACCCGTTCTCGATCCTCGGGCTGCATCGCAGCCGCGCCAGCGCGTCTCTTTGCGTCTTCCAGCCCGGCGCGGCATCCGTCACGGCCATCGATCCCGAGACGGGCGAGGAAGTCGCGCTCGAACGGCTGAACAAGACGGGCGTCTTCGGCGCGGAAGTGCCGGACGGATTTTCACAACGCTACCGCTTGCGCATCGTCCGCGACGGAGAGACGGTCGAGATCGACGACCCCTATCGCTTCGGACCCATTCTCGGTGAGCTCGATCTTCATCTCTTCGCCGAGGGCAATCATTTGCGCCTTTACGAGAAGATGGGCGCGCATGCCATCACGCATGAAGGCGTGGACGGCATCAGCTTCGCGGTTTGGGCGCCGAACGCCAGGCGCGTCAGTGTGGTCGGCCCGTTCAACGACTGGGACGGCCGCCTCCATGCCATGCGCAACCGCGGCGATTCGGGCGTGTGGGAAATCTTCATTCCCGGCCTGGGCCTCGGCGAACTCTATAAGTATGAGCTGCTCGGACTGGACAAGAAGCTCCTGCCTCTCAAGACCGATCCGTTCGGGTTCTACCAAGAGCGCCCGCCGGCCACGGCCTCCGTGGTGCATGGCCTGCCGCGCCGCCCGACGCCCATCGGCACGTGGCAGACGGAGCGCGAAAAGCTGCACAGCATCAACGCGCCGATCTCCATCTACGAAGTTCATCTCGGTTCCTGGATGCGCGGAGATGGCAACAGATTCTTGAGCTACGCGGAACTTGCTGACCGGCTGGTTCCCTACGTGCAGGAGCTCGGCTTCACCCATATCGAGTTGATGCCCGTCAGCGAATTTCCGTTCGACGGCTCCTGGGGCTATCAGCCCATCGGCCTGTTCGCACCGACCTCGCGGTTCGGCACGCCGGAGGACTTCGCCAATTTCGTCTCGCGATTCCACGCGGCGGGGATCGGCGTGCTGGTGGATTGGGTCTCGGCGCATTTTCCGACCGACGCGCACGGGCTCGCCCGTTTCGACGGCACGGCGCTCTACGAGCATGCGGACCCGCGCCTGGGCTTCCACAAGGACTGGAACACGCTCATCTACAATTACGGGCGGCGCGAGGTGCTGAACTTCCTCCTGGCAAATGCGCTGTTCTGGCTGGAACGCTTCGGCATCGACGGCCTGCGCGTCGACGCGGTCGCATCCATGCTCTATCTCGACTACAGCCGCGAGCCGGGCGAGTGGGTGCCGAACATGTTCGGCGGCAACGAAAATCTCGAAGCGATCGCCTTCCTGAAGCGGCTCAACGAGCTTGTGTATGCCGAGCGGCCCGGCACCACGACCATCGCCGAGGAATCGACTGCCTGGCCAGGCGTGTCGCGCCCCACCTATCTCGGCGGGCTCGGCTTCGGCTTCAAATGGAACATGGGCTGGATGCACGACACGCTGAGCTACATGCAAGAGGATCCGATCCATCGCCGGTATCACCACGACAAGCTGACTTTCGGCCTGCTCTACGCCTTCTCGGAAAACTTCGTGCTGCCGCTGTCGCACGACGAGGTGGTACACGGCAAAGGCTCGCTGATCGGCAAGATGCCGGGAGACCGCTGGCAAAAATTCGCTAACTTGCGTGCCTATTACGGATTCATGTGGGGCCATCCCGGCAAGAAGCTGCTGTTCATGGGCGGCGAGTTCGCCCAAGAGGCGGAATGGAACCACGACCATAGCCTCGACTGGCATTTGCTCGACGACGGCCTGCATCGCGGCGTAAAAGCGCTGATCGGCGATCTCAACAGACTCTATCGGGAGACGCCCGCGCTGCACGCTTTCGACACGGAGAGCCGCGGCTTCGAATGGGTCGACGCATCCGATAACGAGGCGAGCGTGATCTCATTCCTTCGGCTGGGCGACGACGACGACCCACCGGTTCTGGTGGTGTCCAACTTCACGCCGGTTCCGCGCGAGCACTATCGTATCGGCGTGCCGCAAGGCGGCCGCTGGGTCGAGCGCCTCAATACGGACTCGGCGGACTATGGCGGCTCCGGCGTGGGCAATGGCGGCGCCGTCGAGGCGGATCCAAAACCGTGGCATGGACGCCCCTATTCGCTCGACCTGACCTTGCCGCCGCTCGCGACGCTGATCCTGGAGCCCGCCGGCTAGGCCAGCCCCAAGCCAAGCCATGCGCTCGACCGCCCCATGACCGCTCCGCCCCTCACGCTTCGCGATCTCGCTGCCGGCCATCTTGGCAACGAGGCTTCGGTGACCTATGCGCCGTATTGGTGGGATGCCGCCCCGCGCCTGGAAACGCTGGGTCCGGCGCTGCCGGCTAAAGCGGACGTGGCGATCATCGGATCCGGCTTTACCGGCCTCTCCGCCGCGCTGACGCTGCTCGACAAAGGGCGCGGTGTCGTGGTGCTCGATCGCGGCGTGCCGGGCTACGGCGCCAGCACCCGAAACGGCGGCCAGATCGGCAGCGGCAACCAGAAGTTCAGCGTCAAGCGCCTGATTGCGTTGCGCGGCGAACAAAAGGCGGCCGCCCTCCTGCGCGAAGGTACGCGCATGCTCGAGTTCATCGAACATCTCGTGGAGACCGAGAAGATCGACTGCCACTTCCGGCGTTGCGGGCGCTTTCGCGGCGCCATGCGGCCGGAGCACTACGAGGCGATGGCGGCCGACATGAAGGACCTGAAACGTGTCGCCGGTGTGGAAAGCTTCATGGTTCCGCGATCCGAGCAGCAAAGCGAGATCGGCTCGGCGGTCTTTTTCGGCGGCTCGGTCCTGCCGAACGACGCTTCGCTTCATCCGGCGCTCTATCATTCCGGCTTGATGCAACGGGTCGAGGCCCGCGGCGGCGCGATCATCGGCAACGCAGGCGTCCGAAAAATTTCCCGCGAAGCGAGCGGCTTCCGGCTCGAGACGGACGCGGGGCCAATCCAATGCCGGGACGTTCTGGTCGCCACCAACGGCTATACCGAGAACCTCGTGGACACGCTCAAGCGCCGGATCGTCACCATCCGTTCGGGTCTCATCGCGACTGAAGAGCTTCCGGCGGACCTGACCGCACGGCTGATGCCCAAGAACCGCGTCTACGGGAATACCAATCGCGTGTTCTATTATTTCCGCGTGTCGCCGGACGAGAACAGGATCGTCTGGGGCGGTCGGGCAGTCGGAGCGTCCGGCGCCCGCGCGTCCCGCCATTTGGCGCACGATCTCCTCACCGTGTTCCCGGACCTCGGCGATATCGCCGTCACCCACGCCTGGGACGGACAGATCGGCTATACCCACGACGCGCTGCCGCATCTCGGGCGCATGGCGGACGGCATCCACTACGCGGTCGGCTATTGCGGCACCGGCGTCTCGCGCGCCACGTATTTCGGGCACAAGATCGCCCTGCAGATCGTGGGCGACCCGGACGGGCGGACGGCTTTCGACGATCTCGCCTTCCCGGCTTTTCCGTTTCACCCCATCGCCAAGCGCGCCGTCCCGCTCGTCGCCGCCTGGTACCGTTTCCGCGACATGATGAAGATTTAGCAGACGGCCGATGCACGCGATCTTCGACCATGGTCCGCCGCCGCCCTGCCCGACGCCCTTCAATCTGGCGGCCTACGTGCTTGAACATGCCTCTACGCATGGCGACAAGACCGCGCTCGCCGTCATCGCCCCCGACAGTGCCGAGCAGTGGAGCTATGGGCGGCTCGAAGCGGCCGTCTTGGGAACCGCGCGCGGACTGCTCGACGCGGGCTTGCGGCCCGGCGACCGACTGCTCATGCGGATCGGCAACAGCGTCGAGTTCCCGATCTGCTATCTGGCCGCGCTCGCCGCCGACATCGTCCCGGTGCCGACCTCATCGCTCTTGACCGCACCCGAGGTCGCCCAGATCGCCCAAGACATCGCGCCGCGCCTGATCGTGGCGGAGGACGATATCGCACTTCCTCAAAACCCGCCCTGCCCGGTCCTGACCGCGAAGGCCATGCGGGCCATGTATGCACTTCCACCCGCGCCTTACGCGATGGGCGATCCGGAGCGCGTCGGCTACATCGTCTACACATCCGGGACTTCGGGGCAGCCGCGTGCGGTAACCCATGCCCATCGCGCGATCTGGGCGCGCCGCATGATGTGGGAAGGCTGGTATGGGCTCACCGATAGCGACCGTCTGCTGCATGCCGGCGCGTTCAACTGGACCTATACGCTCGGGACGGGACTGCTTGACCCTTGGACGCGCGGCGCGACGGCGCTGATCCCCGGCAAGGGGGTGACTCCGGACCAACTCGGTCTTCTGATGCAGAAACACGACGCGAGCATCTTCGCCGCGGCCCCTGGCCTCTACCGCCGGCTCCTCAGAACGAAGCTGCCGCCGTTCACAACGCTGCGCCACGGACTGTCCGCCGGCGAGAAACTGCCGGAGGGCACGCGCGCGGCCTGGGAGGCCGCAACCTGCACGCCGGTCTACGAAGCGTTCGGCATGTCGGAGTGCTCGACCTTCGTGTCCGGTTCGCCCAACCATCCTGCCCCGCCCGGCACGTTGGGCTATCCGCAAGAGGGGCGCCGCGTGGCGGTGCTCGGCGACGATGGACCTGCCGGCTTCGACGCGCCGGGCATTCTCGGCGTCTCGAAGCGCGACCCTGGGCTGATGCTGGGCTATTGGGACGCCGAAGAGGAAACGGCCCAGCGCTTCCAGGGCGAATGGTTCCTGACCGGCGATCATGTGCGCATGGGCCAAGACGGCGCGCTCACCTATCTCGGCCGAAGCGACGACATGATGAACGCGGGCGGCGTGCGGGTCTCGCCCATCGAGGTCGAAGCTGCGCTGAACGCCCATCCCGCGATCCTGGAAAGCGCCGCGGCGGAAGTCACGGTCAAGGCCGATACCACGGTCATCGCCGCGTTTTATGTCTCGGAAGACCGAATCGAGGCGCACGTTCTGGAAGATTTCGTCGGCGGCCGCCTCGCCCGCTACAAATGCCCGCGCATTTATGCCCGCGTCGAAGTGCTGCCCAAGAGCGCGAATGGCAAACTGCTGCGACAGCGCCTCCGCGAGACTTACGAAAAGACCGGTCGGTCTTAAGACGTGGCGCGTATCATTCTGCCGCTTGCGGCCGGGCGCCATGGCCGGATCGCTTCGCCCAACGCTGGCGGCGCCGCTGCAACCACGCCGACGCATTGTCCCCCATCATGAGGAGGCAAGGCGTGAGCACGAGCGTCAGCACGGTGGCGAATGTCAGCCCGCCGGCGATGGCGCTGGAAAGCTGCGTCCACCATTGCGTGGACGGTGCGCCGATCGAGACATCCTGACCGATAATGTCGATGCTGAGGCTGAACACCATCGGCATGAGACCGAGAACGGTGGTGATGGAGGTCAGGAGGACGGGGCGCATGCGCTGGGCGGCGGTGCGCAGGATGGCCTCCTTGGGCGGCAACCCTTGCGCCTTCATGTCATTATACGTGTCGATCAGAATGATGTTGTTGTTCACGACGATGCCGGCCAGCGCGATGACGCCGATACCGCCCATGACAATGCCGAAAGGCTGACCGGTGACCAGCAGGCCCAACATGACGCCAGCGGTCGAAAAGATGATCGCGCTCAGCACAAGTCCGGTTTGATAGAAACTGTTGAACTGGGTCAGCAGGATTACGGTCATGGCAAAGATGGCGATGACGAAGGCGTTGAGAAGGAAATTACCCGCCTCGCGCTGATCCTCGTCCTGCCCCTTGAAGCGCACGGTCACCGCCGGGTCGAAATCGGCCTCGGCCACCGCCGCCTTCAGCTTGCGGACCTGATCGTCGACCAACAGACCTTCGGCGACGTCGGCCTGGATGGTGATGACACGACGGCTATCGGTGCGGTTCAGATTGCCGGTCTTCGGCGCCGGCTCGAAGCTGACGAAGTTGCCGATCGGAACTTGCCCCTTTGCAGTCGGTACACGCAGCCGGTTGAGCTGCTCCAGATTGCGTTCGGCAAGCGGGAAGCGCAGGCGAATGTCGACCTCCTCGTCGGCATCGTCGGGCCGGTATTCCGCGACTTTGATGCCGTTGGTCAACATGGTGACCGCATCGCCGAGCACGGCGACATCGGCGCCGTTGCGGGCCGCCCTTTCCCGGTCGACCTTGAGCCGCCACTCGATGCCTGGCAGCGGCCGGCTATCCTGCGCATCAACGAAGCCGCCGATTTGCTGCATCATCCGCCGCAGCTGCTCGACGGTCTCCGGCATTTTCTCCGGCGCGCGGGAGCTTACCTGTAGCTCGACCGGTTTCCCGGCTGACGGTCCACCCTCCTGCTTGCGGACTTCCAGGATCACGCCGGGAATATCGGCGGTCAGCTCGCGAACCTCTTGTAGGATCTTCGACGCAGGCGGCCTGGTGCGCCAGTTGGTGAACTCGAACTGGATGATGCCGATCACGTCCTCGGGCGCTTCGGTCTGCGACGGCCTTGCCCCGGATCCCATTGTCCGCGCATACACCGCCTCGAAATAGGGCAGCGCCAAAATTCTGCTCTCGACCTTGCGCACCACGGCGTCCATCTCCAGGACCGATAGATCGCCACGGGCCCGTACCTGGACTTGCGCCAGGTCGGGCTCGACATCCGGAAAGAACTCTACGCCCCGGCCGAACATGCCGAACGCCACATAGGTCCCAATCAGAAACACCACGGCGACGGCAAGGATTTTCGCCGGATGCGCGAGCAGGCGTTTCAGCGTGCCGAGATAGAGCCCCGCCGGGCCCTTTATGGAGTCGAGATCGCCATCCTCGGCGGCTTTGATCGCCGCGAGCAACTTGCCGTCATCCTTGTTGGCGCGGCCGATGATGCCGCCGAGCACCGGGATGAAGACCAGCGCCATAGCCAACGACGCCGCCAGCGTCACGAGAACCGTGATCGGCAGAAACTTCATGAACTCGCCGACGACGCCCGGCCAGAACAGCAACGGCAGGAAAACGACCAGCGTCGTGGCCGTCGAGGCGATGATGGGCCAGGCCATGCGCTTGGCCGCCTCGGCATACGCGACTTTGCGGTCCTTGCCTTCGGCCATTTTGCGGTCGGCCAGCTCCACGGTGACGATGGCGCCGTCCACCAGCATGCCGACCACGAGGATGAGGCTGAACAGGACGACGATGTTCAGCGTGAGGCCCATCCCGTAGATGACCAGGATGCCGGCGAGGAACGATCCGGGGATAGCGAGCCCAACGAGAATGGCCGGCCGCACGCCCATGGCCGCGACGATGACGATCATCACCAGAACGATTGCCGCTATCACGTTGTTCTGGAGGTCGCCGAGCATGTCGCGGATATTCTCGGACTTGTCCTGCATGAAGGTCACGTTGACGCCGGCGGGCCAGTTTGCCTGCTCCGCCGTTACGACCTCGCGGACGCTTTCGATGGTCTCAATAATATTCGAGCCGACGCGCTTCTTGACCTCGAGGGCCAGCGCGGGCGTTCCGCCGACCCGGGCAAACCCTTGCGGATCCTTGTAGGTCCGGCGTACGGAGGCAACATCACTGAACTTGACCACGGTGTTGCCGGAAACCTTGACGGGGAGGTTGAGCACATCGTTGACCTCCTCGATGACGCCCGGCACCTTCAGCACCATGCGGCCTGCCGCGGTTTCCAGCGCGCCCGCGGCCACCAGCCGATTGTTGCGCTGGATCGTAGTCAGAACGTCGGCAAACGACACATTGTAGGTTTCGAGCACCATGGGATCGACGATGATCTCCAGCAGCTCCTCCCTGTCGCCGCCGATATCGACCTCGAGCACGCCGCTGAGGCCTTCGATCTTGTCCTGCAGGTCGCGGGCGATATTGACCAAGGTGCGCTCCGGCACGTTGCCGGACAGGCCGACGGTCAGCACCGGGAATAGCGCCACGTTCACCTCATGGACGCGCGGCTCGTCGGTCTCCGGCGGCAGCTCGGCCTTGGCGATATCCACCTTCTCGCGCACGTCCTGAAGCGCCTGATTGGGGTCGAAGCCCGCATCGAATTCAAGCGTGACCGAGCCGTAGCCTTCCGCGCTGACGGCGCGCATCTCCTTGATGCCTTCGATGGACTGAAGCTCTTTCTCCATCGGGCGGACGAGCAATCGCTCGGAATCTTCGGGCGAAATGCCCTCATAGGTCATCGAGACGTAAATCACGGGGATCGGGATGTCCGGCTCGGACTCCTTGGGGATCGAGATATAGGCGACCGTCCCCATCACGATGATCATGACGAAAGCCAGCGCCACCGTGCGGGTGCGCGTAAAGGCAGCGTCGATCAGGGCATTCATCGTCTGGACGTCGGCTCTTCGACGCTTCCCGTGGAAAGAAGAGCTGCCGCTTCCCGCGACCCGTCAGGGTCGGCTTGGCCTTGCTCCTCGGCGACCTGGACCTCTTCGCCGATCTGAACGAAACCATGGCCGAGGGTGATGATGCGCGCCTGGGGCGGCAGGCCCGTGATCCAGGCGCCGTCGACATCCGACAACACGATGGATGCCGTATGAAAGGTGACCTTGTTGTGTTCGTCGACCGTCTTGATGCCAAGCTTGCCTTCGTCGTTGAGCGACAGAGCCGCCGGCGAAACGAAATGTGCCATGACGGTTCCGGTCGGCACCTTGGCCTCGGCGCTGATGCCCGAAGGAATCTCGCCGTTCGGGTTGGGCAGCTCGACCTCGACGCGGAACGTGCGCGTGTCCTCGTCGGCCCGAGCCGCGATATAGCGGATCTTGCCGTCGCGCTGCTGACCGGTGGCGAAAGTCACGTTCGCGGGCTGGCCGAGCTTCAGGGCGGAGACATCCTGCTGCGGAATCCTAATGCTGACCACCAAGGGATCGTTGTCGACAATGGTCGCCACCTCGCCGTTCACATCGACATAGGCGCCGAGCTCCATGGGGCTCGACAGCACGACACCTTCGAAGGGCGCCTTGATCTCGATACGCTCGAGCTCGATGCGCGCCTCCTCCAGCTCAGCCCTGGCGGTCTGTAGCGAGGAAAAGATCTGATCCGCCTGGCGTTGCGTCTGATAGCCCTTCTTGCCGAGAGACTCGGAGGCTTCGTAGGCGCTCTGCTGCTCGCGGACGCGCGCCTCGGCGCGCAGAAGCATTGCCTTGCGGTCGTTGGCTTCAAGCCTGACGATGACGTCGCCGGCAGCGACGCTGGCGCCCTCGTCCGCAAGTATTTCGGAGATCTGGCCTTTGGTCTCGGCGCGGATCGTCACCGTCCGGTTCGGCTCGGCCTGCCCCTGGGCCACGATGAACTGCTCGACCGGCTTGGCCTCTTGGGTGCGCACCGACACGGTCACCGGCGCGACAGCCTTGGCGACAGCGGGTTCATCGGGGGTCTCTTTGCTCGCCGACTTCATGGCATAGCCGCCGAGCACCCATGCGGCGATGCCGAGGGTCAAGAGCGCAGCAATGACATATGACTTGTTCACAGACCTAACTCCTACGGCGTCGCGTTCAAGCAGGTTGCGTCGCGCCTTCCCGTCTTTGGGGAGCCAAGCTCGCCCGCTTCTTGTCCCACTCTTCGATGACAGTCACGAAACTTTCGATTAGCGCCTCGTAGAAAGCATCGAGTTCCGCGAGCCGCTCTTGCGCACCAACCAGATCGTCTGGAAGCGCCTCTTGCGCGCCCCCTACCACCTCGCGCGCACGGCGCATCCGCTCGACGATTCCCCTCAACATCCGCGCATAAGGCTGGCGGCTCAGCCTGAAATAGTCCTGCCGGTCGCCGGGTACGGCCATGCGCTCGAGAACGCCCAGGTCTTCCAGCAGCCGCGTGTTCGTGCTGATGCTGGCCCGGCTTACACTCAAGCGTTCAGCCAATTCGGTGAAACCGAACGGCCCCCCATGCACGATCATCAAGCCCATAATGCGGCCAGCAATGCGCGGCAGGCCGTCGGCCTGGGTGATCAGACCCATGCGCTCGACGAATTCGGAGATCGCCTGTTCGGTGTCGTGTTCCATGGCTGGAGATATGATCTATCTTGTTCGTTCAGTCAAGATTGAACATTCTGATAGTTAACGCCAGATAACGCCTGGGCGATCTGAGACCCCCGGGAATCAACCGGTTTTTCAGAGCCTGGCAATGGCCGGCTGGCCGACCTAAGACGTTCGCTCGACGGCGATGGAGCCAACTCTAGACATGCCCACGATTTACGAAGTCGAGCATCTGTACCAACCCGACGGCTGGCTCTGTAATCCGCTTCTTCGGCTAGGGAGAAACATGGACCGCTGATATATGTTAGGGTGCCGCAAGGCTTGCGCCGCGCCTTGACCCGGAGAGACCTCATGCGCCTGACCGTCTACACCGACTACGCATTGCGGCTCTTGATGTATCTGGCTCTGAAGAATGACGGGCTGGCGACCATCGAGGAGATCGCAGACAGCTACGGCATCTCCAAGAACCATCTCATGAAGGTCACCCACCAGCTGGGCGTCGGTGGCTACATCGAGACCGTGCGCGGACGCCGTGGCGGCTTGCGGCTGGCAAAACCCGCCGAGGAGATCGGGCTTGGCGATGTGGTCCGTTATACGGAACCGGATTTCGCGATCGTGATGTGCCTCGAGCCTATCGATGCCGACTGCGCCGTGCTGCCGCGCTGCGTGTTGCGCCGTGCACTGGAGCGTGCGCGCGACGCTTTCATGAAGGTTCTCGATGAGTATACGTTGGGCGACCTCGCGAAGCCGCGGTCCGCTCTCCGCGATCTGCTGGCCATCGCGCCTCATGCAGATGCACGCCGTTAGGACGGCATCGCGCGGCCATCGATCTCGCCGAGCAACCATTCCCTAAAGGCCGCGACACGGCGATCGTCGAGGGCCTGGATTGGGCAAACCAGCCAGTAACTGAAGCCGCTGTCATAGGTAAAATCGAAAGGCGCCACCAAGCTGCCGGTGGCGAGATCTCCTTCCGCCAGATGGCTGGGAACCAGAGCTACGCCGAGCCCCTCCGCAGCGGCGCGAAGCAGCAGCTCCGCATAGGCGAAGCTCGGACCGCGATCCAAATCAACGCCCGTGACCGCGGCCGCCCTCAACCACAGCGACCAATCCTGGGGGTGAGAGCTGTTATGCAAGAGCACATGCTGCGCCAAATCCGACGGTTCTTTGAGTGGGACCGGGCCCTGTAGAAGCTCCGGGCTGCAGACCAGGATCAGGGACTCCGCGATGAGACGCTCGCTATGCAGCCCCGGCCAATCGCCGCGCCCGTAGCGGATCGCCAGGTCGACGTCGGAGCCCGCAAACTTGGCCACCTCAAGACTGGCGTCCAGGCGCACCTCGATATCCGGGTACCGGCGTCTGAACGCGCCAAGGCGTGGGATCAGCCACCGGACGGCAAATGTGGGGAGCAGGCTGATCGTCAGGGGCTCGTTGGGCGACGGGCGCCGAAGGTCCGCGATGGCCGTGGCGAGGCGGCCCAGCGCGGCCTGGATTTCCGGAAGGAAGGCTTGGCCCGCCGGCGTGAGCGAGACGCCGCGCGTGCTGCGCTCGAGGAGGCGCACGCTAAGCGCCTCTTCCAGCGCGTGGATCTGGTGGCTGACCGCCGACCGGGTGATCGACAGTTCCTCCGCCGCCTTGCGGAAGCTCAGGAGCCGCCCGGTCGCCTCGAACGCCCGCAAGCTTGGCAGGGGCGGAATGGGGTGAACCATCACTGGTGAGCCTGCCTTGACGGCTAGTGAGAAGGCTTCGCTATGCATTCCAAATGTTGCCGCCTAATACTAGTGAACTGACATCACCAATCAACAAGGGACGTGGAGCGACTTCGGCATGAAACCCATCCGCATCTTCCGCCACGAGGACTGGATCCAGTCAGGCCGCCTCGAGGAGTATCTCGCGGACCATGGCGTCCCTGTTGAGCTGGTGTGCGTCGATCGGGGCGATGCGGTGCCGCAGCAGATCGACGACGTCTCCGGACTAGCCTTCTTGGGCGGCACAATGAGCGTCAACGACGAGTATCCGTGGCTCGCCGAGGAGATGGCGCTGATCCGCACGGCCGCGGCGAAAGACCTTCCGATGCTGGGCCACTGCATGGGCAGTCAGCTTATCGCCAAAGCGCTGGGGGGCGCCGTCGCGCCAATGCCGGCGAAGGAGATCGGCTGGTACGCGGTGCAAAAGGCCGACAATCCGGTCGCCAAGGAATGGCTCCAAGCTGTGCCCGACCGTTTCGAAATCTTAATTTGGCACCACGACGCCTTCAGCCTGCCGCCCGGCGCCGCGCCGCTCTACTCCAGCGACTACTGTCCGGAGCAAGCTTATGCGCTCGGCAACAGCGTCGCCACGGTGGCGCATGCGGAGGTGACGGCCGCGATGCTGGAAGAATGGCTGCGCCTTTACGGCTATGACATTGCGCCCGCGTCCGACAGCGTTCAGACCATCGAGCAGATCCGCGAGCGCCTCGCCGAGCGCTGCGCCACCATGCATCAGCAGTTCACGGACCGGCTTTACGATACCTGGCTGGAACGGGTCAGGGCGTATACGCCGCGCGAACGGGTCGCGTGACGGCTTATGCGTGCCTGCTTTCGTCGCGGGACCGAATTGCTACATTGGCGCCCCGGCGAGAAAGGTGACCAGAGATGAGCGAGCATCACAGCGGCGGCTGCCTATGCGGCGCGGTCCAATATGCGGTCAGCGGCAAACTGCGCGAGGTGGTGAATTGCCATTGCGGGCAATGCCGCCGGACCCATGGTCATTTCGCGGCGTATACTGGCGCGGCGCTGTCCGATTTCTCGCTGACATCGAGTGACGGCCTGCAGTGGCACCAATCATCGACACGGGCGCGGCGGGGCTTCTGCGTACGGTGCGGCGCGAGCTTGTTCTGGGAACCGGCCGGCGGCGACTATGTGGCGATCGCCGCAGGCACACTCGATGAGCCAACCGGGCTGCGGACGGTGGCTCATATTTATGTCGCCGATGCCGGCGACTACTATGTTCTCGCGGACGACTTGGTGAAATATCCCGGGAGCATGACTGCCGGAGACGAGCCGGATGCATAGCGGGTGTTGGGTGTTTCGCGGCCTGGCTCGATCGTGATCTCCAGTATCCACGCGGCGGTCGTCTTGTTCCCAAGCATGTATTGGCCAGTCAAAGCGCTTTCGGGGCTGGTCGAAACGGTAACTCCTGGTCATGAATATCATTCAATGATATTGAATCCACTGGCAGTGAGCCGGGTCATTGTCTGAAATCGATGCCACTTTGGGCCGGTTCGGATAGCTGGATCAAGCTTCTGAAAGACGCCGGTAAGCGGCAAGACAATGAGGTTTGTGTATCCCGGACCTAAGAGGACGGGAGGGTACCGCAGATGACTGGCGGTGGCGGCATGAAGCTCGCCATAGCGGAGAAGCCGGCTGGGCTCTTGCCGTTGGACGATCCGGGCGCGCGCGGTGGGCGCGGCGCGATCGACCTACTTCACAAGGTGCTGACGCAACTGATCGCCGATCCGGACTCCGCGGAGCCGTTCGATCTGGTGCTCTCTCACATCCTCGAATTGTCGGGCGCCGAGGCCGGCACGATCTTCGTCAGCACTGAAAGCGGACGCCAACTCACACTTCTTGCCTGCATAGGGCCAGACGATCGCGATCGCTGGATGCGCATCGCCGACGACCGCGGCCTCTACCAGAAAAACGGTAGTGCCACGGCGTCGGAAGCGTTCGCCGATCCTGAAGATCCGGGATCGACGATCCTAGCGCAACTCTTCGACCAGGGGCCGTGCGGCCACGGGCTGCTGCTACTCCGGTTCGCCGGCGACCGCAGCGCCGTGCCGCCATCGGCTTTGGAGTCCTTGCCGGGCTACGGCGAGTACTTGGCCGGCATCCTCTACAGCGCACGTTGTGCGCGCATGAAGCTGCGCAATGCGCAGAGCGAGGAGCGCGCCGCCATCGCCCGCGAGCTGCACGACTCCCTTGCTCAATCGCTGTCCTATTTGAAAGTGCAAGTCAGCCTGCTGCAAACCATGCTCAAGAGCGACGGCGATCATGCATCGGAGGTCGATCTAGCACTGCAAAAGGTGCGCAGCACGCTCAGCACGGCGAACCTGCAACTGCGCGAATTGATCACGACCTTCCGCTTGACGATGCATGGAAGGACTTTCGCCCAGGCTCTGGAAGACTCCATCGACGAATTCGAGCGGCGCAGCTCCATAGCCTTCGACCTGGACAATCGACTTCCCGTCGGCGTGCTGACAGTGGCCGAAGAGATGCAGCTTCTGCTCATCCTTCGCGAGGCCTTGTGCAATGTGGTGCGCCACTCCCACGCCAACTATTGCTGGGTCTCGGCCCGTCTCAAAGAAGACGGCACTGTCTGCCTGGGCGTGGAGGACAACGGGATCGGCATGCACCTGACAATGCAGGACGCCGAACCGCATCATGGACTCATCATCATGCAGGAGCGGGCGCGCAGTCTCGGCGGAGTTTTGCGCGTCGAGGATCGCGAGGGCGGCGGCACGCGCCTCTATGTCCGGTGCTGCCGCGAACGAAGCACACTATCGGGTACCATCGTAGGCTGAGGATTTTGCCATGAACACGGAGTCATGCAGAGTATTGCTGGTCGACGATCACCCGCTGTTTCGATGCGGCGTGGCGCAGCTCATCGCGGCACAAGAGGGTTTCGAAGTCGTCGGCGAGGCAGCCTCCGCCGAGGAAGGTGTCCAGCTGGCCTCCTCGCTGAAGCCCGATCTGGTGCTGATGGATCTCAACATGCGAGAAAGCAGCGGTCTCAGCGCCCTCAAGCAAATCAAGGATAGTGGACTGGACACCCAGGTCATCATGCTCACGGTGTCCGACGCCGAGCAGGACTTCATCAGGGCGGTGCGCGCCGGCGCCGAAGGCTACTTGCTCAAGGGCTCGGAGCCCGAGGAGATTCTCGACAAGCTCCGGCTCGCGGCCCGCGGCGAAACCGTATTTACGGAGCCGTTGATGAGCATGCTGCTGGAAACCATGCGCGACGGCACGCCAGCGGCGCCGCCTACAGACGAAGAGTGCCTGACCGCCCGCGAGCGGCAGATCCTAGGCCTGATCGCCGCCGGCAAGAGCAACAAGCACATTGCGCGCGAGCTCGATATCAGCGACGGCACCGTGAAAGTGCATGTGAAAAACCTGCTGCGGAAGCTGAACCTGCAATCGCGGCTCGAGGCCGCCGTCTGGGCACTCACCACGGCCTGAAAGCCCGGCGATACTCGGATCGATAAGACCTCGTATGGCGTTATCCTGCTTCTGATGCCCGCCTCAGTTGTGCTCGGTCCCATCTTCATTGCACAGGCCTGGCATATTGCCCCGCACTATTCTTGACGATAGTCAGAACTAGCTGACACGCCGCGCTACCTCCAAGGTAGTACTACTCTTGCCTGCTTCATTTTCTCACCGCGCATAATGCAATGGTGTAACTTGGCTACGCTCCATCGAAACCCATATAGAAGCCACGAGCATGTCGACTGCGCAGATTGAGGTCCTCACCGAACTCCTGGTCGAAAGTGACGAGTTGGCGACCAGCCTCACGAGCGAGTTTTGCCCGGGCTCCACACCGCTGGTTGCGCCACTTGTCGATGCGATCGACATCGTGGTTTTCGTTACCGGTCCGAACGGCAGCCTACGCTACGTGAATGCCGCGTGGACGCGCCTGACCGGCTTCTCGCTGCAAGAGACGCGCTCGCTCGGCCGCTCCGCCTATTTGCACCCGCAGGACGAAGAGCGCTGGCTCCGCTTCTTGGAGGCCCGCCAGCACGACCCGCAAAGGACGGCCGCGCTCGTGCTGCGCTTCCTCACGAGCTCCGGCAAGACCGTGCATTTGGAGGCCGGCGCACAGGCTGTGGTGGCCGACAACGGACGCTGCATGGGCTTTGTCGGAACGCTGTTCGATGTGGGTAATCGCGTTCAAGCGGAGGGCCTCAAGGAAGCAAGCCATCGCACCTTGGAAACTCTGATCAATAATCTGCCCGGCCTGGTCTATCGCTGCCGCAACGACCGTCAGTGGACCATGGAATATATGAGCAAGGGCTGCGAGGTGCTGACCGGCTATCCGCCGGAGGCCTTGATCAACAGCGAGCGTCTCACCTATGCCGATCTGATCGTTCCGGAAGACCGGGAGCAGGTTTGGCAGAACGTCCAGGTCTCGTTGCGCGAGCATCGTTCTTTCGAGCTCATGTACCGGATTCGAACGGCGCGCGGCGAAGAGAAGTGGGTGCTCGAGCGCGGCCGGGGGAATTACTCCATCAGCGGCGAGCTTCTCGGCGTGGAGGGCTTCATCACCGATGTCACGCGGGAAAAGCATGAGCAGCTTCGTCTGAGAAGCGACAGCCTGCTCGACCCGGGAACCTGCCTGCCGACCCCTACCCTGTTCTTGGATCGGCTCGAGATGGCCTTGCGCCGGAGAAGGTCCCGGCCGCGCGATTCTTTTGTCGTCCTCGTCGTCCACCTCGACCAGTTTGCCAAGTGGCGCGAGAGTCTCGGGACTGAGTTCAGGGAGCGCGCGCTCCTGGATGTCGGCAAGCGCATCGAAACGATGCTGAGCCCCATCGATTCGCTTTGCCTTTGGACCGACAGCGAGTTTGCAATCCTGCATGAAAGCGCGGAGGCCAATGAAGACTCCGTGGCCGTCGCCGTGGAAATCCAACAGGCGCTGCGCCGGCCCGTCGTGGACGGCAACAACGAGATGTTTCTGACCGCCAGTATCGGGGTCGTCACGAAGCCGACGGGAAATGAATCCGCTGATCAACTCGTTTCCCTGGCCTCGACGGCAGCCGCGCGGGCCAGGAACGTGGGTGTGGGCCGCATCGAGACGGTCGAGATCGAGTCACTCTCGAAGCCAGCGCGAAGCGTACGCGCGTGAACGGCTAGGCTTAGGCTTTTCCGCCGATTGTCGATCTGATGCGGGCAGAGCCCCGTGCGCAGAGCGCCTTACGCCCGCACCCGCGTCTTTTGCGGATCGTAATGCGGAAAGCCGACGACCTTGGCCGGGATGCGCTTCTGATGGCCGTCCAGCTTGCCGATCTCGACACCGGTGCCCAGCTCCGACTCCGAAATGTCGAGCCGCGCGAGCGCGATGTTCTTCTTCAAGATCGGGGAGCGCGTGGAGCTGGTCACCACGCCGACCTGCGCTCGCCCTTTGTAGACGGGGTCGCCGTGATGGACACACTCATTGCTGTCGATATCGAGACCGACCAGCTTTCTCTGAGGATTGGCCTTGCGGCGGATCAGCGCCTCGGAGCCGATGAACGGCTCGTCTTCCATGTCCTTTCGGATGGTGAAGCCGATGCCGGCCTCGAAAGGATCCGTCTGATCGCAGAACTCGTAGCCAAAAAAGACCAGCCCGGCCTCGATGCGGACCATATCCAACGCCAGAAGGCCGAACGGACGGAGCCCGAAAGGCTGGCCGGCCTCCCAGATCGCGTCGAACACTTTGGTCGCGGCATCCGGATGACACCAGATCTCGAAACCAAGCTCGCCCGTATAGCCAGTGCGTGAGATCACGACCGGCTGCTCGGCGATGCGCCCGATGGTGAAGCGGAACCATTTCAGTTCCGCCATGGTCGGCTGGTGCGGCGGCGTCCACACGATCTCTTTGAGGATGTCCCGAGAATTCGGGCCCTGCAGCGCAACGTTGTGCAACTGATCGGTCGATGAGCGGACCCACACCTTCAAGCCGCGATCCCGGGCAAGCTGGCGCAACCACACGCCAAGATATTCGTCGCCGCAAACAACCCGGAAATTGTTTTGGCATAGCCGGAAGATGGTCCCGTCGTCGATCATGCCGCCATGCCCGTAGCAGAACGCCGTGTAGACGACCTGCCCCTGACTCAGCTTGCGGATGTTACGGGTGGCGGCGAGCTGCAACAGGGTCTCGGCGTCCGGTCCCGTTACCTCGAACTTGCGGAGAGCACTGAGATCCATGATCACCGCCTTCTCCCGGCAAGCCCAATATTCCTCGATCGGCTCCACATCGGAGAAGCAGGAGGGCAGCCAGAAGCCGCGATAATCTTCGAACTTGCGCGTGAGCTCGGCGAAGCGCGGGTAAAACCCGCTTTCGCGCGTCATGCGCGGCTGGGCGTCGGGCGTCATGCGGTGAGCCTTCCCCTTGGGAAACGAGTTGTCCTTATCATAGACCCGAACTTGGATATCGGTGGGCAGCCAGCCATTGGCGGGATCGACGTCGTCGGCGCAGGACGAGGAGGCGCAGACCAGATCGGTCAGCGCCCGAAGCAGCACGTAATCTCCGGGACGCGACCACGGCTCGTCCAGGCCGATGCCGTCATTGTCGTCGACGAAGGTGTTGTAGAAGAAGTTGATCGCCGGCCATCCCTTGCGCGGCGCGATCCCATAGGACGACAGGCAGTTGTTGAAGTTGTCGGTGCAGTTGGAATGTCCCGGATAACCCATGTCCTCGTAATATTTGGCGTTGCAGGCGAGCATGAAGGTGTCGTGCCGGCCGACGGTATCCTGGACCACCTCCACCAGAGGCTTCTGCGTCTGGTCGAAATATTTCGAATGGAGGCCCGGGCCCGGCGCCGCCGTGCCCATCAGTGAATGCGTCGTGGTGGCGTCGAGACCGTTCTCCGTGCCGCTCTCCAGCGCCGCCGCATCGAAGGCAAGAAAGTCCGAGCATTGGCGGCCCTCGACGTCGACGATCTGGATGTAATCCCCCGCCTTTACCCGGTAGGCCGAGGCCGTTGCCGCATCGACCCTGAGGTCGAGCTTCGGTTCGGCGAGCGGCGGCGGCGGGTCGAGATCCGCATCGTGGTCATGGGTGATCTCCACGAGGAGTTCGGTCGGCGGGTTCTGCGCGTCCGGCGTCATGGCCTCGCCGGGCGCGAAGATGAGCAACGTGCCATCCGCCTCGATGTCAAAGCGCACTTGCGTACCCGGCGCCGTCTCCTCGCCGAAGACATTGGCGCCGCGTACGTCTTCGGCCGCGACGCCGCGGGTCGCCACCGCGTTGGCCGCGGCGGCTCTGCCGTCTCTTGCCGCCGCCAGCGCCGCGTCGAGTGTCGGTGCGTCGAGCCGGCTCAAGGCCGGGATGACCGCCTGGCCGCCTTCCTTCTCGGAGATGGCGTAGAGCAGGCCCGGCTGGAGGCCTTCGGGGTCGACGATCTTCAGCCTGTCGCCCGCCCGCACGCCGACGGCGACCACGCCGCCGCCCGCGACGCGCATGCGGCGGACGCGTGTGGTCGTCTTGACGGAGGAGGCAGGCAAGACCTCCCTCCCTACGAGGCTCATGGCTATCTCCTTAGGTGCGCCCGGCCGATCTCTCGGGCAAAGCCGCTTCTCGTCGCGCGTCGTTCACTCGGCGGCCTCAGGCGCTTTCAAAAACGCACCAAGACTATCGTCCAATGCGTCCATCCAAAGCGTGTGGTGCTGCGGCGACATCGTGCCTGTGAGTGTCGAAGGATAGCACCTGTTCCGATAGGTCAGGATACCTTCCTCCTTGTGGTGCTCCCACTCCTTGAATAGCTCACCCACATGATCGACATCCAGAGGCGGATAATCGGTCGCCTGGAGGAGATCACGGACATACTCCGTTTGAAAGTCGATCTTCTCCTCTTCGGTCTTGCAGGCCTCTTCCCGCTTCACCCATGCCTCGCTGTCGGCTTTCATGGCGGCCCGGTCCGGCAATTTGATCCGGTCTAGAATCACGTCGCGCGCATACCAAGCCTGCGCATCGAACATGTTGAAGGTGTAGTACTGATCCTGCATGCCGAGATACATCAGCTTCGGGTTGTTGATCCAGACGACGCCCTTATAGATATCCGGCGGATACAACCTGTTGTGCGTCTTCAGACGAAGATCGTCGGGCAGGAAGGGGAAGTGATGCAGATAGCCCGTGCACAGCACAATGGCATCCACCTTCTTGGTCGAGCCGTCCGAGAAATGGGCGACGTTGCCGACCGTCTTCTTCAGGAGCGGCTTCTCCTCGAAACCATCAGGCCAGTCGAAACCCATAGGCTTCGTGCGATAGCTGAAGGTGATCGAGTTGGCGCCGTATTTGTGGCACTGCGTGCCGATGTCCTCGGCTGAATAGGAGGACCCGACCAACAGGACGTCTTTGCCCTTGAATTCGAGCGCATCGCGAAAATCGTGCGCGTGGAGGACGCGGCCCGGGAACATGCTGAGCCCTTCGAACTCCGGCATGTTGGGCGTCGAGAAGTGACCGTTCGCCACGACAACATAGTCGAACTCTTCCGAATAGATGCGGTCCTCGGGAAGGTTCTTCACGGTGACCGTGAACTTCTTTGTCTCCGGTGAATACTGAACCCAGCGTACGGCCGTCTGGAGACGGACGAATTTCTTGGCGCCGCTGTTCTCGGCCCGCCCCATGATGTAGTCGTGAAGCACTTCGCGCGGCGGGTAAGACGGAATGGCGCGGCCGAAATGCTGCTCGAATGAGTAGTCGGCAAACTCAAGACATTCCTTGGGACCGTTCGACCAGAGATACCGATACATCGAGCAATGGACCGGCTCGCCATACTCGTCGAGTCCCGTGCGCCACGTATAGTTCCACAAGCCGCCCCAGTTCGCTTGCTTCTCGAAACAGACGAGTTCGGGAATCTCCGCTCCGTTTTTCTCGGCCGCCTCGAAAGCACGAAGCTGGGCTGTGCCGCTGGGGCCCGCCCCAATGATGCATACGCGCTGATCCTTGATCGGCCGCGCATCTTTCGAGTCATTCGCCATCGACTGCATCTCCCCTTCTTGTCGCTTTTCGATCTTGCTCGCGGCGAAGCTTTCTCCACAATTCCCTCGGTTAGTTACCCCAAAAGGGTTAGGCGAGAGCGCCATTTCTGGCTTCGGATCGGCCTTTGGCCTTGGCTGACAAGCGGCCTACCTCTTGGAGAGTAATTGTCTTCTGTCCGGATCGCTTCGACACTGCCCTCCCATCAAGCGAAGGCTGACAAAGGTCTGTCCGGGCGAGCCCGGTCTTGAGGCGGCTTTACGGGTCACATCCCCTTGCTCAGTAACCCCAAGGAGGTACGATCTTGGAAGAATGCATGGGCCGCGAGAGGTGTGGTAATCACCTTGTTCTGCCTGCTCAAAGGGGCCGACCGCGCCGATGACAATCGCCGAGCAATCAATTCTTGAGGTCCATACCCTGGCTCGGACTTTCGGCGGCATCGTCGCCGTCAACGATTTCAATCTCAGTGTTCAAGCGGGATCGATCCACGGCCTGATCGGGCCCAACGGCGCGGGCAAGACAACGACGTTCAACGTTATCAGCGGCTTCTATGCACCCTCCCGGGGCAAGGTCGTCTATCTCGGGGAAGACATCTCGGGGCGCGCGACCAGCGCGCTCGCCGAACTCGGGCTGATCCGGACGTTTCAGGGCACGACCCTGTTTCACGAGCTCAGCGTGCACGACAACGTCCGTCTAGGCTGTCACCGCAGTGCCAAGGCCGGTCTCGTCAAGCGCATCCTCGGCACCGACCGGGCTTCCGAAGAGGCCGCGGAGCAGAAGGCCCACGGCATCCTCGAGTTTCTAGGGCTGGAGAAGCTCGCCGACGAACTCACCGCCAATCTGTCACACGGGCATCAGCGCGCCCTCGGCCTGGCCATCGCGCTGGCCGCAGATCCGAAACTGATGCTGCTCGATGAGCCCTTCACGGGGATGAACCCGGAAGAAACGAGACGGATGATCGAGCTGGTGAAGCTCGTGCGAGAAGAGCAAGGCGTGACCATCATGCTGATCGAGCACGACATGCAGGCCGTGATGGGTCTGTGCGATGCGATCACGGTCATGAATTTCGGCACGCTCCTCGCCGAAGGAACGCCCGAGCAAGTGCGCAACAATCCCGCCGTGATCGAAGCCTATCTCGGGAGCGCGAGCGATGCTGCTTGAGATCAACGAGGTTACGGTTCACTACCACAAGGTCGCGGCCCTCAAAGGCGTCAACATGGCCGTTTCCGACGACGGCATCGTCACCATCATCGGCGCCAACGGCGCGGGAAAGAGCACGACCTTGCGGGCCATCTCGGGGCTCGCGCGCCTAAGCCAAGGCGAGATCATCTTCGCGGGCAAGCGAATCGACACGCTCGCACCGGAAAAAATCGTGGCGCTCGGGATCGCCCATGTCCCCGAAGGCCGGCGCGTGTTTCCGGACCTCACGGTCGAGGAGAATCTCCGCACCGGGGCCTTTCTGCGCTCCGATAGGCCGGCCATCGAGTCCGACCTCGAAGACGTCTTCAAACGCTTTCCGCGCCTGAAGGAGCGCCGCGGGCAATGGGCCCGGTCGCTTTCCGGCGGCGAGCAGCAAATGCTCGCGATCGGCCGGGCGCTCATGTCCCGGCCGAAGATGCTGATCATGGACGAGCCCTCGATGGGCTTGTCGCCGGTCATGGTCCAGGAGATGGCGCAGATCATCCGCGATATCGTGGAGCGGGGCGTCCCCGTGGTGCTTGTCGAGCAAAATGCCGAGCTGGCGCTCAAGCTAGCGCGCTATGCTTACGTGCTGGAGACGGGCAAGATCGCCCTCGAAGGGCCGGCCCCTGAGTTGCACGACAACGAGCATGTGAGGCGCGCGTATCTCGGTGCCTGAGACCTGGGACCTCAAAGAACTCGTAAATGCCGGCTGGAGCGAGACCGATCTCGCCTGGGAGACGGCAGCCGAGTCCACGGCCGACGCGGCCGCGCAGAACGATTACCTTCGCGCCAAGGAGGAAGCCGGGCAAGCGCTCCAGATGGCTCGCGCGAATTTCGAGCCGATCGATCCACGCCTCGGCACGAGCCTCGCAAATTACGGCGTGTGCCTGAGCCTGGCGGGAGACGACCAGGCCAAAGCCTCGCTGTTCGCCAAGGCCCTGGATGCTTGGAAAGGCTCTGGACCCTGGATCGCACGCATGGACGCTCCGCGGGTCGCGCGCAGCTCCATGTTCCATTTGCGCATGGAGGCGCGCCACCGGGACACCTATCGCGGCCTGTGGCAGCAGCGCTGGCGGGAAATCGCCACGGAAACGGTCAAGCGCCTCGAGGCCTTGAACGCTCCGGATGCGGCTGTTACGGCCCCGGCTAGCGACACACTGGCTGTCTGGCGGCGCGAGCGTCCCGCCATGCTCAACGATACGCGGAAGCTGATGGCGGCGGCGCTTCTGCTCCTGGCACCGCCGGCATCGGACCTCTGAGAGACGCCGCCTATTCGGCGGGCTGCTCCGCCAGGGCGTCGCGCCGCTCCTTGCGGCCGGCGAACCACCCTTTGATCTTCGGCAGCAGGCTTTCCAGTCCGTTCGGCAGGAACAGGATGGAGATGATGAGGATCGCGCCGTAAAACATCGGCCGCATCTCGTCCACGTCGAGCGAGCGCAGGATCACCTCGTTGAGGATGGTGAGCGCCACCACGCCGATGATCGGCCCATAGAAGGTCGCGGTTCCGCCGACGATGGCCCAGATCAGAATGTAGACCATCTCTTCCACCCCGAAGCGGTTCGGGGCGACCGCGCCCACATAGTGGGCATAAAGCGCGCCGGCGAGACCGGCGAAGAAGGCCGAGATCACGAAGGCCAGCATGCGATAGCGGAACGTATTGACGCCGACGGACTCGGCGAGCTTGTCCTGCCAATGGATGGCGTGGAAGGTCAGGCCGATCCGCGAGCGTTCGACGCGATAGAGAATGAGAAGGGAGACTGCCACCACGACGAGGCAAAGATAGTAGTAATTTACCGGCTCGTAGAAATCGATCGAGAAGATGTCGGGCATTGGCGGAATGCGCTTGATGCCCTTCGGGCCACCGAACAAGAAGGTGAGATCGCTCCACTTCCACATGAGCCGGATCACCTCGCCCGCGGCGAACGAGCCGATGAGGAAGTAAAAGCCCTTCATCCGGAACAGCGGAAAACTCAGCAGGAAGGCGAGAAAGCCTGCCATGGACGCCCCGAGGAGCATGGCAACCGGGACGGGAAGCTGAAGCTCCTTGGCGGCCAGCGCCGATGTGTAGGCGCCGACGCCCATGATGACCGCGTGCGCCAAGGACCATTCGCCGGTCAGCGTCAGCAGGCGATAGCTGCAGACCAGCAGCACGTTGATGACCAGGAAGACCAGGATCTCCTGCTGCGAGAACGAGAGCAGATGCGGGAGCGCGATCAGAACGATCGTGAGCAGACCGAAGCCCAATACCCAAGCAATCGTCGAATTGGTCTCAGGCTTAGGCACGTTCTTTCGCTCCAAACAGACCCGTCGGCTTGACGATTAGGACGGCAAGCATCAACAGCAGGCCGACGATATTGGCCAGCGTCCCGTCGTAGAGCGTGGTCACGAAGGTGTGGACGAAGGCATAGAGGATGGCGACGAGCACCGCGCCTTCGAGGGAGCCCAGCCCGCCGACAATGATAATGATGAAGGCGGTGACGATGACCGAGTGCCCCATGAACGGCGTGGGCGAGACCAGCGGCGCGGTCAGCGCACCGGCGACCCCGGCGAGGGCCGCGCCGATGAACATCGCAAGCCGTGCAGTCTGGTTGATCGACATGCCTTGCAGGACGGCGGCCTCGCGATCTTGCGCGCAAGCCCGTAACGCCCAGCCGAACTTGCTCTTGCGCAGGAACAGCCAAAGCGCCGTCAGCAACCCCACCGCGGCCAGGATGACGTAGAGCCGTTGATAGGTCAGCACCGCGCCGTCCAGGAACACGATCTTGTCCTGAGTCGAAGGCGGGACATTCTCCATGCGAACGCCGAAGCCGAGCACCGCGATCGTCTGCAGAATGAGAAGGAAGCCGATCGAGGCGATCAGACCCCCCAGTGGATTGTCCCGCAATGGCCGGAACAGGGCGAGCTCCATGAGAAGTCCGAGCAGCCCGACAAAAACCAGCCCGGCGGCAACGGCAACAAAAAACGGGAGGGCTTGATCGGCATAGAGTGCAACAACCACGTAGGCGCCGGCCATATAGAGCTCGCCGTGGGCAAAGTTGACCACGCCCATCACACCGAAGATCAGCACAAAGCCGACGGCGATGAGGGCCATGTAGCTCGCCGCGTAGGTCGCGTTGACGACGGTTTGAAGGAACAACTCAACGGTCATCACAAGGCTCCGTGATGCGCCAGGCCTGGGTTCGGTGCCGGACGTATTATACCGGTTAGCGCGAGGGGCATGAACAGCCCCTCCGCCAGTGGCGGAGCGCAGGAAATCCCGTCTCGGAAGCTAGACTAGACCTTGCACCCAGCAGGACGTGCTCAGCTGCGCTGATAGTACATCTGATCGAGCGCTTCCATGTGCTTGATCAGGAGATCCTTGTGCTTGTCCCACCACGCCGGGATGGATTTGAAATCCTGGATCTTGGCCTTGCCGTCCTTGATGACGACCACGGGCCAGAGGCCGACGAGCGCATTGTCGATGCCGAAGAGCTCCTTGCCCCACCAGTCGGCCTCGCCGAAGGCTTGCTTGCCGGTGCCGCCCACCTTCATGGCCTCCAAGACTTTCTCCGGGTCGGTGCTGTCGGCGCGTTGTGCGGCATCGGACCAGAGATCCATGATCGAGGCATATTCCCACGACACGGCGCCCCACTCGCCCTCGCCGAAGCGCTTCACGTATTCGGCGTAGAACTCGTTCGGCTTGTTGAAGTTGACGTGAGGCTCGTTGAGCTTGGGATCGTCGAAGTCCGGGAACTGGAAGATGAAGCCTTCCATGAACTCCTTCGAGGTCTTCTCGACCATCTTCTGGTAGAAGTCGGCCGTGCAGGAGATCATCTGACCCTTGAAGCCCTGCTGGAAAGCCTGCTCGGTGAGCGGGTGTACGTAGTCCGCGTAACAGGTATCGAGACAGATGATGTCCGGCTTGAGCGCCAGCATCTTCGACATGATCGGTGCGAAGTCGGTGGTGGCCGGATCGAAGAAGATCGGATCGCCCAGAACCTCGATGCCCGCCGCCTCGAACGCGGCCAGATAGGTCGCGACCGACGGCTTGCCGAGCGAGTCGTCCTGAGCGCAGATGACCGCGGTCTTCAGGTCGGGCTTGTTCTCGGCCAGCCACTCGACACCGGTGACATTATAGATCGGGTGCACCTCGCATGGTGCGACCAGCATTTTCGTCTCGGGCGACAGGTCGCTCGGCAGGAGAGTCGAGACCAGCATGTTCTCTTTTTCCGCCACCGGAGCCGCGCCCGGCCAAGGGTCGCCGCCAAGCATCATGATGAACTTGACGTCGTCCTCCTTGATCAGCTTGACCGCGCCGGTGCGCGCGTTGCTGGGATCGTACTCGTCGTCGTAGGCGACGAACTCCACCTTGTAGACGTCGTCGCCGATCTTGATGCCGCCGTCGGCATTGACCCAGTCAGCCCAGATCTTGCAGCCGTCGAGGCCGGGCTTGCCCCACGCGGCGACCGCGCCGGTGAGCGGCGCGAGGAAGCCGATCTTCACGACCTTGTCGGCCGCAAATGCGAGCTTCGGCATGGAAACGCCGGCCATAACCGTGGCGGCGGCGGTGGTCGAAAGGAAATCGCGGCGATTGATCTGAAACTTTGTCATGTGGTCCCTCCACGTCGAAGGGCGGGACGACCGTGGAGACGGGCGACCGGCCTGACACTCATTTGCCTACGAACGGGATTGCGGCGGCTGCAGCGGGCAAGGCGGTAGAAGGCTCAGACCTGTTGCTCATGGCGTCCTTGCTTCAAGTAACGTCCACACCACCATTTCACAGCCACGCCGCATGGCTGAGAATTGCGAATTCGCCTAGGAGTTTCGGGATTTATACCCTTCGGAGACAATCCTCTTGAGGGAGTAACTATTAGGGGGTACGCAAAACAAGGCTGTGTCGCCCGGGTAATGGCAGGTTTTCGCGCACGAAATCTTGCGAAACAGCGCCCGGCTCTTGAATGCCTAAAGTTTCAACATCCTGCCCGTCGAATACGCGCAAATAATGCGGATTGCGCGCGCCTTCCCGCGTCTATTGCGGCGCAAATGCTACTCCGCCGCTGGGACCGTCTGCGGAGCGGCAGTGCCCTGTTTGCCGTGACCAGCTTCCGGGCCGAGCGCCGTTTCGTCGGATTCGATGAAGGCGCGTCTGGACAGATAGGTGTAGACCACCGGGATCACGAACAGGGTGAACAGCGTGCCCACCAGGAGGCCGCCGACGATCACCCAGCCGATATCCTGGCGGCTCTCGGCGCCGGCCCCGGCAGCGAGCGCCAGAGGCACGGCGCCAAGCACCATGGCGCCCGTGGTCATGAGGATCGGCCGCAGCCGCAAGGTGGCGGCCTCGATCACCGCCTCTCCCATCGGCTGCCCCTTGCTGCGCAGCTGATTGGAAAACTCCACGATGAGAATGCCGTGCTTGGTGATGAGGCCGATCAAGGTGACGAGACCGACCTGGCTATAGATGTTGAGCGTGCCGCCGCTCCACCACAGCGCGAGCAAGGCGCCGGTCACCGATAGGGGCACGGTCAGCATGATGATGAAGGGATCGGTGAAGCTCTCGAACTGGGCCGCGAGCACGAGATAGATAAAGGCGAGCGCGAGCAGGAAGGTGAGATACATGTTGGCGCTCGCTTCGCGGAATTCCCGCGACTCGCCCGCGTACTCGATTTGCGCGGTCGCCGGCAGGACCTCCTCCGCCGCCTCTTCCAGGAACGCCAGACCGTCGCTCAACGAATAGCCCGGCGCGATCTGACCGGTGATGGTCGCGGCGCGAAGCTGATTGAAGTGATTGAGCTCTTTCGGCGCGACCGTCTCCCTGATGCTGATGAGGTTCGACAGCGGGGTCATGGCGCCGTCGGTGCCGCGCACATAGATGCGCCGCATGTCGTCCGGATTCTCCCGGTCGATATCCGCCACCTTCACCACGACATCGTATTGCTGCCCCTCCTTCTTGAACCGCGTGACCTGCCTGCCTCCAAGCATGGTCTCGAGCGTGCGGCCCAGGGTCTCGATCTCGACGCCCATGGACGCCGCTTTCTCGCGATCGACGGAGATATCGAGCTGCGGCGAGTTGAGCTTGAGGTCGCTCTCGATGTCGATCAGACCAGGATAATCTTGAATCCTTTCGAGCAGCGTATCGACCATCTTCTGCAGCTCGCTATAGGGCTGCGATGTCTGGATGACGAAATTGATCGGCTTCGACCGCGAGCTCTGGCCGAGCGGCGGAGAATTGCCGGGGAACGCGACGACGCCCGTGACGCCCGAGACCTGCGGCGCAATCGACCGACCGATCTCCTGCTGGGAGCGCTCACGCTCGTCCCACGGCTTGACGCGCAGAATGACACGGCCCTGAGACACGGTCGGGCTGCCCGAGACCACGAACACCCGGTCCGCTTCCGGCACGGCGAGCGCGATGTCCTCCAGCTGCTTGGCGTAGGCGTCGGTGAAGTCGATCGTCGCGCCTTCGGGACCGCGGAAGTTCACATTGATCCGGCCCTCGTCCTCGACCGGCGCAAGCTCGCTCTTGAGCGTGATGAACAGGAAATAGCTCGAGCACGCGACCGCCAGGCCGATGAGGAGGACGAGCGGGCGCGCCGCCAGCGCCCCCTTAAGCAGTGCGCGGTAGCCCTTTGTCACCCCGTCGAGAAAGCGCTCGATGATGCGATAGGCCAGATTGTGATGGGTCTGACGCTTGAGCAGCTTGGAGCACATCATCGGCGACAATGTCAGCGCGACGAAGCCAGACACGATCACCGCGCCGGCCAAAGTCCAGGCGAACTCCGTGAACAGCCGGCCGGTGAGACCGGTCATGAAGCCGATCGGCGCATACACCGCCGCAAGGGTGATGGTCATGGCGATAATGGCGAAGCTGATCTCGCGGCTTCCGAGCAGCGCCGCCTTCACCGGGGCCATGCCTTCTTCAACGTGGCGGTAGATGTTCTCGAGCATGACGATGGCGTCGTCGACCACAAGGCCGATCGCGAGCACCAGGGCGAGCAGGGTCAGGGTGTTGATGGAAAAGCCGAGCCAGTGCATCAGCGCGAAGGCGCCGATCAGCGACACGGGAATGGTGACGAGCGGGATCAGCGTCGCCCGCACAGAGCGCAAAAACAAAAAGATGATGAGAATGACGAGGACCACGGCCTCGCCGATGGTCGCGTAGACGTTCTTGATCGACTCGGCGATGAAGACCGACTTGTCATGGGCCACCCGGACCTGCATGCCCTCGGGCAGCGAGCTGGTAATGGTGGGCAGAATCTTGTTGACCGCCTCGGAGACCTCAAGCGGATTTGCGGTCGCCTGCTTGATGACGCCCACGGCGATGGCCGGCTCGCCGTTGAAGCGAACCACCCGGCGCTCGTCGAGCGCGCCGAGCTCGGCTTGGCCCACGTCGCTCAGCCGGACGAGATAGCTGTTGGCGTCCTTGATGATGAGATCATTGAATTGCTGCGGCGTGCGCAAATCGGTCTCCGCCAGCACGGTGAATTCGCGCTGCTGGCTCTCGATGCGGCCCGAGGGCACCTCCACATTCTGCCGGCGCAGCGCATTCTCCACGTCCTGCGGCGTAAGCTGATAGGCGGCGAGACGCTCCGGATCGAGCCAAATGCGCATCGAATAGGCCCGGTCGCCGAACAGGCGCACCTCGGCCACGCCGTTTAGCGTGGTCAGTTGATCCTTCACATAGCGGTCGGCGTAGTCGGTGATTTCGAGTGCGGAGTGCTGCTTGCTCGAGAAGGCGAGGTAGAGAATGGGTTGCGCGTCGGCCTCGCGCTTCTGAATGATCGGCTCGTCGATCTCCTCCGGCAGGCGACCACGGACACGGCCCACGCGATCGCGAATATCCGCCGCCGCGTAGTCGGGATTGCGGTCGAGCTTGAAGGTGACGGTGATCTGGCTCGATTCCTGGCGGCTGATCGAGGTGATGAAGTCGATGCCCTCGATGCCGGCGAGCGAATCCTCGAGCACCTGGGTGACCTGCGTCTCGACGATGGCGGCGCTGGCGCCGGGATAGTCCGTCTCCACCGTGATCACCGGCGGGTCGATCGCCGGATACTCTCGGACGCTGAGCCGGTCGTAGGAGACGAGGCCCACCAGAACGAGGACGAGACTCATTACGGTGGCGAAAACAGGCCGCTTGATCGAGAGTTCGGGCAGCGTCACGCTCTACGCCCCGGCACCATTGGCGATGGAGACCGGCGTCCCGTCACGCAGCTTGAGCTGCCCGGCCGTCACCACTTCGTCGCCGACGCCGAGACCTTCGAGGATCTCGACCTGACCGGAGCGGCGCATGCCGACGGTCACCTCGGTCAGCGTGGCTTTGCCGCCGTCGATCTTGAACACATATTGTCCGTCGCCCTGGGGCACGATGGCTTGCTCGGGGATGGTCAGCGCATCCTCCTTGATCTGCAGCAGCACCGTCACCCGCGCGAACAGGCCCGGCCGCAAGCGCCGGTCGGCATTCGGCACCTTGGCGCGCACGAGCAGGCTCCGTCCGGCCACGTCGATGCGCGGATCGATAGCGTAGACCTTGCCGTCAAAGGTTTCGCCCGGGAAGGCGTCGACCCGGATGCGGATGGTTTGACCGACCTTGATCGCCGGCAGGAACTTCTCGGGCACCCGAAAGTCCGCTTTGACGGGATCGATGGCCTCGAGATTGACCAGCGCCAGACCCGCGGTGATGTACTCGCCGACGCTGACATGCCGGAGACCGACAATGCCGGAGAACGGCGCCACGATCCGGGTCTTCTCCAGCTGGACGCGGGCGAGCTCGACGGCCGCCTGGCCGACCGCGAGGTTCGAGGCCGCCTCGTCCGCCGACTGGGCCGTGGCGTATTTGTTGCTGAAGAGCTGGCTGGTCCGCTTATTGGTCTGGTCGGCCAGCTTTAGCTTGGCCTCGGCGTCGGCGAGTTGGGCCCGATAGACCGACTCATCGAGAGTGAAAAGGGGCGCGCCCTTTTGGACCGGCTGGCCCTCGGTGAAGTGGATCTCCTTCAGCCTGCCGGGGATTTCCGAGCTGACGGTGACGGATTCGTCAGAGAGCAGCGTGCCGACGGCGGTGACCTGCTCGCTGAGCGGCGCGGCGACGACCTTCGCCGCCTCGACGCGCACGGTCTGCTCCGCAGGGGCCTGATCCGCCTCTTGGGCGCGCACAGGTCCTGAGAGCAAGCTGACGGCCAAGAGGCAATAGCCTGCAACACCAATTAGTCGAGACATGCGGGTTCCCTCGAAAGAGAGGACATTCTACCAGCATTGCGGCATCAAAAGGAACGCGGGCGGAGAACGGAACCAACGGCCACGCCCGGGGGCCATGACGGTTGCGTGACACCATTGGTCACCCGGACGGCCCCGCAGTTGGGCGTCGACGCGTTCGTCCTAGTCAGATCCCGGCGTACCACTCGTAGCCGCGGTCTTCCCAATAGCCCCCCTTCCCCCGGGCGATCTCGGCAAAGCTGCTCACAGCCTCGATGGTGTGAACGTATTTGGGCTGCTTGTAGCCGAGCTGTCGCTCGATCCGCACGCGCATCGGCGCGCCGTTGGGAACAGGAAGCGCCTCGTTGTTGAGACCGTAGGCGAGGATCGTCTGGGGATGACGCGCATCCACGAGATCGCAGCTTTCATAATAGAAATTCGGCCCCGATGCTCCGCTGCCCATGTTGTCGTAGCAATGGAACACGATGTAGCGGGCGGCAGGCTTCAGCTTCACCTCATCGAGCACGACGGACAGCGGCGGGCCCGTCCATTTCGCGATGCAGCTCCAGCCCTCGACGCAGTCGTGCCGCGTGATCTGCGTGCGCGACGGCATGTTGCGCAGCTCGGCCAGGGAATAGCTCTTGGGCGTTTCCACCAGTCCGGTCACGGACAGTCGGTAGTCGGCGAAATCATTCGCCTTCAGAGCCAGGTACTCCGCCGATTGCGGATCGGTCGACCCATTCGGCCTTTGGCCCTGGCGGATCTCGCTTTCCGCGTACTCCCGCGCCAGCGCATCGCCGATCAAGAAGCGCTGCACGTAATACGTGACATCATTTGCTTTCTCGAGCACGTCGCGGACGGTGCCGTCGCGATCGGCCAGAAAATTGAACGCATCGCAGCCGCCAAGCACCAAGGACGACGCACCGGCGGCACCGGCACCGAGAAACTTCCTGCGGGTGAGAATCGTCTTGCTCATGAGCCCGCGTCCCCCTTGGTCTCGGGGTCGGTGCGATACCAGCCGGTGATCATGGACCGCAGCTCGTTGATGGGGCCGGCGGCGAACACCATTATAATGTGTACGAGGAAGAAGAGGACGAGCAGCGTCATCGTCACGAAGTGGATGGTGCGCGCCGTCTGCCGCCCGCCGAAGACATCGAGAAGCCAGGGCCACGCCGCATCCATGCCCGGACTCATGGTGAGTCCGGTCAAGACGATGAGCGGGAACAGCACGAAGAACACGATGCAATAGGTCAGCTTCTGCAGGACGTTGTACCGGCCGGTGTGGTGGAAGCGGAGACGCGCGTGATCGGCGACGTCCCGCGGCAGCTGCGCAACGTCCCTGCCCGTCGGCCTGAGATCCCGGCGGAGATGACCGTTCACGAGGCTGGCGACGAGCCAGACGAAGAGCGTGGCGACCAGCACCCAGGCGAAGAAGAAGTGGACCACACGGCCCGTGGCCAGGTCGCGATAGGACGGGATGGTCAGGGCGGCGGGAAATCCGCGGGCTTGCGGGTTCTCAGATGTACCGCTCAAACCGAACACGCCCGTCGTGTCGAACTGCCAGCCGAAGATCGTGGTCCGGCCCTCGAGACCTTGGGGCGTCCTGACCGCTCCCATGCTGAGAACCGAATTGTCGAAGCCGAAACCGCTTTGCTTGCCGATATAGAGCGTGGAATGGGCGTTGAAGATCTGGAGCCCCGACAACAAGAGGAAGAACAGGGATATGGCCCAGACCCAATGGGTCGCCCGCGTCCAGATCGACTGCCGGTAGACCAGCGGCCTGGCAGTCTCGGAGTCGCGATGCGCTTCAGACAGGGCCATGGCGCCCTCTTGATGGTGGGACCGTCGCGTGTCTTCGGAGTCTGTTACGCCTCGGGACCGATGACGCCTCAGTTGCTCCGCAGACTACCGCAACGCCCTCGAATGCACCACGGGCGCGCCAGACAATCCCGCGTGAACTTGCCGTGATTAGGCCAATCCTGCGCGAAGCCGAGTGCGAAAGCCGATAAGGCGCTTAGCGAAGTCTTCGCGGCGCGCATCCTGCTTCGCCCAGTCTCGCGTCTCACTGGTGAAGCAGGTCTTCCCAGTTTGCGGGGACGCGGCCGGCAGGACCGGGGACCGGCTGATCGAGCGGATGCGACTCCGGCGCTGCCAAGGCCGGACCTCCGAACAAATCCTGAGTGCGAAAGTCGTAGAACCACCGCTCGCCGGGCTCGAAGCTCCTGATGATCGGGTGGCCGGTCTCGGCATAATGCTTCGAGGCGTGTTGTCCAGGCGAGCTGTCGCAGCAGCCGATATGGCCGCAGGCGGCGCACCGGCGCAGATGATACCACCAGCCGCCGCCGGCGAGGCAGTCCGCACAGCCGGCGCCGCTCGGCTCAGCCGCGGGATTGATGCCGTCTCTCTGGGATCTCATGGCGCTCCCTTCGCGTTACGCCTCCGCAACATACATCTCAGCGCCCGCGTCGCGGAACTTCTCGCTCGTCGGACCGTCCGCGCCTCTTTGGCACTTGGCCGCGACTAGAACAACCAGGTGAAGCGGCCTTTGACGCCGTGTCTCGCACGCCGAAAGGACTACACAAAGGCCCAGTTCGCCATTAAGTTCACCGCACCTTGAGACGTCCGGTATTCCCTGAGCGCTCCGCCGCGTTCACGGTCGAGAACGGTCTTTCTCTCCTCTTTAACGATCCCGTCGATGCCGCATTCATGCGGCAGCAGTTCGGGCGAGTCTTCTAGAGTTCGAATTCGGCCCAAACAGCTTTTATGATGACAATCAACACGGCCAGTTCAGACGCAGGCGCCGATCGCCGGACCTTTGCGATCATTTCGCATCCGGACGCCGGCAAGACCACCCTGACGGAGAAGCTTCTTTACTTTGCCGGCGCCATCCGTTTGGCGGGCCATATCAGGTCGCGCGGCGAACAGCGCCGGACGCAATCCGACTGGCTGGCCATGGAGCGGGCCAGAGGTATCTCGGTCTCGAGTTCCGTCATGACCTTCGAGCATGCCGGGCTCACGTTCAACCTGCTCGACACGCCGGGCCACCATGACTTCAGCGAGGATACCTATCGGACACTGAGCGCGGTGGACTCGGCGATCATGGTCATCGACGCCGCCAAGGGCATCGAGAGCCAGACACGCAAACTATTCGAAGTCTGCCGTCTTCGGGACATCCCGATCATCACGTTCATCAACAAGATGGACCGGGAGGGCCGCGATCCGCTCGAGCTGCTCGACGAAATCGAGAGCACGCTGGCCCTCGATGTCTCGCCGATCACCTGGCCGGTCGGCAGCGGCGTCAATTTTTACGGCAGCTTCGATCTGCTCAAGTCGAAACTCTACACCTCGTCCGCCGGACGCGGCGGCGCGTATGACCGCGATTTGGCGCTTGCCGGCCTTCACGATCCCGAGTTGGACCGGATCGTGCCGCCCGACGTGGTGAGCGCATTTCGGGATTCCGCGGAGCTTGCGTTCAGCGTGTATCCAGAATTCGATCCCAAATCCTTCCTTCAGGGTCACATGACCCCGGTGCTGTTCGGGAGCGCCCTCAAGGATTTCCCCCTGCCCCGGCTTCTGGAGGTGCTCGCCGAATATGCGCCCCCGCCGCAGCCGCAGCCGGCGGAGCCGCGCCCCATCCGGCCGGAAGAGACCAGGGTCACGGGGTTCGTGTTCAAGGTGCAGGCGAACATGGATGCGAACCACAGAGACCGCGTGGCGTTCGTCCGCCTCTGCTCCGGGCGCTTTCGCCGGGGCATGAGGCTCAAGCACGTGAGAAGCGGCCGCGCCTTAGCCGTCAACAATCCGATCTTCTTTTTCGCCCGAGAGCGCGACCTCGCGGAAGAGGCTTATCCCGGCGACATTATCGGCATCCCCAATCATGGGACGTTGCGCGTGGGCGATGCGCTGTGTGAAGGCGACGACGTGCGCTTTACGGGTCTGCCGAATTTTGCGCCCGAGGTGCTGCGCCGGATAAGGCTCGACGATCCGATCCGCGGCAAGCAATTGAAGCGGGCGCTCAACGACTTCGCGGAAGAAGGCGTGACTCAGGTTTTCGATCTGGTCTCCGGCAACGGGGCCATCATCGGGGCGGTGGGGCAACTGCAACTGGATGTGCTCTCCGACCGCATGCAATCCGAGTACGGCATCCGTGTGGGTCTGGAGCCAGCGCCCTATGCGACGGCCCGTTGGATCAGAAGCAAAGACGAATCCGCCTTCAAGCTATTCATCGAGCGCGAGCGACACTCGATCGCGAGAGATCGAGATGGTGAGCCGGTGTTTCTCGCGCGGAACGCTTGGGAATTGAGCCATACCAAGGACAAATGGCCGGCCATCGAATTTTTGGAGACGCGCGAGCGATCGAGCTAAGTTCCCGGACGCGCATTCGGGAAGAAGAGTTGCTGCCCGTCGATCTTGTAACTTGCGATGGCCTTCTGCCCTTCGCCGCTGGTCAACCAGTCGACGAAGGCTTGCCCCTTCTCGGATTTTACACGTGGGTGCTTCGTCGGATTGACGAGGATGACGCCGTACTGATTGAAGAGCTTGGGATCGCCCTCGACGAGAACCTCGAAGTCGTCCTTGTTGGCAAAACTCAGCCACGTGCCGCGGTCGGCGAGCGTGTAAGCATGCTTGCCGACCGCGGTGTTCAATGTGGCGCCCATGCCTGAGCCGGTTTCGAGGTACCAGTCACCGCTCCCTTTGGTCGGATCGACCCCGGCCTGCCCCCAAAGATCGAGCTCCGCCTTATGCGTTCCGGAGTCGTCGCCCCGTGAGGCGAACGGCGCCTCGGCCTCGGCGATCTTGGCCAGCGCTTGATCGGCGTCCTTCAATCCCGCGATTCCAGCCGGGTCAGACGCCGGTCCAACGATGACGAAGTCGTTGTACATCACGTCGTGTCTCTTCACCCCCCAGCCTTCGGCGACGAACTTTTCCTCATCGGGCTTAGAGTGGACGAGCACGACATCGCCGTCGCCGTTTCGTCCGTTCTTAAGAGCCTGGCCCGTTCCGACGGCCACCACACGCACGTCGATCCCGGTCTTCTCCGTGAACTTCGGCAGGATGTGATCGAACAGCCCCGAGTTCTGGGTGGACGTGGTGGACTGCACGATGATGAAGTCGTCTTCCGCCGCGAACCCGGTCGAGGCGAGAGAGGCGAGCAGGAATGCGGCGCTAAGACCGAACAGCAGTCTTCTATGAATATTCACCGGACACCTCCTGAAGAGCTCAAAGCACCAAGCCGCCGCTCAGGAACGCGCGCGCGCCTTCGCTTCGCGGATTATCGAAGAAATCCTGAGAGTCTTGATGCTCGATAACGCGGCCGTGGTGCAGAAACATGACGTCGTGTGCCAGCCGCCGCGCCTGGCCAATGTCGTGCGTCACGAGAATGACCTTGATGCCCCGACGCTGAGCGTCAAGAAGCAGCCGCTCGATAGCCAGCGTCGACGCGGGATCGAGACTCGACGTCGGCTCATCGAGAAATAATACGTCTGGGTCCAAGCTCAGGGCCCGGGCAAGGCAGAGCCGTTGCTGTTCCCCACCCGACAAGACTCGAGCCGGCATCGACGCCTGGCGTTCGAGGCCTGCGAGCCGAAGCGCCTCGTCGACGCAAATTGCGCGCTTGTCGCGTCCGATGCCCCGCAGGCCGAGCGCGTGGGAGACATTCGCCGCCACCGAGCGGCGCAACAGGACCGGACGTTGAAAGACCATGGCTTGCCGGTAGGCCATCGGCCTGTCCGCGTGGCGCCCGGCCCAAAGGATCTCGCCCTTCGTGGGCGCAATCAGCCCGTGCATCAGCCTGAGAAGAATGCTTTTTCCGGCGCCGTTCGGCCCCATGATGGCCGTTATGCGGCGCGACTCGATGGTTGCATTAATCTCGTCGATGACCCGCTTACCGCCCGTCTCATAAACGAGCCCTTTGATCTCGACCGGCAAAGGTGGACTGGCGAGACGATCGCCGACGCCTTGAAGCGGGGTGGTGGGATCAAGCATAGGCGAGACGGTTGGCAAGACGCTGGACCCAAATCAGAGAGGCGTTGACGGCCAGGGCAATAGTCAGAAGCACGATCCCCAGCGCCAGTGCGAGCGCAATGTTTCCCTTCGAGGTCTCCAAGGCTATGGCCGTCGTCATCGTCCGCGTCACGTGATCGATATTGCCGCCAACGATCATGACGGCGCCAACCTCGGCGATCGCGCGGCCGAAGCCAGCCAGCACTGCTGTGATCAGGCGATAACGACCGTCCCAAAGGAGTGTGGCGACAATAGCACTGGATGAAGCGCCCAGCGAGCGCAGCTGCTCGTCATATTCCTCGAGCAGGTCTTGGCAGGCTTGCCGCGTCAGGGCGCCGATGATTGGCGTGACCAGAACGACCTGGGCGATAATCATGGCTGTCGGCGTGTAGAGGAGCTGAAGTACACCCAGCGGCCCCACATTGGAAAACAGCAGATAGACAACAAGCCCGGCGACAACCGGCGGAAGCCCCATTAGAGCGCTGAGCACCGCTGATACGGCGCCGCGTCCCGGGAAGCGATAAACCGCAAGCGCCCCGCCGATGGCGAATCCCAGCAGGCTGGCGATGACGACCGCCGACAAGCTCACCTTGATCGAAAGGACTAGGATCTCGACCAGATCCGGGTCGAGCGTGACGATGAGGCCGAGGGCTGTGCGGAAGGCGTCGATAAAGTCGGTCATTGAAAAACCGGCCGGCGGTTATTGATCAGGATTCCCGATCGGTCATTCAGCTTTCCCGATCGTTCTATCAACGAAAGTATACCTCTTCGGTGCCAACCGGAGCAGGTTGTCCCGCTTCCCTTGCTCCCCTACATCAGTGGCTGGTATCACGTAACTATAAGTCTTCAAATTTTCCGCTGGGCCTCAGTTCGTCTGAGAGGAAGATTGGTAGAGTGTGGAGCAGGAAGCACCGTTGAACGGTGGGCCTGAACGGCCTGCAAGAAATGTCGGCTCTCGAAAGCGTGCACGAGGTTTCCCTAAGGGGCGACAACTCGACCTCGCCGCGTTGGAGCAAGTCCGTGAACTGCTGGGCGATCGCCCCCGCCGTCACGATCTCCTCATCGAATACCTTCATCTGATTCAAGATCGCTACCATTACATCTCCAGCCGGCACCTGCGCGCGCTGTGTGACGAGATGAAGTTGCCGCAGGCGGCAGCCTACGAGGTCGCGACCTTCTATGCACATTTCGACGTGGTGAAGGAAGGCGAGACACCACCACCGCCGACGACGATCCGGGTGTGCGATTCCATCACCTGCGCGATCAAGGGCGCCGACGCGCTTTACGACGCCCTGAAGTCCGGCGTGGAGCCGTCAAAGGTGCGCGTGGTGAAGGCACCGTGCATGGGGCGCTGCGACACCGCGCCGGTTTGCGAGATCGGACACCACTTCGTCGACCACGCCACGCCGGATCGCGTCCAGGCTGATCTCGGCCGCGGCAAGCACGACACCCATATCCCGGATTACACAGATCTGGCCGCCTATCGCCAAAAGGGCGGCTACACCATGCTTCAAGAGTGCCGCGCCGGAAAGCGGAGCGTTGAGGACGTCATCACCGAGATGTCGGACGCCGGCTTGCGCGGCCTCGGCGGCGCCGGCTTCCCGGCCGGCAAGAAGTGGCAGATCGTCCGTTCTTTTCCCGGCCCCCGGCTGATGACGATCAACGGCGACGAAGGCGAGCCCGGCACGTTCAAGGACCGGTATTACCTCGAGCGCAATCCGCATCAAATGTTCGAAGGTGCCTTGATCGGCGCCTGGGCCGTAGAGGCCGAGCGCATCTATCTCTACATGCGCGATGAGTATCCCGCCGTGCTCCATATTCTGGCGCGCGAGATCGCCGCGCTGGAAAAGGCCGGCATCATCAAAAAGGGCGACATCGAGCTGCGCCGCGGCGCGGGCGCTTACATTTGCGGTGAAGAGTCGGCGATGATCGAGTCCATCGAGGGCAAGCGCGGCTATCCGCGCAATCGCCCGCCCTATATCGCCGAAGTGGGCCTCTTCGGCCGTCCGACGCTCAACCACAATGTCGAGACGCTCTACTGGATACCGGAAATTCTGGAGAAGGGCGCCAAGTGGTTCGCCGATCACGGCATGAACGGCGGCAAGGGCTTCCGGTCCTGGTCCGTGTCGGGCCGCGTGAAGAAGCCGGGCGTCATCATCGCACCCGCCGGTATCACCGTGAATGAATTGATCGAGCGCGCGGGCGGCATGGAGGACGGACAGGAGTTCAAGGCCTACCTTCCAGGCGGCGCCTCCGGCGGCATTCTTCCGGCACGCCTCGGCGACGTGCCCCTCGATTTCGGCACGCTCGACAAGTACGGATCGTTCGTCGGCAGCCACGCCATCGTCATCTTCTCGCAAGAAGATCGCGTGGCGGACGTCGCGATCAACCTGCTTCAGTTTTTCAAGAACGAGTCCTGCGGCCAGTGCACTCCCTGCCGCGTGGGCTGCGACAAGGCCGTGGCCCTGCTCGAGAAGGACGAGTGGGACGGCGAGCTCTTAGGTGAGCTCGCACAGGCCATGCGCGATGCCTCGATCTGCGGACTTGGCCAAGCCGCCCCGAATGCCTTTGTCACCGCGATGGAGTTCTTCTCCGACGAGCCCGTCCGACCCGACGCCGCCGGACGGCCGGCAAGATATTGATGGATGACGCCATGACAGACGAACTGCAATTCACCCTCGACGGCAAACAGGTCTCGGCTAGGCCCGGTGAAACCATCTGGCAGGTCGCCAAACGCCACAACATCGATATTCCGCACCTGTGCTGGCTCCCTCAGCCGGGATACGCCGCCGACGGAAACTGCCGTGCCTGCATGGTCGAGATCGACGGCGAACGCACCTTGGCGGCATCGTGCATCCGGAAGCCCGCCCCCGACATGGTCGTCAAGACGGCGACCGATCGCGCGGTGAAGGCACGCCGCATGGTGATGGAACTGCTTCTTGCGGATCAGCCGCCACACGAGGACTCACCGGACCGCGTCTCGCCGTTTTGGCATTGGGCCGAGGCACAACACATCGAGACCTCGCGTTTTCCGGCCAGCGACATCATCAAGCCCGACCTGTCCCACCCGGCCATGGCGGTCAACCTCGATGCCTGCATCGAGTGCGGCCTGTGCGTGCGCGCCTGCCGCGACGTCCAGGTGAACGATGTGATCGGCATGGCTTTCCGCGGCTTCGACGCCAAGCCCGTGTTCGATTTCGACGACCCGATGGGCGACTCTACGTGTGTGGCGTGCGGCGAGTGCGTGCAGGCGTGCCCCACCGGGGCGCTCATGCCCAAATCGATCGTCGATCCGATCACGCAGCACGGCTCCCGTGAGGTCGACCGCGAAGTCCACTCTGTCTGCCCGTATTGCGGGGTTGGCTGCCAGATAAGCTATCAGATCAAGGACGAGAAGATCGCGTTCGTGCAGGGCCGCAACGGCTACTCCAACGAGAACCGGTTGTGCGTGAAAGGCCGTTTCGGCTTCGACTACGTCAGCAATCCCCAGAGGCTGATGAAGCCGCTGATCCGCAAGCCGGGCATGCCCAAGGGCGTGAACGTCGATCCGTCCGATCCTTACACCCATTTTCGCGAGGCAAGCTGGGAAGAGGCCCTCGACGCCGCGGCGTCCGGCTTGGCGCGCATCACCGATGAGCATGGCGGCCAAGCCATCGCCGGATTCGGCTCGGCCAAGTGCTCGAACGAGGAAGCCTATCTGTTTCAGAAGCTGATCCGCACGCGCTTTCAGAGCAACAATATCGACCACTGCACGCGCCTGTGCCACGCCTCGTCGGTCGCGGCGTTGATCGAGGGGATCGGATCCGGCGCGGTGACGGCCACGTTCAACGAGGTCGAGCACGCGGACGTCATCGTCATCATCGGCGCGAACCCTACAGAGAACCATCCGGTCGCCGCGACCTTCTTCAAGCAAGCGGCGCGCCGCGGCGCCAAGCTAATCGTGATCGATCCGCGCGGCCAGGCGCTCCGCAACTACGCGACCCATATGCTGCGCTTCAAGTCGGGAAGCGACGTGGCGCTCTTGAACGGCATCATGCACACGATCGTCGAGGAAGGTCTCTACGACGTTCAATACCTGCAAGCGCGCACCGACAATTTCGATCGCTTGAAGGAGAAGCTTGCTGCTTACAGCCCGGAATCGGTCGCCCCGATTTGCGGGATCGACGCCAAGACAATTCGAGAGGTTGCTCGGCTCTTCGGCACTGCCGGGCGTGCCATGATCTTCTGGGGCATGGGCATCTCGCAGCACGTGCACGGCACCGACAACTCACGTTGCCTGATTTCTCTCGCTCTCATGTGTGGTCAGGTCGGCCGCCCCGGTACGGGTCTGCATCCCCTGCGTGGGCAAAACAACGTGCAAGGGGCATCGGACGCCGGCCTCATCCCCATGTTCTATCCGGATTATGCCGACGTCGAAGCCGAGCCCGTCTACAAGAAATTCGAGGAGCTTTGGCAGACGCCGCTTTCGAAGAAGGCAGGCCTCACGGTGGTCGAGGTCATCAACGCGGCGAACGCGGGCAAGATCAAGGCCATGTACATTCAGGGTGAGAACCCCGCCATGTCGGATCCGGATCTCGATCACGCGCGCGCCGGCATTGCCAAGCTCGAGCATCTGGTGGTGCAGGACATCTTCCTGACCGAGACGGCGATGATGGCCGACGTCGTGCTGCCAGCCTCTGCCTGGCCCGAGAAGACCGGGACCGTCACCAACACCAATCGTCAGGTGCAGATGGGCCGCAAGGCGCTCAACCTCCCCGGAGACACGCGCGAAGATCTTTGGATCATCATCGAGCTGGCCAAGCGACTGGGTCTGCCCTGGACTTACACCCATCCTTCGGAGGTCTTCGCGGAGATGAAGCGGGCCATGCCGTCGCTCGACAACATCACCTGGGACCGACTGGAAAACGAGTCATCGGTCATCTATCCCTGCCCCGAGCCCGATCATCCCGGCGATGCGGTGGTCTTCGGCGATGGCTTCCCGACCAAGACCGGACGCGCGCTTTTGGTGCCGGCCGATCTGTTGCCGCCAGCCGAGGTCCCGGATGACGAATATCCGTTCGTACTGATGACGGGGCGGCAGCTGGAGCACTGGCATACCGGCGCCATGACCCGGCGCGCCGATGTTCTGGACTCGCTCGAGCCCGGTCCGACCGCAAGCCTGCACCCCAACACGCTCGCGCGCTACGACCTCGTCCCCGGCGAACTCATGCGCGTCACGACCCGCCGCGGCTCGATCGAGCTCACTGCCCGCGCCGATATGGCCGTGCAGGAGGGCACCGTGTTCATTCCGTTCGCCTATGTCGAGGCCGCGGCCAATATCCTGACCAATCCGCAACTAGACCCCTACGGCAAGATCCCCGAGTTCAAGTACTGTGCGGTTAAGATCGGCCGCGCGGACGGCCCGCCTCAGCGCGTGCCCAAGCCCAGTCTCGAGGTGACAGCGTCGGGCCTGTAGCCGTAAGATTCGGCATGGCTCTGCCGGAAAGTGTCGTCGGTGTTCTGCTCGCAGGCGGCAGATCGAGCCGCATGGGCGGCGGCGACAAGTGCCTGCGGATGCTTGGCGGCAAACCGATCCTGACCCGGATCATCGAACGTCTTCGGCCACAGGTTTCCGAGATCGTCATCAATGCAAATGGCGACCCTGACCGTTTCGATGCCTTCGGGCTTCCGGTCGTCTCCGACAGCGTCGCTGGATATCAGGGGCCGCTCGCCGGCGTCCATGCCGCACTCGAATGGGTCAGGGTCAACCGGCCCGACGTCGAGCAGGTTGTGACGGTCGCGACGGATACGCCGTTCTTTCCCGCCGATCTCGTGCACCGGCTTCTCTCGGCGCCCGGCGATGCTTCAGGCTTCCGCGTGGCGCAATCCGACATGGGCGTGCATCCGGTGATCGGGCTTTGGCCTATCGGGCTCAGTGAGGCTCTTGAGACCTCGCTGGAGCGTGGCGAACGGAAGGTCACGGCCTGGACAAGGGATCATGGGGCGGTGCCGGTCTTCTTTTCAGCTGTCGATGTCGGCGGACAACGCATCGATCCCTTTTTCAACATCAATGCGCCCGAGGACCTCGCCGCGGCCGAGGCCCTTCTCAGCGAGAGGGCGTCATGAGCCCTCCCCTCTTCGGCGTCGTCGGCTGGAAGAACTCGGGCAAGACCACGCTCATGGCGCGCTTGATCCATGACTTCAGTCAGCGGGGCTATGAAATTTCGGTCATCAAACATGCCCATGAAAAATTCGAGATCGACCATCCGGGACGCGACTCCTTCAAGATGCGCGAGGCAGGCGCACGTCAGGTGATGCTGTCGTCGCCGCGCCGCTTCGCCTTGATGCGCGAACTCGGGAACGCGCCGGAGATGACCTTCGAAGAGCTGTTGCCATACGCAGGGCCCTGCGATCTCATCCTGTTCGAAGGCTATAAGCGCGAGGCTTATCCCAAGATCGAAATCCGCAGGGATGGCGCCGCATCGCGCGCGCCGCTAGCCGCGGAATTTCCCGAGGTCGTGGCCATCGCCTCGGACAAGCCGGAGGACGAGACGGAGCCCCTGCCCGTCTTCCACATCGATGCCACAGAACGCATCGTGGATTTCATCATTGCCACACTGGGACTCAAGCGCCCATGACAGCCAAGTCGGCCAAGCCAGACTCTAAGCTGATCGACGATTGCTTCATCCTCGACAAGGACCGGCTTCCACATCAGGCGGCCATCGGCATCCTCAAGGCGCGCGTGCATTCGATCACCGGAACGGAGCAAGTCCCGCTTGCCGAGGCTTGCGGACGATTCTTGGCGGAGCCGATCGTCTCGCCGCGGCCGATCCCAGCGCACGATAATGCGGCCGTCGACGGCTATGCCTTTGCATCATCGGACTACGACGCCGCGAAGGGAGCGGCGTTTCGGGTCATCGGCGAAGCAGCGGCGGGTCACCCCTTTCAAGGGTCTTTGCTCTCGGGTGGTGCGGTCCGCATCTTCACGGGCGCGGTCGTGCCGGCGGGTCTCGATACGGTCGCGATGCAGGAAGACGTTCGCGTCGAGGAGCGTGAAGGCGCGCGCTGGGCGGCCGTGCCGCCGGGACTGAAAGCAGGCGCCAATCGACGGCTCGCGGGCGAGGATACGCAACCGGGCGAAACGCTCGTCGCGGCGGGTGCGCGGCTCAGGCCTCAAGATATCGCGAGCGCGGCCGCCACAGGGCTCGGCGCCGTGCATTGCCATGCGCCCCTCAAGGTGGCGGTGCTGTCGACAGGCGATGAGATCCTGCGGCCGGGGGAGGCCTTCGTCAACGGCAAGGTCTACGACGCCAACGCGCCGATGCTACACGGACTCATTAGAGCTACCGGCGCCGAAGCCGTGGACCTCGGCGTGCTACCTGATACGCGCGAAAGCGTGGTCGGGGCTCTTTCCGAAGCGAGCGACAACTTCAACGTCATCGTGATCTCCGGCGGCGCCAGCCAAGGCCAGGAGGACCATGTCGTAGCAAGCATCGATGCGTTGGGTAAGCGGCATCTTTGGCAAATCGCCATCAAGCCGGGCCGGCCGATGAGCTTCGGGCAGATCGGCGATTGCGTTGTTCTCGGCCTGCCGGGCAACCCCGTGGCCGTTTTCGTGTGCTTCCTGATGTATGTTCGGCCCGTTCTCACGCGGCTCGCCGGCGGCGTTTGGCCGGAGCCCACACGATTTCCCGTACCGGCGGCTTTCACCCAAAGAAAGAAACTTGGGCGCCGGGAATTCTGGCGCGCGAAGCTGATTCGCAAGGATAGCCGTCTCCTGGTCGATAAATTTGCGCGTGACGGGTCTGGGCTTATTTCTTCTCTCCGTGAAGCCGATGGGTTCATTGAGGTAGCAGAGGATGTGGATGAAATCCGCATCGGGGACGTCGTGGAGTTCATTCCGTTTTCCGAGTTTGGGCTTGGCCACCGCTAGAGACGGTAAGGGCACTCGGAACGCCTCACGTTTTTGAGCGTTTTTGCGATGGAGGCTCTCTATGCAAGACACCGACACGGACCGGGAACGTGCTGCCTATGATTTGGCGGAGCGGCTCTTCTTTGAGCTTGAGAAACACGGCGACCGCTTCTCACTCCGCAGAAAGATCGGGGATCATGCGCGCAGAGACGACTTGACCCTCGATGAGGTCGAGCAAGTGCTCGAGCGCTGGAAGCTCGAAGGTCCGCATGGCGGCTAGTACTTTCGAACAAGGTCTCTTGTGCATCGGCAAATCGGTCTCGTCTTCAACACCATGCCTGGCCCGGCTCCATTTTGAGCAACTTTCGGGATATTTTGGACCTGTATGGCGGGAGACAAATTGACCGAACAAATGACGCCCCCGGCAGTTGACCATCTGCTCGAGAATCACCATTCTTTAAGCGTCGTTTCGTCTTGCGGAAGAGACCGGCTCATGCCCGGCGCCGAAGGAGCAACCGCCCCGGAAACTCTCAGGCAACAAGGACCGCAAGACTACTGACACTCTGGAAAGCGGCCGCGCTCAAGCGCGGTCCACCGAAGAGGAAAGGCGCTGCGACAGTGGCGCCAAATCTTTCAGGTTTCGTGACAGAGGGGGCTTCTTGTCGTCGCGTGGCGAGCACCATGCGCGACCCGATGGAGCCTTAGGATGAGTGTCGAAGCCAAGACGTCGCCCAATTCTCTAAGACAGACGCCGTTGCACGCCCTGCACCTGGATATGGGTGCCCGCATGACGCCGTTCGCCGGGTACGACATGCCGCTGAACTATCCGGCCGGCGTTTTGGCCGAGCACCGGCATACGCGAGCGGGGGCGGGCCTGTTCGACATCTCGCACATGGGGCAAATTCTGCTGCGCCCGAAGCACCGAGTCCTTACCGGCGCCGCGCGCGCGCTCGAGCGCCTTGTGCCCGCAGATATCCTGGGGCTGGCGCAGGGACGTCAGCGCTACACCTTTTTCACAAACGACACTGGCGGCATCCTCGACGATCTGATGGTCGCCAACTGCGGCGATCACTATCTCCTCGTGGTCAATGCCGCGTGCAAGGAGAACGACGAATCCCTGCTGCGCGACAGCTTTTCCAGGAACTGCGCTGTCGAACAATGCGACCGTGCGTTGATCGCACTGCAAGGCCCGAAGGCGGAGTCGGCGCTGGCTCACCTCGCCCCCGACTGCGCCGGCATGCGTTTCATGGACGTGCGAGAGTTGTCGATCATGGGCAAGCTCTGCGTGGTCACGCGTTCCGGCTACACCGGCGAAGACGGATTCGAGATTTCCATTCCGTCGGACGTCGCCCGCGAGATCGCGGAAGGTTTGCTGGAGAACCCGGACGTGGCGCCGGTCGGCCTCGCCGCACGCGACACGTTGCGACTCGAGGCGGGGTTGTGCCTCTATGGAGCCGACATCGACGCGGGGACAACTCCTGTGACGGCCGGGCTCACCTGGGCGATCCAGCCAATCCGCCGCCATGGCGGTGAGCGCGTCGGCGAATTCCCAGGCGCCCCTATCATTCTCGATGAACTGGAGCGCGGCCCGGCAATACATCGCGTCGGCTTGGCGCCTGAAGGTCGAATGCCGGTTCGCGCCGGGACGCCGCTCTTCGCCGAGGAGGCCAACGAGGCACCAGTCGGGCACGTTACATCGGGCGGATTCGGTCCGAGCCTCGGGAGGCCAATCGCCATGGGTTACGTCCCCACGTCCCTGTCGGCGCCGGGAACCAAACTGTTCGCCGAAGTTCGCGGCAAGCGGCTGCCGGCGACGGTCTCGCCCCTTCCCTTTGTCCAGCACCACTACAAACGCAGTTGAGTTCGCTGCCCAACAAGGAGGCAACCTTGCTGAAATTCACCAAAGACCATGAGTGGCTTGAGATCGATGGAGACGTCGCAACGGTCGGCATCACCGCTTATGCGGCGGAGCAATTGGGCGATCTCGTCTTCGTGCAGCTGCCGGAGATCGGCACCACGCTCGACAAGGGCCAAGAGGTTGCCGTCGTCGAATCTGTGAAGACCGCATCCGACGTCTATGCCCCACTCGCCGGCGAAGTCGTCGAGATCAACGAGGCCGTCGTGAACGACCCCTCGATCGTGAATTCAGATCCGGAGAAAGCCGGCTGGTTTTTCAAGCTGAAGCTCACCGACTTGGGTTCCCTCGACGGCCTCATGGACGAAGCCGCCTACAAGGAGCTCATCGGCTGAATGGAACAGGTCATGACACCACAGGAGAGCTACGAGCCTTACGACTTCGCCAACCGCCGGCATATCGGGCCGTCGCCCGAGGAGATGACGGCGATGCTGGAGGTGGTTGGCGTGGCGAGCCTCGATAAGCTCATCGACGAAACCGTGCCGGCAGGAATTCGTCAGGCCAAGCCGCTCGATTTCGGCATGCCGCTATCCGAGCGCGGGGCGCTCGACCGCTTGCGCGAGACGGCGAATAAGAACCGGGTCCTCACCTCGCTTATCGGCCAGGGCTATCATGGCACGATCCTGCCTCCCGCAATCCAGCGTAACATCCTCGAGAACCCCGCATGGTACACGGCCTACACGCCCTATCAGCCGGAGATCAGCCAAGGCCGGCTCGAGGCGCTGCTCAACTTTCAGACCTTGGTCGCCGATCTGACCGGGCTGGATATCGCCAACGCCTCGCTCCTCGATGAAGCGACCGCCGCCGCCGAAGCCATGGCGCTCGCGCATCGCGTCACCAAGTCGGAGGCGAACGCCTTCTTCGTCGATGCGCAGTGCCTGCCGCAGACGATTGCCGTCCTGAAGACGCGCGCTGAGCCGCTCGGGTGGGAGATTGTCGTTGGCGATCCCTTCAAGGACGTGCAGCCAGAAAACGTGTTCGGGGCCCTCTTCCAGTACCCGGGCGTGGAGGGCGGCTTTCATGACTTCTCGGACCTCATTGCCAAGCTGCATGCAGCCAAGGCGCTTGCCGTCGTTGCGGCCGATCCGCTCGCACTCACGCTCCTGAAACCGCCCGGCGAGATGGGCGCGGACATCGCCGTCGGGTCCATGCAGCGGTTCGGGATGCCCATGGGCTATGGCGGACCGCATGCCGCCTACATCGCCGTCAAGGATGCCTATAGGCGCGCGCTGCCAGGACGCCTCGTGGGTGTCTCCATCGACTCGCGCGGAAACCGCGCCTACCGGCTGGCGCTACAGACCCGCGAGCAGCACATCAGGCGCGAGAGCGCCACTTCGAATATCTGCACCGCGCAGGTGCTTCCGGCCGTAGTCGCATCCATGTACGCCGTGTTTCATGGACCCAAAGGCTTGAAGGCGATCGCCGAGCGTGTGCATCGTAAAGCGGCGCGCTTGGCGGACGGCCTCGAAAAGCTGGGTTTTAAGATCAGCCCCGATGCCTTCTTCGATACGATCACGGTTGAGGTTGGACCCTATCAGGGTCTCGTCATGAAGAATGCCGTCAACAACGGCGTGAACCTACGGAAAGTCGGAACCGACCGGGTCGGTATCAGCGTCGACGAGCGCACGCGGCCGGTCACCCTCGAGGCGGTCTGGCGGGCGTTCGGTGGCGACCATCTTGTCTATCGCGACGAATATCCGGCGTACCGGCTGCCCGCAGACTTGATCCGCACGTCCACCTATCTCACTCATCCCGTCTTTCACATGAACCGGGCGGAAAGCGAGATGACGCGCTACATGCGCCGCCTCGCCGACCGCGATCTCGCGCTTGACCGCGCCATGATCCCGCTTGGCTCATGCACCATGAAGCTCAACGCGACGGCTGAGATGTTGCCGATCACCTGGCCCGAGTTTGCGGAGATTCACCCCTTCGCACCGGCCGATCAGGCGCTGGGCTATGCTGAGTTGATCGAGGACCTTTCGAAGAAGCTCTGCGAGATCACGGGCTACGACGCCCTCTCGATGCAGCCCAATTCCGGTGCGCAAGGAGAGCTTGCCGGGCTCCTCACCATCCGCGCGTACCACAAGAGTCGCGGAGAACCCTATCGCAATGTCTGCCTGATCCCCGCCTCGGCGCACGGCACCAATCCCGCATCGGCCACGATGTGCGGCTTCAAGGTACTGGTCGTGGGGACCGACGCACACGGCAATATCGATATTCAAGATTTCCGCGCCAAGGCCGAGGCGAACGCCGCGAACCTTGCGGCGGCGATGATCACCTATCCGTCGACCCACGGAGTATTCGAAGGAACAGTGCGCGAGATCTGCGACCTTACGCATGCGAATGGCGGGCAGGTCTATCTCGACGGCGCCAACATGAACGCCCTGGTCGGCCTTGCGCGGCCAGGCGATCTCGGCGCGGATGTCAGTCACCTGAACCTGCACAAGACCTTCTGCATTCCCCATGGCGGCGGCGGACCGGGCATGGGACCGATCGGCGTCAAGGCGCACTTGGCCCCCTTCCTCCCCGGCCACCCCGAGACCGGCGGCAGCGCCATGACGGTCTCGGCAGCACCGTTCGGCTCCGCATGCATCCTGGCTATCCCGTGGAGCTACATCCTAATGATGGGCGGCGCCGGCCTCACGCAGGCTACCCGCGTCGCGATCTTGAGCGCGAACTACATCGCTCAGAGATTGGCCGGTGCATATGATGTCCTCTACACGGGACGCGACGGACGGGTCGCCCACGAGTGCATTATCGATATGCGGCCCCTCAACGCGAGCGCCGGCGTGACGGTCGATGACATTTCCAAGCGGCTTATCGATTGCGGCTTCCATCCCCCGACCATGAGCTGGCCGGTACCGGGCACGCTCATGATCGAGCCGACGGAATCGGAGACCAAGGGAGAGTTGGACCGGTTCTGCGACGCCATGCTGGCTATACGCGAGGAGGCCCGGGCCATCGAGCAAGGCCTGTCCCATCGCACCAACAACCCCTTGAAGAACGCGCCTCACACCGTTGAGGACCTTATCGGCGAGTGGCACCGGCCGTATTCCAGGGAGCGCGCCTGTTTCCCGGCGGGAGCGTTCCGCGTCGATAAATACTGGCCCCCGGTGAACCGGGTCGACAATGTCTACGGCGACCGCAACCTCGTGTGCTCGTGTTCACCGCTCGACTCCTATGTCAAAGCCCACGAGCCGGCGGAAGCGGGCGTGCTGGCTTCCGGGACGTGACCGCCATTGGCGAGAGCCCTGTTTCTAATCTGATGCAACGGTAGCCAAATGAATGCCCCCTATAGCGTCCTGATTGCCGATCCGATCCATGCCGACGGCCGGGCACTGCTCGCCGCAGAGGCCGGACTCCGCGTCGATGTGGAAAGCGGACTCGATGAGGCGGCGCTGACCGCGCGCATACCGGACTACGATGCTCTCATCGTCCGCTCCAAGACGCGCGTCACGAGACCGGTGATCGCCGCCGCCACACGACTGAGAGCCATCGGCAGAGCCGGCATCGGCGTCGACAATATCGACGTGGCCGCGGCGACAGAGCGTGGCATCGTGGTGTTCAACACGCCCGACGCCAACGCAACGACGACCGCCGAGCTCACGCTTGCGCATTTGCTCTCTTTGAGCCGCCATCTGCCTCAGGCCGACCGGTCGGTCCGCCAGGGCGAGTGGCAGCCGGCGCGCTTCTCCGGTGTCGAGCTTGCCGGAAAGACGATCGGCATTATCGGCTTCGGAACGATCGGACGCTTGGTGTCCCGGCGCTGTGCGGGGCTCAAGATGCGGGTGCTGGCCTATGACCCGTTCGTTGCGCCGGAGATCATGGAAGAATCGGCGGCTGAGCCGTCCGAGCTCGACGCGCTTCTCGCCAGTTCCGATTACATCACCCTTCACTGTCCGCTGACGGACAAGACGCGCAACGTGATCAACGCGAGCCGATTGGCGATGATGAAACCGGGCGCCCGGATCATCAATTGTGCCAGAGGCGGGCTCATCGACGAAGCGGCTCTGGCCGATGCGCTTAAGAGCGGGCAGATCGCGGGAGCCGCTCTTGATGTCTATGCGACGGAGCCTCCAACCGGCTCCCCGCTACTCGCGCTCGACAACGTCGTTTTGACGCCTCATCTCGGCGCCTCTACCGAGGAGGCGCAACAAGCCGTCAGCCTCAGGATCGCCCAGGATGTGGTTAGGTTCCTGGCGACGGGCGCCGCGGAAACGGCGGTCAATCTTCCACGCGTCACGTCGGACCAGCTCGCGCGGACGATCCCTTACCAGCAGCTCGCCCATGCCCTCGGCCGGCTCGTGGGCTCGCTTTACGAGGGCCCTATAACGGAGCTCGTGGTGCGGCTGTTCGGTCGTGTCGCCGAGTTGGATTCGCGGCCGATCACGGCAGAGGCCTTGGTCGGGCTCTTGAGTCGGCGCATGACCGGCCGCGTCAATCGTGTCAACGCCGGCCACCTTGCAAAATTGCAGGGCATCGAGGTCAGGGAGTCGCGGACGGAGAACGCGCGAGATTTCGTCTCTCTGGTCGAGATCTGTGCGATTTCCGGCGACAAGAACACGACTGTCGCCGGCACTCTGCTGGGCGAGCGCCATGCCCGGCTGGTGCGCATCGACGACTATGACGTGGAGGCAGTGCCGAAAGGGCACTTTCTCTTTACGCGGCACCACGATCAGCCCGGTGTCGTCGGCGCTCTCGGTGACATTCTCGGCCGGGAAAAAATCAACATCTCCCGCATGCATGTCGGCGTCGGCGACTCCTCCAAGACGGCGATCGCCTTGATCAGTACGTCCGCTCCGCTATCGGCGAGCGCGCTGACCGAAATCAGAGCCTTGCCGCCGATCGAGCAGGCCGTGGAATTCGAGCTGTGACTTGGACGAGGCGCCGGTTCGACATCGTCTGCTTCGATTGCGACAGCACCTTGAGCCGCATCGAGGGGATCGACGAGCTCGCCCTGCGCGCAGGCCTCGAGCAGGACGTCGCGCCGCTCACCGCCGCTGCCATGGCGGGAACGATCCCGCTCGATGCCGTCTATGCTGAGCGACTCTCGATGATTCGGCCCGACCGTGATTCACTCGATTGGTTGGCACGACGCTATGTCGAGGAGATGGTTGCGGGCGCATTTGAGACGGTCGCCGCGCTAACCCGCGCGGGCACATCCGTGCACATCGTCAGCGGCGGCCTGCGACCCGCACTGGAGCCCTTGGCCTGCGCGCTTGCGGTTCCCGCGTCCAATGTCCACGCCGTCGATGTTTTCTTCGAGGACGACGGGACTTATCGCGATTTCGATCATGGGTCGCCACTGTCGCGCCCGGACGGCAAGGCGGTCGTGTGCCGGTCCTTGGCGGGACGCGAAGCCTCGATCGCGCTGGTCGGCGACGGCGCCACCGATCTCGCCGCGCAGGCAAGCGGTGTGTTCGTTGTCGGATACGGGGGCGTCAACCGGCGAGACGCTCTGGTAAAGAGTGCCGACATCTTTATCGACAGCCCCGACCTCACGGCGGTTCTCGGCCCGCTCTTGGATGCGGGGGAATGCTAGTCGCCAACGACCTTCAGATGCACAACTACTGCAGACGCGGAATCTTCTTCAGGAGATTGGGATCGATCGTCGACGGCCCAGGCCGCGGCGGCGGCTTCACGCACTCATAGGCGTAAGTCCCGGTCTGCTTGCGCTCGGTGCCCTTCGGGCAGAAGCACTGGCCCTTGTCCACCTTGCCGCCCTTGCAGACGAGCGGTGGCGGGAGTTTCACGCAACGGTAGGCGTAGTCACCAACCTTCTGTCGCTCATAGCCCTTGGAGCAGTAGCACTCGCCGTTCCTGACGGC
>MRWG01000337.1_pt1 | contig 66097 bp, 55 predicted proteins | sample 1013341 | NCBI WGS metagenome assembly MRWG01 (sample SAMN06117577, study PRJNA244670) | biofilm metagenome | biome: Water; feature: Cathode Biofilm; material: Biofilm; isolation source: microbial consortium enriched at the cathode of a solar microbial fuel cell | place: USA: District of Columbia ...
CTGGGGGCGGGATGGCTCCTCCAGACGCTGTTCGCCGCGGTGATGGACTGGCGCACGATCCTGGCGGGCGCGGTCTACGCCGGTGGGCTCGTCGCGGCGCTCGGTGCGTCGGCAGGCTATCATCTCGCACAGGATGCGGTGTGGAAGGAACGGCTGCGCCGGGCCGACCGGGCGGCGATCAACCTGATGATCGCGGGCACCTACACGCCGTTCGCGCTGGTATCCCTCGGCCTCTGGCCAGGCGGCGCCCTGCTGGTCTTCGTCTGGATGGGCGCGGCGATCGGCGCCGGCCTCGAAATCCTGGCGCCGCGGCGCTTCGAGCGCGCGACGCTTGCGATCGCGCTCGGTCTCGGCTGGTGTGGGGTCGCGTTGATCTGGCCGCTTCTGCAGGCGCTCTCCACCGAAACCTTGATCCTGATCGGGATGGGCGGACTCAGTTTCTCGCTCGGCGTCGGGTTTCATCTTTGGCGGCGTCTGCCGTTCCAGAACGCCCTGTGGCACGGCTGCGTTCTGCTCGGCGCGGGGCTGCACTACGTGGCCGTCTGGCGGGCCTTGATGCCCGAATAGCCTCGCGCCGGTTCGTGAATAGCCCTTGCCCGGTCCGCCCTGCCAGCATTACAACGAGCGCCAATCGGGGCGTAGCGCAGCCTGGTAGCGCATCTGCTTTGGGAGCAGAGGGTCGTTGGTTCAAATCCAGCCGCCCCGACCAATTCCTTCCGTGATCCATCGCAATCCTTCGCCGGACGCCACTTCCCCCGCCCGAGCGGGCCCGTCCCCCATCCGGGGCGCCCCGCCCGAGGACCCGCGACGGCGTGGCGGGCCTGTATGGCCTCGTGCCCCTGCGTCGCGTGAGGACGTCCGGACCCGGCCGCATGAAAATTTTTCAACGCTCGCCGGGCGTATCGCCCAAGCGTGCCCGTGCCTGGCCTGCCCCCTACCTGTGATCGCAACCCCCTCTGCTGTGACCTATCCGGACAGGTTCCGGGGTGGAGAGCGCACAATCCACAGGGGTCATTGAAGTTGTTCGCGATTTCGTCGCGCTGCCGCGTTGCACGGATAAGGAAAGAACCCAATGAAAGACATTTAAGGTTGTGTTCGTGCAAATCCCGATCCGTCCGGGAGGTATGGAAGCGAGGCTCCGAGACGGCAATATATTTATAATAGGTTGTGGGCGGGGGCTCGCTTGACAACCGCAGGAGAGAGCCGCTAAGACGCAAAACAGTAAATATACTCGATAAGATAGCAATCGAAACACGACCTATGGGAAGTGCCGCTATGCGTCCAATCGCGATCCTCACGAACGATCTGCAATACGACCTCGTCCACAAGAACGAGGAGCGGAAGGCCGCAGTTTCCGCCTTTACGCCGTCCTTCAAGGCGTTTCTGGAGGAAATGCGTGCCCTTGGCTGCCACGTCTTCCACCTGCAGCTGATCAATCGTCCCGATGATCCGAACGCCGAGCGATACAATGGATGGTTGCCGGTTCAGAAGGGCACCGAAGGTGCCAAGATCATCGCCGATTTCAATGAACCGCGCGACATTATCGTGGAAAAAAACAAGGATAGCGGGTTCTACGAGACGACGCTGCATGACGACCTGCAGTCGAGAAACATCGAGACCGTGATCATCACCGGCATGCAGACGCAGATCTGCGTCCAGACCACGGCCGCGGACGCCTTCTTTCGTGGCTACAACGTATGGGTGCCGGAGGACGGCGTGGTTTCCGCGCAGGACGCGGACAAGCGTCGCGCGCTCGATTGGCTCGCCGGCTACTGCGCGACGGTTTCCACGACGGCGGACATCGTCGAGGCAATCCGGGTCGAGGGAACGTTGCGCCGGAAGGAACTCGTCACGCCCTGAACGGGCCGTAGCGACAACGAACAAGGGCCGCCAGGCGCGTCGGGTCGCCGTCCCGACCGCGGGCGGTCGCGCCGCCGAACCCGGTGGCAGAGCAGGGGGTATCCATGTCCGTACTACTGGCGGAGCACGAGGTCGTGCTCGACCACGGGACCGGGGCGAAACTGTCGCAGGACCTGATCGCCCACATCGCCCGCGTTTTGGGCGACGTCTATCTCGGCGAGATGGAGGATGCCGCGATCCTTCCGGTCGCGGACGGTCCGCTCGCGCTGACCACCGATTCCTTCGTCATCGACCCCTTCATCTTCGGCAACGGGGACATCGGCAAGGTCTCGGTCTGCGGGACGGTCAACGACCTCGCCGTGATGGGCGCGAAGCCGCTCTACCTGACGCTGGGCCTGATCCTGGAGACCGGTCTGAAGCTCGACGATTTCACCCGCGTTTTGGAATCGATCCGCGAGACGGCGCGCGAAGCCGGCGTCTCGATCGTCGCGGGCGACACCAAGGTCGTGGCGCCCGGGGAGGCCGACAAGATCTTCATCAACACGACCGGGGTCGGCGTGCTCTCCCGCCCGGCGTTGCGCATGACCGCGGTGCAGCCGGGCGACAAGGTGCTGCTGTCGAGCCATATCGGCGACCATTCGATCCACTTGCTTTCGATGCGCGAGGGGCTCGGCTTCGAGAGCCGCGTGCCGAGCGACTGCGCGCCGCTCAACCACATGATCGCCGACCTCCTCGCGGCCGGGGAGGGGCGCGTGCGCTCGATCCGTGACGTCACCCGCGGCGGATTGGCCGCCGTGATGCACGAATACGCCCGCAAGCTGCCCTGCCGCGTCACGATGCGCGCGGGCGACCTGCCGATCCGCCACGAGGTGGCGATGGCGGCCGACATGCTGGGCATCAACCCGATCCATCTGGCCAACGAGGGGTGCCTCGCGCTCTTCGTCGCGCCGGAGTTCGCCGACGAGGCGCTCGCGATCATGCACGCGCATCCCTATGGCGTCGCCGCTTGCGCGATCGGGGAGGTGCGATCGGGCGACGCCGCCGTGGTGCTGTCGGACGACGCCGGCGGCGAGACGGTGCTCGACGAGATGATCGGCGCGGAACTGCCGCGCCTGTGCTGACGGGGGAGAGGCCAAACCCATGACCAGCCCGATGCAAGCGCGGACCGTACGCGTCGCCGGCGTCGTGCAGGGGGTCGGCTTCCGGCCCTTCATCTACGGGCTGGCGGTCGAGCTCGGTCTCGCCGGCTGGGTGCTGAATGATCCCGCCGGGGTCGAGATCCGCGTGCAGGGCCCGTCGGACACGGTCGATCGCTTCATCGAGGCGATCGCGGACCGTGCCCCGCCGCTCTCCCGCATCACGCGGGTCGCGGCCGAGCCCTGCCCGATCGAGGGCGGGCTCGACGACTTCGAGATCGTCGCCTCGCGCCACGCCCAGGCGATCGAGACGAGTTGCCCGGCCGACGCCCATGTCTGTCCGGACTGCCTCGCCGAGATGCGCGATCCGGCGGAACGGCGCTATCGCTATCCCTTCATCAACTGCACGAACTGCGGGCCGCGCTATTCGATCATCAATCGGGTCCCCTACGACCGGCCGGAGACCAGCATGGCCTCCTTCGTGCTGTGTCCGGTCTGCCGCGGGCAGTACGAGGACCCGACGGACCGGCGCTACCACGCCCAGCCGATCGCCTGTCCGGAGTGCGGGCCGCGGCTGCGACTGGTCGGGCCCGACGGCGCGGATATCGAGACCGACGACGTCTGCCGCGAGGCCGTCCGACGTTTGACCGCCGGCGCGATCGTCGCGGTCAAGAGCCTGGGCGGCTTCCATCTGGCCGTGAACCCGTTCGACGCGGCCGCGGTCCATCGGCTGCGCAAGCTCAAGAAACGGGACTGGAAGCCCTTCGCGGTGATGGTGCGCGACGTCGTGACGGCGCGGCGCTTCACCGAGATCCATCCGGTCGAGGCGGCGCTGCTGGAGGACCCGGCCCGGCCGATCCTGTTGCTGAAACGCAGGCCGGGGGGTGGGCTCGCCAGCGCGGCGATCGCCCGCGACAATCCGAACCTGGGGCTGATGTTGCCGGCGGCGCCGCTGCATTACCTGTTGCTGGAGGACGAAGGGATGCCCGCCCTGGTGATGACCAGCGGCAACATCTCCGGCTTCCCGATCTGCATCGACGACGAGACGGCGGTGCAGCAGCTCGGCACCATCGCCGACGCGCTGATTCTGCATGACCGTGACATCGTCCGGCCGGTCGACGATTCCGTGCTGCGCGTGACGGCGCTGCCGGATTTCGAAACGCCGATCGTCACCTTCCTGCGCCGCTCGCGCGGCTATGCGCCGGCGCCGCTCACCGTGCCCGGCCTGCAGGGCGAGCGCGTCGCTTTCGGGGCGGAGCTGAAGACGACCGTCGCCGTCGCGCGCGACGCGCAGGTCCATCTCAGCCAGCATATCGGCGATCTGAAGAACGAGGCGAGCTTCGCCAACCACCAGGCGACCGCCCATTCGCTGGCCAAGCTCTGCGGTGTCGCGCCGGAAACGGTCGTCTGCGACATGCATCCCGCCTTCCGCAGCACCCGGGCCGCCCAGACGGCGAAGGAGACGGCGGGGCAGGAGGTCGTGGCCGTCCAGCACCATCACGCGCACATGGCCTCCTGCATGGCCGAGAACGGGCTCGAGGGCGAGGCCATCGGCGTCATCTATGACGGCGTGGGCTATGGCGAGGATGGCGGCATCTGGGGCGGTGAGATCCTGCTGGGCGATGCCGCGTCGGTGCGGCGCGTCGGCCATATTCGCCCGATCACGCTGCTGGGCGGCGACAAGGCGGTGCTCGAGCCGGCACGTATCGCGCTCGCGCTGCTGCTGGATGCCGGCTTCGATCCGGCGCAGGACCCGGCGGTCCGCGAGCTCGCCTGCATCCGTCATTTCGCGGCCGAGGAACGCCGCATCCTCGCCCGGATGTACGAGCGCGGGCTCAACTCCCCGCCGGCCACCAGCATGGGGCGCTTGTTCGACGGGGTGGCAGCCCTGCTCGACCTCTGCCTGGTCTCGGAGTTCGAGGCGCACGGCCCGGTCATGCTGGAAGGGCTGCTGGGGCGGGACTTCGCGTCGGCGTATCCCTATCCCGTCGCGTTCGAGACGCCGGGTGCCGACGCGCCGTTCGTCGTCGACTTCCGGCCGGCGATCCGGGCGATCGTCGCGGATCTGCGCGCCGGCCGGTCGAAGGTCGAGATCGCGCGCCGCTTCCACGACACCGTCGTCGCCTTCAGCCTGGAGGCCTGCCGCCGGGTCCGCGCCGAAACCGGCACCGTGCAGGTCGCGCTGAGCGGCGGAGCCTTCGTCAACGAGTACCTGATGGTCAACGCGCTGCGCGCGCTGCGCGCCGACGCCTTCCGACCGCATGTCCAGCAGCTGGTGCCGCCCAATGATGGCGGCTTGTCGCTGGGCCAGATCGTCGTCGCTGATGCGCGCGCGAAGCGCCGGGCCGCGGCGGAACCCGTAGCCGAACTGGATGAGGTGCAATGAGGGACTTCACGGCCAAGGGACGCTGCCTGTGCGGCGCCGTCCGCTTCGAAGCGACGGCCAAACCGCTGCGGGCCAGCTACTGCCACTGCTCGAAGTGCCGCCAGCACACCGGCGCACCGGTGATGCTGGGGGTGGTGTTTCCATCGGATGCGGTGGCGGTCTCCGGCAAAGTGGCGGTCTATGCCAGCTCCGAGACCGGGCGGCGACACTTCTGCCCGACCTGCGGCTCGTCGCTTTTCTTCACCTTCACCGACGCGCCGGACCGGATGGAGATCATGGCCGGGGTCTTCGAGGACCCCAGCTTCATCGAGCCCAGCTTCCATCTCTATGCCGGACAGGCGATCGCCTGCTGCGCGGTCGACGACGATCTGCCGAAATACGAAGTGGGACTGTCCTGATGGGGATCGGAAGCGTCTTCGCGCTCCTCGCGGTGATGGCGATCTGGGGCCTCAACTTCTCGGTCATCAAGCTGGGGCTGGAAGGCGTGCCCGCGCTGCTGCTTTCCAGCCTGCGCTTCCTGTTCGCGGCGCTGCCGGCGGTGTTCTTCGTACCCCGGCCGAAATGCCATTGGAAATGGGTCGTCGCCTTCGGGGTGGCCAGCGGGATCTTCCAGTTCTCCTTCCTGTTCTTCGGCATCGACATCGGCATGTCGGCGGGCCTCGCCTCGGTCGTCCTCCAGGCGCATGTCTTCTTCACGCTGATCCTGGGCGCGATTCTCTTGAAGGAACGGATGGGCGCCTTCGCGATCGGCGGCACCGCGCTCGCCGCGATCGGGCTCGTCCTGATCGGCTCGATCCAGAACACCGACACCAACGTCGCCGCGGTCGCGCTGGTGATCCTGGCGGCGCTCAGCTGGGCAGTCGCCAACATCATCACCCGCAAGGCCGCGCCGGTGAACATGTTCTCCTTCATCGTCTGGTCGAGCCTGGTGCCGATCCTGCCGCTGTTCGCGCTGTCGACGGCGATCGACGGCTGGACCGCGATCGAGGCGAGCATCGCGGGCGCCGACATGACGAGCGCCCTCAGCGTGCTCTACCTCGCCTATGCGACGACGGTGCTCGGCTACGGCATCTGGAGCGCCGAGATCGGCCGCCACGGCGTCAGTCTGGTCGTGCCCTTCACGCTGAGCGTGCCGATCTTCGGCATCCTCGGCTCGCACCTGATCTTCGGCGAGGAGCTCGGGCCGATCGAGATCACGGCCGTCGCGCTCATCCTGACCGGTCTCTTCATCACCATCATGGGGCCGCGGCTATTCCGCCCGGCCCGGGCGACGCCGGCACCGACGCCCAAACCCTAACGCGAAGGAGGTTGCGAGCCATGTCGAACCGTATCAGCAGCGCCTACAACACCTATTCCAAGATGCTGAACCCGGCGTTCCGAGAGAAGGTCGAGGGCATCATCGACCAGTGGGAGCGCGAATTCTACGAGAGCATGCCGGGTGCGCAGGACATGCTGGACCCCGACAAGTTCTCGATCGACTTCTACAAGCGCCAGACGATCGAGACGATCCTGCGCATCGGCCTGAAACGCGCGGTCGATCCGCTGATCGCCAACTACTGGGCGACGCGCGACCCGGTGCTGTGCAAGCAGTGGGGCCTCTACGGCGCGGAAGAGGGCCTTCACACCCAGATGTTCGCGAAGGACTTGATCAAGATCGGCATGACCGAGGAGGAGATCTACGGCACCCAGCCGACCTTCGCGACCGAGCTGCTGAACGGCTATTTCTACTACACGATGGAGACGGAGGGTCCGCTGGCCGCCATGGTGTCCGGCTTCTATCTGGAGACCATCGCGAGCCGGACCCAGCCGAACTGGCTGGATGCGATCGAACGGCACATCGACAAGTCCGCGACCAAGGGGCAGCGCGCGCACCTGCAGGTCGACGAGGTCGACGAGCATGCCGACATGGTCTGGAACATGATCATGCGGGTGATCGAAACGCCGGAGGACGAGCAGCGCTTCCTGCATCACATGGTCAAGATCAACGCGCTGTTCCAAGCCTACTTCGTCGAAATCACCTCGATGATGATGAAGGGCGAGGCGGATCAGGTGCAGGTGATCACAGCGGCGACGCGGATGAACCAGAAGCATCAGCACATCGCCGAAGAGCACGTCGGCTGACGGATCGCGAGGAGGCGGAGAGGGACCATGGGAGATCTCGTCATGCCGTCGCGCCCGGCCGATCGGCGCGAGTCCGAGACGCCCGCCTTCGCCGTCACGCTCGAGTGGGTCGCGGATATCGATGCCGCGACCCACGCGGGCGTGGTCGACCTCCTCGACGAGGTCGCCCGGCATGAGCGGAACATGGGCTTCAACGAGCCCTTGGATCGCGAGACGGCGGCGGAGGTCGGGGACGCGTTGAAGGCGGACGTCAAGAACGGCGCGGTCATGGTCGCCCGCGAGGGCGACCGGATCGTCGGGACCGTCGCGCTGGCACCCAACAAGCTGCCGGCGCGGTGCCATGTGGTGGAGATCAAGCGCTGCGTCATCGCGCGCTCCCACCGCGGGCGCATCCTGTTGCGCGCCTGGCGGATGATCCTGGAGAAATGCCGCGAGCGGGGCTGGAGCACGATCGTCATCGACGTGCGCACCGACTACGCGGCCACCGTCGCCCTCTGGCGCAAGCTCGGCTTCATCGAGTTCGGCCGCCTGCCGCGCTATGCCATCATGGACGGCGAGGAGGTCGACGGCGTCTTCATGTATTTCGACGTCCTCGCCTCCTGAAACGAGACAGGGCTAGGGGGACGGGATGAGCGCAGGCGACAGGCTGACACGCTGGGGCCTCTACGGGCTGGGCGGGACGATCGGCCTGTTGGCGCTCGTCGTCGGGATCGTCGTGCTGCTCGTCTGGCGCACCCTGCCGCAGACGGAGGGGGACTTCGCCGTCCCGGGCCTCGCCATGGAGGCGGACCTGATCCGCGACGGCTACGGTGTGCCGCACATCTTCGCGCCGACGGGGGAGGCCGCCTACAGCGCCCTCGGCGTCGCCCACGCCCAGGATCGGCTCTGGCAGATGGAAGTGCTGCGCCGGGCCGGGCAGGGGCGCCTTGCCGAACTGTTCGGCGCCGATTTCCTGCGGGCCGACATCTATCTGCGCGCCAAGGGGTACGAAACGCGGGCGCGGGCCGCGATCGAAGCCATGCCGCCGACGGTGCGCCGCGCGTTGGAAGCGTATGCGCGCGGCGTCAATGCGGTGATCGAAACCGGCGCGCGCTCGCCCGAGATGCTGCTGCTCGGCGCGGAGCCGGAACCCTGGCGGATCGCGGACAGCGTGCTCGCCGTCTTCGCGATCTCGGAGAACCTCTCCCCTGCGCAGGGGCGGGAGCGGGCGCTGGCCGCGCTCGCCCGACGTCTGCCGCCGGAGCGGCTGGTCGAGTTGATTCCGACGATGGATGCGGCGGAGGCCGCGCGCTACCGGGCGCTCTTCGATGGCGAGGTGGCGCCGGCCGGGGACAGCGCGCCCGGTACGGCGGGCCGAGTGGAGGCGATCGATCTCGGCCTCGGCCCTGGGACCGGACTGATCGCCAGCGCCTCCAACGTCTGGGCGTCGGGGCAGGGGGCGGGCCGCGTGCTGGCGAACGACCCGCATCTGGCGTTGCAGCTGCCGCAGATCTGGTACCTCGCCCGGCTGGAGACGCCGCATCTCGCCGTCCGGGGTGCGACGCTGCCGGGCGTGCCCTTCCATGTCTCGGGCCAGAGCCGGCACATGGCCTGGGGCGTGACGGTGGCGGGGGCGGACGATGCGGACTACGTGATCGAACGGCCGAGCGCGGACGGAACCGCCGTGCTGCGACCGGGCGGCGCCCGCGTGCCGCTCGAGGAGCGGGTCGAGCGCATCGCGGTCAAGGGCGCGGAGCCGGTCAGCGTGCGCCTGCGATTCAGCGACCGGGGGCCGATCCTCTCCGACAGCCATCCCGATGTCGCGGCGCTCGCGCCCGATGGGCATCTGGTCAGCCTCGACTGGACGGCGGAAGCGCCGGTCGACCGCACGATGACGGCGCTCCACGCGCTGAGCCATGCGCGCGACTGGGAACCGGTGCGCCAGCGCCTGCGCGGCGTCACCCGGCCGATCCTGAACGTGATGGCCATCGCGGCCGACGGCACGCTCGGCCACACGATCGCCGGCGCGATCCCGCATCGCCCGGGCGCGGGGGATACGGTCTGCGGCTTGGTGCCCCGACCTGGCTGGGAGTCGCAGGAAGGCTGCGGCGAAGGGCTGATGCCCGAGGCCCGGATTCCCCGAACGGAGAGCGGGGACGGCATGCCCCTCTACAATGCGAACCAGCCCTGGCCGGAGGGGACGAATTGGCGGCTTGCCGCCCTGCGTTATCCCGGCGTGCGGGCGGCGCGGATCAGGTCCTTGCTGGACGCCGAACCCGCCCCGTCGGTCGAGCGTTTTGCGGCGATGCAGCGCGACACCCACGCGCGCGATGCGGTCGATTTCCTGGCGGCCGTCCTGCCGCTGGTCGCCGGCGGCGCCGCCGACGCGGATGAGCGCGTCCGCTGGGCCCGTGAGCGGCTCGCGGCCTGGGATTTCCATGCCGACCGGGAGAAGGTCGCGCCGATGCTTTACGCCGCCTGGCGGGAGATGCTGTTCCGCGACCTGATCGGCGACGAGACCGCGGGGCGCCTCTTCCCTTTCTGGGAGCAGCGGGCGGGTCTCGTCACACGCCTGATCGCGGCGGAGAGCGCCTTCTGCGACGATATTCGCACCGACGGGCAGGAGAGCTGCGCGGCGATCGCCCGCCGGGCGCTTGGGCGTGCGCTCGACCGGCTGGAAGAGACGCTCGGCGGGGATCGCGCGGGCTGGCGCTGGGAGATGGCGCACCGGGCGCGGCTGGAAAGCCCGTTCTGGCGGCGGATTCCGGTCGTCGGCGACCTGACGGCGGTCGAACTCGGCACGGGCGGGGACAGCTACACGCTGAACCGCGCGGCCCCGCTCTATAGCGAGACGCTGGGTCCCGACTGGCTCGCCGATCAGCACGGGCCGGGCTACCGCGGGGTCTACGATCTGGTCGATCCGGCGGAGAGCCGTTTCGTGCTGGCCGGCGGAAACAGCGGCAATCCCTTCGGGGGACATTGGGCGGACCAGAGCGGCCTTTGGCAGCGCGGCGAGGCGATCGCGCTCGACGGCAGCGCGGAAACCTTGCTGCGAGCGGGCGGCGCGCGCCTGCGTCTGATGCCCGCGACGCAGCAGTGAGCGAGAGGAGGGCACCCATGGCCCCGAGCGAGCAGACCACCGCGGCCGAGCCGGCGCTCGAATCCACCAACCGCAAGGCGACCCGGCGCGGGCTGATCGCGGCGGTGGCCGGCGGCCTGCTGCAGGGCCTCTGGGCGATCTATGCCAATTCGGAGCACAGCCAGGCGGAATACCTGCGCGCCGGTGTCGTTCAGGGTATGAACAGCTTCGTGATGAGCTTCGTCATCACCTTCTTCATGGAATGGATCGTCGTGCTCTACGACCGGATCCACCCGGTCGTGCTGCGCTTCGCCGCCGCGCTCGCGAGCGCCTTCCTCTTCATGGTGACGATCCACTACGGCTCGAATTGGATCTTCGGCACGCCCGACATCCTGGAGACGATCGCACCGGCGATCATCATAGGCACGATCTACTGCAGCAGCTACCTGCTCGCGCGGCTCGGCCTCGTCAGTCGGCGCGCGCGCAAGGGGTAGGGCCCTGGCATCGCTCGGTCACGCCATGCTTTTCTGCGCGCGGGAAGCGCGCTAAAGAGAGGGCGGTTCGAGTTGATGGCCATCGACCGCGCGGCGGGCATTCCGGTCCGCGCCGATGGCAACGAGGCGAAGGCAGGACGCGAGCGATGGAAGTCAGGATCTACAAGCCCGCCAAGACCGCGATGCAATCCGGGCGCGCCAAGACCAAGGACTGGGTGCTGGAGTTCGAGCCCGCCGACGGCGGTCGCCCGGACCCGCTGATGGGCTGGTCCGGGTCGCGCGACACGCGCAAGCAGGTCCGTCTCGGGTTCCACAGCGAGGAAGAGGCGATCGCCTACGCGCGCAAGCACGGCTACACCTACACGGTGGAGAAGCCGAAATCGCGGACGATCCGCCCGAAATCCTACGCGGCCAATTTCGCGCCGGACCGGATGCGTCCCTGGACCCACTGACAGGTCCGCCCAGGCCATGCCCCGCCGGTCCGCGCCGGACGGCCCCGTAGCTCAACCGGATAGAGCAGGCGCCTTCTAAGCGTCAGGTTGCAGGTTCGAGTCCTGCCGGGGTCGCCAGTTTTTCCTATGTGCGCGCCGCCGAATTCCCTTTTCCCAAAACCCGTTATGGCGTAAATCTGCGCCCTGTTAGGATCGAACGTCCGGCCCTCCCCTGGGAGGAGGCGGGCGTTTCCGGGTTACGGCAACTTCTCCGCCGGGTCTTCTCGTCAACGAGGATGTGCCTTGCGGTTTCGGCGTCCCGACAACCGGTGGCCGCGACAATGCGTCCGCCGGCAGAACTCTATCGACTGAGAAGGCAAGACAAATGGAAGCTGGTGTCGTCAAGTGGTTCAACGCCACGAAGGGTTATGGATTCATTCAGCCGGATAACGGCGGCGCGGATGCATTCGTGCATATCAGCGCGGTCGAGCGCTCCGGCCTCGACAGCCTCGCCGAGGGGCAGAAGGTCGAGTTCGAACTCGTCCCGCAGCGCAACGGCAAGCAGGCGGCGGAGAACCTGAAGCTCGTGGGCTAGTGCCGCCGAGCGCGACGGTTATTTGGGAAGGGGCCCGTGCCGATCGGCGCGGGCCCTTTTCCTTTGGCCCGTCCTAGTCGGACATGACGGGTCGGTAGACCTCGATCCGCTCCGCGATCCCGGCTGCCTCGTGCGCGCCCAGGGATTCGCGCGGCACGCGCGCCGGGATCAGGTCTGCGAAGTGCTTCGACATCAGGATCGGCGTGTCGAGGCGCTTGGTCAGCGTCTCGATCCGCGATGTGCGGTTGACGGCAGGCCCCATCACCGTGAAGTCGAGCCGGTTGTCCGCGCCGACATTGCCGTAGAGCACGCTGCCCTCATGCAGCCCCACGCCGTAGCGGATCTCCGGCAGTCCCTGGCGCTTCAACCGCGCATTCAGGCTCGGCAGCCGGTCGTGCGCGTCGAGCGCCGCCGACAGCGCGGCCTCGCAGGCCGCTTCCCGTCCGCCGCGCCCGTCGCTCGGGAAGACGATCAGCATCGCATCGCCGATGAAGCGCAGGACCTCGCCGCCGTAGACGGTCACGGATTCGTAGATATGCCCGAAATACTCGTTCATCAGGCCGAGCATCGCGTGCTCTTCCACGATCTCGCTCATGCGGGTGAAATCGCGCAGATCTGAATACCACAGCGCGGCGTCGATCCGCTCCCCGTCGCCGCGTCGGATGCGCCCGGCCAGCACGCGCTGGCCCGTGCGTTCGCCGAGATAGGTGTTGAGCACATTGACCGAAAGCTCGTGCTGCAGCAGCGCCTCGACCACCGGCATCAGAAGTCGCGCCAAGAGCCGGAACTTCGCGATGTCGGCGTCGGTGAAGCCCTCCGGCCGGTCGGTCGCGACGAAGAGGGAGTCCATCCGGCCCGTGAAGGTCGGCATCGGCAGCCCGAGATAGTCGGTGCAGCCAATCTCGCGCACGCTGAACAGGACGGAATGGTCACGCGCCGGGTCCAGCCGGTCGAGCCGGTATCGCACCGGCGCGCCGGTCTCGCGCATCACCTCCGTAGGGCTGCCGATGAAGTCGGGCGACTTGAAGAGGCCGTGGCCGACATTGAGGGTTTCCACCCGGGATTCGCCGCGCATCCAATTGTAGGCCGTGGCGGCCTGCTGCGGGTGCAGCGCCCAGAGCCCGAACCGCAGGCGCATGACCGGCGCACCGGCGGCGACCAGCGCCCGGCCGAGGCCGAGCAGCAGGTCCGGTACCGTCTTGATCCGGCAGCCTTCGCCGAACAGCCAGTCGATCACCGGCGTCATCGGCCAGCCCTCCGAGGACAGGGCGACGATGCAGGTTCCGAGCGGCGTATCGTCTTCCGATGGCAGGAGGGTGAGGCTCTGGCTGTCGAAGCGCTTGGCCAGAAGTTCGTCGGGCATGTCCATTCCTTCCGCGCCACCAGCGCACGGGTGCTGTGGCCGACCCTGTCAGTCTAGCATGAATTCGCGCTGAGATAGGCACCGCGGTGCCGAATTCCCAGCCCTCCCATGCTCTAATTGGTGCGACCGAGGCTCGCCCGGTCGATCGCGCCGGCCTTGACGATCACATAGACCGGTGTGCCCGGCGCCAGCGCCAGGCGATCGACCGAAAGGCGCGTGATCCGCGACCAGATCGGCACGCCCGCATCGACCAGCACGTCGACGAAGGCCCCTTCGCTCGCGGCCAGTTCGCGCACCTCTCCGCGCAAAATGTTGAGGGTGCTGGCATCCTTCGGCTCTGTAAGGCTGAGCGTCACGTCGCGCGCGCGCAACCGGATGCGCAGCGCCGTGCCCGTCGGCCGGTGGATGCGCGGCACCGTCAGGACGCCACCGCCCGCGATCGCGAGACGTGTCAGGTCGTAATGCGCGTCATGCTCGGCGATCTCGGCCGGGACGACGGCACCGGCCTCGTAGCGCCCGGTGAGCGGCCGCAGGTCGAGGCGGCTCGTCACCTCCTCCACCGGGCCGACGGCGGCGAGGCGCCCGCCATCGATCAGCACCATCGTGTCGGCGAGGCGGATCACCTCTTCCATCGCATGGCTGACATAGACGATGGGGACGGCGAACTCCTCCTTGAGACGCTCCAGGAAGGGCAGGATTTCCGCCTTGCGCGGACCGTCGAGGGAGGCGAGCGGCTCATCCATCAGCAGGATCGCGGGATCCGAGAGCAGCGCCCGTCCGATCGCGACACGCTGCGTCTCCCCGCCGGAGAGCCCACCCGGACGCCGGTCGAGCAGCGGATCGAGCCCGAGCAGGCCGCTCACCGCTGCCAGCGTCAAGCTACCGCGCCGGCGCCCGACCGTTTGGCTGTAGAGCAGGTTGCGGCGCACGGTCAGATGCGGAAACAAGCGCGCATCCTGGAAGACGTAGCCGACGCGCCGGCGGTGCGCCGGCAGGTCGATATCGGCGGCGGAATCGAACAGCACCCGCCCGTCGATCGCGATACGGCCGCGTTCGGGCCGGCTGAGGCCGGCGATCATCTGGACCAGGCTCGTCTTGCCGGCGCCTGAACGGCCGAACAGGGCAGTCACCCCGGATCCCGCCTGGAAGCGCGCGGTGAGCGTCGCCTCCGGCCCCAGCCGCTTCTCGACGTCGATCTCGAGGCACGCCGTCATGCGTCGATCCCCCGGATGCGCCGTCCGGCCCGCCGGGCCAGGATTTCCGAGACGATCAGCGCCGCGACCGACAGCGCGATCGCGACCAGCGTCAGGCGGATCGCCGCCTGGTCGCCCTGCGGTGTCTGCAGCAGCGAATGGATCGCGATCGACAGCGTGCGCGTCTCGCCCGGGATGTTGGAAACGAAGGTGATGGTCGCCCCGAACTCGCCCAGCCCCTTGGCGAAGGAGAGGATCGCGCCCGCGATCACCCCCGGCAGAATCTGCGGCAGGGTGACCGTCGCGAAGGTCAGCGCGCCGTTCGCGCCGAGCGTGCGCGCGGCCTCTTCCAGTTTCGGATCCACGGCCTCGATCGAAAGGCGGATCGCGCGCACCATCAGCGGGAAGCCCATCACCGCCGCCGCGATCACCGCCCCGGTCCAGCGGAAGGCGAAGACGATGCCGAAGGTCTCCTCCAGCCAGCCGCCCACCGGCCCTTGCGTCCCGAGCGCGATCAGCAGCAGGTAGCCGGTCACCACCGGCGGCAGGATCAGGGGCAGGTGGACCGCCGCGTTCAGCAGCGCGTGGCCGGGGAATTCCCGCCGCGCCAGCAGCCAGGCGACCAGCAGCGCGAGCGGCAGGCTCGCCGTCACGCTCCAGAACGCGACCTTGAGCGAAAGGGCGAGCGCCTCCCACCCGCCGGGGCCGAGCCACTCGGTCATGAGCCGCCGCCCGGGCTGAGGGGGCGGAAGCCGTAACGGGCGAAGATCGCGGCCGCGTCCGCTCCGCGCAGATAGGCGAGGAGGTCGCGCACCGCCGGGCGCCCCGCGCCCCGGGCCGTCGGCGCCAAGGGGTAGCGGATCGGGGCGTGCAGGCTCTCCGGCACGCGGGCCAGCACGCGGACCGACGGCTCGGCCACCGCGTCGCTCGCATAGACGAGGCCGAGCGGCGCCTCGCCGCGCGCCACGAGGGCGAGCGCCGCGCGCACGTTGGCGGCCCGCGCGGTCCGCGGCGCGAGCGCGTCCCAGTGGCCCAGGGCCTCCAGCGCTTCCCGGGCGTAAAGCCCGGCCGGCACGTGATCCGGATCGCCCATCGCCAGCCGTCCGTCGCCCAATGCCGCGCGCAACGGATAGTCGGCGTCGAGCGTCGCCGGGAGCCTCGTCTCGTCCCCGCCGTCGGGGCCCACCAGCACCAGGCCGTTGGCGACGAGATCCTGCCGGGCCGACCGGTCGATCAGGTCGCGCGCTGCCAGATGGTCCATCCATTCGGGATGGGCGGAGAGGAAGATGTCGGCCGGCGCGCCCCGTTCGATCTGGCGGGCGAGGGTGGAACTGGCGGCGTAGCTGACCCGGATCTCGATGCCGTCGGCCGGCCTGTAGGCGGCGAGCGCGGCATCGAGCGCGTCGGTCAGGCTGGCGGCGGCGAAGACCAGGACCGTGCGCTCTCCGGCATGCGCGGCGCCGGCCGTCGGCACGCCCGCGCCCGCAAAGACCGCGAGGGCGATCGCCAGGGCTGCGCGGACCAGATGCATCCAGCTTCTCCGGTAGGGGCGTCGGGCAAGTTCAGCTAAATCGGATCGCGGGCCCGCGTCAATCGGGCCCCGAGACGCGGGGCCCCGACGCTCACGCCAGCCGCTTCAACCCGGCCTCCAGATCGGCGATCAGATCCTTCGGATCCTCCAGCCCGATATGCAGGCGGATCAGGAAGCCGTCGGCCTGCCACGACGTCGCGGTGCGGATGCGCTCGGGATAGGCGGTCAGGATCAGGCTCTCGTAGCCGCCCCAGCTCGCCCCGATGCCGAAGAGCTCGAGCCCGTCGATCATCGCCACCAGCTTCTCCTTGCTCGGCGCCTTCACCACCGCGCCGAAGAGACCGCAGGCGCCGGTGAAGTCGCGCTGCCACAGCGCGTGGTCGGGGTGGCTCTCCAGCGCCGGGTGCAGCACCCGCGAGACTTCCGGCCGGCCCTCCAGCCAGCGTGCCACCTCGATGCCGTTCTTATGGTGCCGGTCGAGACGCACCCCCAGCGTGCGTAGGCCGCGATGCGTCAGATAGGCCTCCTCGCTGCCGCAGGTGACGCCGAGCTGGGTCACCGATTGGCGCACCGGTTCCACCGCGCCCTCGGCGCAGGCCAGGATCCCCATCATCGCGTCCGAATGGCCGACATGGTACTTCGTGCCGGCCAGGACCGAGATGTCGACACCGTGGCTGAGCGGCAAGAAGAAGTGGCTCGCCCCCCAGGTATTGTCGAGCGCGGTGACGACCCCTTTCGCCTTCGCCGCCGCGGTCAGCGCCGGCACGTCCTGAATCTCGAAAGTGAGGGACCCCGGGCTTTCCAGCCAGACCATGAACGTCTCCGGCCGGATCAGGTCCGTCAGGCCGTCACCGTCGACATGCGGGTCGAAATACTCGGTCTCGACGCCGAGGCGCGCCAGCATCCCGTCGCAGAACTTGCGCACCGGCCAGTAGGCGCTGTCGCTCACCAGGAAGTGCCCGCCCGGCTTGGCGTAGGCGAGGATGGCGGCCGTGATCGCGTTCAGGCCGCTGGAGCAGACGAAGCTCTCCTTGGCGCCCTCCAGATCGCTCACGGTCTCGGTAACGGCGCGGGTCGTCGGCGTGCCGAAGCGGCCGTAGAGCATCTCGCCCCGGCGTTCCTCGAAATCCTCGATATGTGGATGGACGACGGTCGAGACGCGATAGGCCGGCGGATTGACCGCCCCCTTGTAGTCGCGCGGATGCCGGCCGGCATGGGTGATACGGGTGTCGCGTTCCATCGGGTCGGCCTTTCGGGAGAGCGGCGCTTGCCGGGGAAAGCGGAAGGGGCTAAGTGCCTCTCCCACCGGTCCGTTTTTCCTTACCAGCGGGGCGGGGATGCCACAAGCGGCCGGCCGGAAGAGGGGCTTCGCCTTGATCGAGACGGAACGCATCGACTGCGCGGTGATCGGGGCCGGCGTCGTCGGGCTCGCCATCGCCCGCGCGCTGGCACTGGCCGGGCGCGACGTGGTGGTGCTGGAGGCGCTCGACCGGATCGGCGCCGTCACCAGCTCGCGCAACAGCGAGGTGATCCATGCCGGCATCTACTATCCGACCGGCAGCCTGAAGCATCGTCTCTGCCTCGCGGGCAAGCGCGCGCTCTACGCCTATTGCGAAAGCCACGGCGTGCCCTATCGCCGCTGCGGCAAGCTGATCGTGGCGACCTCGGAAGGCGAGGCCGCGACACTCGAGGCGATCGAGGCCAAGGCGGCCGCCAACGCGGTCGAGGAGATGCGGATGCTCACCGCCGCCGAGGCCATGGCGATGGAGCCCGCGCTCGCCTGCACGGGCGCGCTCTGGTCCGGCTCGACCGGCATCATCTCCAGCCACGATCTGATGGTCGCCTATCGCGGCGACGCGGAGGATGCGGGCGCGATGATCGCCTTCAACTGCCCGGTCCGGCAGGGCTGGGTCGAGGAACGCGGCGGCGTCATGCTGGAGGTCGGGGGCGCGGCGCCGATGCGGCTCGCGGCCGACCTGGTCGTCAATTCGGCCGGCCTCGGCGCGCAGGCGATCGCCAAGGGCATCGACGGCCTGCCGGCGGACCGGCTGCCGCCGCACTTCCTCGCCAAGGGCAACTACTATGCGCTCGCCGGCCGCGCGCCCTTCTCGCGCCTGATCTATCCGGTGCCGGAGCCGGGGGGCTTGGGCGTCCATCTGACGCTCGATCTCGGCGGCCAGGCGCGCTTCGGCCCGGACGTGGAATGGATCGAGCGCGAGGACTACACCGTCGATCCCGCCCGCGCCGACGCCTTCTACGCCGCCGTGCGCCGCTACTGGCCGGCGCTGCCGGACGGCGCGCTGCTGCCCGGCTATGCCGGCATCCGCCCGAAGATCGCGAAGCCCGGCGGCTCGGGCGAGGATTTCGTGATCCAGGGCCCCGAAACCCATGGGATTCCCGGCTATGTCGGCCTCTACGGCATCGAGAGCCCCGGCCTCACCGCCTCGCTCGCCATCGCGGAGCGCGTGGTGGAACTGGCGGGGTAGGGGGCGGAAAACGGCCCGATCCTTCGAGACGGCGCCGACGTGCCTCCTCAAGATGCGGCCCTACGTCTGAATTCCCTCTGAGCCCTCACCCTGAGGAGCCGCCGGAAGACGGCGTCCCGAAGGGCGAGGGCGGCGCCTATTCGTTGAGGGTATAGCGCTCGCCCAGCTTGTCGGCATGGCCGAGCAGGGCGAGCGTGCCGAGGATCTCCTCCACCTTCGGCTCGATCCTTTTCCCTTGCGAAAAGCGTCGAGCCAGCGCCTGGGCCGTCTGCGGTCCGTCCGCTTCCAGCAGCATGCCGCGGATCGCCGCCATCTGCTCGGGCAGGGCCTTGGGCAGTTTCGGCTTTGCCGCCTTCGGCGCGGCAACGCCAAGATCGGCCTCGATCTGATGCGCCTTGCGCGCGGCCGTCTCCTTCGGCGCCTGGAATTCGGGGCGCAGCCACCGGACCTTGCCCTGGCGCTCCTCCTCCGCGCGGTCGTGGTTGAGCGCCACCAGCCGCTCCAGCACCGCGTCTTCGGAAAGGTCCGCGGGCCAGCCATAGGCGTCCGCCACCGCCGCATCCAGCTCGCCATGGATTTCGCGCAGGATGCCGACCCGGCCGGCCTCGTAGACGTCCTTGTCGGCGTCGCTCAACGCCTCGCCCGCGCGCACCTTCTCCAGCACGTTGTAGAGGCCGGTCATGGTGAGCTGCGCGTGCGCCGCCAACCGCTCCTTGCGGAACGCATCCAGGCGCTCGCCGAGATCGCGGATACGCGCACACTGGGCGTCCGACGCGTCGGGAAAGGGGAAGGGGTCGAAAACGAGCTCGTTTTGATAACGTGGATCGTTTCCAACTCCCATCCGACCGCCTGCGGCTAACGCCCATGTTCCATGAATCTTGGAAGATAGGGTTCCGAAAACCCAATAGTCTTCATGCGAAATGGCAATAATGGACCCATCAATGAGATCCTCAGGCCAATGCAAGAAATTAAAAATTCGATGTTTTGCCACTTCGCTTGTCACAATGTAGCGTCGCAGCCCTTTTAATGAACCTCGAAGACCGGGGCGGGCTTCGCCAAATATCCACCATTTTTCGCGATGATTTTTTCTCCTAACTTGATCGCGATATGGTTTAACTCTATCAGATAACCACTGATAAGCATCACCGTATTCTTTAACAGTTTCTTGATCCATTCCGAAAAAATCAATGACGAAGCGTTCATTGGGGCGTTTTGTAATATCGCGACCTGCCCAGAATCGAGGAAGATGCTCCTTAATCTCAGGAGTGTCCTTTATCAACCGATCACGATGTGATCGGTCAATCTGAAAGCCGGAACCGACTAGCTTGCAGCCTTGCCAACATAGCCACTTGTTAGCGCGCAATTTAGCAGCGCTAGTTACGTCTACCCCCACCTTCAGATTTGAGAGGACAAATCCTGGCTTAAAACTGACTTCCACATCAGGATTATCAGAGTTTAGAGCTTCTTCTCTTATTGTATGGCCGGAAAGACCGGGTTTTTTCCCCTTTTGACCGACAGTCATAGCGACCCGAACGGCAGCACGGTCTTGGCTCTTCACCCAAGGGTGATCCGCAATTGCGAGAACTAATGAGAGCGACGCCGGCTTTTCAGAAAGAAGGCGGGAGGTAACCTGTCGATTGAACGTTTGCACGATCGTGTTTGTGGTGATCAGTCCAAACCGGCGAGCCGCACCGTTCCGCACCACTGACGCGGCCTTGTGCCACCAATACATCACGAAATCGACCGAACCGGGGATGTCTTTGTAGGCATTGCGAATCGCTTCCACATAGCCTTCGCCAAGCTCGTCGATCATTCGCTTGTTGCCGATGAAGGGCGGGTTGCCGACGATGAACTCGGCCTCCGGCCATTCGGCGGGGCGCGGCTTGAGGTAGCGGTAGCGTTCGATGCGCGCGGTCTCGTCCGGGACGAGCTCGCCCGTGACGGGGTGGAGCTTGCGGGTGATGCCGTCCCAGCGGGTGACGGGGCGGCCCTGGTCGTCCGTCAGGATTTCCCGGCCGTCATACTCCAGGATCGCATCCTGGGCGCGGATGTTCTTGAAATCCTTGAGGACGGGGGAGGAGGGCATGGCGTCGCCGCGCGTGCGGAAGTGCCATTGCAGATAGCCGATCCACAGCACCAGCTCGGCGATGGCGACGGCGCGCGGATTGACCTCCAGCCCCAGGAACTGGTGCGGGTCCACCGTATGGTGGTCGAGCTGCAGGAGATGCTGCGTCTCGCCCAGGTCGGCGAGGAGTTCCAGGACCTCCCCCTCCAGCCGCTTCATCAGCTCCATCGCGACATAGAGGAAGTTGCCGGTGCCGCAGGCGGGGTCCAGCACCCGCGTTTCGCAAAGCGTCAGGTGGAAGGCGCGGACCTCTTCGCGCGCCTCCTTCTCCTTGCCCTGTTCGCGCAGTTGCGTGGCGGCGGCGCGCACGTTGCGCCAATCCTCCGACAGGGGGTCGATGATGGTGGCGGCGACCAGCCGTTCGACATAGGCGCGCGGCGTGTAGTGCGCGCCGAGTTGGTGGCGTTCCGCCGGGTCCAGCGCCTGTTCCAGCAGGGTTCCGAAGATGGCCGGTTCCACGTCCTTCCAGTCGCGCTGGGCGGCGATCTGGAGGAGGCGGCGTTCCTCCTCCGTCACCGGAATCGCGTCGGCGTCCTTGAAGAGCTTGCCGTTGAACCGCCGGACGTCCCGGTCGAGCGACGGCGACCAGCCGCCCTTGTCCATGAAACGCCAGAGGTCGGCCAGCTTGTGATGCAGCTTGTCGGCCTTGCCTTCGTATTCGGCGAGGATCTGCGTGAAGCTGTCCCGTTCCAAGAGGCGCACATCCTCGGCGAACATGGTGAACAGGCAGCGCATCAGGAACATCGCCACCTTCTCGGCCACGGCCCGACGTTCTGACGGTTTTGCGTCCTCGCCGCGCCGGCGTTCGACGTCGCGCAGCAGGCGGCCCTCCAGGTGTTTGGAGAGCTGCGCCAGCAATTCGGCGACCTCGCGCGTCACCTCGGCCGTGCGCCGCGCGGGGTTGAGGGCCGTCGGGTCGGTCCAGACGAGCTTCAGGCGCTGCCGGACGTCCGGGTCGCGCAGGTCCTCCAGATAGATGCGGTAATTCTGCCGGTCGGGGAACTGCGCGTAGTGCTTCCCCTGAAGCGAGAAGTCGGCATAGAGCTCGATCACGTGCCCGATATCGACGACGATCAGGAAGGGTGGCCATCCTTCGCTGGCGGGCAGGTTCTTGGCGTAGTTCTCCGCCTGCTCGCGCGCGCTGCGCATCATCGTGTCCCAGCTCGCGCCGCCGCGCTTTCCGGACCCCGTGCGGATGGACGCGTCCTCCAGATCCTTCAGCAGGCCGAGTTGCTGGAAGCGCTGCACCCGCTTGCGGCTCTGTTTCGCTTCCAGGACGAAGCAACCGCGCTTGTAGAGATCGATGAAATTCGTGCTGTGCCCGCCGTCGAGCGTCTTCGCCTTCACCGTGCGCTCGAAGACATAGGCGTTCCGCGTCTCGTCAGCGACGCTGGCATCGGGTCGGTCGACGCCGATCAGGTCGCACAGATCGTTCAGGAAGGATTGGGAGTTCGAGCGCTCGCCGGCGCTGGATTGCGCCCATTTCCGGATGAAGTCATCGACAGGATCGGTGGCGGCGGACATGGGCGGCATCCAAGGACCGGGTGCACGCAGGCAACGAAGTGCATCCCCTCATACGACCGGCAGAGTAGGGGGCCGGAAAATCGGGGGCAAGAGAGGCAAGGCCGTTTCCCTAGCGATAGAGCGCGAGGGCCAGCATCACCTCGGCCATCTTCTCGGGATCGTCGCGGAATTTGAGGCCCAGCGTCCCGTCGCGCTTCCAGACGACGTCCACGTCGAAGCGGCCGATCTTGTCGAGCACCAGGGCGAGCACCGTCTCGTCGTCGATCGAGTCGCGCGGGCGCGCCTTGGCGCCGCCGGCGGAGAGATCGAGGATGTCGCAGAGGATTTCGTCCGAGGACGGACCGTCGGCGGCGGATTCGTCCCCCTCCGCTTTCCGGCGGGCGGCGACCAGCCGGCCGGCCAAGGCGGTGCTGTAGCGATCATGCTGGCGCGCCATGGGCTCCTTGTCCCATCGTTCGACGCCCATCCCACCAACAGGGTGCCCTGAACCGCGCCGCGGCGCTACCCCGATCTGGTCCGGGCGCGGCCCCGCGCGCTTGACTAGGCCGGGTCGGATGAGGAGTGTATGGCACCCCACCGGTCGGACTGGCCCACCCAGTCAAAGGGAATCTCGATTGATGCACGATACCCAAGCCTCCCCCCAAGCGGCACAGGGTTCCGAGAACTACACGAGCCGCGCGGATCTGAGCGTCGCGAGCGAACTGGCCGACTTCCTGGAGAAGGAGGCGCTGCCCGGCACCGACGTCGATCCGGATGCGTTCTGGAACGGGCTTTCCAAACTCGTCAATGGTTTCGGCGAGCGGAACCAAGCGCTGCTCGACCGGCGCGAGGAGCTGCAGAAGAAGATCGACGCCTGGCATATCGAGCATCGCGATCGCCCGCACGACCACGAGGCCTACAAGGCCTTCCTCGCCGAGATCGGCTATCTGCTGCCGGAGGGCGAGGATTTCGAGATCGAGACCGCCAACACCGACCCCGAGATCGCGAGCGTGCCGGGCCCGCAGCTCGTCGTGCCGATCACCAATGCGCGCTATGCGCTGAACGCGGCGAACGCCCGCTGGGGCAGCCTCTATGACGGCTTCTACGGCACCGACGCGATGGGCAGTCCGCCGCCGGCTGGCGGCTACGACCGCGGCCGCGGCGCGCGCGTCGTGGCCCGTGCGCGGGTCTTCCTCGACCAGGCCTTCCCGCTGGACGGGACGAGCCATGCGGACGCAAGGCGCTACTACGTCCACAAGGGCGCGCTGCTGGTCGACGACATGCCGCTGGCGGAGCCGGAGAAATTCATCGGCTATCGCGGCCATCCGCGCGCGCCGGACGCCATCCTGCTGCGCAACAACGGGCTGCATGTCGAGCTGGTCTTCGACCGCACCAGCCCGATCGGCAGCCGGGACCAGTGCGGGCTCGCCGACGTGCGGATGGAAAGCGCGATCTCCGCCATTATGGATTGCGAGGATTCCGTCGCCTGCGTCGATGCCGAGGACAAGGTGACGGCCTATCGCAACTGGCTCGGCCTGATGAAGGGCGACCTGACCGAACGCTTCGAGAAGGGCGGCGCGACGGTCGAGCGCGCGCTCGAGCCCGACCGGTCCTATACCGCGCCCGACGGCGGCGAGGCGGTGGTGAAGGGCCGCGCCTTGATGCTGGTGCGCAATGTCGGCCATCTGATGCGCAATCCGGCGATTCTGGACAAGGACGGCAACCAGGCCTTCGAGGGGCTGATGGACGCGATGGTGACGGCGCTGATCGCGATCCACGACCTGAAGAAGGACGAAGGCCCGCGCAATTCGGCAGCCGGCTCGGTCTATGTCGTGAAGCCGAAGATGCACGGTCCCGAGGAAGTCGCCTTCGCCGACGAGATCTTCACCCATGTGGAGGAGGTGCTCGGCCTGCCGCGCTACACGGTGAAGCTCGGCGTGATGGACGAGGAGCGGCGCACCAGCGTCAACCTGAAGGAGTGCATCCGGGCGGCGAAGCACCGGGTCTGCTTCATCAACACCGGCTTCCTCGACCGCACCGGTGACGAGATCCACACCTCGATGGAGGCCGGTCCCTTCAGCCGCAAGGACTTCATCAAGCGCAAGACCTGGATCACCGCCTACGAGAACCAGAACGTCGATATCGGCCTCGAATGCGGCCTCTCCGGCAAGGCGCAGATCGGCAAGGGCATGTGGGCCATGCCGGACCGGATGGCGGCCATGCTGGAAGCCAAGATCGAGCATCCGAAGGCCGGCGCCAACTGCGCCTGGGTCCCGAGCCCGACGGCGGCGACCCTGCACGCGCTGCACTACCACCAGGTCGACGTCTTCAAGGTGCAGGACGCCCTGAAGAAGGGCGGCCGGCGCGCCTATGTCGATCATCTGCTCGACATCCCGAAGGCCACCTACCAGAAATGGAACGAGGCGCAGATCCGCCGCGAGGTGGAGAACAACGCGCAGGGCATCCTCGGCTACGTGGTGCGTTGGATCGACCAGGGGGTCGGCTGCTCCAAGGTGCCGGACATCAACGATGTCGGCCTGATGGAGGATCGCGCCACCTGCCGCATCTCGGCCCAGCATATCGCGAACTGGCTGCATCACGGCGTCGTCGGCGAGGATCAGGTGCGCGAGATCCTGAAGAAGATGGCCGAGGTGGTGGACCGCCAGAACGAGGGCGACCCGCTCTATCGGCCGATGGCGCCGAAATTCGACGGCGCGGCTTTCCGCGCCGCCAGCGACCTGGTCTTCAAGGGCGCGGAGCAGCCGTCGGGCTATACCGAGCCGCTGCTGCACGCCTATCGCCTCGAGGTGAAGGCGAGCCGCCGGAACGCGTGAGGCGGCGCCGATTTCGGCATTCGCTTTGCGGGTTTGCACTGCTTCGGGTTAGGTTCCGGTCTCGCGTTTCGCGTGATCGGAAGGCCCGTCCATGGCTCCGCCGGCCCGACAAAGCCTTTTCCAAGCGGGGGTGCTGTGCGCCCTCGGCCTCGCTGTCGGCACGCTCGCCTCGCTCGCCGCCATCGGGTTCGTCGAGGCGATCGAACGGCTCAACGCGCTCCTTCTGATCGCCCCGCATGCGCGCATCCAGCATGAGGATTCGCCGGATCTGGTGCGCGCGGCGACCGTCCTGGTGCCGGCCGCCGGCGGGCTGGCGGTCGGGCTGATCGCGCGCTACGGCATCGTGGAGCGCCGCGCGCTCGGCCCGCCGGACGCGATCCTCGCGGTCCAGACAGGCGGCGCGCCGCCCTCGATCCGCAGCGGCCTCGCCTCCACGCTCGCCGCCATGGTGAGCCTGGGCGCGGGCGCGTCGGTCGGGCAATACGGGCCGCTCGTCTATCTCGGCTCGCTGATCGGCCAGGCGATGAGCCGCTTTCGCCTCGGGCTCCCCGAGGTGCGCAGCGTCGCCATCGCCTGCGGGGTGGCGGCCGCGATCTCCACCGCCTTCAACGCGCCCATCGCCGGAATCGTCTTCGCGCACGAGGTCGTGCTGCGCCACTACGCCTTGCGCGCCTTCGCGGCGATCACCGTCGCCTCCGCCGTCGGCCACGTGCTGGCGAGCGTCGTGTTCGGGCTGCCGCCGCTCTTCCTGGTGCGCTTCGACGGGGTGGAGCATGGGTACGAATTCGCGCTGTTCGCCGGCGTCGGATTCCTCGGCGCGTTGATCGCGGTCGCCTTCATGCGGCTGTTGGGAACCAGCGCGCGGCTGGCGGGGCGGTTGCCGGGGCCGAGCTTCCTGCGCCCCTGTCTCGCCGGGCTGCTGCTCGGCCTCGTCGCGCTGGAACTCCCGGAGGTGCTGGGCATCGGCAAGGAGGCGCTGCGCTTCGCGACCATCGCCGGCGCCTTCAGCATGGGGGAGCTGGGCACGCTCGTCCTCGCCAAGATCCTGATGACGGCGATGTGCGTCGGGTTCGGTTTCGTCGGCGGCGTGTTCTCGCCGGCATTGCTGATCGGGACGCTCTTCGGCGCCTTCGTCGGTCTCGGGCTCGAGATGGCGGCGCCCGGGCAGATTTCCGGACTGCCGGTCTATGCGATCTGCGGCATGACCGCGGTCTTCAGCCCGGTGATCGGCGCGCCGCTGACCGCGATCCTGATCGTCTTCGAACTGACGCGCAGCTACGATTTGACGATCGCCGCGATGGTGGCGGTGGTGTTCTCGAACCTGACGGCGACGCGGCTCTTCGGCGGCTCGCTGTTCGACCGGCAGCTCGCCGGGCGCGGATTCGACCTGGCCCTCGGCCGCGACCGGGCGATCCTGATGAATCGCCGGGTCCTCGATCTGGCGGAGGGGGACGTGCCGCGCGTCGATCCGGCGGAGCCGCTCGGCGGCGCGCTGGCGCGTCTTGCCGCGGCCGGCCGATCGGAGGCGCCGGCCGTCGACGCCTCCGGCCGCTTCCACGGCATTCTGCGCGCCGACGCCGGCCGCGACCGGGGCACCGATGCCCGGGTGGCGGACGTGTTGACCGCGGCGGCGCTGATCTTCGATGAGACGACCAGCATCTGGCAGGCGCTGGAGCGGCTGCGCGGCTTCGTCGGCGAGATCGCGGTCGTCGTCGATGGCGAAGACGGGCGCTATCTGGGCGCGGTCAGCGAAGGCACGGTGATCTCCGCCTATCTGGAGACGGTTCAGCGGCTGAGGCGCGAAGAACATGCGTCGATCTGAGGCGAAGACGGGTGCGGGCACGCGCGCCGGGGCGCTGGCATTGCTGGGGGCCTTCTGTCTCTGGGCGTCGCCGGCGGCCGGGGCCGAGACGCTGACGATCGTCACCTGGGGCGGCGCCTACGAGGAAAGCCAGCGCATCGCCTATTTCGAGCCCTTCACCCGAGCGACCGGCATCGAGATCGAGATCGTACGCTATGACGGCGGCCTGGACGAGGTGCGCCGCCATCTCGACGCGCGCGACGGCGCGCCGACCTGGGACGTGGTCGACATGGTGCTGCCCGATGCCGAGCGGGCCTGTACCGCCGGCCTGATTGCCCCGATCGAGCCTTCGATCCTGGCCGACGCGCCGGACGGAACCCCGGCGGAAGAGGATTTCATGGCCGATGCGATCGGCCGCTGCTGGGTCGGGCAACTCGTCTATTCGACGGTCTTCGCCTACGACGAACGTGCGTTTCCCGGCCTGAAGCCGCGGTCGGTCGCCGATCTGTTCGACGTCGAGCGGTTTCCCGGCGTGCGCGCCCTGCAGCGCGCACCGATCGCGGTCTTGGAGTGGGCGCTTCTGTCCTACGACGTGCCGCGCGCGCAGATCTACGACCTGCTCAGCACCGAGCGCGGGCTCGATCTCGCCTTCCGGCGGCTCGACCGGCTGCGCGGCCATCTCACCTGGTGGCGGGACGGCTCGGCGCCGCCGCGGCTCCTGGAGCAGGGCCGGGCCGCGATCGCGAGCGGTTATAACGGCCGCTTCTTCGCCGCGATCGCGGAGCGTGATGCGCCGATCGCCATCGTGTGGGACGGCCAGCTGCTGGACCAGGCGACCTGGACCGTGCTGGACGGCGCGGACGATGCCGAGGCCGCGCGCCGCTTCATCGCGTTCGCGACCCGGGCGGACCGGTTGGCGGCGCAGGCGAGCCTGATCTCCTACGGCCCCACCCGACGCTCGGCGCGGGAACGGATCGGCCGCTATGCAGACAGCAACATTCCGATGCGGCCGCATCTGCCGACGGCGCCGCGGCATATGGAGCGTGCGATCGTCCAGGACCACGCCTGGTACGCCCGCACCGAACGACTGCGACGCCGGCGCTTCGAGGCCTGGCTGGAGAGCCTGCCGTCGACCGGCCCGCAGGCGGAGTAGAGCAGGGGGAGGGTCCGATCTCCTCAGCCACCCGCCCTGGTGCCGGGCCGGGGCGGCAGCTCGATGCGCACGGTGGTGCCGGTGCCCGGCTCGCTCTCGATCGATAGCGTGCCGCCATGCGCTTCGACGAGGGTGCGCGAGAGCCAGAGGCCGAGGCCCGCCCCGTTGGAGCGGCGTCTGAGCGCGTCCGCCCCCTGGGCGTAGGGCTCGGTGATCACGGGCAGTTGGTCGGGCGCGATGCCGATACCGCTGTCGCGCACGACGATGGAGAGATTGCCGCGCGGATCCGTATCGCCCTCGACGACGATCTCGCCGCTGTCGGTGAATTTGGACGCGTTGTGAAGCAGGTTGCTCAACACCTGGCGGATGCGCCGTTCGTCACCATAGGCGAGCAGACCGCCTTCGGGCAGCGCCGCGCGGATCGGCACGCTGATGCTTCCGTCGGCGGATGCGAGCTGGATGCAGCGGCGCACCAGGGCGGCGCCGTCGAAGTCGTCCTTTCGCAGCACGAGCGAGCCGACCTCCGCCTTCGAGAGGTCCAGCACGTCGTTGATCAGTTCCAGCAACAGCGCGGCCGAATTCGCGATGTCGGCGGCATAGTCCTTGTGCTGCTCGATCGAGAGGTCGTGAACCAGCCCGTCGCGCATGATCTCCGAGAAGCCGATGATCGCGTTGAGCGGGGTCCGCAGCTCATGGCTCATGGTCGCCAGGAACTGGCTCTTGGCGCGGTTGGCCACCTCCGCCTCGGTCTTGGCGCGCGCGAGCTCGTCCTCCATCGCCTTCAGCTCGGCGATCGAGGGTTCCGTGCCGCCCACCCCCAGCAGATTGCCCAGACTGTCCAGCACCGGGAACTTCAGGACCAGGTGCTGCTTGCCGACCAGCGTCACCTCGCGGGTGAAGACCGTGCCGGTTCGAAGCACGTGGAGATCCTCCTCCAGATACTCCTCGCCGACAGCACCGAGCGCCTCCGGCGAGGTTCGCCCGATCACATCCTCGATGCGCGCGCCGTAGAGATCGGCGAACGCTTTGTTGGCCACGGTGAAGCGCGCCTCCCGGTCCTTGAAGTAGAGCGGGAAGGGGATCGAGCGGATCAGCGAATCGAGCCGCGCGGCGTCCGGGTCCATGTCGACGGCATTGGCCGACAGCGTCACGACGCCGACGATCTCATCCGATACCGGTTCGCGCAGCGCGACTTTGGTGGTGCGGACGGTCACGGGCACGCCGGTCGGCGAGAAGGTCTGTTCATAGGCCGGCGGCAGTTCCTCGCCAGCCAGCACCCGCGAATCGGCCTGTTCGACGGCCTCGGCAACGGCCTCGGGCACGAGATCACGAATGCGCTTGCCGGCCCCGGTCCCTTCGGCGACGCCGAGCAAACGGCGGGCGGCCCGGTTCATCGCTCGGTAGCGGCCGTCGCATCCTTTCACCGTGATCGCCGCCGGCACGCTCTCCATTGCGAGGCGCAAGAGCGGATCGTCCGGCGCTTGTAGCTTAGGAGAGACCGCGGCACGCTCCGGTGCGTCGCGCAACGCGCGCACCATCGCGATCAACTCGTCCCGGCTCAGCCGGTCGAGACCGTCGTCATCCGCGTCCGCAGGCTCTCGGTCCCCCACGACACCCAATACCTGAAATACCCCGCACTGCGCCGAACAACGCGTCCCAGATCGTTGTCCTTTGGCCGCCCTTAGGAAGGATAGCATGCGCCGTCGACGCCATGAAAGATGCGAGACGCCGGTTGCGGCACGCAGGGAGGATATCAGGACCTCTCAGGCTCGGCCATCCGGTCCGCCGGTGGCAGGGAGCGGCAGTAACCCGCCGCGATCAGCGCCAGCATCCCCGCGGCGACGACGCCGGCTAGCGTGCCGCTCGCCTCCACCAGGAAACCGACCGCGAAGGCCGCGAGCGCGATGATCCCGACCGCGCTGTTCGCGAAGGCGGCGAAGAGCGCCTTCTCCTCCTTCGGCGCGCCGTCGACGAGATAGGTCTTGCGGCCGAGGCGCACCCCGGCCTCCGCGATCCCCAGCAGCACGAAGACGAGCGCATAGAGCCACAGGCTGTAGCCCGGCTCCGGCCCGACGAAGAGGGCGATCGCGACGGCGAGCGCGGCGGCGCCGACGCCGGCGAGGGCGCCGCTCGCCATCACGCGCTCGGCGGCGATATCGGAAAGACGGCCCCAAAGCGGGCTGGCGACGATGTTGGCGATGCCGACCGCGAACACCATGACCGCGAGCACGCCCGCCCCCTCGCCATAGAGGTTGGCCGCGTCCAGGGCGTAGATCGGCATCGCGAGTTCGATCGAAAGCAGCAGGGCCCGCGCCTTCACGAAACGGTTGTAGGGCTTGTTCTCGCGCATCAGCGCGATACCCGCCGAGAGTTCCTGCGCCATCGAGCGTCCGCCGCCCGTCGCGCCGGGCTGCTCCTCGATCTCGGCGAAGGCGAGCGTGGCGGCGATCCAGAGCCCGGCCGCCCCCAGGACCAGCGGCAGCGCCAGGCTCGCGCCGTCATCGATCCACAGCTTCAGCGCCGCCGCCGCGCCCAGCACCAGGATGCCGCCCGCCGTCGCCCGGGCCGAGAGCAGCCGTCCCCGGCGGCCCTTCGGGATCGTCTTGCCCATCACGTCCTGGAAGGCGACCGAGGCCGCGCCGGACATCAGGCTGAACAGCGCGAAGAGGGCGACGACCGCGATACCGGCCGCGACACCCTGCAGATAGGCGGCGGCCAGCGCGATTCCCGCCATGGCGAACGCCTGCACCACGCCGGAGCCGACCCAAACCCATTTGCGTTTCGGCCGGCCGCGGATGAGCCCGGCCACCGCCATCTGCGGCGCGAGCGAGAAGGCCTGCTTGATCGCCGGCATCACGGTCGCGAAGACCGCTGGCGCGCCCGCCGCGGTCAACAGCCAGGGCAGGACAAGGCCGGGGCTCGCAAGCTGTTCGGCCAGCTTGGAGCAGGCCCCGTTCAGCGCGTTCAGCGTGAAGTTCCGGGGCACGTCGGAACATTGCCCCTCCGGAATCGCCTCGCAGGCGCGCTCGTCCGTGTCGTCGCCCGTCAGGATCCGGTAGGGCAGGTCGAACCGGCCGCCCCAACTCTCGTCGTACCCGCTTGCCTCGCCGCGCATGGCCCCGATCACACCGTTTCGTTGTTCGCCCCAAACCGCGCAGGGAAATAGGCGCTTCGGCGGACGAAGGAAAGGGGATGCCCGCGCGCGTGCCGGGACAGACCGGGCGCGTCGGCGCTATGATTCGGGCATGCGCCTCGTCCTGACCTGCCTGTTCTGCCTGTGCGTCGCGCCTGAGGCGCTGGCGCAGCAGGATATCCGTTCGCCCGATCGCTACATCCTGACGATCGAGGATCCGGACGCGCGCCGACGGCTCGAGACGCTGCTGCTCGCCGAGTGCCTGCAGGTGCTGGACGAGAAGAGCCTTGCGCAGCTGCGCCGCCTGCGCCGCGAGAAGGGCCTGCCCGCCTATTCCGTCGGCTGGTGCATCCGCGAGGGTCATATGCCCTGGAGCCTGGATGGCGACTGGCCATAGCGGTCGTCCTCAGCCGCGCATCCGCTCGCCCTTCGGGTCGTACCAGGGGCGGAGCTGCACCGTCACCGGATGACGCGTCCAGGCGACCTCCACCTCCCAGCGGCCCGCTTCGATCCAGTCCTTGGTGACGCCGTCCGGAGAGGCGACGTAGCCCATGCCGAGGCTCTTGCCGAGGCGATGGCCCCAGGCGCCGGAGGTGATGGAACCGACGATCGCGCCGTCGCGCAGGATCGGCTCCTCATGCAGCAGCAGGGGCGCGTCCTCGCCATCCGCCTCGAGGGCGACCTGCACCAGGCGGCGGGTCGGCGTGCCCGCCTCGCGCGCGGCGAGGAGCGCGTCGCGCCCGATGAACCCGCCCGGCTTGTCCCAGGCGACGGCGAAGGAGAGGCCGGCTTCGAGCGGCGTGTCCTCATCCGCGATATCGTGACCCCAGTGGCGGAACCCCTTCTCCACGCGGCAGGCGTTCATCGCGTGCATGCCGGCATGGGCGAGGCCGTGGGCGGCCCCGGCCTCGATCAGCCGCTCATAGACCTCGGCGATGAACTCCGCCGGCACGTAGAGCTCCCAGCCCAGCTCCCCGACATAGCTGACCCGGCCGGCCTGCAGCTTGGCGTAGCCGATCTCCACCTCCTGCATGGAGCCGAAGGGGAACGCATCCGTGGACCAGTCGGTGTGCGGCGCGACCTCGGCCAGCAGCGCGCGGCTCGACGGGCCCATCACGCCCAGCATCGGCAGGCCCGAGGTGATGTCGGTGGCGAAGCAGTGGGCGTCCTCGGGGATGTGACGGGTCAGCCAGGCGAAGTCACGGACCTGTGCTCCGGCCGCGGTGATCACCAGGAAATCCGCCGCGCCCTGACGGATCACGGTCAGATCGGCCTCGATCCCGCCGCGCTCGTTCAGCCACTGGGTGTAGGTCAGGCTCCCGACCGGCTTGTCGATCTCATTGGCGCAGATCCGGTTGAGGGTCGCGAGCGCGTCACGCCCCTGTACGCGGAACTTGGCGAAGCTCGCCTGATCGAACAGCGCGACACGGTCGCGTGCGGCCTCGCATTCCGCTTGGGCGTACGGATGCCAATTCTGTCGGCCGTAGCTGTACGCGTATGTCTTCTCGACGCCCTCCGGCGCGTACCAGTTCGGGCGTTCCCACCCGACCGCTTCGCCCATCACGGCGCCGGCGGCCAGGAACCGGTCATGCAGCGGCCCGCGCCGCGCGCCGCGCGCCGTGCGCATCTGGTAGTGCGGCCAATGCATGGCGTAGAGCAGGCCCAGCGTCTCCGTCGTCCGGTCATGCAGATAACGGCGGTTCGATTGGAAAGGATGCAGGCGGCGGACGTCGACGTCCGCCAGGTCGACCGGCGGATGCCGGTCGCGGATCCAATCGGCCAGCACCTTGCCGACGCCGCCGGAGGATTGGATGCCGATCGAGTTGAAGCCGCAGGCGACGAACAGGTCGCGCACCTCCGGCGTCTCGCCAAGCAAATAGCGGTCGTCGGGCGTGAAGCTCTCCGGTCCGTTGAAGAACAGCTGGATTCCGGCCTCCGCCAAGGCCGGCATGCGGGCAACCGCCATCTCCAGGATCGGCTCGAAATGGTCGAAATCCTCGGGCAGGGTGTCGAAACTGAAATCCGCCGGAATGCCGTCCATGCCCCAGGGCTTGGCCTCCGGCTCGAAACAGCCGAGCAGGATCTTGCCCGCATCCTCCTTGTAGTAGGCGTGCTCGTCCGGCACCCGCATCACCGGAAGATCCGTCGGCAGGCCGGGCACCGGTTCGGTCACGATGTAGAAGTGCTCGGCCGCGTGCAGCGGCAGGCTGACGCCGATGTCGCCCGCCAGATCGCGCGACCACATGCCGCCGCAGATGACGATGGTCTCGGCCCGGACGCGCCGGCCCTCGACCTCCACGCCGACAGCCCGGCCGCCCTCGACCAGGATCCGGGTGACGAGGCTCTGCTCGAACACCTTGGCGCCGTGCTGGCGCGCGCCCTTGGCGAGCGCGCTCGCGGTGTCGATCGGGTTGGTCTGGCCGTCCTTCGGCAGGAACACGCCGCCGACCACGTCGTCGAGCGCCACGGCGGGGTAGAGGTCGGCGATTTCGTCCCGGCCCAACACCTCGACTTCGAGGCCGAAATTCCGGCCCATCGAGGCGCCGCGCTTCATCTCCTCGAACCGCGCTTGCGTGAGCGCCAGCCCGACCGAGCCGTTCTGCTTGAATCCGGTGGCCTGGCCGGTCTCCTCCTCCAGCGTGGCGAACAGCTCGGAGGTGTATTTCGCGAGTTCCGTCATGTTCCGGGTCGCGCGCAACTGGCCGACGAGCCCGGCGGCGTGCCAGGTCGTGCCGCAGGTCAGTTGCTTGCGTTCGAAGAGCGCCACGTCGGTGATGCCGATCTTGGCGAGGTGATAGGCGATCGAACAGCCGGCGATGCCGCCCCCCACGATCGCGACATCCACGCGCTCCGGTATCTCTTTGGCCATATCCGCCTGCTCCCCAGCCTGACTGCCGCCATGTCGGCCCGCTTCCCAGATAGCGCCGATCGAAACGCCTTGCGCGGCGCGGGCGCTAGGGCCAAGCCTAGCGCTTCGACCGGTCCAGCGAAAAGCGGTTCGAAACCGGCCTGGACTTCTCGGCGCGGCGCATGCTGAAAATCGGGGTTCGGGAGATTTCGAAGGAGATCGAGTTCATGGTGATCGACGCGGCCAAGGCGCAGGCGCCCGGCCCCGATATCGACGGCGCGCGGTTGTGGGCGAGCCTGATGGAGATGGCCCGGATCGGCGCGACGGAGAAGGGCGGCTGTTGCCGGCTGGCGCTGACCGACCTCGACCGGGAGGGGCGCGACCTGTTCTGCGCCTGGGCCCGGGAGGCGGGCTGTTCGATCACCCTCGACAGCATGGGCAACATCTTCGCGCGCCGCGCGGGCCGCGATCCCACCCGCGCGCCGGTCGCGACCGGCAGCCATCTCGACACCCAGCCGACCGGGGGCAAATTCGACGGGGTCTATGGTGTGCTCGCCGGTCTCGAGGTGGTGCGCAGCCTGAACGACGCGGGCGTCGAGACCGAGGCGCCGGTCGAGATCGTGGTCTGGACCAACGAGGAGGGCGCGCGCTTCGCCCCCTCGATGATCGGCAGCGGCGTCTTCGCCGGCGCCTTCGATCAGGCGACGGCCTATGCCACCACCGATCTGCAGGGGCTGACCCTGGGCGACGAGCTGGCACGGATCGGCTATCGTGGGGAGGAGCCCTGCGGCGAGCACCCGATCGGCGCCTTCTTCGAGGCGCATATCGAGCAGGGCCCGGTCCTTGAGGCGGAGGCCAAGACCATTGGCGTCGTCGAGGGCGCGCAGGGCATGAATTGGTACGACGTCATCCTGACCGGTGCGGAGAGCCACGCCGGCACGACGCCGATGAACCGACGTCAGGACGCTTATCTGGCGGCCGCGCGGATCGCCGACCGGCTGGCGGCGCTGGCCGAAGCGCACGGGCCGCATGGCGTCGCCACCGTCGGGCAGGTGCAGGTCTTCCCGAACAGCCGCAACACGGTGCCGGGTCGGGTCGTCTTCACGGTCGATCTGCGCCATCCGGACGCGGATGCGCTGGCAGCGATGGAGGAAGGGCTCTACGCCGCCCTCGACGCGGTCTGCGAGCCGGCCAGGATCGAGCATGCGGTGAAGCGGATCTCGGCCGAGGCGCCGATCGCCTTCGATGCGGAGTGCATCGCCGCCGTGCGCCGGGCCGCGGAGCGCTTTGGATACGCGCACCGCCCGATGGTCTCCGGCGCCGGGCACGACGCCTGCTTCGTCGCCGGCGTCGCGCCCACGGGCATGATCTTCGTGCCCTGCGCCGACGGCATCAGCCACAACGAGGTCGAAAGCGCCACGCCCGAGGATTTGGCCGCGGGCGCCCGGGCGCTTCTGGCCGCCATGATGAACCGCGCGGAGGTCGCAAAACGATGAAACTCACCCCGGCCGACAGCCCGCTCTTTCCGCCCTCCGAGCCGCCGGAGGGCGCGCATCTGGTCTCGTTCGGCCCGATCCCGGGCGAGGGGGCGACCCTGGAGGAACGCTGGCTCGATTGTCTCGCCAAGCTCGGCCGCGCGCTGGCGGAGAAGAAGGCGGCGCCCACGCATCTGGTCGCGCTGACGATCCGGACCGCCGACAGCCAGGCCGTGATCGACGCCGACCAGCGAACCCTCGAACTGCTCTATCGCGAGGCGCTGGGCGGGAACTTCTGCGACATGGCGGTGGTGAGCGATCCGGACAGCGCGCTGGCGGTCGAAGCCTACGCCATCGTCCGCCCGCCGCCCGCCGGGCCGGTCTATGCCGACATGGATGCGGCGACGCTGAATTACGAATACTCCGCCCGCGCCCAGGTGCCGGGGCACATGGCGCATTTCATCGACTGGCGGCGCGACGGCGGGGCCTTCCGCGCCGCCCACCTGACCGAGGAGCTTTCCTTCGGCGAAGGACCGGGCCGGAAGATCGACCTCTACATGCCAGACGGGGCGGAGAACCCGCCGCTCCACGTCTTCATCCATGGCGGCTACTGGCAGGCGCTCGACAAGGCGGGGCACGGCCAGTTCCTCGCCGCCATGCGGGAAGCCGGGCTCGCGGCCGCGGTGCCGAACTACGATCTGCTGCCGGCCGACGGGCTCAGCCTCGAGGATCTGGTGGAGCAGTGCCGGCAGGCGATCGACGCGCTGTGGCAGGCCGCGGCGCGTTACGGTTTCGACCGTGACCGGATCACGATTTCCGGCCATTCCGCCGGCGGGCATCTGGGCGGCGTGCTGGCGGCGACCGACTGGCCGGCACGCAACGCCGACATGCCGGTGGACCTGATCAAGGGGGCGGTGCTGATCTCCGGCCTCTACGATCTGGAGCCCTTGTGCGCGACCGGGGTCAACAAGGCCGTCGGCATGGACGAGGCACAGGCGGTGCGGCTGAGCCCGATCCATATGAAGCCGGCCCATGCATTGCCCGTCGTCGTAGCCGTCGGCGGCGAGGAGTCCGCCGAATTCCGTCGCCAGTCGCGCGAGTTCGCGGCGGTCTGGGAGCAGCGCGGGGCGGAGACCAGCTACTACGCGCTCGAAGGCCTCAACCATTTCACCGTGCTCGAGGCCTTCGGTGACCCGGCGAGCGAACTCGGAAGCCGGGCCCTGCATCTCGTCGCGGCCGTCTGACGGCATGCTCCTACATCTCGGCCCTGTCGGTCCGATACGGGCAATATCTGCCGAGTCGGTGCGCGCATATATTGCCGATTGACGCCGATTCGCTTCCGTGATTCTCTGCCGGGCATGGCAGTCTTGCATGAATTCCGTCGGCGCTCGCGCCAGGTCGTGGTGCCCGTCCTTGGTGCCTGCGTGATCGGCTATTTCGCCTATCACACCGTGCAGGGCGATCGCGGCCTCTTGGCCTATATGCGGATGAGCGGCGAGGTCGCGCGGGCCGAGACGACGCTCGAGACGGTCCGCGAGAAGCGCGTCGCGCTGGAACGCAAGGTGCGGCTGCTGCATCCGAACAGCCTCGACCTCGACATGCTGGAGGAGCGCGCGCGCGCCACCCTCAATCAGGTGCGCGACGATGAGGTGGTGATCTTCATGCCGGTGGAGGGGTAGGGCGCGGCCCTTTCGCAATGCACCAAACGGTTTGACACAGCGCCTTCAACTAAAATTCAGTTAATCGTAAAAATAATACCGGAATCAATGCCTTAAAGTCCCCTTGCGAAGGCGCGCATGAGCGGATATTTGTTTTCCTAAGGATAACGAACGGACCCTGGCACCGTGCGTCGCGTGACCGGCGGTCCGACAAACCATCGGGCAGGGAGCGCTCTCCGATTTCGACGGAAAAACCGACGTCTGCTGGCCGGATCAGTTCTGACGGCCGCCAATCGTCGTGCCGGACCGGTCGGGGGAAGAGAATAACCGCCCTGCCGCCATCGTAGGAGAGCCCGACATGGCGCGCGAATCCTCGAAATCCTCCGGCGCGAAGAAGGCGTCGGCCAAGAAAGCCTCCGCGAAGAAGTCGGCGAGCAAGAAGGCCGGCGCCAAGAAGGCGGCCGCCAGAAAGCCGAGCGCGAGCCCGGAGGAACTCCAGACCTACTACCGCGACATGCTGCTGATCCGCCGCTTCGAGGAGAAGGCGGGCCAGCTCTACGGCATGGGGCTGATCGGCGGCTTCTGCCACCTCTATATCGGGCAGGAAGCGGTCGTCATCGGCATGCAGGCCTGCTGCAAGGAGGGCGACTCGGTCGTCACCTCCTACCGCGACCACGGCCATATGCTGGCGACCGGCATGGACCCGAAGGGCGTGATGGCGGAACTGACCGGCCGCGAGGGGGGCTACTCCAAGGGCAAGGGCGGCTCCATGCACATGTTCTCCAAGGAGAAGAACTTTTACGGCGGCCACGGCATCGTCGGCGCGCAGGTGCCGCTCGGTACCGGCATCGGCTTCGCGCTGCAGTACAACGAGACGGACAATGTCTGCCTCACCTACACCGGCGACGGCGCGATGAACCAGGGTCAGGTCTATGAGAGCTTCAACATGGCCGCGCTCTGGAAGCTGCCGGTCATCTACGTGATCGAGAACAACAAGTACGGCATGGGCACCTCGGTCGAGCGCATCTCGGCGTCGGGCGCGAACCTGCATGACCGCGGCAAGGCCTACGGCATCCCGGGCATGGAGGTGGACGGCATGGACGTGCTGGCCGTCCGCGAGGCCGGCGAGGAGGCCGTCGCCCACTGCCGAGCCGGCAAGGGCCCGATCATCCTGGAGATGAAGACCTACCGCTATCGCGGCCACTCGATGTCCGACCCGGCAAAGTACCGTTCGAAGGACGAGGTCAACAAGATGCGCTCGCAGCACGACCCGATCGACCATGTGAAGAACATCCTGATCGACGGCGGCCATGCCAGCGAGGAGGACCTCAAGGCGCTCGACAAGGAGGTGAAGCAGATCGTCTCCGAAGCCGCCGACTTCGCCCAGGAAAGCCCCGAGCCCGATCCGTCCGAACTGTGGACGGACGTGCTGATCGACGCGTGACGCGCCGGATCGACCAGGAGGGACTGATAAGATGACCGTTCAGGTTCTGATGCCGGCGCTGTCGCCTACGATGACCGAGGGCACGCTGGCGAAATGGAACGTCAAGGAAGGGGACGAGGTCTCCTCCGGCGACGTTCTGGCCGAGATCGAGACCGACAAGGCGACGATGGAGTTCGAGGCGGTCGACGAGGGCCGCGTCGGCAAGATCCTCGTCGAGGCGGGGACCGAGGGCGTCGCCGTCAACACGCCGATCGCGATCATGCTGGAAGAGGGCGAGGACGAAAGCGCGCTGGAAGGCGCCTCGGCCGAGTCCCCGGCATCCGGCGACTCCGGCGGCGAGGATAAGCCGAAGGAGGAAGCGAAGGAGGAGGCGAAGGCGCCGGCGGAGTCGTCCGCGCCGTCTGCCCCCGCGCAGTCCGCGCCCGAACCGGAACCCGAATGGACCGGCGCCACCAAGACCCAGACCGTGCGCGAGGCGCTGCGCGACGCGATGTGGGAGGAGATGGAGCGCGACCGGAAGGTCTTCCTGATGGGCGAGGAAGTGGCCGAATACCAGGGCGCCTACAAGGTGACCCAGGGCCTCCTCGATCAGTTCGGCGCCAAGCGCGTGATCGACACGCCGATCACCGAGCAGGGGTTCGCCGGCCTCGGCGTGGGGGCGGCCTTCATGGGGCTCCGTCCGATCGTCGAGTTCATGACCTTCAACTTCGCCATGCAGGCGATCGACCAGATCATCAACTCGGCGGCCAAGACGCTCTACATGTCGGGCGGCCAGATGGGCGCGCCGATCGTCTTCCGCGGGCCGAACGGCGCGGCGAGCCGCGTCGGCGCCCAGCATTCCCAGTGCTATGCCAGCTGGTACGGCCATTGCCCGGGGCTGAAGGTGGTGAGCCCCTGGAACTCGGCCGATGCCAAGGGGCTGCTCAAATCTGCGATCCGCGATCCGAACCCGGTGATCTTCCTGGAGAACGAGATGCTCTACGGCCAGAGCTTCGAGGTCCCGGACAGCGACGACTGGACCGTGCCGATCGGCAAGGCGCGCGTGGTGCGCCCGGGCAAGGACGTCACCATCACCGCATTCTCGATCATGGTCGGCCGCGCGCTCGAGGCGGCGGAGAAGCTGGCCGAGGAGGGGATCGACGCCGAGGTGATCGACCTGCGCACCATCCGTCCGCTCGACGTCGAGACGATCGTGCAGTCGGTCAAGAAGACCAACCGCCTCGTCACCTGCGAGGAGGGCTGGCCCTTCGCCGGCATCGGCTCGGAATTGGCCGCGCTGATGATGGAACACGCATTCGACTATCTCGACGCGCCGGTCAGCCGCGTGCACGGCGCCGACGTGCCGCTGCCCTATGCGGCCAATCTCGAGAAGCTGGCGCTGCCGCAGTCGGGCTTGATCACCGATGCCGCCAAGTCGGTTTGCTACCGCTGAGCCGGGCCAGGGAGGAGACTAAGCCATGCCGATCCAGGTGCTGATGCCGGCCCTCTCGCCCACCATGACGGAGGGGACGCTGGCCAAGTGGCACGTGAAGGAGGGGGACGAGGTCTCCTCCGGCGACGTGTTGGCGGAAATCGAGACCGACAAGGCGACGATGGAGTTCGAGGCGGTCGATGAAGGCACGATCGCCAAGATCCTGATCGCGGAAGGAACCGAGGGCGTCGCGGTCAACGAGCCGATCGCGATTCTGGCCGAGGAGGATGAGGACCCGGCCGAGGCCGCCAAGGCCGCCGGCGACGGCGGCGGCGCTCCGGCCAAGCAGGAGGCGCCCAAGGAAGAGGCCAAGGATGCGCCCGCGAAGGAGGAGGCGAAGGCCGAACCCGCGCCGGCGTCTTCGTCGGGACCGAAGGAGGCCCCGAAGCCGGCGGCCGGCGAGGGGCAGAAGGCGCCGCCCGCGCCCAAGACCGAAGGCGGCGAGCGTATTTTCGCGAGCCCGCTGGCGCGTCGGATCGCAGCCGCCGAGGGCCTCGACCTCACCAAGGTCGAAGGTTCCGGCCCGCACGGTCGGATCGTGAAGGCCGATGTCGAGGCGGCGGCCGAGAAGGGGGGCGCCGCCGTGGCCCCGGCGGAGAAGAAGGGGGAGGCCGCACCCGCCGCGGCCGCCAAGGCCGAGCCGACGCCGGCGCCCGCCGGACCGCAGGATCCGATCTTCGGCATGATGCCGGAGTTCGAGGAAATCCCGAACAGCGGCATGCGCAAGACGATCGCCAAGCGGCTTACCGAATCCGCCCGCGATACGCCGCACTTCAACATCCAGGCCGATGTCGAGATCGACGCGCTGATGCAGATGCGCAAGCAGCTGAACGAGCGCGAGGGGGCGGACTACAAGATCTCCGTCAACGATTTCATCATCAAGGCGACGGCGCTGGCGCTGCAGCGGGTCCCCGACTGCAACGTCGCCTACACGGAGAAGGCCGTCCTCAAATTCAGCCGCGTCGACATGGCGATGGCGGTCGCTATCGAGGGCGGGCTGATCACGCCGATCATCAAGGACTGCGCGTCGAAGGGGTTGGCGACGATCTCGAAGGAATCGAAGGAACTCGCCGCCAAGGCGCGCGAAGGCAAGCTGAAGCCCGAAGAATATCAGGGCGGCACCTTCTCGATCTCCAATCTCGGCATGTTCGGCGTGAAGAGCTTCAGCTCGATCATCAATCCGCCGCAGGGGGGAATCCTGTCGGTCGGCGCGGGCGAGCAGCGGCCGGTCGTCAAGGGCGGCGCGCTCGACATCGCGACCGTGGTGACCTTGAGCCTGGCGGTCGATCACCGCTGCATCGACGGCGCGACCGGGGCCGCCTTCATGAAGGAGCTCAAGGCGCTGATCGAGGATCCGATCGCGTTGATGCTCTGAACCGCCCCCGCAACGCCTGCGACGGAGAACGGAAAAGCGATGGCTGAAAGCAAGACGTACGACGTGATCGTGGTGGGCGGCGGGCCCGGCGGCTATGTGACCGCGATCCGCTCGGCCCAGCTCGGATTCAAGACCTGTGTCGTGGAATCCACCCATCTGGGCGGCATCTGCCTGAACTGGGGCTGTATTCCGACCAAGGCGCTGCTCAGGACGTCCGAGATCTACAACAACATCAAGCACGCGGAGGATTTCGGCCTCAAGGTCGAGGGTGTTTCTTTCGACTTGGAGAAGGTGGTGAAGCGCTCCCGCGCGGTGGCGGGCCAGCTCTCCAAGGGCGTCGCGCATCTCTTGAAGAAGAACAAGGTCGACGTGGTCGACGGCTTCGGAAAGCTCGCCGGCGGCAAGGAGGGCGCGCGCAAGGTCGCGGTCGAGAAGGACGGCAAACCCGTCGCGGACCTCACCGGCAAGCATGTGATCCTGGCGACCGGCGCGCGGGCGCGCCAGCTGCCCGGCCTCGAGGTCGACGGCAAGCTGGTCTGGTCCTATCGCGAGGCGATGGTGCCGGAGCACATGCCAAAATCGCTGATCGTCGTCGGATCCGGCGCGATCGGGATCGAGTTCGCGAGCTTCTTCCACACCATGGGCGCCGAGGTCACGGTCGTCGAGGTGATGGATCGCATCCTGCCGGTGGAGGATCCCGAGATCTCGAAGTTCGCGCAGAAGAGCTTCGAGAAACAGGGCATGAAGATCCTGACCAAGGCGCAGGTGAAGGAGCTGAAGAAGGGCTCGAACGACGTGACCGCCGTGGTCGAAAAGGACGGCAAGACCCAGGAGATCAAGGCGGAGCGCCTGATCTCAGCCGTCGGCATCGTCGGCAATGTCGAGGACATCGGCCTCGAGGAGGCCGGCATCAAGGTCGAGAAGACCCATGTCGTCACCGACGAGTATTCGCGCACCGGCGTGCCCGGCATCTATGCGATCGGCGATCTTACCGGGCCGCCCTGGCTCGCCCACAAGGCGGAGCATGAGGGCGTCATCTGTATCGAGAAGATCGCCGGCGTCGACGGCGTCCATCCGCTCGATACCGGGCGCATCCCGGGCTGTACCTATTGCCATCCGCAGGTCGCCTCGGTCGGTCTGACCGAGCAGCAGGCGAAGGATGCCGGTCTCAAGGTCAAGGTCGGCCGCTTCAGCTTCATCGGCAACGGCAAGGCGATCGCGCTGGGCGAGCCGGAGGGGCTGGTCAAGACGGTGTTCGACGAGAAGACCGGCGAACTCCTGGGCGCGCACATGATCGGCGCCGAGGTGACGGAGCTGATCCAGGGCTATTCCATCGCCAAGACGCTGGAGACGACGGAGCAGGAACTGATGCACTCGGTCTTCCCGCACCCGACCTTGAGCGAGATGATGCATGAAGCGGTGCTCGACGCCTACGGCAAGGTGATTCACATGTAACCCGTCCGGCCGAGGGCCGCGCGGGGAAGGAGGGAGGCGACCTTTCGGTCGGCTCCCTTTTCTTTTCGACGGTATGTGCGTTAAGTATCTGAAAAGGCAGGGAACATCGATGGTTTCCGGAATAATATAGAATTTTAGTAAGATTTTATTTGTTTTTTTAACGCAATCTTTATGTTTCATGTATGGTCTGTGGGTTCGATACCGAGTAGGGTTGATGGGCTGGGGGCGGATCGGCCGTGTGCCGGAGGACTCTCCTATCGTCTTATCCCAGCCTGCTACAGGCGCTTGTCGCGGCACCCGCCGACGGCAACGCCGCGTGGGAAACCGCCCTACTCCAATCGGGGCGGGAGGCGGGCCATGCGCGAGCGGGCGATGCAAGGCGGCGATGTGATGAATGACGAGGGGGGCAAGAGCACCGCGGGCGCGGCCGCGCCTAAGGCCGGGCCTAAGGCTGCTGCGTCCAAGGCTGCTGCGCCCAAGGCTGCTGCGGCCAAGACCGCGTCCAAACCCGTGTCTGAGGGGGAAGAGGCCGCCGGGCAGGGGATCAGCGTCGATCATCCCCATGTGCTGGCCGTGCGCCACGAGCTCTCCTTCGAACAGAACAAGTGGCGCTACGGGCTGGTGATCATCACCGACCTGCCACTCGACCCCAAGCATCCCTCCCACGACACCGGCGAGATCGATGCGGTCGTGCGCGCGGTCGTCGCGGGTGCCCGCAAGTCGGGCGCCGGCTACGACGTCCTCACCATCCGCAATCCCTGAAATCTGCGCCCGAAACCTGGCCGCGCCGCGCGTCACCCGGCTTGACCTGGGGGGCGCGACCGACCAAGTTCTGCTCGCGGCCTGCGACGGCCTTATCCCCCCTCTTTCGGGCGGCTCTGCCATGATCGGACGGGCGAGATGAGCGACGCGATCGACGACGACAGCAAGACGGACGAAGCGCGCCAGGCGGGTGTCGTCAAGCGCGTGCGCGAGTTCCGTCATCCCGAGAAGCGCAACCGTCCCGACAATCCGATCAAGCGCAAGCCTGACTGGATCCGCGTCAAGGCGCCGGTCAGTCGCGAGTACCAGGCAACGCGAAAGATCGTCGAGGATCACGGCCTCGTCACCGTCTGCCAGGAGGCCGGCTGCCCCAATATCGGCGAGTGCTGGGCCAAGAAGCACGCGACCTTCATGATCATGGGGGAGATCTGCACCCGGGCCTGCGCCTTCTGCAACGTCTCGACCGGCCGGCCCGATGCGCTCGACCGGGACGAGCCGGCGCGCGTCGCGGACGCGACGGCGAAGCTCGGGCTCGAGCATGTGGTCATCACCTCGGTCGACCGCGACGATTTGGCGGACGGCGGGGCGCAGCATTTCGTCGCTGTGATCGAGGCGATCCGCGCGCGCTCGCCCGGCACCACGATCGAGATCCTGACGCCCGACTTCAAGGGCAAGGCGGAGGCGATCGAGACGGTCGTCGCGGCCAAACCAGACGTTTTCAACCACAATCTGGAGACCGTGCCCCGGCTCTACCCGTCGATCCGTCCGGGCGCGCGCTACTTCACCTCGCTGGAGCTGCTGCATCGGGTGAAGCGCCTGGACCCGACCATGTTCACCAAGACGGGGCTGATGGCGGGGCTCGGCGAGTCGGCCGAAGAGATCGCCCAGGTCATGGACGACGCGCGGGCCGCGGGCGTCGATTTCCTGACCATCGGCCAGTACCTGCAACCGAGCGTGAAGCACGCCGCGGTCGACCGCTTCGTCACGCCTGACGAGTTCGACGGCTACGCTCGGCAGGCGCGCGCCAAGGGTTTCCTGATGGTCTCCTCCTCGCCTCTCACTCGCTCCAGCTATCATGCGGGCGAGGATTTCGAGAAGCTGCGCGCCGCACGCGAGGCCTCGATCGCCGCCGGCGCCGATGCGGTCGACCGACAGTCGGCGGAGACGGCCGCGCTCGCCGGCGCGCCCCCTTCCCACCGCTAGCGCCGGAGACTGCGCGCCGCGCAAGGTTGAGGGGGCCGACGCTCGTTGCCGAAACATGCCGAGAAGAAGCACCTGCCGTACCGGCCGGAGCAGATGTACGATCTGGTGATCGACGTCGCCCGCTATCCGGAATTCCTGCCCTGGTGCCGGGCGGCCCGGATCCGCCACCGTGAGGGCAACCTGATCGTTGCCGACCTGGTGATCGGCTTCAAGGGAATCACCGAGCGCTTCACCAGCCGGGTGACCGGCGACCGTAGCCGCATGGTGATTGACGTCGAATATCAAGAAGGCCCCTTCAAGTACCTGGAAAATCACTGGGAATTTATCGAGGCGGAAGGCGGATGTCTGGTCGATTTCTACGTCGATTTCGAGTTCCGCTCGCGCTTCCTGCAGCGCGTCATCGGGGCCGTCTTCACCGAGGCCGTGCGCCGCATGGTGAACGCCTTCGAGACCCGCGCCCGCGACCTCTACCGCTGACCGCCTGCCCACAAAGGTAGTTTCTCCACGCCGCCCCGTTTCGATTCCGGAACGGTCACTTGTGGCGTCCTGACGGGCGCCCGCGAAATATTGTGGGGGTGACGACGCGCTTGGGACTCCCGTTCGCCGTGAATCGCAGTAGGGTAGGCATCATCCCTAATTCGCCGCGCGGCCTCCGGGGCGGGCGCGGCGCGAAACGGCGCGAGCGAGCCCGATGATCACACCCGCCCAGATCCGCGCCGGCCGCGCGATGATCAACGCCAAGCAGAGCGAACTGGCCAAGTCGGCCGGGATCTCGCTCGCGACGCTGAACAATATCGAGCGCGGGATCGGCGACCCACGGGTCAGCACCCTGGAGGCGATCGAGCGCGCGCTCTCCGCCGCGGGCGTCGAGGTGGAGGAGGACGGCACGAGCGAGACCGTGCGGCTGCTGAGCCTCTCGCGGCCCAGCGCCTACGAGACCTATTTCGCGAGCCAGCGGGTGCTGGAGTTGATTGGGCCGGGCAGCCTGCTCAAGCTTGACAAGCTCCTGTTCTTCGCGCGCTGGGACCACGGTGCCGACGACCCTGCCGAGCGGCACCGGCTCTGCCTGCTGATCGAGGGGAAGACCCGCGCCGTGCTGTTCGACCAGGTGAAGTTCACCCTCAATGGCGGGGCGCGCGCGGCGGAGGTGGCGGGCATCCTGCTGGCCGCCTTCGCGCTCCATGCCGAGCGGCTGCATTATCTGTCGGACGTGATGGAGGATACGACCATCGCCCCGCTCGACGAGGCGGTGCGCCGGCTGCGCGGCATGGCCTGGCGTCCGATGCCCCATCCGAAACCCTTCGTCGACGTCTTCGACGATTGGGACGCACGCGCCGAAAGTTTCGGCGGGCGCGAGGGCCACCCCTTCGCCGCGCTGGTCGAGCGGCTCGATCACGGCGCCGACGGGGCGGACGATGTCGCCTGGGTCGACGCACCGGAGGACGACCCCAACGGCGCGGCGGAAAGCGGGCCCGAGGCCGGCAGCGATTGATCCGCGTCAAGGACGGGCGGATCGGCCCGCGCGATGAAGGGGTCCGTGAGTTCGGCTCGGCCGGGGAAGGGCGCGCGACGCCGCCATGATCATCCTTTTCCAACTCTTCGCGGTGCTGCTTCTGGCACGGCTGGTGGGCGAGCTGTTCCATCGGCTGGGCCTGACGGCGTCGGTCGGCGAGATCGCGGCCGGCGCGTTGGCCGCGCTCGTCGGCGGCTGGGCCGCGACGCAGTTCCCCGATTTCCCGGATCTGACGCAAAGCCCCGTACTGCTGCAATCGGCCGAGGTCGGCATCTTCACCCTGATCCTGCTGGCCGGGATCGAGATGAAACCGGCCGAGATCCTCGCCAGGTCCTGGCGCAGCATCGCGGTCGCGCTCGGCGGGGTGGCGGTCCCGCTCACCCTCGGATTCGGCCTCATGTGGGCGGCGCTCGATCCCGGACCGGATCGCCTGCCCCTCGCGCTGCTGACCGGGGTCGCGCTCTCGATCACCGCGCTGCCGGCGAGCATCCGGGTGCTCGAGGATCTAGGCCTGATGGGGGGCGAAACGGCCCGCCTCATCCTGGCGGCCGCGCTGATCGACGACGTGCTGGGCCTGATCCTGCTGGCGGTGATCCTCGCCGTCATCACCACGGGCGCGGTTCCGGAGCCCTGGGCCCTCGGCTGGCTGCTGCTCAAGGTGGCCGCCTTCTTCGCGATCGCGATCGCCTTCGGTTGGCACATCTATCCGCATATCCGCCGCGGCGTGGCGCTGATGCAGGCGATGTCGGTCGAGCTCTCGGCCCTGGTGATGGGCGCGCTCTTCTACGGCGCGCTGGCCGAGCTGCTCGGGCTGCACTGGATCCTGGGCCCCTTTATGGCGGGCATATTCTTCGAGCCCGAGCGGGTCGGCGACGCGGTCTATGAGCGCATCCGCACCGGCGTCTCCAGCCTGGTGAACGGTATCCTGGGGCCGCTGTTCTTCTTCACGATCGGTGTGTCGCTCGACCTGACCGCGCTGGTGGCGGCGCCGGGGCTGGTCGCGGCCCTGCTCGCGGTCGCCTTCGCCGGCAAGCTGCTGGGCGCGGGGATTCCCGCCTATGCGATGGGGTTGCCGCCGCGCAAGGCCGCGGCAGTCGGGGCGGGGATGTGCTCGCGCGGGGCGGTCGAGCTGGTGATCCTCTCGATTGCGCTGGAAGCCGGCCTCGTCGCCGCGGCCCAGCCCGCCAACGGCCTGCCGGCCGACCCCTGGGCGCGCCATCTGTTCTCCGCTCTCGTGCTGACCGCCGTCGTCACCACGGTGGCGGCGCCGCTGCTGATGCGCGCGATCCTGAAAGGTGCGGAACCGCGAGCGGACGACAAGATGCGCTAGGGTTTGCCGCCGCTACCGTTTCCTCAGCCGCGAGGAGAGGCTGCCGTCCGCATTGACCCAGAGATACTCCGCGCCGACGACGCTCTCCTCGATCTCGGCCTTGGTAAGCTGTGTTCCGGTCGGCGGCGGCGTCGATTGGCAGGCCGCCAGCATCACGATGCCGACCAGCGTTGCCGCGGCGGGCTTCAGGAAGGAGACGCGGAATGGACGATCGACGGTCGACACGCAAAGCCTCCAAATCCGCGCGAGGACGTATTCGCGGAACACGTGTGAACGGTCACTGTATCAACCCTTACCTTCTTGTCCACTTTCCAGATCGTCCTTATCCGACCTCGGATCGAACGCGTCGCAGGGCGAGGGTCAGCGCACCCTCGACCGAGAGCCGGCGCACCGCGTCGCGGTCGCCGGCGAAACGATGTTCCTCGACCACCGTCGCCGCGCCGGCCAGCGCGCAACCGATATAGACGAGACCCGCGGGCTTGCGCTCCGAGGCGCCGGGGCCGGCCACGCCCGTGACCGAAAGGGCGAGCGACACCGGCGCCTGCGCCAAGACTCCGTCGGCCATGGCGCGCGCGACCGCCTCGCTGACCGCGCCGACGCTTTCGAACAGCGGCATCGGCACGCCGAGCATCTCGTGCTTGGCGCGGTTGGTGTAGGTGACGAAGCCGCGCTCGACCACGCGGGACGAGCCGGGCACCGCCGTCAGGCAGCCGCTGACGAGCCCGCCCGTGCAGGATTCCGCAGTCGCCAGCAGCAGCTCGCGCGCCTCGCAGGCAGAGAGAAGTTCTCTCGCCTTCTCAGTCAGTTCCGCGGGAAACATCAGACGATCCCTCCGATTTCCACAAGCGCCCAAATGCCGAGACCCGCGGCCGCGCCCGCCAGCACATCGTCCGCCATCACCCCGAGCCCGCCCGCGAGCCGGCGATCCGCCCAGCCGATCGGCCCGGGCTTCCAGATGTCGAACAGCCGGAACAGCAGGAAGGCCGCCGCCAGCCCCGCCGGCGTGGGCCCGAGCCCGATGAGCGGCAACGCGCACAGTGCGATCCATTGCCCCGCCACCTCGTCGACGACCACTTCGGAGGCGTCGTGCCGGCCGCTGAGGCGCTGGTACTCGCCCGCGGCCCAGATGCCGGCGGCCGTCGCCACGCCCGCGGCGATATAGAGGGCGAGCGGGTCGAGCGCCAGCAGGCCCCAGCCGATCAGCAGCGCCGCCAGCGAGCCCCAGGTGCCGGGCGCCGGGCGCAGCAGCCCGGCGCCGAACCCCAACGCGACCAGAACCGCGAACGTGACCGGCGGGCGCGGCGGCGGCGCGTCGTCGGGAGAGGGCTCAGTCATCGCTTGGCACCGTGAGGGTCGCGAGCGCCTGGGCCGCGATCCCTTCCTTGCGGCCCGTGAAGCCGAGGCCTTCCGTGGTCGTCGCCTTGACCGAGACGCGATCCTCGGGAAGCCCGGCGATCTCCGCCACGCGGGCTTGCATCGCCGCGCGGTGCGGGCCGATCTTCGGCCGCTCGCAGATCAGGGTGACGTCGAGATGGTGGACCTGCCCGCCCCGCGCCGCCGCCAGGTCGATCGCATGGCGCAGGAAGGCGGCCGAATCGGCGCCGCGCCATTGCGGATCGCTCGGCGGGAAATGCTGGCCGATATCGCCCAGCGCCAGCGCCCCCAGAATGGCGTCCGTCAGCGCGTGCAGCCCCACATCCGCGTCCGAATGGCCGGCGAGACCCCGGTCGTGGTCGATGCGCACGCCGCACAGCGTGACGTGGTCGCCCTCGGCGAAGCGGTGCACGTCGAAGCCCTGGCCGACCCGTGTCGCACGCCGGCTCGCCAACCGACGCTCGGCGCGCGCGAAATCCTCCTCCGTCGTCACCTTCAATCCCTCCGGATCACCCGCCACCAGCGCGACAATCTTGCCCGCCCGCTCGAACAGCTGCGCGTCGTCGGTCGCCTCCCACCCGTCGAGCGCCGCCGCGCGATGGACGGAGAGGATTTCCTGGAAGCGGAAACCCTGCGGGGTCTGCGCCCGATAGAGCCCGTCGCGGGACACCGTGTCGGCGACAGCCTCGCCCGACCCGTCCGCGCGTTTCAAGGTGTCGGTGACGGCGAGCGCCGGGATCGCACCGCCTTCGGCCCGGGCGGCCGCGATCACCTCCTCGACCATGGCGGGGTCGAGGAAAGGGCGCGCGGCATCGTGGATCAGCACGATGTCCGGCGCGGGCGCTTCGACGGCGAGCCGCTCCAGCCCGTTCAGGACCGACTGCTGCCGTGTCGCCCCGCCGATCGTCGGCGGCGGCAGGTCGAGCCCGAGGAGCGCCTCTTCGTGCAACGCCTCGTCGCCGGCCGCGATCACCACCTGGACGTGCTCGACCGCGGGATGGGAAAGGAGCGCCGCAACCGAATGGCGCAGCAGCGCCCGGCCGGCGAGCGGTCGATATTGCTTCGCCAGGCCGCCGCCCGCGCGCACGCCTTTTCCGGCCGCCACGACGAGGGCGGCGACGCGGGATGCGGGGCTGTCCGGCTCATCGTCGGTCATTCGTGGTCGCACTCCGGTGGGGCCAAGAGGGGTCGTGTAAGCGCCTGCGCGCGGTGCTATATAACGCGCCATGAGCGCGATGTCCCTTCCTGTTCAGCTGCTCGCCGTGGCGAGCCTCCTGCCGGTCGCCGGAACGCTGATCTGGCGCCAGCCGGCACGCGCCGGGGGCACGGACGTGCTCTATTGGGTGGGCCTCGCACTCGCCGTGGCCGGGCCGATCGCGCTTTCGGTCGCGATGCTCCGCGACGGTTGGCGGCCGGGCTTCGGGCTCAGCCTCTGGGTGAGCGCGGCGGGCAGCATCGCGATCTATGCCGCGATCGCGCTGTTCGAGCCGGCGGCACGCCGTCTCGCCCTGCTGCTCGGCCCCTATCTCGCCATCCTCGGGCTGATCGCCAGCGTCTGGATCGGGCTGGATCCGCCGGCCGCGGCGAGCCAAGGCGGTGCCGCGCCGGGCGGTTGGCTGGCGATCCATATCGTCCTCTCGGTCGCGGCCTATGCGGTGGTGACGCTGGCGGCGATGGCCGCGCTTGCGCTCACGCTGCAGGAGCGCGCCCTCAAGTCGCGCCGGCCGACGGCGCTCAGCCGGCGCCTGCCGGCGGCGGCGGACGCCGAGGCGCTGGAACACCGGCTTCTGGTGGCGGCCGAGATCATGCTGGGCCTCGGCCTCGTCACCGGCATGGGGGCGTCGATGATCGCGTCGGGTACGCTCTTCACGGTCGAGCACAAGACGCTGCTGACGCTCGCGGGCTTCGCCGCCATCGCCGCGCTGCTCTGGGCGCGGGCGCGCTATGGGCTGCGCGGACGGCGCGCGGCGCGCGTCGTGCTGGTCGCCTACCTGCTGGTGACCCTTGGCTTCCCCGGCGTGAAGTTCGTGACCGACGTCCTGATCGGATAGGGGCCCGGCGGAAAAAATCTTTTACAGGTTGGGGCATTCGGGCGTAAAAGAGCGCTCGAACTGCCTATTCATTAGGCGGAATGTCGGGAACTGGGATGTCTGCCTATCAAAAAGGCAATGGCGGAGCGTCGGGCCGTCGGGCGGAGCCGTTGTGGATCGGCGATCGGCGCATCGATGCGCCGGTATTGCTGGCCCCGATGTCCGGCGTCACCGATGCGCCGTTTCGGCGTCTGGCCCTGAAACTGGGCGCGCCGGCCGTCGTCTCCGAGATGATCGCGAGCCACGAGGCGGTGCGCCAGTCGCGGGTCACGCTGGCGCGCCTCAAGGCCGAGGCGGACGAGCGCCCCCGCATCATCCAGCTCGCCGGTCACGATCCGCGCGCGATCGCGGAGGCGACGCGCTTCTGCATCGATCTCGGCGCGGACGTGATCGACCTCAATTTCGGCTGCCCGGCCAAGAAGGTAACCGACAAATACTGCGGCTCCGCCCTGATGCGCGCGCCGGCGGAGGCGGGCGCCCTGATGGCCGCCGCGGTCGGCGCCGCCTTGCCCCACGGCGTGCCGGTCACCGCCAAGATGCGCACCGGCTGGGCGGCCGACCAACGAAACGCACCTGATTTCGCGCGCATCGCGGAGGCCGAGGGCATCGCCGCCGTCACCGTCCACGGCCGCACCCGCGACCAGAAATACGCGGGCCGCGCCGACTGGGCCTTCATCCGCGCGGTCAAGCAGGCGATCGCGATTCCGCTCACCGCCAACGGCGACGTGGTGGATGCGGCGAGCCTCGACCGCTGTCTCGCGCTCTCCGGCGCGGATGCGGCGATGATCGGGCGCGGCGCCTACGGCCGGCCCTGGATCGTCGGTCAGGCGGCCCGCTATCTGACGACCGGGCGCTGGCCGGCCGAGCCGTCACCGACGGAGAAGGCGGAGCTTTTCGCCGAACATTACGAGGCGATGCTGGCGCATTACGGCCGGGAACGCGGCCTGCGCCATGCGCGCAAGCATGTCGGCTGGTACCTGACGGGCCTGGAGGGCGCGGCCGCGCTACGCGCCCGTCTGATGCGCGAGGAGGACCCGACCATCGTGCTGGCGCGCGTGCGTCGCGCGCTCACCACCCGGCCGAGCGATATCCGGCAGCCCGCCACGGCGGAGGCCGCCTGATGCTGAAGATCGCCGACAGCCAGGACGACGGGGAAGGGGGGCTGCCGCGGCCTGCGGCCGACGCGATCCTCGAGGCGCTGCCCGAGCCGGTGCTGGTCGTCGACGACAATGACGACGTCGTCTATCTGAACGGGGCGGCGGAGAGCTTCTTCTCCGGCAGCCTGGCGGCGCTCTACGGCACCAACCTGCAGCTCCTGATCCCGCATGACAGCCCGCTGCTCGCGCTCGTCGCCAAGGTGCGCCGCCACGGCAGCAGCATGACGGAGCACGGCGTCCAGCTTCAGACGCCCCGGATCGGACGGCACCTGCTGTCGATCGACGCGGCACCGCTCGCCGACATGCCGGGCGGGGTGGTGGTCAGCCTCAAGGAACACACCATGGCCGGCAAGATGGACGATGCGCTGACCCAGCGCGGTGCCGCCCGGTCGGTGAGCGCGCTGTCCGCGATGCTGGCGCACGAGGTGAAGAATCCGCTCTCCGGCATCCGCGGGGCCGCGCAGCTGTTGGAGAGCATGGTGCCGGGCGAGGACCGGACGCTGACCCAGCTGATCAAGGACGAGACCGATCGGATCGTGAAGCTGGTCGGCCGGATGGAGGTCTTCTCCGACCGGCCTTCGCTGGAACGTGAGCCGGTCAACATCCATGTCGTGCTCGATCGGGTGCTGGAACTCGGCCGCAACGGCTTCGCCAAGGATATCCGCCTCACCGCCGACTACGACCCCTCGCTGCCGCCGGTCTATGCCGACAAGGACCAGCTGGTGCAGGTCTTCCTCAACCTGGTCAAGAACTCGGCCGAGGCGCTGAAGGGCGCGGGCGTGACCGATCCCGAAATCACGCTGAAGACCGCGTTCCGGCACGGTGTGCGGCTCGCGGTGCCCGGGCTCGACAGCCGCATGCACCTGCCGCTCGTCGTCATCGTGAAGGACAACGGCCCCGGCATTCCGGAGGATATCCGGCGCAACCTGTTCGACCCCTTCATCACCACCAAGCAGGGCGGCACGGGCCTCGGCCTCGCGCTGGCGGCGAAGCTGATCGGCGACCATGGCGGGGTGATCGACGTCGAGAGCCGGCCACGCCGCACGGTCTTCAGCGTCATGCTGCCGATGCTGCGCGCCGGCGTCATCCCGCAGGCTCCCGAACCGGAGCCCGCATCCGAGCCGGAGGGCCAGGCGGGATGAGCGAGGAGACCATCCTCGTCGCGGACGACGACAAGGCGATCCGCACCGTGGTGACCCAGGCGCTCGGCCGGCTCGGCTACGACGTGCGCGCGACCGGCAACGCGGCCACCCTCTGGCATTGGGTCAGCGAGGGGGAGGGCGATCTCGTCATCACCGACGTGATCATGCCCGACGGCAACGGGCTCGACCTGATCCCGCAGATCCGCAAGCAGCGCCCGGAACTGCGCGTCATCGCGATGAGCGCGCAGAACACGCTGCTGACCGCGGTCAAGGCGACCGAACGCGGGGCTTTCGAGTATCTGCCGAAGCCCTTCGATCTGAGCGACCTGGTGGAGGCGGTGCGCCGCGCGCTCGCCGCGCCGACCAAGGGCGACCGGGCCGAAAGCGCCCAGGAGGAGCGCGAGGACCTGCCGCTGATCGGCCGCAGCCAGGCGATGCAGGAGGTCTACCGCGTGATCGCCCGGCTGACCGGCACCGACCTGACGGCGCTGATCACCGGCGAATCCGGCACCGGCAAGGAACTGGTCGCCCGCGCGCTGCACGATTTCTCGCGCCGGCGCTCCGGGCCCTTCGTCGCGATCAACATGGCGGCGATCCCGCGCGAACTGATCGAGAGCGAGCTGTTCGGCCACGAGAAGGGCGCCTTCACCGGCGCGACCCAGCGCTATGCCGGCCGGTTCGAGCAGGCGCAGGGCGGCTCGCTCTTCCTCGACGAAATCGGCGACATGCCGTTCGAGGCGCAGACCCGCCTGCTGCGCGTGCTGCAGGAGGGCGAATACACCACCGTCGGCGGGCGTCAGGCGATCAAGACCGACGTGCGCATCATCGCGGCGACCCACCGCGATCTGCGCCAGCTGGTGACCCAGGGGCGCTTCCGCGAGGATCTCTACTATCGCCTCAACGTCGTGCCGATCCGCCTGCCGCCGCTGCGCGAACGGCGCGAGGACGTGCCCGACCTGGTCCGCCACTTCCTGGGCCAGGCGCTCGATGCCGGCCTCGACCAGAAAACGCTGACGACGGCGGCGATGGACAGGCTCAGCCAGTATCGCTGGCCCGGAAATGTGCGCGAATTGGAGAATCTCGTGCGGCGCCTCACCGCGCTCTACGCCGAGGACACGATCGATGTCGACGTGATCGAGGCGGAGCTGGCCGAGCGCGTCGGCGAGGAGGGGGGCGACGGGGCCGGACCCGGTGGCGGCGGCGCCGAAGACGAAAGCCTGAGCGACGCGGTCGAACGCACGCTGAAACGCTATTTCGCAGCCCATGGCGAGGCGCTACCCTCGAACGGGCTGCACGAACGCGTGCTGGCGGAGGTCGAGCGACCGTTGATCGCGCTCTGTCTGGACGCGACCCGCGGCAATCAGATCAAGGCCGCGGAATTGCTGGGGCTCAACCGGAACACGCTGCGCAAGAAGATCCGCGCGCTCGATATTCCGGTGGTTCGCGGCGGCCGAAACGGCTAAACGGGGGATGGGCCCCGGCCCCGACGGGCCGGGACGAGGCACTCGAGCCGGGCTCGGAGCATGAGCGTAGTCACCGACAATCGCGACAAGACGGAGGCCGAGCGGACCGCCGAGACGGCGGACCGGCGCTCGCGCCTGCGCCGGATCGCCGATTGGCTCAGCCAGCCGAAGGTCACGCGACTCTTCACCATCGGGCTGCTCGGCCTGTCGCTGGCGGCGGGCGTGGGGACCTACGCCGCCTTCACCGGCCTGACGCGCTTCGGCGACGATCCGGACATGGTGGTGGCGCTGATCAATCTCGATCTGGTGCTGCTCTTGACCATCGGCGTCGTGGTCACCCGGCGCATCGTCGGCGTCTGGGCCGAGCGCCGGCGCGGCTCGGCCGGCTCCAAGCTCTACGTCAAGCTGGTGATGCTGTTCGGCCTGCTGTCGGTCGCGCCCGCGATCGTCGTCGCCATCTTCTCCTGGCTGTTCTTCGATCTCGGGCTGGAGAGCTGGTTCAGCGAGCGGGTGCGCACCGCGGTCTCCGAGAGCCGCGAGGTGGCCCAGGCCTATCTCGACGAGCACCAGAAGAATATTCGCACCGACGCGCTGCGCATCGCGCGCGACCTCAACAACGACGCGCGCTTCCTGCAGCCCAACCCGACGCTGCTCAACCGCATGCTGGATATCCAGCTCCGGCTGCGCGACCTGAGCGAAGCGATCGTCTTCGAGGGATCGACCCGCCGGATCGTGGCGCGCGCGGGCCTCACCGTCGTGCTGGAATTCGAGCCGATCAAGGAATCGCTGATCAACGAGGCCTCGCAGGGCGAGGTGGTGCTGCTCACCAGCGATGCCGAGGACCGGGTCCGCGCGATCATCAAGCTCGACAACTTCATCGACCTCTATCTCTATATCGGCCGGCTGGTCGATCCGAAGGTGCTGCAGCGGATCGAGCAGACGCTGGGCGCCGTGCAGCAGTTCGAGCGGCTGGAAGGGCAGCGCTCGGACATCAAGGTCTCCTTCGCGCTCGCCTTCGTCGTCGTGGCGTTGCTGCTGCTGCTGACGGCGGTGTGGATCGGCCTCAATCTGGCGGGCCAGCTCTCGCATCCGATCAGCACGCTGATCGGCGCGACCGAGAAGGTGCGCGCCGGCGACCTGGAAGCCCGCGTGCCGGAACCGGAATCGGACACGCGCGACGACGAGCTCGGCCTGTTGAGCCGCGCCTTCAACCGGATGACGGCGCAGCTGCGCTCGCAGCGTGGCGAGCTCTTGGAGGCGAACAAGCAGATCGACGAGCGCCGCCGCTTCACCGAAGCGGTGCTGGCGGGGGTCTCCGCCGGCGTGATCGGCCTCGATTCCGAGGGCCGCATCGATCTGCCGAACCGGTCGGCCTCCGACCTGCTCGGCCTCGAGCTCGAGGAGCAGCTGGGCGAGCCGCTGGCCGCGCTGGTGCCGGAGATGGGCCCGCTGATCGAGGGCGCGCGGGCCAAGCGCCAGGGCCGCTTCACCGAGGCGCAGATCAAGATCACCAGCGACGGCTACGCCCGCACGCTGCTGGTCCGGGTTGGGGCCGAGCGCGAAGAGGACGGCGCTGGCGGTGCGGTCCAAGGCTTCGTCGTCACCTTCGACGACGTCTCGCTGCTGCTGGCGGCGCAGCGCAAAGCCGCCTGGGCCGACGTCGCGCGCCGCATCGCGCACGAGATCAAGAATCCGCTGACCCCGATCCAACTCTCCGCCGAGCGTCTGAAACGTAAGTATCTCAAGGAGATAAAAAGCGATCCTGAGACCTTTATCACCTGCACCGACACGATCGTGCGCCATGTCGGCGACATTGGGCGAATGGTCGACGAGTTCTCCAGTTTCGCCCGCATGCCGGCGCCCACGATGGCCCAGCAGGACATCTGCGACATCGTCCGCCAGGCCGTCTTCCTGCAGCGCAACGCCAATGCGGACGTCGCCTACGAGGCGGATTTGCCGGCCCATCCGATCGAGTTGCGATGCGACGGGCGCCAGATCAGCCAGGTCGTCACCAATCTGCTTCAGAACGCCTATGACGCGATCGAGGGGCGGGAAGGGCCGAAGCGGTCCGCCGGGCGAATCGCCGTAAGACTGCGCGAGACGGAGGGGCATGCCGCCGCCGGGGATGCCGGCGAAGACGGCGCGATCGTCATCGAAGTCGAGGACAATGGTCGCGGATTGCCGAAGGAGGATCGCGATCGCCTGACCGAGCCCTACATCACCACCCGTGCGAAAGGCACCGGGCTGGGGCTGGCCATCGTCAAGAAGATCATGGAGGATCATGGGGGAACGCTCATGCTGGCGGACGCACCGGGCGGGCAGGGCGCGCTGGTGACGCTGACTCTGCCGCGGGCCGGCGCGCCGATCGTGGCGGCCGACGCGCCGACGGCCCGGGCGTCTGGGCAGGAATCTGGGCACGAATCTGGGCAGACATCCGGTTCTGAGGAGAGTTCGACGCATGGCGCATGATGTCCTGATCGTCGATGACGAAGCCGACATCCGCATGCAGATCGCCGGCATCCTGGAGGATGAAGGCTTTCAGCCGCGCGAGGCGGCCAACAGCGCCGAGGCGCTGGAGGCGGTGGCGCGTCGGCAGCCGGCGCTCGTCATCCTGGATGTGTGGCTGACCGGCAGCGAACTCGACGGGCTGCAGATCCTGGAGCAGATCAAGCGCAACCACCCGGCGCTGCCGGTCATCATGATCAGTGGCCACGGCACCTTCGACATGGCCGTGAACGCGACCAAGATCGGCGCCTACGACTTCATCTCCAAGCCGTTCAAGACCGACGTGCTGCTGCATACGGTGAACCGCGCGATCGAGGAATCGCGGTTGCGCCGGGAGAACGAGTCGCTCAAGCGGCTGACCGGCGGCGCGATGATCGAGGAACTGGTCGGGGGCTCGCCCGCGATGCAGGAGGTGCGCCGAGCGATCGAGAAGGTGGCGCCGGCGGATAGTCGGGTGCTGATTTCCGGTCCGGCGGGGGCGGGCAAGGGCGCGGTCGCCCGCGTGATCCACGCCAAGTCGCAGCGCCGCGACGGCCCCTTCATCCAGATCAATTGCGCGGGGCTGCAGGCCTCCTCGCTGGAAGCCGCGCTCTTCGGGGTCGAGGCGACGGCCGAGCGTCCGCGCGAGGTCGGCGTGCTGGAGCAGGCGCATGGCGGCACGCTGCTGCTCGACGAGGTGGCGGACATGCCGCTCGACACGCAAGGGCGGATCGTGCGCGTGCTGCACAATCAGCGCTTCCAGCGCCAGGGCGGTGCGCAGATCGTGGAGGTCAATGTCCGCGTGCTGGCGACCACGGCGAGGGACCTGAAGGCGTTGATGGAAGAGGGGCGCTTCCGCGAGGATCTGTTCTACCGCCTGGCCGTGGTGCCGATGACCGTGCCGCCCTTGAGCGAGCGGCGCCAGGACATCCCCGAGCTCGCCCGCCACTTCATGCAGCAGTCGGCCGCCGCCAAGGGCCGCGCGCCGCGCGCGCTGGGGCAGAGCGCGGAGGCCGCGCTGCAGGGGCACGATTGGCCCGGCAATGTCTGGGAAGTCGTCAATGTGATCGAGCGCCTGCTGCTCGAAGGCACGGCCGGACCGGACGCGCCGATCGAGGCCGATGCCGTGATCCAGGCGATCGGCGAAACCGGACGCGCCGCCATGGGCTGGGACAAGGCGCCGGAGGTGATGAACCTGCCGCTGCGCGAGGCACGGGAGGCGTTCGAGCGCGAATACCTGCTCTTCCACCTGACCCGCTATGGCGGCAATATCAGCCGGACGGCGGAGTTCGTCGGCATGGACCGCGCCGCGCTCCACCGCAAGCTGAAGGGGCTCGGCGTCAACGCGCCCGGCCGGGCCGATCGCGGCGGCGACGCCGCCCCGGGCGAGGAGACCGACGCCGAGACGGAGCAGACCGCCGACGCCTCATGATGCCGCATTCCACGTCTTTCCGTGCTTCCTTTGAAGGAGTCGACCGATGAAGGTCGTCATCTGCGGCGCCGGTCAGGTCGGCTTCCACATCGCGCGCTATCTGGCGGGCGAGAACAACGACGTGACCGTCGTCGACCAGTCGCCGGAACTGATCGGCAAGATCAACGACCAGCTCGACGTGCAGGCCTTCGTCGGCCACGCCTCGCATCCGGACGTGCTGGAGCGCGCCGGCGCGGGCGACGCCGACATGCTGATCGCGGTGACCTTCACCGACGAGGTCAACATGATCGCCTGCCAGGTGGCGCATTCGCTCTTCAACGTGCCGACCAAGATCGCGCGCATCCGGCAGCAGAACTATCTCGACCCGATGTGGGCGAACCTGTTCGCCCGCGACCAGCTGCCGATCGACGTGATCATCTCGCCGGAAATCGAGGTCGCCCGCGCCATCGCCCGACGCATCCGGGTGCCGGGCGCCTTCGACATGATCCCGATGGCGGGGGACCGGGTGCGCGTGATCGGCGTCCGTTGCACCGAGGAATGCCCGGTGATCCACACGCCGCTGCGCCAGCTCACCTCGCTGTTCCCCGACCTCAACATCACGGTGATCGCGATCCTGCGGGACGAGGTGATGCAGATCCCGTCCGCGGACGACCAGATGCTGCCCGGCGACGAGGTCTATTTCGTCGCCGAGACCGAGCATGTCGGCCGCGCCATGGCCGTCTTCGGGCATGAGGAGAAGGAGACGCGACGCCTGATCATCGTCGGCGGCGGCAATATCGGCACGACGCTGGCGGACGACATCGCCAATTCCGAGGACGGCTACACCGCCAAGATCATCGAGCTCGACAAGGCCCGCGCCCGAAAGGTGGCGGAGGTGCTGCCCACCACCACGATCATCCAGGGCGACGCGCTGGACCATGAGATCCTGGAGGAGGCGGGGATCCGCAAGGCGGACGCGATCGTCGCGGTGACCGACCATGACGAGAGCAACGTGCTCTGTTCGCTCCTGTCCAAGCGCTACGGGGTGGAGCGGGCGGTCACACTGATCAACAAAACGAACTACGGACCACTGATCACCGCGCTCGGCGTCGACGTGGTGGTGAGCCCGCGGGAGATCACCGCCTCCACCATCCTGCAGCATGTGCGGCGCGGGCGGATCCGCTCGGTCCACAGCCTGCGCGACGGCTATGCGGAGATCATCGAGGCGGAAGCGCTGGAGACCTCGAGCCTGGTCGGACAGCCGCTTAAGGAGGCCCGGCTGCCGAACGGCGTCATCGTCGGCGCCATCGTCCGTGGCGAAAAGGTCATCATTCCGCGGCCCGACACCTCGGTCGAGGCGAAGGACCGCGTGATCCTGATGGCGGCGGCCAAGGCGGTCAAAAAGGTGGAGAAGATGTTCGCGGTGCGCTTGGAGTATTTCTGAGCGGCCCAATATCCAATGCCGAGCCGGCGCCGCCGCCGGCGAGGACGCGAAAACAGGGGGAGTGGAACCGCATGCCGCGCTACGCTTACGTCAACGGACGCTACGTCGCGCACCGGGACGCGGCCGTGCATATCGAGGATCGCGGCTACCAGTTCGCCGACGGCGTCTACGAGGTCGTGACCGTGAAGGACGGACGGCTGGTCGACGCCAAGGCGCATATGGACCGGCTCGACCGGTCGCTGAAGGAGATGCAGATCGGCTGGCCGGTCTCGCGCCCGGTGATGCAGATGATCATGGGCGAGTTGATCCGGCGCAACGGGTTGCGCGACGGGCTCGTCTACATGCAGGTGACGCGCGGCGTGGCCCCGCGCAACCACTCCTTCCCGAATCCGGAGGTGCGGCCCGCGCTGGTGATGACCACCAAGCGGCTCGCCTTCGACCGCATGCCGAAATTCACCGAGGGCGTCTGCGTCATCACCGCGACCGATGAGCGCTGGGCGCGGCGCGACATCAAGACGATCAGCCTGTTGCCCAACTGCCTCAACAAGCAGAAGGCGACCGAGGCCGGCTGCTACGAGGCCTGGCAGATCGATCCGCGCGACGGCACGGTGACGGAGGCGACGGCCTCCAACGCCTGGATCGTGACCGAGGAGGGCGAGCTGGTGACCCGGCCCGCGACCCACCGGATCCTCAACGGCATCACGCGCTTGACCATCCTCAAGATCGCCGAGGAGGAAGGCGTGCCCTTCGTCGAGCGCGCCTTCACCCCGGAGGAGGCGAAGCGTGCGAAGGAAGCCTTCGTGACGTCGGCGACGTCCTTCGTCACGCCGGTCGTCAAGATCGACGACACGCCGATCGGCGACGGCAAGGTAGGGCCGATCTGCCGCAAGCTGCTGGCAGGCTACAACGAATACGCCGCCGGCCTGCGCACGCGCGGGGCCGAGTGGCCGGACGAGATACCGGCGGACGCATCGGGAGGGACGCGCGCCGCCTGACCGCCGGTTCCCCGCGTCGGGAGGGACGCGCGGCCGGCCTCGAGACCTGGGGATCGATCGAAGGGTGGGGAAGAAGAGAGGGCGGATGGGGTTCTGGGACTGGCTCTTCGTCCAGTTCAACGGACCCAGACCGCGAAAGCGCAAGGCCTCGCGGGGCCGTGCGCGCGGCGGCACCGGCGCGAGCGGCTCCGAGCGTCGCCGCGTCCCCCGCTTCGCGGGGCTAGGCGCACGCGTCATCGTCGACGGCGTCGAATACGACGTCGCCGATTGGGCGGAGAACAGCTACCGCGTCACGGGCTATTCGGGCGATCTGATCGAGCGGCAACTGGTGCATTTCCGCTTCCTGCTGGTCTATCGCGAGGAGACCTGGGAATGGCCCGGGATCGGCCGCGTCGTGCGGCACGATCCGCAATCGAAGGAGCTGGCCGTCGTCTACCGCCCGCCGGAAGAACCGTTCCGGACCCGCCTGCGCCACGTGATGGAGGCGTTGCGCGAGGGGCGCCGGCTAACCGAGCTGACGAAACAACTGAAGGACGGGCGGCAAAGGCCTGACGAAAAGGGCAAAAAGTGAGCGATACGTTCAAACCGATCGCGGTTGCCGAGACGCCCTTGGTCCGACCGCGCGCGATCCTGTTCGACTGGGACAACACGCTGGTCGACACCTGGCCCGTGATCCATGCCAGCCTGGCCGACGTCTTCCAGGCGATGGGTCATGCGCCCTGGTCGCTGCAGCAGGTGCGCGACAATGTGCGCCATTCGCTGCGCGACAGTTTCCCCACGCTCTTCGGCGCGCGCTGGGAAGAAGCCCGGGACATCTTCTACGACGCCTTCGAGCGCCGCCATCTGGAGGCGCTGGTTGCGCTACCGGGTGCCGACGCCCTGCTGGACGCCTTCGCGGGCGAGGGGCTGGCGCTCGGCGTCGTCAGCAACAAGACCGGCCGCTATCTGCGCCGCGAAGCCGACCATCTCGGCTGGCGCGCCCATTTCCGGGCGCTCGTCGGGGCCGGTGACGCGCCGCGCGACAAGCCGAGCGCCGAGGCGGTCCACAAGGCGCTCGCCGACATGGCGATCGCGGAGCCGCCGGCGCCCGAGACGGTCTGGTTCGTCGGCGATTCGAACGTCGATATGGAGATCGCGCACGCCACCGGCTGCCTGCCCGTGCTGGTGCGACCGGACGCCGGCCCGGCGGGGGAGTTCGACCGCCATCCGCCCCGGCTCCATCTGCCGGACTGCGCGGCGCTTCACGATCTTGTATTGCGCTGCGAACGGACCATTTGAGAAGAGTGAACGCGGTGCCCGATGTTGCGTTGATTCCGCTTATCTTTTAAGACATGGGGCGCTTCGGTTTCAGGGCCGGTAACCGTGTGGCGTCGGCCCGACGAACGCTCACTCGAAGGACGCGGACACAACGATACCGATAAGAATGGCGGAACGGCCGGTCGGACGGTAAGCCGGGGCGCGAGAGAACCCCACACAGCAACCCCAAGAGAAAGATAACCAGGGGGGCGAAAGCAATGTCATCGGATAAGACGCAGAACCTGCAGGACACGTTCCTCAACCATTTGCGCAAGAACAAGCTGCCGGTCACCGTATTCCTGGTGAACGGCGTGAAATTGCAGGGCATCATCACTTGGTTCGACAATTTCTGCGTGCTTCTGCGGCGCGACGCGCATTCGCAGCTCGTCTACAAGCACGCCATCTCGACCGTCATGCCGTCGGCGCCGATCCAGCTCTTCGAGGGCAATGGCGGCAAGGACGACGCGGCGGAGACTTGAGGCCTCATTGAGCGGCTCCTTCGACAACGACCAGCCCGGCTTCAGCAACCAACGGCGCTATCGCGCCGACGGCCCTGGCTGGGACGAGGACCGGCGCCGACGCGCGCTCGTCGTCCATCCCGACATCAAGCTTTCCGGGCAGGGCAGCGGGCGCGATCCCGCGCGTCGGCTGGAAGAGGCCGTGGGCCTCGCCCAGGCGATCTCGCTCGATGTCGTGGCGGCGGAAAGCGTGACGCTTTCCAAGATCGTGCCGGCGACCCTTCTCGGCGGCGGCGTGGTCGAGCGCATCGCCGGCACCGTCGAGGCGAAGGAGATCGACCTCGTCATCGTCGATCACGCGCTGACGCCCGTGCAGCAACGCAATTTGGAGCGCGCGCTGGAGACCAAGGTGATCGACCGAACGGGCCTGATCCTGGAGATCTTCGGCGCCCGGGCGCGCACCCATGAGGGGCGGCTGCAGGTCGAACTCGCCGCGCTCACCTTCCAGCGCTCGCGTCTGGTGCGCAGCTGGACCCACCTGGAACGGCAGCGCGGCGCGCTCGGGTTCATCGGCGGTCCGGGCGAAAGCCAGCTTGAGATCGACCGCCGGCTGATCGATGAGCGCATCGCGAAACTCAAGCGCGAGTTGGAACAGGTGCGCCGCACCCGCGGTCTGCACCGCAAGGCGCGCGAGAAGGTGCCCTATCCGGTAGTGGCTCTGGTCGGCTACACCAACGCCGGCAAATCGACCCTCTTCAACCGGCTCACCGGCAGTACGGTGTTCGCGAAGGATCTCCTCTTCGCGACGCTCGACCCAACCATGCGTCAGATCCGCCTGCCCTCCGGGCGGGACGTGATCCTGTCTGACACGGTCGGCTTCATCACCGACCTGCCGACCGATCTGGTGGCCGCGTTCCGGGCGACGCTGGAGGAGGTGACGGGCGCCGACCTGATCGTGCATGTGCGCGACATCGCCGCCGACGAGAGCGCCTTCGAGAAGCAGGATGTGGAAGCCGTGCTGAAGAGCCTCGACATCGATCCCGACGTGCCGGTGGTCGAGGCGCTCAACAAGGTCGATCTGCTGGATCCGGCGGGACGGCAGGCGGCGCTGGCCGAGGCCGACCGGCTGGAGCGCGCGGCCGTCCTCTCCGCCATGACGGGCGAGGGGGTGGACCAGCTGCTCGAGGAAGTCGACCGCGCGCTCTCGCGTCATCGCAAGGTGAAGCACTACGACGTGTCGTTGGCCGATGGGCGCGCTCTCTCCTGGCTCTACGAGCATGCCCAGATCGTCGGCCGTCAGGACGAGGGGACGACGGCGCATCTCGACGTCTCGATCGATCCGGAGGACGCCGCGCGGTTCGAGCGGCGCTACCAGGGCGCGGCTGAGTAAACCGGCCGCCGGAACGGTGCCGCCGGCGCGAAAAAGCGCCAAATCGCCTCACAATCCAAGAATTCCGCGCCGCATCGGGTTGACACCCTGTTTGGGCCCCCTTAGCTATCTGGCACTCGTCGCGGCGGAGTGCTAACGGCACCGCCCGGACGATCCGGCGATCCGCGGCGACCCGCGACAGATCGACAGGCTTTTAACCGTTGAGGGGGGCGGCGAACCGCCCCGCAATTGGACCGGCAAGGGGGACAACAATGAAGTTTCGGCCTCTGCATGATCGGATTCTCGTCGAACGCGTCGAATCCGACACCAAGACCAAAGGCGGGATCATCATCCCGGAAACCGCGCAGGAAAAGCCGATGCAGGGCAAGGTGCTCGCCGTCGGCAAGGGCGTCACGCTCGAGGATGGCTCGGTGCGCGCGCTCGACGTCAAGAAGGGCGACACGATCCTGTTCGGCAAGTGGTCGGGCACGGAAGTCAAGATGGACGGCAAAGAGCTGCTCATCATGAAGGAAAGCGACGTGATGGGCGTGGTCGAGGGCTGAGCCGCCTTCCCACGCCTTTTTTCATGTCCCGTCTATCCGAAAGAGAGGGAGTAACATCATGGCTGCGAAGGACGTGAAGTTTTCGCAGAACGCCCGCGACAAGATGTTGAAGGGCGTCGATATTCTGGCCGACTCGGTCAAGGTGACGCTGGGGCCGAAGGGCCGCAACGTCGTCATCGAGAAGAGCTTCGGCGCGCCGCGCATCACCAAGGACGGTGTGACGGTCGCGAAGGAGATCGAGCTCAAGGACAAGTTCGAGAACATGGGCGCGCAGATGCTGCGCGAGGTGGCCTCGAAGACCAACGACCTGGCCGGTGACGGCACTACGACGGCGACGGTGCTGGCCCAGTCGATCGTGCGCGAGGGTGCCAAGGCGGTGGCCGCGGGCATGAACCCGATGGACCTGAAGCGCGGCATCGACGCGGCCGTCGAGGCGGTCGTCGCCGATCTCGCCAAGCGCTCCAAGAAGCTGAAGACCTCCTCCGAGGTCGCCCAGGTCGGCACCATCTCCGCCAACGGCGACAAGGAAGTCGGCGAGATGATCGCCAAGGCGATGGAGAAGGTCGGCAACGAGGGCGTGATCACGGTCGAGGAGGCCAAGGGCCTCAAGACCGAGCTCGACGTCGTCGAGGGCATGCAGTTCGATCGCGGCTATCTCTCGCCCTATTTCGTCACCGATAGCGAGAAGATGACCTGCGAGATGGAGAACGCGGCCATCCTGCTGTTCGACAAGAAGCTGTCGAACCTGCAGGCGCTGTTGCCGGTGCTGGAGCAGGTGGTTCAGGCGAACCGTCCGCTCATGATCATCGCCGAGGATGTCGAGGGCGAGGCGCTCGCCACGCTCGTCGTCAACAAGCTGCGCGGCGGCCTGAAGGTCGCGGCCGTCAAGGCGCCCGGCTTCGGCGATCGCCGCAAGGCAATGCTCGAGGACATCGCGATCCTGACGGGCGGCACGGTGATCTCCGAAGAGACCGGCATCAAGCTCGAGAATGTCGACATGTCGATGCTCGGCAAGGCGAAGAACGTCACCATCACCAAGGATGAGACGACGATCGTCGACGGCGCCGGCAAGAAGAAGGAGATCGAGGGTCGCTGCAACCAGATCCGCCAGCAG
>MRWG01000338.1_pt1 | contig 65930 bp, 63 predicted proteins | sample 1013341 | NCBI WGS metagenome assembly MRWG01 (sample SAMN06117577, study PRJNA244670) | biofilm metagenome | biome: Water; feature: Cathode Biofilm; material: Biofilm; isolation source: microbial consortium enriched at the cathode of a solar microbial fuel cell | place: USA: District of Columbia ...
AAGAAGCAGCCGCCAGGAGCGACAGCGCGGATACCGCGCCTGTTACGGTGTGTTTGATCATGCCTTTAAGTCCCCACTCGATTGGCGAACAAAAAAATGCCGCCTCATGCTTAACATGGGCGGCACTTTGCTTTCGCGTCAGGCACGAGTCTAGGACAAACTCGGCCTATCCGGCGCTAGATGCCGCACAAATGCGATCAATCGTGGCGGCAAGCGTGGAATTGAACTCTTCGTCGCTTTGCTGGGCCGAGAGGCCTTCGGTCAGGGCGCGGGAGAAGCTGGCAATCATGCCGGAGTTATTGGCAAGCTTGGCGCAGGCATCTTCGCGAGAATATCCACCGGAAAGCGCGACAACGCGCATCACGCGCGGATGATCGACTAGCGACTTGTACTGGTTTGCTTTGGTCGGCAGGGACAGTTTCAGCATTACCTGCTTGTCCTCGCCCAGCGCGTCGAGCTGCTTGGTGATCTCGGCCAGGAGAATATCCTCGGCCTCGGCCTTGTCGGCAATCGTGATCGTGACCTCAGGCTCGATGATCGGCATCAGGCCGTGGCCCAGGATCTGGCGGCCAACGTCAAACTGCTGTGCAACGATGGCAGCGATGCCTTCCTGGTTGGCGGCATTGATAACCGAGCGCATCTTGGTGCCGAAGATACCCTTGCCGACCGCGCGTTCGAGCAGGTGATCAAGGTCCGGCATCGGCTTCATCATCTGGACGCCATTGGCTTCGTCTGCGAGGCCCTTGTCGACTTTCAGGAAGGGAACGACCTGATGGGCGTTCCAGAGGTATTCGGCGGTTGGCGTGCCATCGACTTCGCCATCCATGGTGCGTTCAAACAGGATCGCGCCAATGACCTTTTCGCCATTGAAGGCTGGTGCCTTGATGATGCGGGCACGCATCTCATGGATCAGGCCGAACATTTCTTCGTCATTGGAATAGGCGTCTTCGTTCACGCCGTAGAGGCGCAGAGCCTTGGGGGTTGAGCCGCCCGACTGGTCAAGCGCTGCGATGAAGCCATTCTTGTCGGCAATCTGCCGGGCCATTTGAGGATTGGTCATGGTTTTAACGGGGCGTCCCTTGCATGCGTGGAATTTGCAAACTTTGCATTCAAGTACCGTGCCTGTCTTGTGGGTCAACAGGCTGACAGGGATTGATGTGAGCGCGCTCGCACCCGCCCGAATCTCAGGCAGTACGGGCAGTTTCGGGGGAAAGGACTGCCAGAGACGTGTGGGATTCAGGGCCTGAAATCGATTTCATCTGGAACATCAATTTTTTCTGACGCCGCGCAGCAAACCGATGAGAACGTTGTCATTTGCAGCCGCCTGCGCGATTTGCCGCAGGCTGTCTCAAAAGGGATCAGGCTTTGAGAGCTTCCACACCGGGCAGGGGCTTGCCTTCCATCCATTCAAGGAAGGCGCCTCCAGCGGTTGAGACGAAGGTGAATTCGTCTGCGGCTTCGGCATGATTGAGCGCGGCGACCGTATCGCCGCCTCCGGCGACGGCGATCAGCTTGCCGTCACTTGCACGGATACCCGCAGCTTGGGCTGCTGCAACGGTGGCCTTGTCAAAAGGGGTCAGTTCGAACGCGCCGAGCGGCCCGTTCCAGACCAGTGTCTTTGAGTTGCCCATCGCGGCAACCAGCTGTGCGACCGTCTTGACGCCAGCGTCGAGGATCATCTCATCGTCTGCGACCTGATCCGTTGCGCAGGTGCGATTCTCGGCGTGAGCCTTGAAGTCCTTCGCGACAACAACATCGACCGGAAGCAGGATATTGCAGTTGTTTTCTTCAGCGACCTGCATGATCTCGCGGGCGGTTTCAGCGAGATCATGCTCGCAGAGGGACTTGCCGACACTGATCCCCTGCGCGGCCAGGAATGTGTTGGCCATGCCGCCGCCAATCGCCAGCGAGTCGACCTGGGTGACAAGGTTCTTCAGAAGGTCGATCTTGGAAGAGACCTTCGCGCCGCCGACCACAGCCAGCACGGGACGTTCCGGTGTGCCGAGCGCCTTGTCGAGCGCGTCGAGTTCAGCTTCCATGTTCACGCCTGCATAGCCGGGCAGGAGGGTCGCGAGGACAGCCGTAGAGACATGCTTGCGGTGCGCGGCCGAGAAGGCATCATTGACGTAGATGTCGCCGAGTGCGGCGATTTCTTTCGCCAGTTCCGGGTCGCCTTTTTCCTCGCCTGCATAGAAGCGGGTGTTCTCCAGAAGGATCACGCCGGCAGGGTCGAGATCAGCAATGGCCTGCTTCACATGCTCGCCCTTGCAGTCGGCGATAAAGCTGACATTCGAGCCGAGCACTTTGGCGAAGGCGCCTGCAATCGGCGCAAGGCTCATGTCTGCAACGCGCTCACCCTTGGGGCGACCGAAATGTGCGAGCAGGGCGACCTTGGCGCCCTGGGTGCGCAGGGTCTGCACCGTATCAATGGCGGCCCGCAGGCGCGTGTCATCGGTGACGAGGCCGTTTTCCATGGGCACGTTGAAGTCGACTCGGACAAGCGCGGTCTTGCCGGTCAGATCGCCGGCATCGGCAAGGCGTTTGAAGCTGGACATGGTATTTCCTCCAGAATGCCCGGCCAACCGGGTGCGATGCGGCATGGAAAAAGAGCGCCTCCCGGTTGGGAAGCGCTCTGGAGAAGGGTTTTAGATGAGTTTGGACATGGCGAGGGCAGTATCGCTCATGCGGGTCGCGAAGCCCCACTCATTGTCGTACCAGGACAGGACCCGAACCATGGTGCCTTCGATGACCTGCGTCTGGTCGAGCGCGAAGGTGGACGAGTGCGGATCGTGGTTGAAGTCTGCGGAGACGAGCGGCTTGTCAGTATATCCGAGCACGCCTTTCATTGGGCCGTCAGCGGCGGCCTTGATGGCCGTGTTCACTTCTTCGACCGTGGTTGGCTTGCCGGCATCGAAGACGAGGTCGATCATCGAGACGTTTGGCGTTGGGACGCGGATGGCGGAACCGTCGAGCTTGCCCTTCAGTTCCGGCAGGACCAGGCCAACGGCTTTTGCTGCGCCGGTCGAGGTCGGGATCATGGACATCGCAGCCGCGCGGCCGCGATAGAGGTCCTTGTGCATCCGGTCGAGGGTTGGCTGGTCACCCGTATAGGAGTGGACCGTCGTCATGTAGCCGCGCTTGATACCGACCGTGTCGTTCAGCACTTTGGCGACGGGCGACAGGCAGTTGGTGGTGCAGGATGCGTTGGAGACGACGAGATCATCTTTGGTAAGTGTGTCGTGGTTCACACCGAAGACGATGGTCTTGTCAGCATTTGTCGCCGGAGCAGAGACCAGCACGCGTTTGGCGCCCGCCTTGAGGTGAGCAGACGCTTTTTCCTTGTCGGCGAAGATGCCGGTACATTCCATTGCGATGTCGATATCCAGCTCGGCATGCGGTAGGTCAGCGGGGTCGCGTACGGCGGTGCAGAGGAATTTGCGGTCGCCGACGATGATCGTGTCACCGTCCACTTCGACCGTCTGGTTCAACCGGCCATGAACGGAATCATACTGGAGCAGGTGGGCATTGGTGGCCACGGGACCGAGGTCGTTGATCGAGACGACTTCGATGTCCTTGCGGTCATGCTCGATGATCGAACGAAGGACGAGACGGCCAATGCGGCCAAAACCATTGATTGCAACGCGAACGGCCATGAAAAATCTCCTTTGGAGCGGCAGGCTATAAATCTGCTGGCCCTTTACGACGCCCGCGCAATTTCGTCCACCCGCTGCCCATGCGGCCTCGCGCCGCTTACTGCCTGTTTTCGCTAACAGAGATCAGTCGTGGACTTGGCTTCAGCGGCCTCTTATGGCCTGAAGTCACAAGGAGGCGGTTTCATGCGTCAGGTAGGGATCGGAACGAGCGGACTGCGCGCGGGTGCCTTGGGCTTCGGTTGCTGGCGCTTTTTGGGACATGAATTGTCCCATGCGGAGAATCTTGTGGAGACCGCGCTCGATCTGGGCATGACTCTTATCGACACGGCTGACATCTACGGATTTGGCGGGGATGGATTTGGCGCGGCCGAGGTCTTGCTGGGCAAGGTGTTGAAAGCCGATCCTGTGCGGCGCGCGAGAATGGTGTTGGCGACCAAGGGCGGGATTATTCCCCCCGCGCCCTACAATTCGAGTCGTAAATACCTGATCGAGGCCTGCGAAGCGTCGCTTGCGCGGCTTGGCGTTGAGCAGATCGACCTTTACCAAATTCACCGGCCGGACCTGTTGACCCCTTGGGAGGAAGTTGCCGATGCGCTGGAAACGCTTCTGGCCGACGGCAAGATCGGGGCAGCAGGAGTCTCCAATTTCTCCGTGGCGCAAACCCGCGCATTGCAGGCACATCTGGGGCCGAAGCTTGTCAGCACGCAGCCGGAATTTTCCACCCTGCATCTGGCGCCTCTGGAAGACGGCACACTGGACTGGTGCCAGGAAGTCGGTGCGGCGGCGCTGGTTTGGTCGCCGCTGGCGGGCGGTCGGCTGGCCGATGGATATAGACCGCAGCCTGATGATCCTGAAAGGTTGGTGGATGTGCATCAGGCGCTCGACAGGATCGCGGCCGGGCATGGCGTGAGCCGCAGCGATGTGGCGCTGGCTTTCGTCCTGATGCATCCGGCGCAGCCCATTGTTCTGCTGGGCACGCAGACTCCGGCGCGCCTGAAGGCGGCGACGCGCGCGCTGGAAATCCAGCTCAGCCGTGCGGACTGGTACAGTATAATCGAGGCGTCGCGCGGCGCGGCGATGCCATGAATGGGCCCCAGCTTCAAAGTCGCTCTGCCGCTGATTGGGGGCTGTTTGCTCTGTTGACCCTGTTCTGGGCCGGGGCTTATGCGCTGACCCGGGTGGCGGTGGACAAGGGCAATCCGGATATGGGCCTGCCGGTGGCCTGGGTGCTGCCGGGGCGGTTGACGATTGGCGCGGCGGTACTGTGGGTGCTGATGTTGGCACGGGGGCAGAAATTGCCGCCATTGAGAGACCGCAAGCGCTGGGTGGCGATCATCGGGATGGGGCTCGCAGGCTCCGTCTTTCCCTTCTTCCTGATCACGACCGCTCAGGAGACGGTCAATTCCAGCCTTGCCGCACTTTACACGGCGGCTGTGCCGATCTTCGTGGTGAGTGGGGCAACCTTTCTGTTTGCGGATGAACGCATGAATCGCGGAACCGCGATTGGCGTGCTGACCGGTTTTGCGGGTGTGGCTGTTTTGTTCGGGCCGGATGCGATGAAGGGGCTTGGCGATGCGAGTGTTGTGGCGCAGCTGCTGCTGATCCTCGCGACGATGAATTACGCCCTTGCGAGCCTGATGGCGCGCGGCGCACCCCGGATCGAGGCCATTCCGTTCGCGACCGGTTTCGTGACGCTGGCGGCGGTGGTTTCGTGGCCGCTGGCCTTCACGGTGCACCCGTCCGAGGTCAATTCCGACTGGACGCATTGGGCCGCCGTGGTGGGGCTTGGCGTGATCCCGACGGCAATTGCACAGGCGCTGTACATGTACCTGATCGCGCGGACGAGCGCGACATTCCTGTCCCTGACGGGCTATGCGATTCCAGTGGTCAGCGCCGTGCTCGGTTGGATATTCTTCCGAGAGACGCAGAGCTGGCAGGCGCTGATCGCGTTCGCCCTGATCCTGGGTGGTGTCTGGCTCGCCCGGCGCGGTGGGGGCGTGAAGGAAGGTTAGGCCGCCTGTTCCTGCGCATGCAACGCCCGTGAAGGCGCTTGGAAGACAGTTGGATTTTCATCGGGACACTTCGCGTCAGATATCGGGACGCGGCAGGCGCGTGCCGGTAGCACAGGGCCGACGTGGCATTGTGACGGCAGGGGCTGACTGAAGCCACTCGCCCCTTGGCACAGCCAAATCCATTTCACCCATCGCCAGGCGGAAGCCCTTCGATGGCTCAAAGGCCAGCGGATCAGGTTTGATCGTTTCCGGCCCGTCCCCGACAGCGACAATATCGACCTCGCCGCGCGGTGATATGCACACCATCATGGCGCGCATATCCCGCTGGATATGGCGCACGTGAAAGGTGAGGATCACGACCTGTAGCCAGATCCAGAACCGGTACGGCCGCAGGTGCGGCGGCAGGTTTCGCAAAGTGGCGAAGGCGTCATCCATGCTCTGATTATACCTCCGCCTGCGGAGGGGGAGGACAAGTCTTTTTGTTAACCCTGTTTTTATTGCATTTTTGTGACGAAAATAGGGGGTAAACTGTCATAAAACTCATACCGAACGCACTTAAGGGCGGGCATCATGACCCGTGCCGATCCTCGCCCTGATTATCGTTCGATCTTCATCTCCGATGTGCATCTCGGCAGTGCCGGATGCCAGGCCGATGCGCTGTGCGCCTTCATGAAGACGCATACATCCGAGCAGCTCTATCTGGTGGGCGACATCATTGATGGCTGGCGGATGCGCAAGAAATGGTACTGGCCGCAATCACACACGAACGTTATCCGCCGTATCCTGACGGCTGCAAAGCGCGGCACGGACGTGACCTATATCATCGGGAACCATGACGAGTTCCTGCGCGCCTTCCTGCAGTTCCGGCTCGCCTTTGGCGACATCAAGGTGAAGAACCGCGCCGTGCATGAGGGCGAAGATGGCAAGCGCTATCTGGTCGTACATGGCGACATGTTTGACGGCATGATGCGGGCCGACCGCAAATGGATCATGCATCTGGGCGATCATGCCTATAATTTCCTGCTCTGGACCAATACGAAGCTGAACGCGATCCGTCGCTGGTTCGGTATGCCGTACTGGTCGCTGTCACAGGCCCTGAAAAAGCGCACCAAGCGGGCGCTGAACCATATCCATAATTTTGAGGGCCATGTGGCGGATTATTGTCGTCGCAAGGAATTCGACGGCGCGATCTGTGGCCATATCCATGTCGCCGAAATGCGCGACATTGACGGCATCACCTACATGAATGATGGCGACTGGGTAGAGAGCTGCACGGCCCTCGTCGAGCATCATGACGGACGCTGGGAACTGCTCCACTTCCAGCCGCATGTGGTGAACGAAAAAGCGCCGGTCGCAGAGCTGGTCCGCGCCGAGGCGATGGTCTGATCCATCCTATCCCAAAAACGGTTTCAAACTGGCGCTGAGGCGGCGGCGGGCCTGGAATTGGCCGAGGAGCCAGAGCAAGCCGATTGAGACCAGTAGGGCGAGGATCACGGTCAGGGTGACGCGCAACTCGGTCGGGATGTCCGTCAGACCGGTACGGCGCAGCAGAACGCCAGTCAGGTGGCGGACGGGCTCGTGCACACAATAGAGCGGAAACGAGATCAGGCCGAGACGCTCGCAGACCCCGGTAAGCCAGAGGCTGTCCGGCTGGACGCGCGCGCCGATCAGGATGAGCAGCGGGCAGAGCAGGCCGATGGCGATAAACTGATAGGCGCCTTTTGCGTAGACGGGAAACATCAGGATGCCGAGTGTTACCGCGAATACGATCAGCGTGGGCATCAGGCCTGTAAAGCGTGGCAAGTATCGGGCCACCGGGCCGGCAGGATTCTGGACCAGCCGGTAGATGATGATCCCCGCGAGGAAGGCCGAGAAAACGCGCGGAAAGCCGAAGAAGAAGGTCTGATGGCTCCAGCCGACATTGGCGGTCAGGTCATTGCCGGACAAGCGGGCCAGCGCGAGACAGCAAAACAGGTAGAGCGAGAAGGCGGCAAGGCAGGTGCCGACCAGTCGCCATTTCGGCAGGCGCGCAATCCAGATGAAGGCGATGCTGGCGACAAATTCGTAGAAGATCGACCAGAGCGGCGGATTGGACGGGAAGAGTTCCAGCGTGCCGTTCGCAGGGATCTCGTAATCGCTGAGCGCCGGGATGAAAGCGAAATGGCCGATATGGGTCAGGGTGAACTGGAGGGGGTTGAAGGCCCGCCCGGTCTCGGCAAACACGATCAGCATCGCAACGGCCCCGAGTACCACGCCGCCCGCGACAGTCGGGGCGAGCCGGGAAATCCGCTTGTTGGCAAAGACGCCCGCAGGCATGCCGCCCTGCAGGGCCTTGGCATAGGCATGGTATATGACAAAGCCGCTGAGGATGAAGAACAGGTCCACGGCAATATAGCTGTTAATGAGCAGCCTGGACTGTCCGCTTCCAATATAGTGGTAGAGCATCACGATGATCGCTGCGATCCCGCGCATGCCGTCGAGGACATAGAACCTCTGGCTCGAAGAGCGAGCCTGATTCATGGCGGTCATTGTCACGCGAAGTCCCCATTGTTTCCGAGGGCTCTAGGGGAGTGCGCAGAGGCGGACAACTTCTAATTGGATCGATAGGCGCGTTTTTTCCGGGCGACAGGATCAAGGGCAGTTTCCTGCCAGATTGACCGGTTCGGGGGCAGGCGGTGTGGGCCGATTGCAGGCTCAACTTGACTTTCAATGGCGGCCCCGCCACGCAACGTCGATGAGTTCCACCCTGAAGGCCATTCTCGGCCCCACCAATACCGGCAAGACCCACTATGCCATCGAGCGGATGACTGGGTTTGGCACCGGCATGATCGGCCTGCCGCTGCGCCTGTTGGCGCGCGAGGTTTATGATCGTGTGGTCGAGCGCAAGGGCGCGGCCCATGTCGCGCTGATTACTGGTGAGGAGCGCATTGTTCCGCGTACGGCGCGATACTGGGTGTGCACAGTGGAATCCATGCCGGTGGATCTGAAAGTGGATTTCGTCGCGATTGACGAGATCCAGCTGGCCGAAGACCAGGATCGGGGCCATGTCTTCACCGACCGTATCCTGAATTTGCGCGGCAATCACGAGACATTGCTGCTGGGCAGCGACACGATGCGCAGTGTGTTGCGCAAATTGGACCTCGGCGCCGAGACCGAGCCTCGCGAGCGGTTTTCAGAGCTGCGCTATACCGGGCATTGCAAGATCACCAAACTGCCGAAGCGTACGGCCATTGTCGCATTCAGCGCGGATGAGGTCTATGCGATTGGCGAATTGCTGCGGCGCCAGAAGGGGGGAGCGGCGATTGTGATGGGCGCGCTGAGCCCGCGCACGCGGAATTCGCAAGTTGAGCTCTACCAGACCGGCGAAGTCGACTACATTGTTGCAACCGATGCGATCGGCATGGGGCTGAACCTTGATGTCGACCGGGTCGTGTTCGCCTCACGCTCGAAGTTCGATGGGCGGCGCCATCGCCTGCTGACACCAGCAGAATGCGCACAGATCGCGGGCCGGGCCGGGCGGTTCCGTACCGATGGTGAATTTGGGGAGACAGCGACCTGTCCGCCATTCGATGAAGCGACATGGCAGGCCATCGAGGCGCATCGGTTCGATCCGGTGGATCATCTGCAATGGCGCAACTCTGCACTCGACTTCTCCAGCCTGCGCCGCCTGATCCTGAGCCTTGAGACCCCATCCGGGCATCCATCCCTGATCCATAATCCGCATGCACTGGATGAATGGGTGCTGCGCCGAATGGCGGAAGATGCGGCCATCGGGCCGAATGTGGCGGGTACGCGCGAAGTGCGGCGGCTATGGGATCTGGCCCGCCTGCCAGACTTCCGCAAAGCCGGGCCGGAAGGCCATGCGCGGCTCGTGCTGGGCCTTGCTGAAACGCTCGCCAATCCGGATGCACGCCTTGCCGACAAGGGGCTGGAGCGCCGTCTGGATGATCTTTCTTCGACCCAGGGCGATATTGCGAAGCTGCAGCAGCGGCTTGCCAATATACGGACCTGGACCTATGCCGCCCATCGGCCTGACTGGCTGGAAAACCCGGAAAAATGGCAGGATCGAACACGAGAGATTGAAGACTCCCTGTCAGACGCGCTACACGAAGCGCTGACTGCCCGGTTCGTGGACCGGCGAACCACCGCTTTGCTTGCCAGCCTGAAGAAGGAAGACGCCCTCGTGACCGAATTGACCCCGGAAGGTGATGTCCGTGTGGAAGGCCATGTCGTTGGACGCCTGAAAGGCCTGACCTTCGAACCTGTTCTTGATGCCCGTACGCTCGAAGGCAAGGCGGTGCGCAGCGCAGCCCAGGCCGCTGTGCGCCCGCTGATCCTGGAACGCCTGTCGCTGATCGTGGCGGCGCCGGATGATGCGTTCAAACTGAATGATGAAGGCCAGATCGAACACATCAATTCGCCCGTGGCCCATCTGGCCAAGGGATCGAGCTGGATGGCGCCGCGCGTCGAGATTGTCGGCGCATCCGAAGTCGACCCGGCCGAGCGTGAAGCTGCGCGCCAGCGGCTGGAGCAATGGGCCGCGGCCGAGACCGCCAAGATCCTGCCAACTCATACAATGCTGGCCGTTGAAAAAGCGGGCGATGCGCTGGAAGGTCTCGCGCGCGGGATTGCCTTCCGTCTTCTTGAAACCGGGGCTGCGGTTGATCTTCGCCAGGATGACCCAAGTCTGCGTCTGACCGGCGACCAGCGTGAAGCCCTCAAAGGCATTGGGGTGAGAGCAGGCCGTGTCGCGGCACATGTGCCGGATGCGCAAAAGCCTGCAGGCCAGCGCATGATCGCCATTCTGCGCGCTGTGTTTGAAGGTCAGCCTTTCCCACTGGCACCCGAGGGGGCCGGGTCATTTGCGCTTGATGGCACATGGCCGGAAGAGGCGCTTGCCGCCAATGGCTATCTCCGTTTCGGCCGCCGGGCCGTGCGCGCAGACCTTGCCGAACGTCTCGGCTGGGAGATCGCCAAGCGCCGCAAGGAAGCCTCGAAGAACGCATTCCCCATCGAGATCGACCTGGCTTCCGTCGTCTCTTGCCCTGCCGATGACTGGCCCGCCGTGTTGAAAGGCTTTGGCCTTGCGCCTGCGGAAAAGGACAAGGAAACGGATGCCGTTACTTTGTGGCGCTATGCGTCCCGCGCCCGTCCCGAGGGGCGGTCTGAAGGCGGGCGGCCCCAGCGCGGCCGAGATCAGAATGCCGGTGGCAAAGGCCCGAAAGGCCCACGCGGACCAAAACAGCAAGGCGGGGGCGGGCGTTCCAATTCCCGCAGTGCCCCGCAGTCGCGCCAGCCGGACCCGGACAGCCCGTTCGCGGCGCTCGCAGCCCTGCTGCCGGAGCCCAAGCAGGCGGCTAACAAACCAAAGAAAAAGAAACGCAAGCCAAAACCCAAGCCGGATGCCGCCGCTGAAAGCGCAGCTGATACGAGCTTCGAGTACAAGCCCTTTCAATGACGGACACGCCAACGCTGCGCCTTGATGTGTGGCTGTGGCGGACACGGTTTTTCAAGACTCGCGCCCTGTCCGGAACGTATATTCGCAAGCGGGGCGTCCGATTGACCCGCAATTGCCAGACCCGGCGCGTCAACAAGCCGGGCGCCGCTATTTGCGTTGGAGATGTTGTCACGCTGGCGCGAGGCGCGCATATCAGGACCGTCGAAGTGCTGGATCTGGGCACTCGGAGAGGGCCGGCAGAAGAGGCGGCGGCAATGTACACGACGCTGGAGACCGACACATGATGAACACGCTGAAAAATCTGTTCCGGCAGAAAACGCCTGCCGAGAGACCGATGGACCCGCAAGTCGCGGCTGCGGCGCTACTTGTCGAGGCTGCCCTGTCCGATGGGGTCTATGTGAACATTGAAAGCGACATGATCGCTGAAATCCTGTTGGAAGCGTTCAAATTCGATGCAGACAAGGCAGATGCTGTGCTGGCCGAAGGCGAAGCCTTGGCTGAAGAGGCGGTCGGTTCCCACCAGTTTACCAAGCATGTGAAGAAGCTGCCGATTGCGGAGCGGATTTCCATCATTGAAGGCTTGTACCGGGTCGCGCTGGCTGATGGCGAAAAAAGCGATATTGAGGATGCCTATATCCGCCATGTCGCCTCGCTGCTGCATATTGACGATATTTCTCGCGCACAGGCTCGCCAAGCGGCGGAAAAGCGGATCGCCGACGCTTCCTGAAGACTCCTGTCAGAACACCTCATTGACATGAGCGCCTGCTCGCGCCATTTCGCCGGTGCACAAACCCCAGAAGGCCCTCCTGCCCATGACCTATATTGTCGTTGATGCCTGTATCCGCTGCAAATACATGGATTGCGTCGAGGTTTGCCCTGTCGACTGCTTCTATGAAGGCGAGAACATGCTGGTCATCCACCCGGATGAGTGCATCGATTGCGGTGTGTGCGAGCCGGAATGCCCTGTGGAGGCCATCAAGCCCGATACCGAGGATGACCCGGACGCCAAATGGCTGAAGCTGAATACCGAGTATGCGCAGACCTGGCCAAATATCACCCGGATGAAGGAACCGCCGGCAGACCGGGAAGAATTTGCGCAAGAAACCGGTAAGCTGGAGAAATATTTCAGCCCCAAACCGGGTGAAGGCGACGCCTGAATCGGGTCGTCCGAACCCTGATTTTGCTGGGTTTCTCAATAAACGTTAACAAAATCAGCGACCTTGGGAACTTTACTCTTGGTTAGCATCTGGGCGTGTCTGTTGAAAAAGCTGCACATTTATGCTATCGTTCAGACTTGAGTAATAACTGAAAAGATCCGGAAACTTCAACTCAGACCGTCAAATGCGTCGGACTGGGGGGGATTTTGTCGGCTCTAAATGCGTAGAAAAGGGCGATATCCAACATGGCTAAAAAAGCATCTGCGGAACTGGCGTTTGAAGTGGGTCAAAGCGTCGTTTACCCCGCACACGGGGTGGGCAAGATCACGAGCGTTGAGAAGCAGACTGTGGCCGGCATGGACCTGGAGGTCTATGTGGTGTCCTTTGATCAGGACAAAATGATCCTTCGCGTCCCAACCAATCGCGCCGAAGCCTCTGGCATGCGCGCACTGGCGGGTTCCAAGCTGGTCGAAGATGCGCTGAAGACCCTGGGTGGTCGTGCGCGCATCAAGCGGACCATGTGGTCGCGCCGGGCTCAGGAATATGAAGCGAAGATCAATTCCGGTGACCTGATCTCTATTGCGGAAGTCGTTCGCGACCTGCACCGCGGCGAAGATCAGCCGGAACAGTCCTATTCCGAGCGCCAGCTTTATGAGAGCGCCCTGGACCGTATGGCCCGTGAACTCGCCGCCGTCGAGAATATCGAGAAGGGCGACGCCATGGAAAAACTCGCAGAATCTCTCGCAAAGAAGAAAGTGGCTGCTTAAGCCTCCAACTCCTTTCGATCATGCAGAACCCCCGTACGGCCGCCTCGCCGTGCGGGGGTTTTTCATGTCCGCAGTCCTCAAATTGCATCAAAAATGAACAACCGGACCCGGAATATTAAAATAGCCGGGGTTTGGGCAGGTTCCTGTTAACCATACGACAAAGGAGAGAAGGCACTCTTTGCCTGTCGCCGGAATGCTCTGGTGACGGATGGATGCCTTGGCTGACATGCCCGAAACAGGGTGGCGGCGAAGGCAGGGTGACAGGAGAAACAAGATGCCCTTTTCGGATATTGAAATACAGCCAGGTGGCCTGTTGGGCGCCGACGCGCATGCAGATGAGTTCTATCAGGCCGGCCTCGCTTGTGCCGCTGGTGTCGGATCGGAGATGGATCTGATCTCTGCGCACAAATGGTTCAACCTCGCTGTGTCCAAGGGACATGAAGAGGCCCGCGTGCAGCGCCAGGAAATGGCTGATATGCTGAGCTCGGAAGAAGTCAAAGTGGCGCTGTCTTCAGCCCGCGACTGGCTGAGCCTCGCCAACTAGTCCAATATGATTGATAGCGGACGGCATGGGGGACGCCATGCCATCCGCCTTCTGATCAGCTGATGCGACGTGCCTGGTCCTTCCAGTAAGTTTCGCGCAAATCCTTGCGCAAGACTTTGCCGGACGGATTACGGGGCAGCACCTCGATGAACTCTACCGTCTTTGGGCATTTATAGCCGGCAATGCGTTCGCGCGCCCAAGCGATTATGCTGTCCTGAGTCGGCGCTTCGCCCGGCTTGACGACGATGATGGCCTTGACGGCCTCGCCCCATTTTTCGTCGGGCACGCCAATAACTGCCACGTCCGCCACGCCAGGGTGGCCAAAGATCGCATTCTCGACTTCGGCGGGATAAATGTTCTCGCCGCCGGACACGATCATGTCCTTTACGCGGTCGTGGATATAGAGAAATCCGTCTTCGTCGAAATAGCCCGCGTCTCCTGTCCGGAAGAACCCGGACGCGTCGACCGATTCCTTTGTGGCATCCGGGCGGTTCCAGTATCCTTTCATGACGAAGGCGGACTTGATGGCGATCTCGCCAACTTCGCCGGTGGGGACGGGATTCCCTTCTGCGTCGAGGCATCGCACGATTGTGGCCGGATAGGGTACGCCGCATGAGCGCAGCTTTCCCCAGGCCGGGTCATGGGCTTCAGGCGGCAAATAGGTTCCGCAGCCGCCCGTCTCGGTCAGTCCGTAGAGCTGGGTGAAACGCGCACCCATGATGTCCTGCGCATCAAGCAGCAAACTCTCGGCAATCGGAGAGGCGCCATAGAAAACCTGCTTCAGGCTCGACCAGTTGATGTCGCGCACATTCGGTATCTGGGTCAGCATCAGGATGACTGCGGGGACCCAGAACGCATGGGCGATCTTGTGCTCGGGGATCAGTTTCAAGATTGCTGCCGGATCGATTTCACGCAGCACGACAGCTTTGGCACCTTGTGCGGCCGTCAGGATACCGATGTTTACGCCCGCCACATGGAAGAGGGGCATCGCGTTCATGACCGCGTCGCCGACATCATAGCTCGCCCATTCCAGCATGCCGGCCTGCTCGAAGATGGCGCGGTAGCTGCCATTGGTCAGCTGCACGCCCTTGGGCATGCCGGTTGTGCCGGATGTATAGAGCTGGATGACATCATCGTCGTCGCGCGTCGTGAGGCCCGGTGGATCGGTCAGCTGGCTGTCGCGCCATGCCGAGTAGGCTTTCCAATCCTCCCGATCGCCATCAATCGCGATGATATGTTCAAGGTCTGGCAACTCGGCGCGGATCTGGTCAATCAGGCCGTAGAAATCTTTTCCGACGAACAGGACTTTCACCCGCGCATCCGACAGGATGAATTTCACTTCGGGTGCGGCGAGTCGGGTGTTGACCGCAGTCATTGTCGCGCGGGCCTTGGCGGCGCCGAACAGCATCTCGTAATAGACAGCCATGTTCTTGGCGAGATAGCCGACCCGGTCATCCGGTTTCACGCCCAGGCCGATCAGGCCGTTGGCAATCTGGGTGGAACGTGTCTCCAGTTCGGCGAAGCTGGTTGTCTCGCCTTCAAACCAGAATGCCTTCTCGTCCGGGCGGATGCTGGCCTGGACGCGCGGAATATCGGCTAGATGAGGCATTGCCTCTACATCGATCATGGGTTCCTCCGATGAAATTCTTGTTTCTTTCAAGCTATTCTAGGGCAAAATCCCGAAGAGTCAGCCCGTCCCCACCTGCAATCACTATTGGGATAGCTGAAGTAGGCGACGTTTAGCCGTCTTGCGGTCGGCCCGGCTTTCCGGCACATCCCATGACATGACTGATACGATGATAGCCGACACCGTAGACCTCGCTGAAACCATGCTCGACATGGGCCGCCGCGCCCGTGCCGCGTCTCGCAAGCTGGGCCAGATGACGCCCGCTGACCGAACACGCGGTTTGCAGGCGGTCGCGGCCGCGATTCGTGCGTCTGCCTCCAAAGTCCTGGCGGCCAATGCGCAGGATATGGACGCTGCCGAAGCCAAGGGGCTCGACGCGGCCATGCTGGACCGGCTGGCCCTGGATGCCGCGCGCCTTGAAGGGATTGCCTCCAGTGTGGAAGCCGTGGCCGGCTTGCCCGACCCCATTGGCAAGGAACTCGCCCGGTGGGAGCGGCCGAATGGGCTGGACATTGCGCGCATCGCCGTGCCGCTGGGCGTGATCGGCATCATCTATGAGAGCCGCCCGAATGTCACCGCCGATGCCGGCGCGCTCTGTCTGCGCTCGGGCAATGCGGCGATCCTGCGCTGCGGGTCTGAAAGCACGCACTCGTCCCGCGCAATCATTGACGCCATGCGCGGCGCGCTGAAGGCCGAAGGATTACCGGAAGACGCGGTGCAACTGGTCATGACCACCGATCGCGCCGCAGTAGGCCACATGCTGGCCGGCCTCGAAGGCAATGTGGACGTGATCGTCCCGCGCGGTGGGCGGAGCCTGGTCGAGCGCGTGCAAAAGGATGCGCGCGTTCCCGTGATCGGTCATCTCGAAGGGCTTTGCCATGTCATCGTCGACAAGGCTGCTGATCCCGAGAAGGCAGTTTCCATTGTCGTGAATGCCAAGATGCGCCGGACAGGAATCTGTGGCTCGGCGGAAACGCTCCTGGTCGATGCGGCTGTGGCGGACGATCTATTGCCGAAGATCGCGGCCGGACTGTTGGAAGCGGGCTGTGAATTACGCGGAGATGACCGCGCCCGCGCCATCGTGCCAGAGATGATCGAAGCCACCGAGGCCGACTGGTCCACCGAATATCTTGCGCCGATCTTGGCCGTTGCGGTTGTCGATGATCTGAGCGCAGCGCTGGCGCATATTGGCTCCTGGTCGTCCGGACACACAGAATGTATCATCACTGAAGATTCTGACGCAGCCGACCGCTTTTTTGCGACGGTCGACAGCGCGATTTTGCTGCACAATGCCTCTACCCAATTTGCGGATGGCGGCGAGTTCGGCATGGGCGCCGAGATTGGTATCGCCACGGGTCGCATCCATGCGCGCGGACCCGTGGGGGCAGAACAGCTGACGACGTACAAATACATTGTGCGAGGAACCGGGCAGGTTCGTCCTTGAGCCAAGCAATTTTACCGGGACCATCGGCTGGCCTCCGCATCGGTCTGTTTGGCGGCAGTTTCAATCCGGCCCATTCCGGCCATTTTCATGTGGCATCCACAGCCATGAAACGGCTACAGCTAGATTGGGTCTGGTGGATCGTGGCGCGCGGGAATCCCCTGAAGACCGGACACGGAGATTTTTCGGGCCGCTTCCGGTCAGCCGAGGCGGTCGCAGACCATCCACGAATGCGTGTGACAGATATCGAGGCGCGGCTTGGCCTGACTTATTCCTATCGTACCTTGTCGACGCTGACAGCGGCAGCGCCCGCCGCGAAGTTCGTCTGGTTGATGGGCGCCGACAATATGGTCAACTTCCATCTCTGGGGCGCGTGGCAGGGAATTGCGCAGATGATGCCGATCGCCATCGTGGCGCGTCCGGGGATAGGGCCGGGTGCTCGCAACTCACCGTTCGCCCGTCGCTTTGCCAGTAGTCGTATCCCGGCCGCGGCTGCCGCCTCGCTGCCGGATTGTGATCCGCCTGCATGGGTCTACCTGCCTGCGCCGCTGGACCCGATCTCCTCGACCGCAATCCGCCAGAAGAAAGCAGGACAATGAGCCTCAGCCCGGAAGACCTCGCCCGGCACAAGCGCCACATCATGCTGAAGGAAATAGGCGGACCCGGCGTTCAGAAGCTGCGCGCGGCGTCGATATCCATTGTCGGGGCAGGGGCGCTCGGCGGGCCATGCGCAATGTTCCTGGCGGCTGCAGGCATCGGGCAGATCGAAATTTGGGATAATGATGTCATTGAGCGGTCGAATCTGCAGCGACAAATCCAGTTTGGAGAACGCGACCTCGGCAAGGCCAAGGTGGATATCCTGGCTGAGCGCCTGGCGACGAATCATCCTGGGACAAGGATCAGCACGCGTCGAAAGAAATGGTCGCCTTCCGACCCGCTGTCCGGCAGCATTCTGGTCGATGCGACGGACAATTTCCCGACCCGCTACGCCCTCAACGCAGCGGCCCACCTGAGCGAACGCTTGTTGGTGCACGGCGCAGCCGCAGGGTGGACCGGGCAAGCCAGCGTGTTTGCGTCCGGCTGCCGGGACGGCGCGCCATGCTATCGCTGCTGGGTGCCCGAAACGCCGCCGAATGCGGCGGCTTGCGATGAAGTTGGCGTGGTCGGGCCCGTGACCGGAATGGTTTCAACGCTCATGGCGCTTGAAGTCGTGAAGCTGGTCACAGGCGCCGGAGAGCCGATGATTGGAAGCCTTATTCTGATCGATGGTTTGATGGCCGACGTCAGGAAAGTCCGGTTGCGGCGCGATGCAACCTGTAGTGTTTGCGGCACTGAGCGTGCGATTTGACTTGGCGCCGTCAGGGGGGCTTAGTGCGGATCACCTGATTTGAAATTGCGGGAGCCGGGAACAAGATGAAACGATTGCTAGTCGTGCTGGTGACGGTTGCGATCATTCTCACGGCGGGCTGGTTGATGCTGCGCCGTCCGGACATTTCCTACAACACATTGGAGTCGGTCTACTCGAAATCGAACAGCCGGTACCTGAAATCCGGTAGTCAGATCGAGCTGCATTTTACCGATACCGGTCCGCGCGACGCGCCGATACTTGTGCTTGTGCATGGCTATTCTGCCTCTCTGAACACTTGGGACGCATGGGCACGCAATCTGCGTAAGGATTACCGGGTCATCCGGTTGGACCTGCCGGGCCATGGCCTGTCGCGCTGCGTCGACAATGATGAGATCGGCATCGAGCAATTCATTGCCAGTATCGACCGCGTGACGCATTCACTGGACGTCGACCAGTTCACCCTCGTCGGCAGTTCCATGGGCGGGCACACCGCCTGGGCCTATGCACTCGCCCATCCGGAAAGGCTGGATGGTTTGGTCCTGGTGGATGCGGCCGGTTGGCTCAGTGCGCCGGGAGAGGACGACAAGGACCCGGTGATCTTCAAATTGCTGCGCAATGGGTTTGCCCGCAACGTGATGAAGGATCTCGACATGTCAGCCTTGATCCGGTCGGGGCTGGAAAACAGTTTTGCGGATCCTGAACTGGTGACGGATGAAATGGTGGAGCGGTATTCGGCCATGTCACGTGCGCCGTGCCATCGCGAGGCGCTGCTCAAGATCATGAGCGGCACGACACTGCGGGTGCCTGCGTCCAAGGAGAGGCTGAGCGCAATTGCCGTGCCGACGCTGATCCTGCATGGGGATACTGACAATCTGATTCCCGTGGCACATGCGGAAAAGTTTGCCGATGCCATCCCGGGGTCGAAGCTCATCATCTATCCCGAGACCGGACATATCCCGCAGGAAGAGCAGCCTGTTGCCTCGGTAGAAGACTTCCGTGCGTTTCTTGCCACCATTTATTCCGAAGAAACCGCAGAGCCTGAGGCGGTTGAGCCAAACGGCGAATAAGTCTCCGGGAAACCAGTCAGCAGGTTCACGCGTAGGAGGGGCATAGGAGAAACCCATATGCGCCTCGCCCTTTCCGCCATTGCCGCAGCCCTGCTTGCAGCCTGTACGAGCCAACCTGATTATCGCGCCAGTGATTCAACGCCGCCGACCGTGCCGTCTGTCGATCTCGATCGGTATGCTGGCTTCTGGTACGAAATTGCCCGCTATCCGAATGGGTTTGAACGCAATTGCACGGGTGTGACGGCTGAGTATGGACTGAACGCCGATGGCACCGTGTCGGTGACCAATACGTGTTTCAAGGGATCGCTCGACGGAGAGAAAACGGTGGCTGAAGGCAAGGCCCGCATCGTGGAGGGATCCGGCAACAGCAAGCTGAAAGTGAAGTTTGCGCCCGCATGGGTTCCGTTCGCAGAAGGGGACTATTGGGTGCTGGCGCTGGAGCCGGATTATTCGGCAGCCCTCGTTGGCAGTCCGGACGGCAAGTATCTGTGGATCCTCTCGCGCACGGCGCAGCTTGATGCGAAAACCCTGGCGCGTCTGAAGACGCGTGCCGAAGAACTTGGATACGAAACGGCTCCGCTGGAAATGACCCTGCAATCGGAACAGGGGTGACGATTATTGCGAGCTTTGGTAGGCGAACCGAATGAGCCTTCCCAATCTCGATGCCCACAATTTCGATGGCGAGTACCAGCACTGGATCACCGTGCGGGTCTACTATGAAGACACCGACTTCACAGGCATGGTCTATCACGCCAATTATCTCCGCTTTTTCGAGCGGGGGCGATCAGATCATCTGCGCGACGCTGGCGTCTCCCATCAATCCCTGCTGGAGCGGGAAGACCCGGCGGCTTTCACGCTGACGCGGGTTGAAGTGGACTATCGCAAGGCGGCGCGGGTAGACGATCTGCTACATATCCGGACGCGATACATTGGCACCGACGGACCTCGCATTCTTTTTTCCCAAACCTGTTTCAGGGGAGAGGAAATCATTGCAGAGGGAGAGATCACAGCTGTCATGATTCACGCCGATGGCCGTCCGCGTCGTCCGATCCGCGAATTGGTGAAGCAACTGGAAGCATATCGCTGGGAGGGCGAGTCTTGAAATTGATGCACCTGGCGCTGTGGGGCGCGTGCCTGACCTATCCGGCGGTTGCGCAGGCAGAAGCAGACTTTGATGCCGAGCGCGGTTTCTATGTTGCCGTGCGTGGATACGGGTCGATCGGGGACCAGAACAATCTGATCTTCGATGACAGCCGGGAGATCGCCGGGGCCCTGGGCTACCGGGTCAACCACTCAGTTCGTCTGGAGGCCGAATACGGATTCCGCTGGGCCAATATCGCGGGACTGAACGGTGCGAGCACGGCAAGTGGCGATTTCACAAGTCGCTCGATCGGGGTTCATGCCTTCTATGATTTCCGTGAAGGCAAGCGGCTGCGCCCATTCCTGGGCGCGGGCGGCGGGGCAGGGGTGCTCGATTTCAACTTCTCTGGCCCCGCGGACATCAATCCGGATTTCATCGTGGTCGGCAAGGACACCAATTCCAGCGCCTACTGGAATCTGTTTGCGGGCGCGACCTATCATCTGTCAGACAATTTCCGTTTGTCGCTGGGCAGTGAATACGTCTCGTATTCGGATCAGGCTGTCGCGTCGAACCTTGGCGGAATTGATGGCATCAACCGCGCCTACAACTTCTATGTCGGCACGCGATGGTTCCTGCCCGACTTGTCCAATTGATCGTAGGCCCGGTGCCAAATATCGGCCGATTGCCCACGTTTCGTTAAGAAAACTCCCTTAGCCGTTAACTGTGCTGCGGAAACTGGCCATCCTGCCGTGTTTCTGCCGAATTTGGTGTGGATGAAGGGGTGTGCCGGTCCCGTTTGGGATGCGGCTGATCACCCATGACGCGTAGATAGGAGCTTTAGCCCCCATGGAATCAGAAGCGATAGGCACCGCCGCGAGTCATGCCGACTTCTCGCTCTTCAGCCTCATTATGGCGGCTGACCCAATTGTTAAGCTGGTGCTCCTGTTCCTGCTGCTGGCATCTATCTGGTCCTGGATGGTGATTGGCGAAAAGCTTTTCTCGCTGGGCGCTGTACGCAAGAAATCACGCCAGTTCGAAGAAGCCTTCTGGAGCGGACGCACCGAGGATTTCGACATGCGGCCCGGTCAGGCAACCAATGACGCTGCCAGCCGCGTGTTTGCAGCGGCTGCGCGCGAATGGTCTGACGCCAAGCGTTTGCAATCTGGTTCCGGCGAGGCGGCGGCTCTTGTCAGCCGCGCCGAGCGATCAATGCGCGCTGCGGTGGATCGCGAGATTGGACGCGCCGGAAACGGTCTCGGCATTCTTGCGACCATCGGATCTGCGTCGCCCTTTATTGGCCTGTTCGGGACTGTCTGGGGCATCATGAACGCCTTCCTCAACATCGCCGAACAGCAGGATACCAGCCTCGGCACCGTGGCCGGCCCGATCGCCGAGGCACTGTTCGCGACCGGCATGGGACTCGTTGCGGCCATCCCGGCGGTTATCTTCTATAACAAGTTCACCGGTGACCTGACCAAGCTGGGCGACCAGCTGGACACGTTCTCGCAGGATGTTCTGGTGCGTTTGTCGCGCCGTGCCTCTGAATCCGCGAGGGACTAGGCGATGGGATTGATCCTTGGTTCGGGTGGCAAGGGCGGACGGCGCGGCCGTCGCGCGCTGAATGCCGAGATCAATGTGACGCCTTTTGTGGACGTCATGCTGGTCCTGCTGATCGTGTTCATGATCACTGCGCCGCTATTGGTACGCGGCGAGGAAGTGAATTTGCCGAAGACGAGTTCCGGCCCGATCAAGACCGAACCGAATGACGACCCGCTGGCGATTTCCATCCGCGAGAATGGCGAGGTCTTTATTCAGACCACCCTTGTTGAGGATATCGCCACGCTCGGTCCGCAATTGCAGGCAATTATTGGCGAAGGCTACGAACAGCCGATCTATCTTCGCGGTGACGAGAACACGCCCTATGGCCGGATCATGGAAGTGACGGCCGAAATCCGGGCAGCAGGTTATACACGTGTGTCCTTTGTGACCGAACAAAAGAAGTAGGAGCGACCAGCCCCACATGCTTCGCGGCTTTACCATCTCGACCCTTCTTCATGCCTCCGTGCTTGCCGCGGCGGTGATGACGTGGCCGATGAAGAAGAGCGATTGCGACAAGCAGATCGAACGACTGGAACGTGAGGAGCCGGGCCTTTCACCGGTCGATATCCTGCTGCGCCTGCCGCAATGCGCCAGCACGATTGATGTGCCGATCGACATTGTCGATATTGGTCTGGTTACGGACGTTGCGCCGATCCAGAAAGTGCAGGAGCCTGCCGAAGAGGAGCCTGAAGAGACCGAACCGGAAGAGCAGCCTGACCCTGTCGAGGAAGACGCCGAAATCGTCGAGGATCCGCCGGAAGAACCGGAAGAAGTGAACGAGACGCGCGAAACCGAAACAGCCGAAGAAGAGCCTGTTGTCGAAGACACCAAGGCCGAGCCCGAGGAAAAGCCGAAAGAGGCTGAGCCAAAGAAGGAAGAGCCTCCGAAGAAGGAGCCGCAGCTGATCGAGAAGCAGAAGCCGAAATCGGAGTCTGACGAACTCGACTTTCTGAATGATTTCGAGGATATCCTGAAGGACAAGGCCCAGACCCAGCGCAAGGCTGCGCAAGAACAGGCCCCGCCTCCGATCAACAAACCGGTGCTTCAAGACGTCCAGCAGCCCCGCAAGGGGGCAGGGGAGCGGCGCGGCAACACGGCCTCCCTGCAAGCCGCGATGCGTCGACAGATTGGCTATTGCTGGAATGGCGTCGATGATCTGCCCAAGGATGACCAGATCAATGTGGTGATCCGGGTGAGGCTGAATCTGGACGGCTCGCTGGATGGCAATGCCAGCCTTGTGACGCCGCGCTCGATGCCGATTGGCCGCCGCGGCGTTGTGGTGCAGCGGGCCCTGACAGCCGTGCGCCAGTGTGCGAACTACCAATTGCCTGAAGACGATTATGACGAGTGGAAAGATATCGAGGTCACAATCGGCCCGCTAAAGGGGAATTGATGAATTACGCTCCATCCTATCGGTTGTTGACGGTCATGATGGCGATCATGCTCATACCATCAGTGCTGCCGATGCATGCGGACGAAGATGCCGCTCGCTTTGATCTCGGGGCTGAGCTGCGTCGCCAGATCGGATCTTGCTGGAGGGGAGCAGAAAACCTTTCCCAGCCCGAGCGCGTGAGTGTTGTGTTGAGATTCCAACTGACGCCGAGTGGCGAACTGGATGGCGACGTCACGCTTGTATCCCCGGAAGCTGACGAGGTTTCCGCAGTGGCGATTTCCAGGGCTACAGATGCGATCTTGAATTGTGCGCCATACAATCTGCCAAAAGAACACTATCCTATTTGGGAAGACGTTGAGGTCACCATAGGTCCTCCCAAGAACAATCTGGTTTCCTGAAGGAGAAAGAGATGATCCGCTTAGCAAAACTCTGGTTGATGGCCGGGCTTCTCGCCTTTGGTCTCGCCATGCCTGCCGCTGCGCAGCTGCAGGTCCGCGTCGACGAGGGTAATTTCCAGCCGACCCCGCTGGCCATTCCGGACTTTGAAGTCCGCGGCGCGAATGCCGAAATGGCCGAAGACATCGCCGATGTCGTCCGGGCCGATCTGGAATCGACCGGCCTGTTCGACATCCAGAACCCGGCGTCCTTCATCCAGAAGGATCTGTCGATCGACGTCCAGCCGCGCTTCCCGGACTGGCGGATCATCCAGACCGAGGGCCTTGTTGTCGGAGCGTATGAAGAATTGCCGGATGGCAAGATCGCCGTCTCGTTCCGCCTGTGGGACGTTTATGGTGGTGAAGTCATGCGGATCAACGGCCAGCCCGGCCGTCGCCTCACCACGACGCCAGACAATTGGCGCCGCATCGCTCACAAGATTGCGGATTCCATCTATAACCGCCTGACCGGTGAAGACCCATATTTCGATACGCGGATCGTTTATATTGCCGAGACCGGCCCCAAGACCGAGCGTGTGAAGCGCCTGGCGATCATGGATGCTGATGGCGCCAATCAACAATATCTGACTGCGGGGACGAACACCGTGCTGACGCCGCGTTTCAGCCCGTCAGCTCAGGAAATCACTTACATGTCGTATGAGGGCGGTCGCCCGCGCGTCTACCTCTTCAATATTGAGACGGGCCGTCAGGAATTGCTGGGCAATTTTCCGGGCATGACCTTCGCGCCGCGCTTCTCGCGGGATGGGGAGAGTGTTTTGATGACCCAGGCCCAGGGCGGCAACTCTGAAATCTACCTCATGAATCTGCAGACACGCCAATCGCGTCGCCTGACAGACCACCCGGCGATTGACACCTCGCCCTCCATGTCACCGGACGGACGCGCCATTGTGTTCACGTCTGACCGTGGCGGCAGCCCGCAGCTCTACATCATGAACACCGATGGCAGTCCGCGGACCTGCCCCTCCGGTGGTCGGGATGTTGCTTGCCGCATCACCTTCAACAAGGGCCAGTATTCAACACCGGTCTGGAGCCCGCGAGGCGATCTGGTCGCCTTTACCAAGCAACTCGGCGGTCGATTTTACATCGGCGTGATCGGGACAGATGGTAAAGGCGAGCGCCTGCTGACCGAATCATACCTCGATGAGGGCCCGGACTGGTCGCCAAATGGCCGCGTGATCGTGTATTTCCGCGAAAGCCGTCCCGGCGCCGGTCCACAGCTCTGGTCGGTAGATCTGTCAGGCCGAAATGAGCGCAGAATGATGACCCAGACGGACGCCTCCGATCCGGCCTGGTCGCCATTGTTGCAATAAATTCATGGCTTTCGCCCCCGGTTTTCGTCCGGGGGCGTTGCTTTTTGGAGACAAAGCGTCAAAATAGTATCGAATCTGGGCGTTAGCTCTGCTTCCGCCCGATTGTCGCCCGAATTCTGTCAGAATATGGAGACAGATACCCGCTACACCCGGCACAACGTTGACAAACGCCAGCCGTTAAGGCGTCAATTAGCACTCAGGACATCCAGGGGAGTCTGAATAGCAATGAATACCACTTTTAAACTCGCAGCCGCAGCCGCGGTTGTTCTTTCGATCAGCGCGTGTGCATCCCAACCAGAGCCTGTTGAGCAGGTCGAGGAACAGGCACCAGTTGAGGTCGCTGAGCCAGCACCGGCTCCGGCTCCAGTTGAAGCAGCGCCAGCCGCACCGGTTGGTCCGCTCGCAGGCTCGCTCGAAGACTTCCGCGTCAACGTTGGTGAGCGCGTCTACTTTGACCTCAACGGCTACCGCCTCGATGTCGACGACCAGGAAATCCTGAAGCGTCAGGCTGCTTGGCTGTCGTCCTATCCGGGCGTTCGCATCATCGTTGCAGGTAACTGTGATGAGCGCGGCACCCGCGAGTACAACCTTGCCCTTGGTGAGCGTCGTGCTTCTATCGTGAAGGACTATCTGGTCAGCCTCGGCGTCGACCCGTCCCGCGTTGACACGATCTCCTACGGTAAAGAGCGTCCAATCGCTGCTGGTTCCGACGAGCAGGCATGGGCCCTGAACCGTAACGGCTTCACGCAAATCGTTTCCGGCGCAAACAGCTAGGTTTCTGCCGCGAATAGCTTCACAAGATGCAGCCGGGTGCCTTATTTTGGCCCCGGCTGTTTTTGTATGTTCGCCCACAATCCTCCGGAGGCTTCCCCCATGTTCAAAGCGCCCGCTCTTGTCCTCGCCAGCTTTTGCCTGATTGTTGGTCCTGCCGCCGCTCAGCGCGCCGCACCCATAACGCAAGGGGTCACCAGCTCCGACCTGTCGCAACAGGTGGCGCAGGCCCGCCAGCAAAGCGCGCAGGTTCAGGTCGAGGTCAATGGATTGACCGGAGATGTGATGCAACTGACCGGGCGGGTGGAAACGCTTGAATTCCAGCTCCAGCAACTGCGCGAGCAAAACGAGAATCTGTCACGCGACAATGAAGCCCTCATCGACGAGGCCGATGATTTGCGTACGCAACTGGAAAATCAGTCTGCAGATATTGCCTCCCTGAAATCCTATCTTTCAGCGGCGGGCATCATGCCCGAGGCCGACCCCATGCCGGGCAATGTCGGCGGAGAGTTCGGGACGATGCCGGAAATGGGCGCAGCGATTGACCAGAGCTTCAATTCTGGCCCACGCCGTCTTGATGCACCCGCCTCCATGGGTGAAACGACTTCAAATACCTCCGGCCCGACCCGCCTGACCATGGGCGGCGCAGCCGCTGCCGGCGAGTCTCTACCGGAAGGTTCACTGGGCACGATTCCTGCCAGCGCCCTGCCAGGCGAAGCGGGCCCGCTCTTCGCCCTTGCGAAATCCAAGCTGATCCAGTTCGACTATGCTGGTGCGGAAGAGGCTTTCCGTGCCTTCCTTGAGCGGTTCGGCGATGACCCGCAGGCTGGTGAGGCACACTACTGGCTGGGAGAGTCGCTCTATCAGCAAAAAGCGTATGCCGATAGCGGCGCAGCCTATACGACGATGATCCGGTCTTATCCGGACAATCCTCGCGCGCCGGATGCACTGGTCAAGCTGGCGCGGGCAATGCGTCTGATCGGTGACAAGGAAAAGGCCTGTCTGGCCCTTGGTACACTGCCGAGCCGCTATCCGAACGCTTCGGGTGTGACGCGGGATCTGGCTGCGGTTGAGCGAACCAAGTCCGGCTGTGACAACTAGGCGATTTCCTGACACATGATGGATGCGTTTGATCGGCTCTGTAGCACCGCTTCAGGGCCGATTGGCATTGCGGTGTCCGGGGGCAGCGACTCGCTTGCCCTGCTCGTGCTGGCCCATGACTGGGCCGCGCGGTCTGGTCGTGACCTGATGGCATTTACCGTAGATCATCGCCTGCGGCCTGAGGCCGCCGACGAGGCCCGCCACGTGGCCAGTATTTGTGGGCAGATCAGCATAGCTCATGAGACATTGGTCTGGGAAACGCCTGTATCAAAACAGGTGCTGGCCCGGCGAGCGCGGCATGGCCTGATGGCCGCGGCACTTCGGGCGCGCGGAGGGACGCGCCTGCTGCTGGGCCACACGTCTGACGATCAGTGCGAAACATTCCTGATGCGGGCACGACAAGGTTCGACCTGGTATGGCCTTGCTGGCATGCAACCGCGTGCCATGTCGCCGGTCTGGCCCGAAGGGCAGGGGGTGATGATTGCCCGGCCGGTTCTCTCACACAGCCGCAGCGAATTGCGGACATGCCTGACTTCGCGTGGAATCCTTTGGGTCGATGACCCATCCAATCGCAACCTGGCCTATGAGCGGGTGCGCGTACGGGCGCAGCTGGACGGTCACGTCGACCTGAAAGCGCGCATCCTTGCCTGTCAGGCGCGTCTGCAGGACGTGCGGCGGCTGGAAGAGCGTCTGATTGGGCGCTGGATGGCCGATTGTGTTGCGTGGGATGGAGAAGGTGGCGCACGGCTGAATCTGTCCGGGCTACCGAGAGAGCGTCTGGAGCGCGCCCTCGGCCTGATGCTTCAAATCGTCGGCGGCAAGGAAACACCTCCACGGCGGGATGCCGTGCAGCCACTGGCGGGTCGACTTTCAGGCAACGAGGCGTTTCAAGGTGCCACGCTGGGCGGCGTCCTGATCTACCGCAAGCAGGGTGATATAGTCCTGTCGGCAGAGCCTGGAATCGCAGGTATGGCCGCCGATCCCGCACTGGCGCGCGCCCGTTTTGACGCAATGCGAGCGCTCTATGTCGGCGATACGTGACAAAACAGCCATTTTAAGAGCTTTTGAGTCGTTTTCATGCGATAAGCCCCCTATCTTACGGGGTGAACACCGGAATTTGGAGCGAGACGGAAAATGAACGTCAGAAACTTGGCTATCTGGGGCGCAATTGCCCTCCTGGTCATCGGCATGGCCGTGGCCATGGGTGGAAACCCTCAGGCAGCACGTGCTGAAAAGGCCAAACTGTCTGTCATTTATGAACTGGTCGAGGATGGAAAAGTCGCGGATGCGACCCTCGGTGACCAGCGCATCATCGTCACCACCACCGACGGCCGGACCATGGTCAGCGAATTGCGGTCACTCGACATGACGACCCAGCAGTTTCTTGAAGAGAACCAGGTTCCCTTCACGGTGGATGCTGACAGCGGCCAGAATACGTTCGCGTCTCTGATCTTTTCCATCCTGCCAATCCTGCTGATCGTTGGCTTTGTCTTCTTCATGATGCGCCAGATGCAGTCTGGTGGCGGTCGTGGCGCGATGAGCTTCGGCAAGAGCCGCGCTCGCCTCCTGACCGAAAAGCATGGCCGTGTGACGTTTGACGATGTTGCAGGCGTGGATGAAGCCAAGGAAGAACTGCAAGAGATCGTCGAATTTCTGCAGGATCCGTCCAAATTCCAACGTCTTGGCGGTAAAATTCCGAAAGGCGCCCTTCTGGTAGGTCCTCCCGGTACTGGTAAGACTTTGCTGGCACGGGCCGTGGCAGGCGAAGCAGGCGTGCCGTTCTTCACAATTTCCGGTTCGGACTTTGTTGAAATGTTTGTCGGTGTTGGCGCAAGCCGTGTCCGCGATATGTTTGAACAAGCCAAGCGCTCGGCGCCGTGCATCATCTTCATTGACGAGATCGACGCGGTCGGCCGTTCACGCGGCGCTGGCCTCGGCGGCGGCAATGATGAGCGCGAGCAGACGCTCAACCAGTTGCTGGTTGAGATGGACGGTTTTGAAGCCAATGAGGGCATTATCCTGATTGCTGCGACCAACCGTCCTGACGTGCTGGATCCGGCATTGCTGCGTCCCGGTCGTTTCGACCGTCAGGTCACTGTCGGCAATCCTGATATCATCGGTCGTGAGAAAATCCTGCGCGTTCATATGCGCAATGTACCCTTGGCCAAGGATGTCGAGGCGCGGACGATTGCGCGCGGCACGCCGGGCTTTTCCGGGGCAGACCTTGCCAACCTCGTGAACGAGGCGGCCCTGCTGGCCGCCCGTCGCGGCAAGCGCGTTGTCGCCATGCAGGAATTCGAGGATGCCAAGGACAAGGTCCTCATGGGACCAGAGCGTCGCTCCATGGTGATGTCCGAAAAGGAAAAAGAACTGACAGCCTGGCACGAAGCCGGTCACGCGGTCGTGGCGCTGAAAGTGCCGGCTGCAGACCCGGTCCACAAAGCCACGATCATTCCGCGCGGCCGTGCGCTGGGCATGGTCATGCAGTTGCCGGAAGACGACAAGCTGTCCATGTCCAAGATCGAGATGACTTCGCGTCTCGCGATCATGATGGGCGGGCGCGTCGCCGAAGAGCTGAAATTCGGCGAAGACAATGTCACCGCTGGTGCAGCCTCTGACATTCAGCAGGCAACACGCCTTGCACGCGCCATGGTCACCCGCTGGGGCTTTGCCGACGCGGTCGGCCCAGTTGATTATGGCGATGACCAAGGCGACGTGTTCCTCGGCCAGCAGCTGATGCAATCCTCGCATGTCTCGGAAGAGACCTCGCGGAAGATTGAGGAAGAAGTACGTACGCTGATCCAGACCGGCATGGACGATGCTCGCCGGATTATGACTGAGTGCCGGAAGGATTGGGAGGCGATTGCAACCGGTCTTCTGGAGTATGAAACCCTGACGGGTGACGAGATTTCGGCTTTGCTCAAAGGCAATCCACCATCGCGTCCTGATCTGGGCGATGATGACACGACGCCGGGCTCGGCGGTGCCGGTGATTGGCAAACGCCGCAAGCCCAAGGGCGATGGCGGCCTTGGCGATCCGGAGCCTAATCCGGCCTGATCGCTGGGGTCCCAGCAAAAAGTTTGAAAAGCGCGGTCAGTTCGGCCGCGCTTTTTGCTTTTACACAACGGCTTGCCTTTCGCCTGCTGAACACTACCGTTATTCAACGAGTCAGGAACGTTCTTCTTGTCGAAGGGTTCTGCCATTGCGCGCGCCTCTTCGCGGGCCTTGCGCGACGAGAAACAAAGCGGAGGCTGGCAGGCTTCATGTGCAATGCGCCCCTTCACGTGTCGCTCGACACTGGACACGAAATCCTGTTGAGGCCCGTCGGCCTGGATGACGAGCCACGCTTCCAGCAAATATTCCGATCCATGTCGCCTGAGTCGCGCTATTTGCGCTTTTTCAGCGGCGCCAATCCTGTGCCCGATGCGGTTGTCCACAGTCTCGCAAATGCGGATGGCAAGGTTCATATCGCGTGGGGCATCCTGGACGCTGATGAAGACGACACACCACTCATGGCAGCAGCCCATGCCATTCGCGCAGAGCCGGGCAGCAAGCGAGCCGAACTCGCGCTTGGTGTACTGGACCAGTACCAGGCGCATGGCTTGTCCCGCCTGTTGATTGCGTCGGTGGCGCTATCCTGCCGCGCGCAGGGCATCACCACGCTGGAGGCTGAAACGCTGCCAGAAAATCGAAAGGCCAACAGCCTCTTCAAGGCGCTCGGGGGCAAGGTAATTCGACCGTTGCCGCCGACGACGGTGTGGGAATTCGAAGTGGATGACCTGATCGACCAGCTCAAGCACATGGAAAAGCCGGAGGGCTTGCGAGCCGTGTTCAGCACAAACGGGTAAGTGCTTGCCTCACAGATAGTTCATGGCAAGTTCAAGGGCCCGGCAGACGATGTAGACGACGAGGGCGAAAATCCAACGCCAGGCACCGACTGGTTGGGTCAGGTATTGAAGACTGTCGACACGGTCCCAAAATACATGACCATCTTCGCTCAGCGTTCGGGCGCATATGATATGAGTGATCAGGCTGATCAATGGAATGCCGAGCCCCATGCCGGCAAGCATCGCCCGGGCTGAACGCTTCAGGCTGGACGGGAAGGACAGCAATAATGTTCCGTATTCTGATGCCCATCAGGGCCTTGCCGGGCGTATTTCCCAATTGGGAAACGCAGAATGCCTCAAGCACAGTGAAGGTCAGTGCGTGAAGCACGAGAAAGACGCCCACGAAGATATAGCCGTCGAAGAAAGCCTCATCCATCGGCCATGCCAGCAGGGTCGCCACAAAGCCGTAGATGAAGATAAGTCCCATCATGATCGCGAAAGAGGGGATCAGGCAGAGGTAGAAATCGATCCATTTGGCCAAGAAGCGAGCCCAGATGCGGGGTTTGTGCTCGGCTGACAGGTCAATTCGGGGGCGCACACCCTCCGGCGCCTCGCCAAAGACATCAATGTCAGGTGAAGTCGACATATAAAAAAAGCCCCCATCCGGATCAACCCGGGATGGAGGCTAATTTGGATTCACGGATCAGGAAACCCGTTCGACCATCATGTGCTTGATCTTGGCAATCGCCTTGGCCGGATTCAGGCCTTTCGGGCAGACCTGTGCACAGTTCATGATCGTGTGGCAACGATACAGCTTGAACGGGTCCTCAAGGTCGTCGAGGCGCTCGCCGGTTGCTTCATCGCGGCTATCGATCAGCCAGCGATAGGCCTGTAGCAGGGCCGCTGGCCCCAGATACTTGTCGCCATTCCACCAGTAGGACGGGCAGGAGGTCGTGCAGGAGGCACAGAGGATACATTCGTAAAGGCCGTTCAGCTCTTCACGGTCTTCCTCGGATTGCTTCCATTCCTTTTCGGGGTCTGGCGTAACCGTCTTCAGGTATGGCTGCACATAGGCATGCTGGGCATAGAAGCTGGTCAGGTCCGGGATCAGGTCTTTTACCACCGGCTGCGAGGGCAGGGGCGCAATCGTGATGACGCCGCCCGGCAGTTCGTCGAAGCCCTTGGTGCAGGCAATCGTGTTCTGGCCGGCAATATTCATGGCGCAGGAGCCGCAGACGCCTTCACGGCAGGAGCGGCGGAATGCCAGCGTCGGGTCGACATTGTTCTTGATGTAGAACAACACGTCCAGGATCATTGTGCCGGCGCGATCCATGTCCACCCAATAGGTGTCCCAGCGTGGATTACCGCCCTCTTCCGGGCTGTAGCGATAAATCCGGAACTGGCGGAGATTGGTCGCGCCTTGCGGCTTCGGCCAGGTCTTGCCCTTTTTGGGCGCGGAGCCTTTGGGGAGAGTAAGTTGAACCATGTCGTGCTCGCCTTGATATCCTAGTAAACCCGGGCCTTGGGCTCGATGTAGCTGATTTCGTTCGAAAGCGTGTAATTGTGCACTTCGCGATAGTCGATCGTGACCTTGCCGGCCTCATCGCACCAGGCGAGCGTGTGTTTCATCCACGTTTCGTCATTACGCTCCGAGAAGTCTTCGCGGGCGTGCGCGCCGCGGCTTTCCTGACGGTTGGCCGCAGAGTTCACGGTGACAGCAGCCTGCGCGATCAGATTGTCGAACTCGAGGGCTTCAACAAGATCCGTATTCCAGACCATGCCGCGGTCTTTCACGTCGATCCCGGGCGCTTTCTTGTAGACTTCCTCGATGGCATCGACGCCGTCCTTCAGGACATCGCCGGTGCGGAAGACGGCGCAATTGTTCTGCATGCCCTTTTGCATTTCGAGGCGGAGGGCAGCGACAGGTTGGTCGCCCGTTGCGTTGCGCAGGCGGTCAAGGCGCGCGAGGTGGCTGTCGGTGGCGCCCTTCGGCAATTCCGGCTGGGTTGCGCCCGCTTCCGTGGTGGCGCCACAGCGCTGGCCGGCTGCGCGACCGAAGACGACAAGATCGATCAGCGAGTTGGAGCCGAGACGGTTGGCGCCGTGTACGGAGACACAGGCCGCTTCGCCGACGGCCATCAGACCGGGCACGACCGAATCCGGGTCTCCATTCTTCTTGGTCAGTACTTCGCCATGATAATTAGTCGGGATGCCGCCCATATTGTAATGAACGGTCGGAAGCACCGGGATCGGCTCTTTCGTGACGTCCACGCCAGCAAAGATTTTCGCCGTCTCGGAGATGCCCGGCAGCCGGGCCGCCAGGACTTCTGCGCCGAGATGCTCGAGATGGAGGTGGATATGATCCTTCTCCGCGCCGACACCGCGGCCCTCGCGGATTTCCATGGTCATGGCACGGGAGACCACGTCGCGAGACGCGAGGTCTTTTGCTGACGGAGCATAACGCTCCATGAAGCGCTCACCTTCGGAATTGGTCAGGTAACCGCCTTCGCCGCGCGAACCTTCAGTGATCAGGCAGCCGGAGCCGTAGATACCGGTCGGGTGGAACTGGACGAATTCCATGTCCTGCAATGGCAGGCCGGCGCGGAGCACCATGGCATTGCCGTCACCCGTACAGGTGTGAGCCGAGGTACAGGAGAAGAAGGCGCGGCCATACCCGCCGGTCGCAAGCACGACTTTCTGCGCGCGGAAGCGGTGCAGCGTGCCGTCATCGAGTTTCCACGCGGTGACACCGCGGCAAGCGCCTTCCTCATCCATGATGAGGTCGAGCGCGAAAAATTCGATGAAGAATTCGGTCTCTTCCTTGACGCACTGACCATACAGTGTGTGCAGCATGGCGTGACCGGTACGGTCAGCCGCAGCACATGTCCGCTGGACAGGGCCCTGACCAAAATCACGTGTCATGCCGCCGAATGCGCGCTGGTAGATCTTGCCTTCCTCTGTTCGCGAGAAGGGCATGCCCCAATGCTCAAGTTCGTAAACCGCAGCAGGCGCTTCACGGCAAAGATATTCGATGGCGTCCTGATCGCCGAGCCAGTCTGACCCTTTGACCGTGTCGTACATATGCCAGCGCCAGTCATCCTCGCCCATATTTCCAAGCGAGGCGGCAATGCCACCTTGTGCAGCCACCGTGTGGGAGCGCGTCGGGAAGACTTTGGAGATACAGGCCGTTTTCAGGCCTGCCTGTGCGGCGCCCAAAGCTGCGCGGAGGCCAGAGCCGCCGGCGCCAACAACCACGACATCATATGTATGGTCGGTCCAGGTATAATTGCTCATCTTATGTTTCTCCCGCGAGGCTAGACGCCCGCGCCAATCCAGATTTTGAGAACCGACAGGGCCACCGTCACGAACAGCGCGATGCACGCAAAGCTGTTCAGGATGAGCAGGGCCGACTTGGTTCCTGTCTTCGCGATATAGTCCTCGATCACCACTTGCATACCAATGCGCATGTGAAAGAACGCCGCGCCGGCAGTCAGGATCAGCAGGATGGCGTTCCAGGGCTTGGCGGCCCATGCCTGAGCGTCAACGATATTGCCGCTCATCGCGTTGATGATGGAGTAGACGAACCACGGTACGAGGAAGATCAGCGCAATCGCGGAGACGCGCTGACGAATATGGGTTTCGGTGCCGGACTTGGCCGAGCCGAGGCCACGAGCCATTTTGGCTGGCGTAATGAAATCGTGTGAAGACATGTCCGTCGCCCCCTAAAGCCAAGTCGTTGCGGCGAAGATGGCCGCAGCGCCAATAACGGCGAAAAGATAGATAAACACCGACACGGTGCTGGCTGTTTTGGGGTCAAATCCGATATGCGGCCCATCCCAGAGCAGGTGACGGATGCCATTCGCGAAATGATAGAGTACCGCGACAGCCCACAGGAACAGGATGACCTGACCATACCAGGCTGAGATGACGCTTTCGATCACACTATACCATTCGGCATTGGTTGCGAGCGCGACGATCCAGGCGGTGATAAGGAAGCTTCCGAAATACAGGGCTGTGCCGGTAATTCGATGGGTGATGGACGCGGCCATCGTAATGTGGAAACGCCAGATCTGGAGATGTGGCGACAATGGGCGAGGATCTGCCCGGGAAGTGCTTGCCATGAGGGATGACCTTGCTTGCCTGCAATGAACGCTTTGGCTTGGGTTCTAGGTTTCTCTATGGTCCTGTCAACGCCACAGGGCTAGGGAGCGACAATATGAAACCTTTTCTTTTTGCACTTGCCGCAGGGGCGCTCACAGCTGTGCTGGCACAGGGAGCTGCTGCAGATCCGCTCGACGCGCTGATTCCAGCCTATGAGTCTTATGTGGACGCCGTCAGTCCTGAAGATGCAGCACGGGAAGAGAATCGCGCGCCAGATCGCTGGGCGGATGTTCGGCCGGCCTCTATTGCGGCCCAAACGGACGCCGCGCGGGCCCTTCTGAAAGATGTGCAAAAAGCTGAAACCGAACATGTCATCGATCAGGCGATCCTGATTCGCCTGTTGAAATCGGACATCAACTGGGCGGAGACTGATTCGGCCCGCATCCCGTTCACGGGTGACTGGGGTTTTCAGGCCGAACCTGTCTTTGCCGCGATGCGGACAGATATCGACAGCGTGGAATCCGCCGAGGCCTGGATTGCACGCCTGAACGACGTGCCACGCTATTTCGCCGAGAATATCGAGAATATGAGGCGCGGGATCGAAACCGGGTGGACCGCCAACCGGGATCCCCTTGAAACCGTGATCGACCAGATCCGGGAACAGATCATGGACGATGCGTCTGAAAGCGGCCTGTACGCGCCGTTCAAGGCTCTGCCGGAAGGCATCGACCCCGAAATCGCTGCGCGTCTCAGGGCGGAAGGCCTTCAGGCGACCGCTCGTGCCATTTCCGCCTATCTGGATGTCCTGCGCTTCCTTGAAATCGAGTATCGGCCGTATCTGCGTCAGGGTGCAGGAATCGCAGATCTCGAGAATGGACGCGAGGTTTATGCTGCGGCGGTTGAACACTACACGGCCGGGGCGGGCTACAGTCCGGAGGAGATCCATCTTCTTGGCCAGTCGGAAGTCACGCGGATCCGGTCCGAGATGGAACAAATCATCGCAGAAATCGGCTTTGAAGGCAGCTTTGAGGACTTCCTGACCTATCTGAGGACTGATCCGCAATTCTATGCCCAGTCTGCCGATGAGTTGATGGAGGCTGCCGAAGAAATCTCCTCACGCTTGCGCGCCAGTTTGCCGGACTATTTCGGGACGCTTCCGGAGCTGGAATTTGAGGTCCAGCCTGTGCCAGATTCGATCGCGCCGGGCTATACGACCGGCCGTTATGTATCGGGCGATCCGGAGGAGGGTCGCCTCGGTATTTACCTTGTGAATACCTATGCTCTCGACCAAAGACCCCTTTATGAATTGCCCGCCTTGTCTGCGCACGAGGCCGTTCCCGGCCATCATCTTCAGATTGCGCTGGCCCAGGAAATGTCGGACCAGCCGGACTTCCGGAAGAACTATTATGCGACAGCCTTCGGTGAAGGCTGGGGGCTATACGCTGAGCGGATTGCGGGTGAAGCGGGCATTTATCGCACACCTTATGAGCGCTTTGGCGCTCTATCCTATGAGATGTGGCGGGCTTGCCGGCTTGTCGCGGATACGGGCCTGCACTGGTATGGCTGGACACGGTCACAAGCCGAAGCGTGTTTCATTGAGAATTCCGCGCTCGCCCCGCTGAACATCCAGACGGAGGTGACACGCTATATCGGCTGGCCGGGGCAGGCAGTTGCCTACAAGGTGGGCGAGCTCAAATTCCGGGAGCTGCGGGCCAAGGCGGAACTTGAACTGGGTGAGGATTTCGATCTACGCGCATTTCATGATGCGGCGCTTGCAGAAGGCGCTGTACCCCTCGATGTGCTGGAAGTGCGCATTGATGACTGGATTGATACCCAACAAATCAGTCCCTCGGCTCCCAACGTCTTGCCAAACTGAGCCTTCATGAAACTCACCATTATCGAGACCGGGCTCGTGCCTGAACCCATTCGGGCGGATTTTGCGGATTATCCGGAGATGTTCCGGAACCTGATATCTGCCGCAGACCCGGATATCGAGTATGAAACCGTGTCCGTCATTCAGGGAGAGCCTTTACCTGATATCGCCGGGCTGGAGGCGATCCTCATCACAGGCTCTCCTGCGGGCGTGTATGATGACTATGACTGGATCGCGCCGCTGATGCAGTTCATCCGGGATGCGGCCTCAGCCAGCGTGCCACAGGTCGGTATCTGTTTCGGTCATCAGATCATGGCAGAAGCATTGGGCGGAAAGGTCATCAAATCTCCCAAGGGTTGGGGGATCGGTCGGCATTCCTATGATGTGAAAGCATGTCCCGACTGGATGGGGGGCGATTGCCCGGCAACGATTTCCGTGCCGGTCAGCCATCAGGATCAGGTCGTTGAATTGCCGCCGGGTGCCAGCGTGCTGGCGCGGTCAGATTTCACGCCTTTTGCGGCGATAGAGTATGGCAAGACGCCCGCGATATCCTTCCAGTGCCACCCGGAGTTTGATGCTGACTATTCGGCCGCGCTCTACACGATCCGAAAGGGTCGTCCGCTGGCCGCAAACGCTGTCGACATGGCGATCGGGTCGCTGGAACAACCGCTCGACAATCAGCGTTTGGGAAGCTGGATCGCCCGGTTCCTGACTCAGTCCTGAGCGGGGGCAGGGGGAATCCGCCCTTGAAACTCGCAGGTTTCCCCTGTGGCGCGAAACCTGCATACTCTTTGTCGAAGTGACACATTCGTGTTGTAGGGACGCACAAAATCTTCGGAGACGTACGCATATGATGCCCAAACCGCTGGCTGACATTAAGCCAAACACGCTGGAATTCGAGATTCTGCCGCTGGTGAAGCCAACAGGCTTTCGCGAATATGATGCGCGTTGGTGGTTCAACGGAATCGGTAAGGAGAAGGCACCGGAACTGAATTTCACCGGTGTTCAGGCGCTGGGCCTCGGCATGGCAACGCTGTTCCATGAATTGGGGGTCGAGCCCAAAGTAGTGACCGGGCATGATTTCCGCTCGATCAGTCAGCCGATCAAGAACGCGCTCATCCTCGGCATGGTGCAAGGCGGCTGTGAAGTACTGGATGTGGGCCTCGCGCTTTCGCCAATGGTCTATTGGGCACAGTTCGAGCTGGATGCAGCCTGCTGTGCCATGGTGACAGCGAGCCACAACGAAAACGGCTGGACCGGGGTCAAGATGGGGGCCGACAAGCCGCTAACATTCGGACCAGTTGAGATGGGCCGCCTGAAAGAGATCGTCATGGGAGGCGAGTTTCAGCCCCGCGCGGGCGGCGGTCATTTCCGGGTCGATGATTTGCGGGACAAGTATATCAAGGCAGTCGTTGGCGATACGAAGCTTAGTCGTCCGATCAAGGTGATTGCGGCGTGTGGCAATGGCACTGCGGGCGCGTTTGCGCCGGATGCGTTGCGTATGATGGGCGCAGAAGTTGTCGAGATGGACTGCAACCTCGACAACACATTCCCGAAATATAATCCCAACCCGGAAGATGCAGAAATGCTGCATGAAATGTCGAAAGCCGTCAAAGATCTTGGCGCAGATGTCGCGCTCGGTTTTGATGGTGATGGCGACCGCTGTGGTGTTGTGGACAATACAGGCGAGGAGATCTTCGCGGACAAGATCGGCCTGATGTTGGCGCGAGATTTGTCGAAACTCTACAAGGACGCGACTTTCGTCGTCGATGTGAAGTCAACCGGCCTCTACAAGACCGATCCCGTGCTGAAGGAAAATGGTGCGACGGTCGATTACTACAAGACCGGCCATTCCTACATCAAGCGCCGCACCAATGAGTTGGGCGCGCTGGCAGGTTTTGAAAAGTCCGGTCACTTCTTCTTCCAGCCTCCAATTGGGCTTGGTTATGATGATGGGCTGGTTGCGGCGAAGGCCATTCTCGAAATGCTGGATCGCAATCCGGGCAAGACAATGGCCGATATGAAGGGGGAGCTGGGCGTTGCCTATACTTCACTCACCATGTCACCGCATTGCGATGATGAAACCAAATATGGCGTCGTCGACAAGATGGTCGCAGAATATGAAGGCCTGAATGGCACCGAAATTCTTGGTCGGAAAGTCATTGATGTGAATACTGTCAATGGTGCCCGCGTGACACTGGAAGACGGGTCCTGGGTTCTTATACGTGCGTCCTCCAACAAGCCGGAACTGGTTGTGGTGGTTGAATCCATGACGAGCGCCGATGATATGCGCGATCTCTTCCACAAGGAAATCAAGCCGCGCCTCGGCAAGCACCCGGAAGTCGGAGCATATAATCAGGAAATCTGATCCCTTTCTGCCAAGGGAAACTCTTTAGAACATGATCAGGCCTGTATCGCCCGGAGCGGGCCTGATCCATTTTAACCGGGCAGAATGTCTCGCAGCATCCCGCGTGGGCCGGGTGTGAAGTGCCCTCTGGTGAACTGGCCAGAATGGCACACTCAGCCCCTTGACCAACTGGCATAAAAATCGCACCCCCTGCCGCGAAGACACTAGTATCTTGTGAGGATTTTTCATGCGCGTTGCGATGATTGGAACGGGCTATGTCGGCCTTGTCAGCGGAGCCTGTTTTGCCGATTTTGGGCACGTTGTAACATGCGTCGACAAGGATGCATCCAAGATTGAAAAGCTGGAAGCCGGCATCATGCCGATTTTCGAGCCCGGGCTCGACAGCCTGGTTGAGAAGAACGTCAAGGAAGAGCGCCTGTTCTTCACGACCGAAGCCAAGGATGCGATCCGCGATGCCGACGCCGTCTTCATTGCGGTCGGCACGCCCTCACGGCGCGGCGATGGACATGCGGACCTATCCTATGTCTACGCGGCGGCTGAAGAGATCGCCGAACTCATGGATGGCTTCACCGTGATCGTCACCAAATCGACTGTTCCGGTCGGCACGGGCGACGAAGTTGAGGAAATCATCCGCAAGAAGCGCCCTGATGGCGAATTTGCTGTCGTCTCCAATCCTGAATTCCTGCGTGAAGGCGCGGCGATCAAGGACTTCAAGATTCCCGACCGTGTGGTTGTTGGAACCGATGATGACCGCGCCCGTGAAGTCATGCAGGAACTCTATCGTCCACTCTTCCTGAATGAGACGCCGATTCTGTTTACGGCCCGGCGTACATCTGAACTTATCAAATACGCCGCCAACGCCTTCCTCGCTGTGAAGATCACCTTCATCAATGAGATGGCGGATCTCTGCGAAAAAGTCGGCGCGAACGTTCAGGAAGTCTCTCGCGGCATTGGCCTGGATGGTCGGATTGGCAAGAAATTCCTGAATGCCGGTCCCGGCTATGGGGGGTCCTGTTTCCCGAAAGACACGCTGGCGCTGACCAAGACGGCCAATGACCATAATTCTCCCGTTCGCATCGTCGATACGGTGGTTGAGGTGAACGCGGCGCGCAAGAAGGCAATGGCTGAAAAGGTCATTGCGGCCATGGGCGGCGACGTGAAAGGCAAGACAATTGGTGTGCTGGGCCTCGCGTTCAAACAAAACACGGATGACATGCGCGACGCGCCAAGCTTGGATATCATTCCGGCTCTGCAAGCGGCCGGCGCCAAGATCCGGGCTTATGATCCGGAAGCTATGGATGAAGCAGCGCATCTGCTGAGCGATATCGAATTCGCAAAGAGCGCGTATGACGCCATTCAGGATGCCGACGCGATGGTGATTATCACCGAATGGGACCAATTCCGCGCATTGGATTTTGAAAGAATCAAGGAAGCCCTCAGCACAAACATTGTGGTAGACCTCCGGAACATCTATTCACCGGACGACATGGCGGCTCGTGGTTTCAAGTATACATCCATCGGCCGCCCGTCTATCTGAGGCGCTTAGGCAAACAGGATCCTGAACATGAAATTCTTCGTAGATACCGCAGACACTGGCGATATTGCTGAACTGGCGGCGACCGGCCTGATTGACGGGGTTACCACCAACCCATCACTCATCGCGAAGTCGGGCCGCCCATTCGCGGATGTCGTCAAGGAGATCTGCGAGATCGTACCCGGCCCGGTCAGCGCGGAAGTTGTTGCGACCGACTATGACGGGATGATCTCTGAAGGCCGTAAACTGGCGAAGATCGCTGACAACGTTGCCGTAAAGCTTCCGCTGACGCTGGAAGGCCTGAAGGCCTGCCGGACGCTGTCGGATGACGGCACGATGGTCAACGTCACGCTTTGCTTCTCGGCCAATCAGGCGCTGTTGGCGGCCAAAGCCGGCGCAACATTCATCTCGCCTTTCATCGGACGTCTCGACGACATCAATGTCGACGGCATGGAGCTGATCGCTGATATTCGCCAGATCTATGACAATTACCTGTTCGATACGGAAATTCTTGCTGCGTCGATCCGGACAGCCAATCACGTCAAACTATCGGCACTGGCTGGCGCAGATGTGGCGACCATGCCGCCATCTGTCATCAAGGGCCTCGTCAAGCATCCGTTGACCGACAAGGGTCTGGAAACCTTCCTGGCTGACGCAGCGAAGGCCGGCATCAAGGTCTGATCGACATGGCAATGCCAGACGGCCCTCAGGGCCGCGTCCTCATTATCGCCGGATCTGATTCCGGCGGTGGTGCGGGTATTCAGGCTGATATCAAGGCAGTCACCATGCTTGGCGGTTATGCGATGACCGCCATCACCGCCATCACAGCTCAAGATACGCGCGGTGTCCATGGTGTGTGGCCCGTGCCCATTGAGGGCGTGGTCGGGCAGATGCGGGTCACGCTTGCTGACATTGGCGCCGACGCAATCAAGACTGGCATGCTCGGGTCCGCCCCTTTGGTCGAAGCGGTCGCGGAACTGTTGTCGGAGCGTGCTCAATTGGTGCCGCGTGTCATCGACCCTGTCATGGTCGCGACATCGGGTGACCGGTTGGTTGACGCAAAAGCGGTTGAGGCGATCCGGTCAGAACTTGTCCCGAACGCGCGCCTTGTAACGCCCAACGCCCCCGAGGCGGAAGTATTGACCGGGAAGGCGGTGGACTCGGTCAGTGGCCAGCGCCGTGCGGCCGAGGCTCTGCTGGAGCTTGGTGCGAATGGCGCGCTGGTCAAAGGCGGGCATATTGGCGGAGATGTCATCACGGATGTGTTGCAGACGACGACGGGCGAATGGGTGTTTGAAAGCCGCAGGATCGAAACGAGTTCGACCCATGGAACGGGTTGCACACTGGCGTCGGCCATTGCCGCGCTTCTGGCACAAGGAAAAAGTGTTCCGGACTCGGTTGAGCAGGCCCGGGAATACTTGCTGAAAGCGATTCGCGCGGCCAAGGGGTTCGGGTCCGGCCATGGTCCGGTTCATCATGGTTGGATGCTTGACGAGGAATAGACCGCCTCAACGGCCGTTCAGAAATCATCGTTTTTCCAAGTACGCGTCCCGTGGCATTCAGTCGTCCTGATTGGAGACTCTGTCATGCCGACTTTGCCGTTCTACCAAATTGACGCCTTTGCTTCAAAGCCATTCGAAGGCAACCAGGCGTGCATCATGCCGCTGGAGACATTCTTGCCTGATGAAACCCTGCAGGCGATTGCGGCAGAAAACAACGTCGCCGAGACGGCCTATATCGTTCCGGCGGGGGAGGGAGTGTGGACGCTTCGCTGGTTTACGCCGTCGGTTGAGGTTCCCCTTTGCGGTCACGCCACTCTTGGAACTGCACATGTGCTGTACCAGGAGCTTGGATACACCGGTGAGGCAATTGCGTTCGACACGATGAAGTCCGGCCGCCTGCATGTTCGGCGTTTGAAAGATGGACGATTGGAAATGGACTTTCCATCGGCCCCCATTCAAGAAATTCCGGTAACGGATGAGGTAGCGGATGCGCTTGGCACGCGTCCTGTTCAGGCATGGGGCGGCATGTTCTATGCGGCTCGGTTTGAAACACCGGAGGACGTACGTGCGCTCAAGCCGAACCTGAAGGCGCTAAAGGATCTTGGCGCGCCGGGTGAAGGCTGGGATCGTGGGAATTTCGGGTGCTTTTCCGCTGGCGGGGATGGTGTCGCCGTCACCAGCCGCTTCTTCGCGCCAGGAAGCGGAATCGATGAAGACCCTGCAACAGGTAGTTGGCATACGATGCTGGCGCGGGTCATGAGCGAGCGATTTGGTCTGGACGAGATGTCTTGCTACCAAGCCTATCCGGGCCGGGGCGCAAAGATCGATACGCGTCTTGAAGGCGATCGCGCCAAGCTTGTCGGTCGTGCAGTAACAGTGATCGAGGGCAGCTTCCGTCTCTGAATCCTTATTCACTGCCCCAAGGCGGAGGAGGTGGCGCAACGGGTTGTGAAGTATCGAACTCGATTCGGAAAAAGCGTTTCGGGCGCTTCATCTCATAAGCGAACAAATTGTCTGACGGACGCACCTCGATCGCCCAGGTGTTGTCTTTGGACTGAGGAATACCTTCAGAATCGAACAGAGCTTTCGTGGCATCATCCGCCGGAAAGGCCATTCGGCTGGCGCTGGCCTGGTCATTACCTGCGCCGCCATACCATGTGATTGCATCGGGGCTGCCATCCTCATGCGTGTGCGCATGGTGCAAGGCCAGGTGGGGTCCATCATTGTGGAGTACCCAGACACGGGAGCGGTCATCGCCGACATGAAGCGGAATACGGACTTCCTGTGGAGAACAATCCCGAACATGCATAACAATACGCTCTGTGCGCCACTCATCATCTTCTGGATCTTTGCTGACAATCTCGCCCTCAAATGCCTGCCCGCACAGGGCCGTCAATCGAGACATGAATTCTGCGTCCGAATCCTGTTTTACTGACTGGCCGCAGGCGGCTGCCAGAGCCAGAACGACAAGGCTTGCGAGTAGGGGACGCTTCATCTTGGACCTTTCTCTAGTGGCGGAAGTGGCGCATGCCAGTAAAGACCATGGCGAGGCCAACCTCGTCGGCGGCGGCGATGACTTCATCGTCGCGGATCGAACCGCCCGGCTGAATGACGGCTGTTGCGCCCGCTGAAGCGGCCTGAAGCAGCCCGTCTGGGAACGGAAAGAATGCGTCGGATGCGGCAACGCACTCTTTCGTCTTTGGCTCAGGCCAGCCTGCGATGTCTGCGGCGTCCTCTGCTTTGCGCGCGGCAATGCGTGCGGAGTCAATCCGGCTCATCTGTCCTGCGCCAATGCCCACAGTTGCACCGTCTTTGGCGTAGATGATGGTGTTGGACTTCACATGCTTGGCGACGCGCCAGGCGAACAGCATGTCATTCAATTCCTGCTCGGTTGGGACTTTCTTCGTCACGACCTTCAGGTCTGCCTTGCCGATGCGGCCAAAGTCACGATCCTGCATCAGGAAGCCACCGGAGACCGTCTTGACGAACCGGCCAGCCGAAGCCGGGTCCGGCAGGCCTTCCGTAATCAGGAGGCGGAGGTTTTTCTTTTTGGCAAACACTGCTTCAGCGGCTGCATCTGCTCCCGGTGCTATGACGACTTCTGTGAAGACCTGGGAAATTTCCTGAGCGGTTGCTTCGTCCAGCGGGCGGTTCAGTGCGACGATCCCGCCAAAGGCAGAAGTCGAGTCACATGCCAGTGCCGAACGATAGGCTTCGATGATGCTCCGGCCTTGCGCAACGCCGCATGGATTGGCGTGCTTGATGATGGCGACGGCAGGGATCTCATCACCCAGTTCGCCAATCAGTTCATAGGCGGCATCTGTGTCATTGATGTTGTTGTAGGACAGTTCCTTGCCTTGCAGCTGTTTTGCAGTTGCCACGCCGGGACGTTTCTCGCCGGTCACGTAGAAGGCGGCTTTCTGGTGCGGGTTTTCGCCATAGCGCAGCGATTGCTGAAGCTTGCCCCCAAGGCTGGCCCAGTCTGGAGCGGTCTCGCCAAGTTGGTCTGCATACCAATTGGAAATTGCGGAATCATAGGCCGCTGTGCGGGCATAAGTTTTCGCGGCCAACTTGCGGCAGAGGCTGACGCTGACATGGCCATCATTTGTCTCCATTTCAGCAAGCACTGCGTCGACATCAAAGCCATCGGTACAGACGGCGACGAAGGCACCATTTTTTGCCGCCGCACGCAGCATGGCCGGACCACCGATATCGATGTTCTCGATGCAAGTGTCGAAGTCTGCGCCAGAGGCAACCGTCGCCTCAAACGGATAGAGATTTACATAAATCAGGTCGATCGCGCCAATGCCGTGTGTTTCGGCATCTTTCACGTGGGAGGGATTGTCGCGCAGATAGAGCAGACCGCCATGCACCGCCGGGTGAAGCGTCTTGACCCGGCCGTCCATCATTTCCGGAAAGCCTGTCAGGTCGGCAACATCTTTCACATCCAAGCCGGCTTCTTTCAGAAGTTTCGATGTGCCGCCGGTGGAGACCAGTTCGACCCCCTTGGCGGCAAGCTTTTGAGCTTGTTCCACCAGTCCGATCTTGTCAGACACGGAAAGCAGGGCGCGGCGAATGCGAACGGGAGCTCCGCGGGTGGCGGCATCTGTCATGTTGAGAATTCCTTTGGCGCAGGCTGAATGCTTGTGCCGCGGGGCGTATCATGACCGCGGCGTGGGTCAAGCGCTCCAGCGTCGCGCCTTTTCGGCTCGCTCGCTGGCATATTCCGGAACGAGAACGCCCAGCAGGCGGAGGGCTTCAGAGCGTTCGCGCCGGGATGCCGCCTCAATCAGCTCCCCGAGCCGCTTTTCAAAAAGCTCGGAAGGCGCATGCAGGTTTTCGACCTGCCAGATGCCGTCCACTTTGGTGGAGACCACGGCTTCATGCTCATAGGTCAGCACCTCATGCATCTTTTCGCCATCGCGCAGGCCGGTCGTGGTGATCTTGATGTCGACACCTGGAACCAGGCCCTTCATACGGATCATGGTTTCGGCCAATTGCAGGATCGGCATGGGTTCGCCCATATCCAGTACGTAGAGGCCGGTTTCTGATGTGCGATCCTGAAGTGCGGCCGATTGAAGGACGAGCGAAGAGGCTTCCTCGACGGTCATGAAGTATCGGGTCACGCCGGGATCAGTCAGAGTGACGGGGCCGCCCGCCGCGATCTGGCGCTCGAACAAGGGAACCACTGATCCTGATGAGCCAAGGACATTTCCGAAGCGAACAATAGAGGCGGCCATGCCGGTTTGCGCTGCAACCCGAGATACGGCCATCTCGGCCAGGCGTTTGGTGGCGCCCATGACATTGTCCGGATCGACCGCTTTGTCCGTGGAGATAAAGACAAAGCTCTTCGCGCCGACAGCCGCCGCGGCTTTGGCCGCGTTCACTGCGCCCGACACATTGGTCAGGATGGCTTCGCAAATGTTACGTTCCATCAAGGGAACATGCTTCAGCGCCGCCGCGTGGATGACGACATCCGGCTTTGCGCGCGTGAACACGTCACGGACACGGTTCATATCGCGAACATCGCCCAGTCGGGCCGTGTGCCGGTTGGGGGGCAGGATGCCCGCCAATTCCATGTCGATTGAGTAGAGATTGAATTCTGAGGCATCGAACACGGTAATTGACGCGGGTTCGAGCCGAGCAACTTGGCGTGTAAGCTCCGAGCCGATCGTTCCGCCACCACCTGACACCAGGACGTTCGCATTGCTCACAAGAGCGCGGACCGGCTCAATGCAGAGATGGCGTTCCGGGCGCGACAGCAAGTCGGACGGGCGAACGGGCTCCAGCACTTGGGCTGTTTCATCCCGATTCAGCGCCATGATTTCGGCGCCATGGTTAGAAGCGGTCTCAAGTACCCGGATCGTCGTCTCGCGTTTACGTGCAGCACCCGTCACAGCCACCCATGGCGTTTGTTTGTAGCGCACCGTCAACACTTCAATCAGGTCACCCAATTCGTCGAGAGAGCCGAGAATCGGAATGCCGCGAATGGCGCGGCCCGGCTCGGTCGCCTCCACGTCGACCAGGCCGAGCAGACGAATCTTGCTGCTTTGGGCCGATGACTGGATGCGGCGAATGACCTGAACACAGCTCTGTGAATCACCAACGAGAAGAACCGGCTGACCGTTCTTGGCGACCGGGCTGAAGATTTGAAACGGCTCGTGAGTCGTGCGGGAGAGGGCGAACATGCGTCCGGCAAACAGGCCAAGCGTCCACAAGATGAGCGCAACGCTCAATGTGGCGAAGGGCGTGGCCAGTAACCCGTTCAACATGAGCATGACCGGCAAGTAGATCAGGGCTGCAAGACAAACCCCCTGGAAAATCCGCACCGCATCCGGCCAGCCCATATGACGCCAGACCTGCTTCTGGATGCCAAGCACGAGGAAAGATAGTGCGACGGCTGCAGCGAAGAAGGCGGTGCTGATGGCGATCGAATTGAAGGGCAAGTCAGCGCGGGGCGCCTCGGACGACCAGACCAGTAATCCGGAAAACGCCATGGCAATGATCGCGATGCTGATGTCGAACCCGAGGGTCAGCGTCATAGCGCGTCGAGCGGCCTGTTTTGGCGTCATGCGGATCTTTCCTTCAGAAATGCCCAGCGAATACAATTCGGCGGCTGTTGTCCGTCCCCGTTAGGATCTGCAAAACCAGCCATAACGATTTGCTCGGGTCTTTCAACCACACCGCGCGCAAGATAAACTGTACGTTCAAGGCGCGCACCTTCATGGCTTGTCTTGAACTTCCAGACCGTACCGTCATCGCACACCAAACGAATGGCATCTCGGCCCATGATGGCTGTGACCGTAGGATGTAGGTGAAAGCGAATTTCAAAGCCAATGAACTTCCGGTCATCCGACGGCGGCTGAGAGACTGGTCTCACAAGGGAGTCCTCGCCCGTCAATCGCTGGCCATCGCCCGACATGAAAAGGCGGCGACGATGCAGCAATCCACACGGTGCCTTGTATCCGCCATGCTGCGCATCGAGCCATATCTCGTCGCCTTCTTCCAAGCGTTTGGCTGAAATACCTTCCGGTCCATGGGCGGAAAGAAGACGTGATTCGTCATTCAATGAGAATGTGGATGAGTCCCGACCAGCCAGGATCAGTGTGGAGTGGGCCCCCGTGCGCCGCACGGCGGCTTGCCAGTCAACATTCACCTCGGCGCTATAACCGCAAGAGGTAACAAGACGGCTTGGTCCGTCCGAAAGCTCGAATCCAAGCGCGCCTGCATGGGCGAAATCGCTGAAGGGACGCTCGGGCGCTTCGCCACAATCGAGGATCAGCCGAAGGTTATTTTTTTCAAGCTTCTGAAAGCCGGATTTGGGCGCGAAAGTGAACCGGCGGGGTGGAGAGGACAAATGGGCGAGCGCCGCCTCGACAACTTCCGATCTCGCCTCGTCGCTATCATTGAACGGGCTGAGCGCGCCGTCGCCGGCTCGAAAAAAGGCGACCATTGCGCCCATGCGTGAAACCCACTTCTCAAAGAAGTCCGGTTCCGGGTGGCCAGCGCGTCGGAACAGGTCCCGAAGCGTCAAAAGGTGCACAAGCGCGCGCAGGTTTCGCGACGGGCTGCGGCTTACATGCCCACCATCGGGAAGGATTTGCGCCGTGCATTCTGCGTCCAGTCTGGCGAGGGCGGTCTCCAGGCTCATTGCGCGGTCTATGCACAATGCGCCTGCAACGATTGTGACAGCACCGTACCAGCGCGCTTTGGGATCGATGGCCGCGTCGATTTGATCAGAAAGATAGCGGATTTGCCGAACCAGGCATTCCGAGCGGGTTCGTTGGGCATCTGCGGAGCCTGATTCGAAAAGAGCCGCGCCGCACAACATCCAGTTCCAACACCTAACGCTGGTAGGCGCCAGCCTCCAGGAGAACCCATTGAAGCTTCCATGGGATTCGATCCAGTCGTCGACAAAGCGTCTGGCACGTTCTGCCCCAAGGTCGCCCTGATCAAACAGATCAGGCAGCCATGAAAACCGATGCAGCCGATCCGCGAAGTGTTTGGAGGGAAGGAGAGTCGACCATGGCGGTTGGCCCGGCGCGAGGGTCAGACGCTCCATGCCGATGCGCCATATGTCCTGCATCAGCGCTTCGCCGCGCCGGTCATCCGTCGGCACAATTGGGGTCAGATGATGGGAAAACGCATCAGGAATTGGCCCAGACAGCTTCAGCCGCTGCAGGACACCGACTTTGGCATCATCGCCACAAGCTCCACGAAACCTGCGCCAGAGAGCGGCGTCATCTGCGCCGGTTCTCGTGCGGTCAGCAAGGATTTCGCTATCTCCGCCTCCCACGTCCACCGTCCATTCCGTCAAGAACTATACTTTTAGATTTGGTCTGAGCGACCTGATGTTGTCAGCATAGGCCGACCCGCCGCCCTTGAAAACGGCTGACCCGGCAACAATTGCACTAACTCCCGCGGCGATGGCTTTTGGAGCAGTCTCCGGATTCAGGCCGCCATCGATTTCCAGGATGATATCTCTGCCAGTTGAGTCGATCATTCGTCGCAGCTGTTCGACCTTGCGTAACTGGCTGTCGATAAAGGTCTGACCGCCGAAACCGGGATTGACTGACATCACCAGGATCAGGTCGATATCGTCCAGTATGGGCTCCACGATATTGGCGGGTGTGCCCGGATTTAAGGCAATTCCTGGCTTCATACCGGCAGCGCGAATCGCCTGAATCGTACGATGGATATGTGGTCCGGCTTCCGGATGAACCGTGAGGATGTTTGCGCCAGCCTTCGCAAAGGCAGCAATGAACGGGTCCACAGGGGCGATCATCAGGTGCACATCGAACGGCTTGTCCGTGCATTTGCGGAGCTTTTCGATCACCGGAGGGCCAAAGGTCAGGTTTGGCACGAAATGCCCATCCATGACGTCGATATGGATCATGTCTGCGCCAGCATGGTCTATGGCGGCAATCTCTTCACCAAGGCGAGAGAAATCTGCAGAGAGAATCGAGGGAGAAATCAACACGTCGCGCATGCGCAATCCCTAAGCTGGAACAGCCGACCACACAAGGTGGCCGGCTGTCCCAAAGTGTAGCAATTGGGCCTAGTAGCCGCCAGCTGGCACCAGTTTCCAACCGTCAGCGCCAGCAATTATATCGACCGGCGTGCCCGGTGCGATATAGACATCCGCGCCCTGAATGATTTCCTTCACGTCACCCGTCGAGAAACGGACAATGTAGGCATAACCCTGTTGCTTGCCGACAGCCTTGCCAGCTGCGTTGCCGGCGATGCCGCCGATGACAGCGCCGCCAATGGCTCCTGCGGTCTGGGCCTTGTCGCCACCGCCAAGCTCGGAGCCAGCCAGACCACCCAACACGGCGCCTGTTGCGGTACCAATCAGGGACCGGTCAGATTGGATCGTCACGGCGCGTACCGAGGTCACTGTACCGGTGTAAACGGTAGAGGCCTGACCGACCGCACCTGGCGTGGCTGTCCCAGCACCATAATTGCTTGCACATCCGGTGAGCGCCAAAGCGAGGGCAGCAAATGCGCCCACAGCAACTTTCCGGGGAGAAAATTCGGTAATCATGTTGAGTGCTCCCTGCACATTAGATGGGTTATCATTGCACAATTCGCCCTGAATGGCAGATGAACTCTGCGAGACCTTTTTGTGGCAAGTCTGTTTACCGCTTGAAAACCATGCGCGGATTGAAATCGATCAAATCCGCTGCAGGCGCGCAATGTAGAAGGCGTCATGCCCCGCACCGTCCTGCGGCAGCGTCAGCAGATCGCCCTCTGGCGTCAGGCAATGCTCGAAACCGGGAATTTCTGCTTCGGATACAGGCTGGCGTGAATAAAGGCCCGCCGTAATCGCCTGATCCACGATAGTGCGCCCTTCGCATTCAAGCGGGGTGCAGACGCAATAGATGACGATGCCGCCCGAAGTGACCATCTCGGCGGCGGCTGTCAGGAGGCGTGTCTGTGCTGCCGGGAAGCGGTCAATTTCTTCCTCTCGCTTGATCCATGCGCCCTCTGGATGACGTCGCAAGGTGCCCAAGGCGGAGCAGGGGGCATCCAGTAGCAATTTGGTCACCGGAACTTCCGGGCGCCATTCATCGGCATTGGCTGCAATGATGTCTGCAGACAAGCCCGTTCGCGCAAGGTTTTCCCTGAGGCGCTCCAATCTCGGCTTGGACCGATCGACGGCGGTCACTTTCGCACCGGTGGCCGCCAATTGAAGAGTCTTGCCGCCTGGCGCCGCGCACAAATCCACGACCTGATCGATCCCGGTCACATTGAGCAGTTTTGCGGGTAGGGCAGCGGCGGCGTCCTGAACCCACCAGCCGCCTGCTTCAAACCCGGGCAGGGCCTCGACATTTGCGCTGTTCAGGCGGACCGAACCGGTCGGCAATAAGTCGCCACCGGTTGCGTTAGCAACATCGCTTGGGTTGGACCTTGCGGACAGGAAGATTGGCGGCTCGTCCATTTGGTGCGCGGCAAGAAGCTCTGCGCGATCGGCGCCAAGATCATTCGCGAACCGGCTGGCCAGCCAATCCGGCCAGATCAGGCTCGCGGGCATTGCATCAAGGTCAGGCGGTGTGTCGGCTGCGCGCCGTAACACGGCGTTGAGAAAACTGCCTCCCGAACGCGCATCCGGCCAGCCCTTGGCCGCTTCAACCGTCTCCGACACAGCGGCATGAGGCGGTGTTTCCAGCCGCCAAAGCTGCACTACGCCAACGCGCAATAGGGCGCGAATGGCAGGGCTGGTGGCGTTGAGTGGTCGCGACAGCAGGGGTGAGAGACCCGCATCAATGCGGCCAAGTTCACGCAGGGCGGCGCTCGCCATCAGTCGGGCAAAGCCCCGATCGGGCCCTTCCAGCTCGTTGAAGCTGTCAGATTTGAGCATCGCCTCGTCCAGCGTGCGGCGGCTTTCCAGCGCCAGCATGAGCAATTCAGCTGCGGCGCGCCGTGCCAGGGCGCCGCTCATGAGTCTGACTCCATGATCAGCCCCACGGTCCGGCTTGGCGACGCGGTGCATCCGCAGTCTCGGAGCTGACGCCCATCTCGGCTGCCATGCGGCGCAAGGCCTCGATCCGGTTCGCGGTTGCCGGATGGGTTGAGAACAGATTGTCGGCGCCGCGTCCATTGAGGGGATTGGCTATGTACATGTGCGCCATGGCGGGGTTGCGCTCGGCCGCCATGTTGACCGAGGCGCGGGCACCGCGTTCAATCTTCTGAAGCGCGGAGGCCAGCCAGAGCGGATTGCCACAAATCTCTGCGCCTCGCTTGTCGGCCTCGTATTCCCGTGATCGGCTGATGGCCATCTGCACAAGGGCGGCCGCCATCGGCGCGAAGATCATGATTGCCAGAGAGCCGATGAGGCCTGCCCGCTCGCGGCCAAAGAACAGCGCGAAATTTGCCAACATGCCGATCGCACCCGCGATTGTTGCGGTAACGGTCATGGTCAGCGTGTCGCGGTTCTGCACATGCGCCAGTTCGTGCGCCATAACACCTGCGACTTCCTCGCGGGTCAGCGAGCCGAGCAGGCCAGAGGTCGCGGCGACGGCGGCGTTTTCGGGATTGCGCCCGGTCGCAAAGGCATTCGGTTGCGGTGTTTCAATAATGTAGACGCGCGGCGCAGGCAGGCCGGCGCGTTCTGCCATGCGGGCCACATCACCCGCAAATGTGCGCAGCATGGGGGAGGAGGTCTCCGGCGTGACCTCTTTGGCACCCTGCATGCGCAGGACAATCTTGTCGGCATTCCACCAGGAAAATACGTTCATGCCAGCGGCGGCGACAAAGGCGATTGCCATGCCGAGAACACCGCCGATCAGATAGCCGACCGCCATGAACAGCGCGGTTAGCGCAGCCAGCAACATGAAGGTTTTTGCGGTACCCATGGGTGACACGTCTCCGGTGATTTCAGTCGGGGGATGTTTAAATTCCCCAGAAACCTATATGGGGATTGTTAACGAAATGGGGAGTGCAGATGAGCACACCGGACTTTCCTGATGCGGCCGAAATCGCGCGTCGCGAGACCCTGACACCAGAGGCGCGCCGCGCGCTGGAAGAGGCAGATGCGCGTCGAATCGAGATGGCTGAGGACGTCTCTGAGCTGCCGGAGAACGAGCGTGGCGGCCCTCGCAAGATCGAGCCAACCCGGTATGGCGATTGGGAACGCAAAGGCATTGCCTACGACTTCTGAGCAGACCGGCCTTAGAGGCCCAGCACTTTCTTTGCGATGATGTTGCGCTGGATCTCGTTGGTACCACCATAAATTGATTGGGCGCGCCCTCCGAAATATGTCGCGACGTCGGGCGCGGCATAGGCTGGCAAGCTCGCGGGCAGGTCCCCGCTCTTGCCGAAGGGCTGTCCGAAATGGCCGACGGCATCCAGCATCAGTTCGGTAATCTGCTGGTGGGTCGTAGTTGCCAGGATTTTTACTGTGGATGCTGCATCGCCCGGTGATCCGCCTGCGGAGAGCGCGGAGAGGATGCGGAAGACAGTCATCTCCAGGCCATCCACCGCCATTTCTGCTTGGGTCAGCTTTTGCGCAAAGCCCGGATCATCGATCAGGCGGTAATTGCCGCTCTCGGGCAAGGAGCGAGCGATCTCGCGCACATGGCGCAACATGGCCCGTTTGCCGCCGATGCGAGCATAGGAGGTGCGCTCAAACCCGAGCAGGTACTGCGAATAGGTCCAGCCCTTACCCTCTTTGCCGATGCGAAACTCTTCCGGCACGGTGACATTGTCGAAGAAAACTTCGTTCAGCACATGCTTGCCATCAATCGTGATGATCGGCTTCACCGTCACGCCGGGCGCATCAATGGGGCAACAGATGAAGGTAATCCCTTCCTGCTTCTTCCCCTCATTGGAGGTGCGCGCCAGCAGGAAAATCCAATCGGCATGCTGGGCGGCCGAGGTCCAGATCTTGTGGCCGTTCAGCGTGTAGGTGCCATCTTTCAGCTCTGCGCTGAACTGGAGGGAGGCGAGGTCTGACCCTGATCCCGGCTCTGAATAGCCCTGTGCCCAGCCGACCGAGCCGTCGCGGATGCCAGGAAGCCATTTTTCCTTCTGAGCATCCGACCCGAATGTGTAGAGTACAGGCCCGACATAGACGACGCCCATAGGCGTTACGGTTGGTACGCCAGCGCGCTCCAATTCTTCATCAAAGACGTATTGTTCCTCGACGGACCAGCCGGGGCCTCCATATTCTTCGGGCCATGCCGAGGCGAGCCAGCCTTTCGCGCCGAGCGCCATTTCCGACTTTCGGACCTCTGCTGTTGTCAGCGCGTGACCTGCGCGGTTTTTCTCAAGAATGTCCTTCGGAAAATCCGTTTCAAAGAAGGTGCGGACGGTCTGCCGAAAGGTTTCAGTTTCCGGGCTGAAATCGAGGTTCATGGCATTTTCTCCCTTCCTGAAAAGCGTAGGGCAGGGCCTGCCTCAAGCAAGCCCTGCCCTCGCGTCGCCCGGAAGGGCGCTAAGCTCGCAGACTGGATCAGGCCGCTTTTACTTCCTCGATCCACTGGTCGATGCGGCGTTCGAGGATTTCCAGCGGCAGAGCGCCGCCGCCCAGAACCGTGTCGTGGAAGGCGCGGATGTCGAACTTGTCGCCAAGCTCGTCTTCAGCCTTCTTCCGCAGCTGCTGGATCTTCATCATGCCGATCTTGTAGCTGGTCGCCTGACCCGGCATCACGATGTAACGCTGGATCTCGGAGCGCGCCTGCATCTCGGTGATGGCCGTATTGTTCAGGAAGTACTGAACGGCCTCTTCCTCGGTCCAGCCCTTGGAGTGGATACCGGTGTCGACAACAAGACGGATTGCCCGCCAGATTTCGGAGCCGAGGCGACCGAAATTGGAATACGGATCTTCATAAGTATCCGGGAATTCCGTGGCCAGCCATTCGGAATACAGCGCCCAGCCTTCGATGTAAGCGGTGAAGCCGGCCTGGGTGCGGAACTGCGGTACGCCTTCCAGCTCCTGAGCAATCGAGATCTGCATGTGGTGGCCCGGAATGCCTTCATGATACGCGATCACTTCCAGTTCGCGTTTCGGCATCGCGGTCATGTCGGACAGGTGCGCGTAATAGGTTCCTGACCGCGATCCATCCGGCGTTCCCGGATAGTAGTGCTGGGCAGCTCCGTCCTGTTCGCGGAACGGCTCAACGCGCTTCACGACAAGGTCGGCCTTCGGCAGGATGCCGAAGAATTCCGGCAGGTTCGCCTTGATGTTTTCGATGTCGCGGGTCGCGTCGTCAATATAGGCCTGACGTCCCTCATCCGTATTCGGATAGTAGAAGCGTTCATCATCCTTGGAATCGCGCAGCATGGTGAAGAATTCCTGCAGCGTGCCTTCGAAGCCTACTTCCTGCTTGATGGCCTCCATTTCTTCATGGATGCGCGCCACTTCGGCGAGGCCGATCTCGTGGATTTCGTCGGCTGTCAGGTCGGTCGTGGTCTGCGTGGCCAGCAGGTGGTTGTAGTAGTCCTTGCCGTTGGGCTGGGTGTCCGCGCCGACCGGGCTGTCCGGATCCGGCGAATTGGCCATGTCTTCTTCAGCGAAAGCGATGATGGCCTCGTACGCTGGCTGGAAGTTATCGACCAGCGCGATGCGGGCCTGTTCCAGCTTGGCGTCAGCCTCTTCCTCGGCAAGTTCACCGGCTTCTGAAAGTTTCGCGATCTCGGATTTGACGTCGGCGTAGAGCGCGCTGTCTTCGCCTTCGGTGAACGGCGCACCTGTGATGACCTTCTTCGACTGGTCGATCACGCCTTCATAGGCAAATTTCGGGGCATGGACGCCGCGTGAAGCTGATTCCTTTGCAATCAGGATCGCCTCATTCATGGCGCGACCGGTTTCGCTGATCCGGTTGACGAGGGCATCGAAGTCTTCGACCGATTCCACATTGTGGAAATTGATCAGGAAGGTGGGCATGAAGCCCTGTGGGCCGTTCATCTGGTCGAAGATGTAACCATTATAGAGATATTCTTCGCCGGCGACTTCCTGCTCGGTCTGGTACTTCCAGATATCATAGGAGATACGGTCTGCTGGTGAGAGCGCATCATAGTCGAACTCGTTTTCCATTTCTTCGGTGGCTGCAACGCGCCATGCCAGCTGCTCTTCGTGGCACTCAAGGGTAAAGCAATCGATCTGGTCATTCTTGTCCTTGCGGCCCAGGAAAGTCAGTCCAATCGGGCTGAATTGCAGTTCTTCTTCGTATTTCGCGTCAAACCACGCATTCAGGCGTTCGCCATTGGCTGCCATTTCTTCTGCCGTCACAGGTGGCTTTTCAGGTTCGGCGGCGGGGGTGGGCTGGCCACAGGCGGTCAGCGCAAGCGCAAGGGCAATCGCGGTGGCGGTTTGCTTGATCATGAGAGACTCCGGAAAATTTTTCTCGAATAACGATAAGACTTGGTATTCCTTTCCGCGGCGCTGTGTCAATTGGCAAGTCCGCTTGAGGGCGTTAGGGGAGGGGGATGACTGATCCACGTATTTCTCCCGACGACACGTCCCGCCGCGACCAGCGTGTGCTGCGCATTGGCACGCGCGGCTCGCCGCTCGCGCTCGTGCAGGCCCGGCAGGTGGCGGCGGCGCTGGAAATTCACTCCGGCGGTGCATGGCGCGGCGAAATCGTTACCTTTACGACGTCCGGAGACCAGCTGACAACCGAGCGTCTGATTAATGCGGGCGGCAAGGGTCTGTTTACGCGCGAACTCGATGCGGCGCTCGACCGAGGGGAGGTGGACGTGACCGTGCACAGTCTGAAAGACGTGCCGTCTGTCTTGCCTGAGGGGCAGCGTTTTGTGGCGTTCCCGGATCGGGAAGACCCGCGCGAAGGTTTTCTGTCACCACATGCAACCAGTCTGAACGAATTGAAACAGGGTGCACGTGTGGGCACCGCCTCCCTACGCCGGGAAGCGCAGACTTTGGCGCTGCGCCCCGACGTCGAGATCGTGACGTTCCGCGGCAATGTCGCGACCCGTATGCGCAAGTTGGAAGAGGGGCTCGCAGACGCGACCTATCTCGCCATGGCCGGGCTGACGCGCCTCGGCATGGCGCATTTGGCGCACCCGATCCCGCTGGAAGACATGCTGCCGGCCGCCGGACAAGGGATCGTCGGCGTTGTGGCGCGGGAAACTCTGGCTGAAGATGCTGCAGAGGTGTTCAAGAAGATGAACCATGAGCCGACCGAGTCCGCTGCCCATATCGAACGGGCTTTCCTTGCAGCACTCGACGGCAGTTGCCGCACGCCGATTGCGGCGCACACGTTTGACAAGGGCGACACCTGGTTTGTGAAGGGCGAAGTTCTGTCGCTGGACGGCAAGCAGACTTGGTCTGCCAGCGGATCGTGTGCCAAGGCGTCCGCATTGCAGCAGATGACGGATCTGGGGGCCAGGCTTGCCGCTGACATCCGCGATGCGGCGGGCGGTGAACTGCCAGCCTTCGGCAGCGCATGGTAAAGCCACCGGTCATCGTGACGCGTGCGGAGCCCGGTGCCTCCGAGACCGTGACACGGCTGATGGATATGGGTTTTCATGCCATTCGGTCTCCCATGCTCGAGCTGAGAGCGCTCGAAGCGCCCATGGTAGACTTGTCGGGCATCTACAATCTGGTCTTCACGAGCGCGAATGGCGTTCGGTTCTTCGTTGATGCTGTCGGAGGTATCACGGAGCAGGTCGCTGATCTGACTACGTGGTGTGTTGGGCCTGCGACGGCGGATGCGGCTGAAGCAGCAGGCTTCCAGAAGATTGTGCGGGGAGATGGAGATTCTGACGAACTCGGCCGTTTGATCCTGTCTTCGGTATCTACAGAAGGCGGTTTCCTTCATATTGCGAATTCGGCGGCAGCCGGAAACCTGGTAGCGCAACTGTCCGCTGCCAAATGCGATGCCCGCTTTCTGGCGCTCTATGAGACGGTTCCAGCATCAGCCCTGCAAGCGGATGCAGTTCAAACACTCCGCTCCGGTTCGGGTGCGGTTGTTCTGGTTCATTCAGCCAAGGCTGCGCATGTTTTTGCGGCCCTGTCCGAAAGCATACCAATGGAGACCAATATCTGCGTCGCAATTTCGGAGGCTGCCGCAGCCCCGTTAAAGTCTTCGCAGGCACGGGCACTTATATCTGCTGCCAGGCCCAATGAGGACGCGCTCATGGAGGCTTTGTTGCAGGCGTGCAAAGAGCTTTGATCGCTGCCGAACTATATGCGATTGTGGCTAGAACTCCCGTCTGAAGGGAAATGTGATTGATGACCGAAGATTCGACACCGGAAGACGACCATATCGACTCATCTGAGCCGATTGATGCTGACTTCGAACCTGCCCCTGAAGAAGCCGTGCGGGGACGCGGTGGCGTTTCTGCGGGGCCAGGCTGGCTGGGTGCACTCGTTTTATCCCTGTTTGCTGCCGGTCTTGGCGGTATTCTCGGCATGGCCGGTTCACGATACCTCGCAAACAATCCGACCAATCCCGGCATGGTAGATTCGCGCCTGACCGACATGGAGTCAGGTCAGGAAGAAGTCTCCATCCGGCTGGCCCGGACGATCCGCGAGCAGGACGGATTGAGTGCGAGCATCTCTGCCCTCGCAACCGAGGTCGAAGCGCTGGCCCAGCGCGAAACCGGGTCCGCAGCTACAATAGATACAAGCGCACTTGATGAGCTTCAGCAGCGCGTCGTTGCGCTTGAGTCTATCGACACGACAGGTGAAGTCAGTCCGGAAGATGTCTCCCGCGCTGTTGCCAGCCTTGAGTCTCGGATGGAAAGGCTCGCCCGATCAGTTGAGCAATTGGAAGCGGCACCGAGTGGCGTCCAGATCGAACGGGTGATCGAGGTTGAAACCAAACTGGCCGAATTGCGCGACGATTTGAGTGAAGCCAAGCTCTCGAACAGCCGCGACGCCGAACAGATGGCGGGCCTGATTGCGGGTATGCGTCAGGATGAGGCCGCTGCGCGCGGGGCAGCCGAAGCAGCGTCCCAAACGGCCGAGATGGCCCGTGCGGTGTCCGCAATAGAGGCTGCCTCCCGAAAAGGCGGAGGTTTTGCGCCGGAACTGCGCATGCTCAGGTCGCAACTACCGGACGATTCTTCGGTCCGACAGCTGGCGTCCATATCCGCGGAGGGGGCGCCGACGGTTGCAGAGCTCCAGGCTTCTTTTGATGTCGCGCGATTGAAAGCAGAAGCGGCCATTCCGGACACGTCGGAAGAGGGACTGTCCTGGCTCAATCGCGCTTTCGGGGACGCTGTCAGTGTGCGGCGGCTGGACGGCGAGGACAGCGAACCGGATGCCATTCTTGCCAAGGCCAGTGAAGCGCTGGCAATCGGCGACCTCGAAGAGACGGTCGAAATGATAAGCCGACTTGAAGGCGAGCCCGCCAGAGCAATGGCCGACTGGACCGCGCAGGCAAACCGGCGCATCACTTTGGAAGCGGCGCTGGAAGCCTTGCAACAACGCCTCCTTGAAGGGAAACAATAAGCCCCCATGAATCGGATTGTCCTGTTTGTCGTAATCTTGCTGCTGTTTGCAGTGGCGGCTTCTTTTGCCTGGTGGGCATTGTCACTGCCGGGTGCGGTGACGGTTCCGTATGGCGAGCAGGAGATCTCAATCCAGTCGGGTCTGGCCGCGTTTCTCATGCTGTTGCTCGGCGGCGTGATCGCCTTTGCCTGGTGGATCCTGAGCGGCCTGTTCATTCTGCCCGGAAAGATCGGAAAGTCCCGCCAGGTATCGCGCACGCGTAAGGCCAATTCTGCGCTGACAGAAGGCTTGCTTGCTGCCGAAGCCGGCGATGCCAATACCGCGCTGAAACTGGCTCGCAAGGCCGGGAAGCATGCGGACGACGAACGATTGCAATTGCTGCTCGAAGCCCGCGCCGCCGAAGCCAATGACGACTGGGCTGGCGCTGAGCGCGCTTGGGGCCAGTTGACACGCCTGCCGGGCGGGCAGCTGGCGGGCCTGCGCGGATCAGCATCGGCTGCGGCTGAGCGCGGTGACCAGCAGACGGCGGAGTCCCGGGCGCGAGAGGCGCTGGGCATAAAATCCTCGGCCGATTGGCCGTTCAACTCGCTGTTCGATTTGCAGGTCGCGCGAGGGGAGTGGACCAGGGCGCTGGAAACGCTCTCGATCGGTGAGAAGCGCGGTCTCATCAAGGGCGATAGTTTACGCCGTCGCCGGGCGGTACTGCACACGGCGCGAGCCGCTGGCTTACCGCATGACCGCAAACTGGAAGCCCAGAAAGAACTCGCCGAAGCCATGCGATCTGCACCGGCATTCTCTCCTGCGGCTTGGCATGGCGCACGCCAGCTGATGACCGATGGCAAGGCAAAATCAGCGCAAGGCGTGCTGGAAACGGGCTGGAAGGCGCGGCCACATCCGGCGTTGGCACAATTGTCTCGTCGCCTTGTTCCTCAGGACACACCGGAGAATGTTTCAGCGCGCCTCAGGGCCCTGATTAATACGAACCCCACTCATCGCGAAAGCCGTATCCTGGAGGCCGAACTGGCTATGGATTCTGCCGACTGGACAGGTGCGATCAAGGCGCTTGCCTTGCTAGTCGAAGAGAATCCGACGGCACGGCTTTGCTTGCTGATGGAGCGCGCCTTGAAAGGCTATGGTGATACGTCTGAAGCCGAACGCTGGGGCCGCATGGCCGTTTCCGCGTCGCGCGAGCCGGACTGGTCGGATCTGGATCCGAAAGGTATGGCGTTCGACTTCTCGCAGCGCAATTGGAGCCGGCTCGTCTACACGTTTGGCGATGTCGGAGACCTTGTCCATCCACGTTATGAATCCTTCGGGCGCGAGCTTGAGGCCGGCCGGGTCATGGCGCTGCCGTCACCCGACGAGGAGGATGATCTCGCCACTGCCACTGCGCCGAGCGAACCCCGCATGCCACCGCTGGATTATGTCTCGGATGATGACTAGGCTTGGCGACTGCTGCTGGCTCGCCACGTACAAAAGCATCTTGCGAAAATGGGCCTCTGTCGGTATGACGCGGGGCTCATAAGTGGGTATGCCGCTATAGCTCAGCTGGTAGAGCATCGCATTCGTAATGCGGGGGTCAGGTGTTCAAGTCACCTTAGCGGCACCATTTTCTTTCCGACAATCCATTGCCCTCAGGCGCTTGTCCGATGCGCAGTCCCCTCCAGAAACGCGCGCGCTGTTGATAGATCCTGCGCGAAACGCTGGCATTCAGTTCGGGCACGGTCCGCGTCTGGCAAGCGAAGCAGATAGGCGGGGTGGACCGTAACCAGCACGGATACCGCGCCGGGCTGGGGCAGGATCTTGCCGCGCATATTCGACACCTTGACCGAGTGGCCCAGCAGGCCGCGCGCCGCGCTTGCCCCCAGCGCAATGATCAGGTCCGGCTGAACATGCCGGCGTTCTAGGTCGAGCCACCAGCGACAGGTGTCGATCTCTCCCGCATTGGGTCTTTGATGCATGCGCCGTTTGCCGCGCGGCTGGAATTTGAAATGCTTCACCGCATTGGTAACATATGCCTCGTTCCGGTTCAGCCCGGCGTCGACCAGCACCCGGTCCAGCAACTGTCCTGCAGGTCCAACGAAGGGGCGGCCGGAAATATCTTCCTGATCTCCAGGCTGTTCCCCGACAATCATCAGTCGCGCATTTGTCGGTCCTTCGCCAGAAACTGACTGAGATGCGTCCGTGTAGAGTGGGCACCGCGTGCACGCCGATAGCGCTTTTCTTATCTCGGGCCATGTCTGATGCGTCGGGGCAGGGGCGGCCTTTCCGATCCGCCGGCGGGTCAGGACTTCGGCCAGCGGGTTCGGCGCGCGCTCGGGTTGAAGCTGCATGGATTTCGCCCTTTCTGACGCGGTCGCAATCAGGTTCGGGATGAGGTCGGCTTCAGGCAGGTTCTTCCAGTATTTGCGAGGCATCTCCGAAGTCATCGCAGTCACTTTCAGGCGCGCTGGATTGAAGATCGATTTGAAATAGGTGCGCCATTGGTCCTCAACCGCGTCAGCCGGAGGCACATCGGACTTGCTTCCCCCGTCGGCGTAGCGAAGCGTTGTGCCGTCCCACGCGGCGGACATGGACGGTGTGACGATGACCCAGTCCATGTTTGGAAACCGGCGTTGGAAGAAAGGTGCGCTGAGTTCAAGTGTCAGATGAGTGGGTTCGAACCAGGCTGCAAACTCTTGCCGACCGCCCCCCGCGGCATTTACCTGTCTGAACCGAACAAAGGCGTGGGTCTTGTGAACATCCCGCCGGATCGCCTTGTCGCAATCTTCCAACCATTTCACATCCGTTTCCGTAATACGGCTGAGATAGGCACCATCCTGCTGGAGTCGCCACAGGATCCTGTAGAGCCGGATGAACCGGCTGGTGTCGGTGTGACAGACGACGCGTCTGGCGCGGTCAATAAACAGTTTCGGAGCACGAGGTCCCGAAGACGACGGCGGAGCGGGGTGCGGCTGGTAAGCGGGTGTTGCAAACAGTGTTCCAGCGTCACCTTTAATGTGCCACTCGACTTCGTCCGGTTTGACGCCTTCGGCCAGTAGACGTCGGGACAATCTGCGCCAACCGTCAAAGTCTGTTGGAGATTGCAATTCGACAGTGATCATGAAAAAAGGTCCAACTGTCTTGGCTGCGAAACAAAGCGATCTCTCAAGCCAAGGGAATCGGTCAGATGGCCCGGCGACCAGTTTGCCGCTGTGATAAATGGCCGGATATTTTTCAGACTGCGTACGATCTTTCCGAGGTCTGTCAGCGTCAATCGCGTATGCCGTCTCGCTTGAATGATGCGCTTGGCGGACGCCGGACCGAGCCCGGGTATCCGCAACAATTCGCCGTAGGAGGCCTTGTTGATATCCATTGGGAACAACCCTCGGTTCTTGAGTGCCCAAGCCAGTTTCGGATCGATGTCGAGATCCAGCATGCCGCCCTCGGCGACCGACGTGATCTCTGCGGTCGAGAAGCCGTAGAAGCGAAACATCCAGTCAGCCTGGTACAGGCGGTGTTCCCGGATCAGGGGCGGACGGATGGGTGGCAGGTCGGCACTAGCATCCGGCACCGGGCTGTAGGCGGAATAGTAGATGCGCTTCAGGCCATAGCCAGCATAGAGTCGCGAGGATGACTGCAAGATATCGGCATCGCTGGATGCGTCTGCTCCAACAATCATCTGGGTTGATTGCCCGCCCGGAGCAAAAGCTGGCGGCTGGGCACGCTTCAGCAGGCGGCTGGTCTTGGCATCCTTCGCATTGTCGATTTCGTGACGTATATCAGCCATCGCCTTGCGAATGGTCTGGCCGCTCTTCTCCGGGGCGTAGTGAGACAGTCCCTGTTCGGATGGAAGCTCGACATTCACCGACAGCCGGTCGGCATAAATTCCGGCTTGGCGGATCAGTTCCGGATCGGCCTCGGCGATGGTTTTCAAATGTATGTAGCCGAGAAAGCCATGGTCTTCCCTCAGGCTGCGAGCAACCTCCATCAATTGTTCCATCGTATAATTCGGAGATCGAATAATACCTGACGACAAGAAGAGACCTTCGATATAATTGCGCTTGTAGAAGTCCAGAGTCAGTTTAACGATCTCGTCTACAGAAAAGCGCTCTCGCTGCACGTTCGATGACGACCGGTTGATGCAGTAGCGACAGTCGAAGACACAAAAATTGGTCAGCAGCACTTTCAGAAGTGAAATACACCGCCCATCCGGCGCGTAGGAATGGCAAATTCCCATCCCTTCGGTGGATCCGATTCCGGCTGTGCCCAGTGCATTGCGTTTCTTGGACCCTGAGGACGCGCAAGATGCGTCGTATTTCGCGGCGTCCGCAAGAATTTCCAATTTTTGTATGATTGTTCGACGGGCCATGATCTGTTCTCCAGAATAAGAACATATCACGAACACGCTGGGCCGCACTAATCTATGTCAGCGTTTTGGTCGGAGTGCCGACCCACAACAGGTGTTACCCGGCCATTCAGGCGAGCCGGCGTTCTAAAGGCGCCGAATGCTCGCGGGGGGACCGTGCAAGGCAAAATGCGATCAGTTTGTCGACTGCCATAGGGCGCCCCGTGAGGTAGCCTTGGATCGCATCGCAGCCGAGCGCCTTGAGTGCATCATAAGTGGCTTCATCCTCGACACCTTCGCACACCACCCGCATGCCCAGCGCATGTGCAAGATCGAATGTGGATTTCAGGATCATGCGGTCACGTTGGCTGTCCCGGACATCCGAAATCATGCTCCGGTCGAGTTTCAGTTCATCGGCCGGCAGACGCTTGAGATAGGCAATTGAGGATTGCCCTGCGCCATAATCATCAATCGCCAGCTTGATTCCGGCATCGCGGAAGGCATTCGCTGAGCAGATGGCGAGTTCAGGCTGCTCCATCACAGCCGTTTCGGTGATCTCGATCGCAATCGTCGCGCCGGACTGATTGATCGTGTCAGCGAGCTGCCGACAGAAGTCGATTTCAAGCAGGGACCTGGCAGACATGTTTACGGCAATGGCGGCGTCTACCCCCATCCGGCGCATCGTCGACTGATCTCGTATCGCCTGCTTGATCGCCCAGAGCGTCAGCTTGTGGATTGCACCGGTTTTCTCGGCGACGGTGATGAAGCTGTCCGGCGCGATCTGACCGAAGGTCGGATGGTTCCAGCGCATCAACGCTTCGACGCCGACAATTTCGTTGCTTCTGGTACATATCTTGGGCTGGTAGACGAGGTGGAACTCATCACGGTCCAGTCCCGCGTTCACTTCCGTCAGCAGGGCGAGCCTGAGCTGGGGATCTTCAAACTGGGCCTCTCCCCAGCGAACCAGGTCGCGTCTCGTCCGTCGGGCGTGGTCCAATGACAAGGAGGCGCGGGACAACGCTGTTTCTTCATCGTCGGTTTGGCTTGCGATCATGGCGATGCCTGCCGAGAGCTCGATATGGAGCGACTGACCGGCGACGACGATCGTGTGTTGCAGCGCCGATCGAACGTCATCGATGCATTTGTCGACGCTGTCCTGGTCGCCCACTCTGATCAGCGTGCCGAGGACAGATGCTCCCAAATGGTAATGTGTAAGACCTGTGCCGGTTTCGTAGAGACGTTCGGCAGCCGACCGGATCAGGGTTTTTGCATTGGTGTAACCAATCGCGCCGCGTAGTTCGCCGAACCTCCTGATGCCGAATGTGACAACGAGTATGCTCGCCTCGGGGTCTGTTCTGTGCAGGTCCGTCAGGGCGGCCAGCATGGAGCGACGATTGGGCATGCCTGTCTCGGAATCATGTTCGGCCATATAGGTCAGATAGTTTGATTCCTGCTCGAGAAGTGCGCGCTTGTGCCTGGAGAAGGCATTCCAGATGCCCGCAACGGAACTCCATCCCAATGCGAAGATCAAACTGGACGTGTTGATGCTGATTGGAAAGAAATTCTGTATGATGAACGGGATGACCAGAACGGAAGACATCACAAGAACATGGATGCCGAACAGCTGTCGCAGCGGCGTATGTCTGGCCACCACACTGGTTATCATGAGCAGCGCCATTCCGAGGATGAGCATTGGAAGTTTGGACGGGCTGGTCAGGGCTCGGTTTTGAACAAGGCTCTCATAGCCCAGCGCATGCACATAGACGCCCGGCATGGCAGGGGAATGCGGAGTAGAAAGCAGGTCTCCCAGTTCGAGTGCCGTGGCACCGATGACGACGCTGCGGCCAGCGATCAATTTGGGATCAAACCGATTGCGGAGGACATCGTCAAAGCTGATCGTATCTATCTGGTCTGCATCAATACCATAGTCGATCATGAATGCGCGTGTATCGCTGAGCTCCGCTCCGGCAAGAAGGCCTCCCAATGTGGGAATGTACTTTCCTTCATGGACAAAACCGCGCCGATACTTGCGCAGGCGCCCGTCGCGGGAAAGCTCCACATTCACACTTGCGATGACGGCGTTCTCTGCCAGTTCACCAAACGGAGTATTTGACTGCCTGTAATCCCGCTGGAGGAAAGCCGGCAGGGCGATCCAGCCCGCATTGTCCTGGACAGCCTGAACCAGTGCCGCATCGCCCTCCGGTGACGACCGGGCGCTGAAATCCACGTCGAGGGCGATCATGCCAGCACCGGCGGCGTTCAGATTGTCCAGTGCCTGTGCGAAACGCTCGCGCGGCCATGGCCATTCGCCAGCCTTACTGATGCTTTCAGCGTCGATCGTGACGATCGTGACCGTGCCGCTTGGCGCGAGCGACAGCGCATTCATCCGTGCAGACGCGAGATTGTTGTCGAGGGATACTGACGCGCCGGAAAAAGAGAATACCACCAGGCTCAGGCAGCCAATCAGGCACCCGCGCATTCGCCAAAAAAGATCATTGACAGCGGAGAGTTTCGGATTTCTGGACACAGTGATTAGTCGTCGTCCCGATTGTCGTCACCATCATCACCATCGTCACCGTCGAAATCGTCCGACCCATCTCCGTTTCCGTTACCATTGCCGTTTCCGTTCTCGGCACCGTTTCCGTTGCCATTGCCGTTTCCGTTCTCGGCACCGTTTCCGTTGCCATTGCCGTTTC
>MRWG01000340.1_pt1 | contig 65692 bp, 56 predicted proteins | sample 1013341 | NCBI WGS metagenome assembly MRWG01 (sample SAMN06117577, study PRJNA244670) | biofilm metagenome | biome: Water; feature: Cathode Biofilm; material: Biofilm; isolation source: microbial consortium enriched at the cathode of a solar microbial fuel cell | place: USA: District of Columbia ...
GGCGTTGATTACCCTGCACCAGGACGCCAACGCCGTCACCCAGAGCACGGAGACCCACTACCTGTACAAGGACCACCTGGGCAGCCTGGACCTGATTACCGGCGCCAGCGGCGCCATTACCGACGAACTGTCGTTTGATGCCTGGGGACAGCGAAGGAGCGGTATCAACTGGCATGATATCGATGTCAACCAGCTGATCGCCGACTACGGTGTGTTTTCCTCGCTAGCACCGCCCACCACCCGGGGCTTTACCGGCCACGAGATGGCGGGTGAGGTGGGGGTGATTCACATGAACGGGCGGATCTATGATCCGCGGCTGGGGAGATTCCTGCAGGCGGACCCGTTTGTGCAGAGCCCCGCCGACAGCCAGATGTACAATCGGTACAGCTATACCCGGAACAATCCGTTAAATGCCACGGATCCGAGCGGGTATCTTCTACCTCTGATCGCGGGTGCAATCGCGTGGGCAGCGGGCGTTGAAGTGGCTACGATTGCCATCGTGGTGGGGGTCGCGTCGTTTACTCAGTCACTGGTAATGGGCGCTCCAATAGGCGATGCTTTCCTTGCCGGAATATCGGCCTTTGCCTTGAGTTACGCAGGAATAACATTGTTCCCCGGGCTGGATGCCGGGTTTGGCGAATTCCTAACCTACGGTGTCCAGATGGGCACTGTAGGTGGAATTACCTCAACATTGCAGGGAGGTAACTTTGGCCATGGCTTTATCGGTGCCGGATTGGGGTCCATGCTGGGCGGGTATATTGCTGGAATGGATTGGTTTCAGGGGTTACAGTTTACCGGCCAACTTGTCACCAAAGCCATTATTGGCGGGACCGTGTCTGAAGCCTCCGGTGGGAAATTCGCAAATGGGGCCGGTTCGTCGGCCTTTAATGTGACGTTTTCGTCTGTGGTCGGCAACACTGCCGGACAAAGGGCATCGAATATCAGAACGCCAAGTCCCAACGCCGAACTCGGTGCCAAGCTGGAACAGAAGATGATGACGGAACTCTCCTCAAACGAGGTTATTGATGATGCTGTGACAGCTGAATCGACGTTCCCTGCCTACAGTGCACGTTCGACGAGAATTCCGGAAATCGTCGTATTTTCTAGAGCGGCGGTTGCAAGTGGCTATGGCGGTATAAATGCAGCCTATGAAAGCGTTTCTTCCACGATAACTGCAACCGGCTTCACTTCAAGAGCCAGGAGCAGAGGTTTCAGTCCTGGTGCTAGTGATGTTGGATTGGCGGTTGGTCTAAAAGCTGCGAGAAACTTCCAACAGGCCGCAATTATTGCCTCGGGTGCCCCAGTTTTAATAGCTGGAGGGACTATGGTTGGCGGTGCAGCAGGGGCATTCAGTGTGGCTGGCGCGATGACTGCTGACATCGCATTACGAAATCATATTGGTAAATCTCTCAGTGCAGGTAGCACGTTAATTAGTGGCTCGGTATCAGTAGGTATGGTTGGTGCTAGCACCTCTCTTTCGGCAATTTCTGGAGGATCCTTGGCGGCAAAGTGGGCATGGACGAGTAGAACAGAGTTGGCTGGTTTTGTTGCTGGTAACGGATTATCTACAGCGGCAGGCTATTGAAATATAGAGACCCATCTATGGAGATTATGCTAGTAATTGTCGCGTCTCTAATATTCCTTTTTATTGGGAAATATGTGGAGCATAAAGGATTTAGACCGTTGATCGCTTTTTTGATTGGTTGGGCATCAGCTTCTTTGATCGGAATTTTAATACTTTTGCTGCCGGCGGGATCAATTGATAACTGGAGCACGACTGGGCTGGCTCTACTTTTTGGTGTATTTCCTGTTTTTATGGGCACTATTTTAGCAATGGGAGCATATGCCAGATGAAAGCCGGGCCTGGCCACCGTCACCACCGACGACCAACGCCAGACCAAGACCGAGTTGAAGAACGCGCTCGGTCAACTGTTGCAGGTCACGGACAACCTGGTCGGCACCGTCACCTACCAGTACGACGCCAACGGCAATAATATCGGTTCCAGCGACGGCCGCACCATCGACTACACCGTGTTCAACAAGGCCGAGACCATTGCCAAAGGGGGCCACCTCACCACCTTCGCCTACGGCCCGGAGAGGAACCGCGCCAAGCGCACCGACAGCAACACCAGCGCCACCCGGACCACCCTTTATATCGGTGGTGTGGAGAAGATCACCCAGGCCGACGGCGTAAGCTTCCCCGTCAAGTGTACAATTCAAAAGTAGAGTTTCCACCATTATGTTGACGAGTCTTGGCAGTATGAAAAAAGGGCTTCGAATACTTCGATTTTATGCCCTTTGATTGGTTCAGACCGAAGGGCTGAATCATGTGTAAATGATTTCTGCCCTGGATTTCGCTACCAGCGACGCCTGATAGGCGTCTGCGTCTAATTCGTCAGCGGTCGCTACTATCAACATGGTTTTACGGATTTTTGTTAATACCGATGCCTACCGCCAATTGGATCACAGTTGCTTTACATCTGGACCGCCAGCCTTTCACGATCGCAACTAAAGCGCCCTGGCAGACAAGCCTGGGGCCTATTTATGCCGGGAACTCTACAGGCAGGCAGAGCCTGACAAGGTTTTACAGATCCTGAAAACGGTATACTGCTTCAAAATTCATCCAGCCAAGGACTACGCCATGAACATTCAGCTTCTGCTTACTGGCGATGAACTTATGACGGGTGTGACCGTGGACAGCAATTCCAGCCGAATTGCCCGGCAACTAGCTACCCTGGGGTTGTACATCGACGGCAAGGTCACCATTGGCGACCGGCTGACGGACCTCGTTGCGGAAATAAACCGGCTCAGCGACACAGCCGATGTATTGATCGTCAATGGCGGGCTGGGTCCCACCGTGGACGACCTTACCGCCGAGGCCCTGGGCCGGGCGGCGGGCAAGCCCCTGGGCCAACACCCCGAGGCCCTCGATCAACTGGAAACCCTGCTGGCGCGTCACGGGTTGCCGATGAATGAGGCCAACCTGAAGCAGACGATGTTGCCGCAGGGGTGCGAGATTATTCCCAACCCCATCGGCAGTGCCGTGGGCATCCGGCTGGAACTGAATAACTGCCTGGTACTCTGTACTCCGGGGGTTCCCCACGAACTGGAACGGATGCTCCATGAGCAGGTTGTGCCGCTGCTGCGACAACAATTTCCGGATACCACACCCCTGCGCCAAAGCCGTTTCCATGTCTACGGAATCGGTGAGTCCTATTTGCAACAATGGATCGATGAGGCTTTGCCAGACTGGCCCCCGTCACTGGAACTGGGGTTTCGTGCCGGTCTGCCGACGCTGGAGGTAAAGATTACCAGCCGGGCTGGCGACAGTGAAGGGCTGCATGACGGCTGGTGCACTAAATTACACAGGTTGCTGGCGGATCATATCGTTGCCGTTGGCGACGGCACGCTGGAGGATTCGCTGGTGTCGCTTTTGCGTCAACGGAATCTGCGCCTGGCCACAGCGGAATCCGCGACCGGCGGCGAGATGGCCCGAATGATCAATCGGGTAGCCAGGGCCGGGGACGTTTTTGAGGCGGGAGTGATTACCAGTCCCGGTCGAATGTATACCGGGCTGCTGGGTCTGGAGGAGTGCCCCGGGGAGTCGGAGGTCAGTGAGGCCGGGGTACGGCATACGGTACAAACCCTTTTAGCCGGTACCCGGGCCGACTATGCGGTGGCGGTTTATGGTGACCCTAATTCCGGCCAAAGAGGTGGCGACCAGAACAAAGGCACGGTCTGGGCCGGCTGGGGTCGCGAAGGCGAAATCCGTTCCCGCCAATTCCATTTTCCCACAGGCGGTGGTATATACCAGTCTCTGGTGGCGGCTCTGGGGCTCGATCTGGTACGAAGAGCGCTACTGGGCCTGGAAAGCGCTCCATCCTATTACCCCGTCGGCGGTCGGAATTAAATCATTATCCTATCGCCGACTTCCCGGCGGTTTTATCGAATCCGCAATATTATTATTGACAGCAGGGCCCGGCCGCTTGACCGTCTCGACTTATGTACACCTTTTGTTCGACCCATCCCGTGGCGAATCGCGCGAGGTAAAACCGGGAGGAATCTGGTTCACGGGTAAATCGCACGGTCGTAACCCTGAGATACAAGGTTGGATGCCGGGTCCTGATGCGGCTACCGCAAAGCCAGGGATTAGTCTTTTTTCTGCTTAGCAGAGGTGCTTTCCGGGACGGCGAAAGCAGTCAAAGGTACAGTCCTTATTTGGTGTTTATGGTCCCGATTCGCCCTGGTTGATATTAATTCCCTCTCTTTTTATACTCCTTTCCGTTAAGCTATCCCGCTTATTTCACCAGGCGCCAAATTCCAGGAGTCAATCCGTGAGTGAACCCCAAAGTCGTAATCTCGATCAGATGGCCAGGGATTTCCTGGTGGTCAGCGATACCTATACCGGCACCCTGTCGGACCCCAACCCTTATCCCATGTACAACGAGTTGCGGGAGGAGTCACCCGTCATGGATGGCGACATCCTGGCCCGCTTCAAGGTGCCGAGCCAGGCGGATTACGGCAATAGCGGCCGTCCGGTGATGAGCATTTTCCGCTACAAGGATGTGATGGGCATACTGCGCGATACCGGAAACTGGAAGAGCTATATCAACGGGGACGGTTTCGGTGCCGCGGTGGACAACCTCCTGCTTACCGCCATGGACGGTGAGCAACACAAGAAATTCCGGCAGCTTCTGCAACCGCCCTTCATGCTGCCGGTGATCCGCAAGATGAACGAGACCCGGATTCGTCCCATCATCAAGAATGAGTTTGTCGATGCGCTGCGTCCCAATGGCAGGGCCGACCTGGTCAGGGAGTACTCCCTGCCGTTCCCCGTGCGGGTGGTTTACGATATTTTCGGTTTCCCGGAGGACCGGGAAGCGGTGATGAAATTCGCCGGCTGGGCCCTGCGTATTCTCGGCGGACCACAGGTGGACCCCGAGGTGGCCAAAAAAACCATGCCCGCGGCGATGGAAGCCGGGCAGCAGCTTTTCGAGCACGTGCTGCCCATCATCAAGGCCCGGCGCGCCGCCGGCGAGCAACACGACGACCTGATCGGCTTTATGCTCAATATCGAAGTGGACGGTCAGAAGTTCACGGACGAGGAAATTACCAATTTCGTGCGCATGTTGCTGCTGGCTGCCGCCGAGACCACCAGCCGGACCTTTGCCAACATGATGGTGCAGTTATTCGAACATCCGGAGGTCCTGGAGCGAGTCCGGGAAGATCGCTCCCTGATCCCCCAGGTTATCACCGAGACCATGCGCCTTGAACCGGTGGCCGCCTACCTGGCACGCATTGCGGACAAGGATATGGAGGTTAGCGGCGTCAACGTGCCCAAGGGTACCGCCGTGTCCCTTTGTATCGCCGCCGCCAACCGGGATCCGGAAACCTATGAGCGGCCCAACGAATTCTGGGTCGACCGGCCCATGCGTCCGGTACTGAGTTTTGGCTTCGGAGCTCATACCTGCCTGGGCAAGCATATTGCCGCCGTGGAAATGGAAGCGGCCCTGGATATGTTGCTGGACCTGCCCAATCTTCGCCTGGACCCGGATTACCCCAAACCCGTAATTCGCGGGATGCAGTTGCGCGGCCCCGACAGCATTCACGTGCGCTGGGACACCTGATCCTGTTCCGCTTTATGGTCCACCCCAAAGCCGGCTCAAGAGCCGGCTTTTTTACGGCCGGGGCCGGGGCCTTCTGGACGTGTTACGGTCGTGGATTTCAAGAGTCGGGTGTGAGAGGCCGGACGGCGCCTCGCCCTGAACGGCGCCGCTCTCTATACTGGAGGTAGCGGGCCTTTCAATTTCCAATTTCGCCCGAGTGAAGCACGAAGAGTGAAACCGGGAGATTAATGCATGTTCTGGTTCAGCATGGCCAGGAATCCGGCCATAAAATACCTTGGCTGGGGTCTTATACCGCTTTTCCTTGTTGTCCTTCTGTTGATTCTCCTGGGTCGAACCTGGGGTCCGGCAGAGCCGGGCCCAGTGGTGGTTCTCGACCGGACCGACCAGGTCCAGAAAGTGCGGCTTGGGTCACTCGCACAGGTGGAGCGGCTGGAAGATCACTATATCGCCCCCGGCGCACAGCGGCGGGAACGGGTATTGCAGGGGCTCAGCCGTTTCCGGGCGGACTACAAGCAGCTCGCCCCCCGCCTTGAAATCTATGCCGCGCCCGGATCAGTAAGCCGCCGAAAGGTGGCCACCCGCTTGGGGGAGGCCCTGGCAAACTACGGTCTCGGGCAGGCGGTGCCGGCCGGCGAGCACGGGGTACCTGCCAAAACCGGCGAATCGCCAATATGGATGCGGGTGAGCCCATCGGACCTGAATATCGCCCATCGACTCCTGGCGGCACTGTCGCCTTACCTCGCCGGTGAAATCGCCATTGAAATGGACGCCGGCGTGGGCACCGGCAGCATGAGCCTGACGTTGCTCGGCGAACCCCGCTTTACGGAAACGGGGCTTGCGGTATTCAAGGGCGCCGACCATGGCGCCCTGGGGATGCCGGAGGAATAGGCGCTCGCCCCGCCGCCCATGGCCAAGGCATCCGATACGCTGTTGCAGGTGGAGAACCTGGGTTTCCGTTACCCCGGAGCGGCGGGCCGTCCCGTACTTCGCGGTGTCGATTTCCGGCTGGGGTGCGGGGAGGTGCTGGCCCTGCTGGGGCGCAGTGGTTCGGGCAAATCCACGCTGCTGAACCTTATCGGTGGAATCGACGTGCCGGAGCGGGGTCTTGTCGGGTTGCAGGGCGTCGAATTGACCCGGCTGGGAGATCGGGACCGGACACTGGTCAGGCGCCGCCGGATCGGTTTCGTTTACCAGTTTTTCAATCTCCTGCCGACGTTGACGGCGTCGGAAAATGTTGCCCTGGTCCTCGAGCTCAATGGCCGGAGCCACGCCGAGAGTCGGGAGCGGGCCCTGGCCATGCTGGCCGCGTTGGGGCTCGAGGCATGCGGGGAGCGCTATCCGGATCAGCTCTCCGGTGGCGAGCAACAGCGGGTGGCCATCGCCAGGGCAATGGTTCACGGGCCCGATCTGGTGCTGGCGGACGAGCCCACCGGCAACCTGGATGCGGCCACCGGCTACCGTGTACTGGAACTGCTTTCCGCCATGGCGGCCGAGCACGGTGCCGGGCTCGTCGTTGCCACCCACAGCCGTGAAGTGGCGGAGTGGGCCCACCGCCTGCTCGTTCTCGAGGATGGCGTTATCGCCGCCGGCGGGGACCAATCCCGGTGAGGCTGGCGTTTCGCGCCTGCCTGCGTTTCCATGCCCGCCACCGCTGGCAGGCCATTTTGACATTGCTCGGCATTGCCATGGGCGTTGCTGTGGTGATGGCGGTGGACATTGCCAACGGCAGCGCCAGGCGGGCCTTCGAACTATCCCTGGAGCAGGTGACGGGAAAGGCCAGCCACGCCATCTACGGTGGCCCGGCGGGGGTTCCCGAGGCGTTATTCACGAAGCTGCGGCGGGACCTGGGTGTTCACCAGAGCGCGCCGGTGGTGGTCGACCGGGTACGGGTCCGTGGCGAAACCTATGTCCTGCTGGGTATCGATCCCCTCGCCGAGATCGCCCTGAACCGGTACGGCGTCGGTCTTGCCGGCGAGGCCGATTCGGGCGGCCTCTGGCAGGAGGATACGGTGCTTTTGTCGTCCTCGGACGCGCGGGCCCTGGCCCTGGGCAAGGGCGATGAGCTGCCAATGACTTACCGGGGCCGCCAACGAATCCTGAATGTGGCGGGAACGTTCCGGGGCGTTACCGGCGGTTCGCCGCAGGGCCTGATCCTTACCGATATCGCTACCGCCCAGGAACTCCTCAATCGACTGGGGGTCCTGGACCGCATCGACCTGATCCTGGAAGAGCGGGAGGCGGCACGAATTGCCGCCTGGTTGCCGGAGGCGCTGACACTCGCTGCCAGCGACGAGCGCGCGGCATCGAAACGCCGGATGGCGGAGACCTTCCACCTCAACCTCACTGCCATGAGCCTTCTGGCGTTGCTGGTCGGGGGCCTGCTGATTTACAACACCATGACGTTTTCGGTGGTGCGGCGGCGCCGGCTCTGGGGCCTGCTCAGGGCCCTGGGCCTGACCAGGGCGGGGACGCTGGCGGTCGTCATGCTGGAATCCCTGGCCATGGCGCTGGTGGGCACCGGTCTCGGCCTGGTGCTGGGCGTTCTTCTGGCCCAGGGATTGGTGGACCTGGTGCTGCGCACCGTCAACGATCTTTATTTTACCCTGACGGTCGGCGCCTTCGCGGTGCCGACCCTGGCACTGTTCAAGGGGGTGCTTCTCGGCTTTGGCGTTACCCTGGTGGCGGCGCTGTTGCCCGCCCTGGAAGCGGCCCGGACGCCGCCCGCCACCGCCATGACGCGCAGTTCGCTGGAACGGCGCAGCCAGCGGCTGTTGCCGATGATGTCCATTGCCGGTGCTGTACTGCTTGCAGCGGGCTGGTTGTTGATTCTTGCCGACAGTCGCAGCCTGGTGCTCGGTTTTGTTGCCCTGGCGCTCCTGGTGTTTGGCTTCTGTGCCCTGGTGCCGGCGGCACTCTATCTGTGTACCCTCGGCATCGGCGCTCTCCTGAAACCCTTTACCGGCACCGTGGCGCGTCTGGTGCCCCGGGGCATTGCCGCCGGCCTTTCCCGCACCGGCCTGGCGGTGGCCGCCCTCAGCGTCGCCGTGGCGGCCACGCTGGGCATGGGCACCATGGTGGCCAGTTTTCGCGTCAGCCTGGAACTCTGGCTGGAGCAGACCCTGGCGGGCGATGTCTACCTGAGCCTGTCGGGCCCCGGCTCGGCATCGGCTGCGCCGGGATTGCCGCCGGCACTGATTGTGGACTTAAAACAGTTGCCGGGAGTCGCGGACTGGCAGTTGCGCCGGCAGGTTGACGTGGAGACCGACGGCGGCCCGCTGACGGTGGTCGCCGTGGCGGGTGCCGGCGAGGGACTTTCGGGGTTTCCCCTGATCGACCCCGACCCCGGGGTTCGCTCGCGGTTCGCGGCGGGGGAAGGTGCGCTGATTTCCGAGGCACTGGCCTTTCATCGGAGTCTGGCGCCCGGGGATTCCCTGGCATTGCGCACCGCCGGGGGGCTTCGGACCCTGCCGATACTGGGCCTGTTCCGGGACTACCGCTCCCCCGAGGGTTTTGCTCTGCTGCCCCTGGCCCGGTATCGCCAGTTCTGGGCCGACCGGGGTCTTTCCGGCATGGTGCTGCACCGGGCCGATGACGTCACCGGGGCGGACTTCCGGCAACGGGTAAGATCGGCGGTAGACGCCTACCCGGAAGCTGTCCGGGTGACGGCCAGTGCCGAAATCCGCGAGGCTTCACTGGCGGTGTTCGAACGGACTTTCACCGTAACCAGGGTGCTGCGGTTGTTGACCGTGCTGGTGGCGTTCGTCGGGGTTTTCGGCGCCCTTATGTTGCTGCAACTGGAGCGCCTGCGGGAACTGGCGGTAATGCGGGCCACGGGCATGACCCGTAACCAGGTGGGGTGGCTGGTGCTGAGCCAGTCGGGAACCATGGGCTTGCTCGCCGGTCTGCTGGCGCTGCCCCTGGGCCTGCTCATGGCTCATGTCCTGATCCATGTGATCAACCGGCGGGCGTTTGGCTGGACCCTGGTGGAGACCTTGCCGGCGACCGCCGCCGTCGAGGGGATAATCCTGGCGCTGGTGGCGGCCCTGGTTGCCGGCATTTATCCGGCCTGGCGTGCCGCCCGCACGAGCCCGGCCCGGGTTTTGCGGGAGGAGTAGCTCATGGGATACCGGGTCCTGCTGACGTTGTTTGTACTCCTGGCAGCCGGCTGTGGCAGCCGCGAAGAGTCCGGTGCCATGGATCTGCGGGATATTCTGGGTGCCGGCGGCAGTGCGGGCTATGCCCGGGCGGTGGCGGTGCGGGAGTTTCAATTTCCCCGGGATCACGGTGGCCATCCCGATTTCCGCAACGAGTGGTGGTATCTCACCGGTCATCTGCGCGATGAGCGGGGCCGTCTTTTCGGTTACCAGGCGACGTTCTTCCGTTTTGCCCTGGCGCCAAAGCCGCCGCGGCGGCCCTCGGCCTGGGCCACCAACCAGGTATGGATGGCCCACGTGGCGCTTACCGACGTGGCCGGGGCCGCGCACCTTGCCGATCAACGCTTTGCCCGGGGCGCACTGGGCCTGGCCGGTGCTTCCGGCGAGCATCTGCGGGTCTGGCTGGGCGACTGGTACCTGAGGGAAGAGGACGGCGTCTGGCGGCTGCGGGTCGATGCCGGTGCATTCGCCCTGAACCTGACACTGGCACCGGCCAAGCCGGTGGTGCTCCAGGGTGATCGGGGCCTCAGTCGCAAGGGGCCGGAACCGGGCAATGCCAGCTATTATTATTCGTTCACCCGGGTACAGACAGAGGGTACCCTTCGCCGGCGGGGCGAGACACACGCCGTAACGGGGCTGTCCTGGCTGGACCGGGAATGGGGCACCGGTTCCCTGGCAGCGGGCCAGGTGGGCTGGGACTGGTTTTCGCTGCAACTGGATTCGGGCGCGGACCTGATGTACTACCGGCTGCGCGACGAGGAGGGAACCAGCCACCCCGCCAGCCGGGGCACCTGGGTGACGCGGGATGGCCGGAGCCGGGATATCGGGCCCGGCAAAATCGGCCTGGAGCCCCTGGACTGGTGGCGCTCCGCCGATGGCCGCAGGTACCCGGTGCGCTGGCGGCTGGATTATCCGGAAGCCGGCCTCGACCTGATTGTCAGGGCAGTACTGCCGGACCAGCACATGGATCTGGCCGTCGCCTACTGGGAGGGCCTGGTTGAAGTGGTCGACACCCGGAGCGGCCGGATCCTGGGCCATGGCTACCTGGAGATGACGGGCTACTGACCGGCCGGTAAACCGGTATCAGGGGTTTTTTCGGCGGGGCGGCTGAATTTCCGCACAAGCCGGCCATGGCGATGCCGCAAGCGTGGGATCGGGCGCCATCGCCTGCCAGGCCGGCGCCCGCGCAAGCCCTAAAGCCCCTTGTCGGTAACCGCCCCCTCCGAGGCCGAACTCACCAGGCGGGCGTATTTGCCGAGCACGCCCGTCCGCGCACCGGGTTCGCGGGTGGGCAGTTTTTTGGCCCGGCTCGCCATTTCCTGCTCGGAAATCCCCAGGGTCAGGGTCCGGGCCTCGGCGTCGATGGTAATGGTGTCGCCGTCTTCCACCAGGGCGATGGGACCGCCCACGGCCGCCTCGGGGGTGACATGGCCCACCACGAAACCGTGGCTGCCGCCGGAAAAACGACCGTCGGTGATAAGCGCCACGTCCGCGCCCAGGCCCTTGCCCATGATCGCCGATGTGGGGCTGAGCATCTCGCGCATGCCGGGGCCGCCCACGGGTCCCTCGTAGCGGATGGTCACCACGTCGCCTGCCACCACGGTACCCTCGAGAATGGCCGACAGGGCCTCCTCCTCGGACTGGAAAACCCGGGCGCGCCCGCTGAATCGCAGGCCCTCCTTGCCGGAGATCTTGGCCACCGCGCCGGTGGGCGCCAGGTTGCCGTAGAGGATGACCAGGTGGCTGTCCTTCTTCAGGGGGTTGTCCAGGGAGCGGACGATATCCTGATCATCCGGGTAGGGGGCCACGCCGGCGAGATTCTCCGCCAGCGTTTTGCCGGTCACGGTCAGGCAGTCGCCGTGCAGGAGGCCTGCGTCGAGGAGCGTCTTCATCAGCGGCTGGATACCGCCAATGGCAATCAGTTCGGACATCAGGTAGGCCCCGCTGGGCTTCAGGTCGGCGAGCACCGGCGTTTTCTCGCCCAGCCGGGTGAAATCGTCCAGGGACAGGGGAACCCCCGCGCTGTGGGCCATGGCCAGCAGGTGCAGCACGGCGTTGGTGGAACCGCCCAGGGCAATCACGGTGACAATGGCGTTTTCGAAGGCTTCCCGGGTCAGAATATGGGAGGGGCGAATGTCCTTTTCCAGCAGATTCAGCACCGCTTCCCCGGCGCGCCGGCTATCGCTGAGCTTGGTGTCCGATTCCGCTTCCTGGGCGGAACTGCCCGGCAGGCTCAGGCCCAGGGCCTCGATGGCCGAAGCCATGGTATTGGCGGTATACATACCCCCGCAGGAGCCGGGGCCGGGAATCGCGGTGGTTTCCACCTCCTTTAGCTCAATGTCGGACAGGCGGCCCTGGGCGCGTCCGCCCACGGCCTCGAACACGGAAACAATGTCGCGCTTTTCCGGTCCCGGCTTGATGGTGCCCCCGTAGACGAATATCGAGGGCCGGTCGAGCCGGGCCATGGCCATGAGGCAGCCGGGCATATTCTTGTCGCAGCCGCCGAAGGTGACCAGGCCGTCGAAGCCCTGGGCACCGGTCACCGTCTCGATGGAGTCGGCGATAACTTCCCGAGACACCAGGGAATAGCGCATGCCGGGGGAGCCCATGGAAATGCCGTCGGAGACCGTGATGGTATTGAAAATGACTGCCTTGCCTCCGGCCTCGTCGGCACCGGCGGCCGCCTCTCTGGCCAGGCGGTCGATGTGCATGTTGCAGGGGGTCACCATGCTCCAGGTGGAGGCAATGCCCACCTGCGGCTTGCGGAAGTCCGCATCCTCGAAGCCCACGGCCCGGAGCATTGCCCGGTTGGGGGTGCGTGAGTCCCCGTCGACAATAAGGGATGAATGCTGACGGGTCCTGTCTTTCTTCATGCGAGGCTCCTTGAGGGTGGGGTTTGACTGACCGGGTTGGGGCGTTGGCTTGTCGGGGCGCTATTTGCCCCCCGTTTGCCCGCGCAAAGCCCATTCTAAAGCATCTGCCCGCGATGAAAAACGCCGGCTGGCGGAATCGGGAGGCGTGACTCGCGAGTGTTGCGAGGAAAAACACCGGCTCGGGTACTAAAGTGGGGGAGAATGTTTTCATTGGAAACGCGAATGAAACCTGATCCCGCGCGACAACTCCCGGTCTTCCGAGGCTGTCATGAATGATATGGTCTGGAGCTTTCTGGCCCTGACCGGGCTGATTACCGCCTTTGGCGCGATTTCCGTAACACGCCGGCGCAAGACCACCGGCGATTATCTGGTTGCCAGCCGCGAGGTGAAGCCCTGGCTGGCGGCGCTGTCCGCGGTGGCCACCAACAACAGCGGTTTCATGTTTATCGGCATGATTGCCTATACCTACCGCCTGGGCATTGAAGCCGTGTGGATGATGGCCGGCTGGGTGTTGGGGGATCTCACCGCCTGGTTTCTGGTCCATCCCCGGGTGCGGCGTATCTCCGGTGAACGGCGTGCCAATACCCTGCCGGCACTGCTCGGTTCCGGTAGTGGCAGTGGCCCGGACCGCCTGCTTATAGCCGTCGCGGGTGTCGTCACCTTCCTGTTCCTGGGCGTCTATGCGGCGGGACAGCTCAAGGCCGGCAGCACGGCCCTGCGTGCCCTGTTCGGATGGCAAATGGAGGTGGGGGCGCTGATTGGGGCGGCCATTGTGGTGATTTACTGTTTTGCCGGCGGCATTCGCGCCACTATCTGGACCGATGCGGTGCAGTCTCTGGTTATGATCGCCACCATGGTCATGATCCTGGTGGCCGGTTTCCTGGAAATCGGTGGCTGGCAGGCGGTGGCGGCCAATCTGCGCGATCAGGATCCGGCGCTGGTGAATCTTATGCCGGCGGAACCGGCGCTGGGTTTCGGGTTCTACCTGGCTGGATTCATGTTCGCGGGCTTTGGCGTGATCGGGCAGCCGCAGATTATGGTGAGGCTTATTGCCATCGAATCCGTGGAGGCAATCCGCTCCGCGCGTTTTTTTTATTTTCTCTGGTATATCCCTTTCTTCCTGGCCTCCATAGGGGTGGGTCTTTATTGCCGGGCGCTGATACCGGACCTGGCCGAACTGCCCGTTGCCCAGGGGCTGGAGGCGCCCACTGAGCTGGCCCTGCCACTGATTACCATGCGTCTGCTCCCGGACATTGTTGTCGGAATAGCGCTGGCCGGTCTTTTTGCCGCTACCATCTCGACGGCGGATTCACAGATTATTGTCTGTTCGGGATCGGTGACAAACGACATCAATCCCCGCTGGAAGAAGAGTTATCTCGCCTCCAAGGCCAGTACGCTGTCGATAGGCGCCCTGGCGCTGCTGATAGCCCTCTATGCGCCCGAAGGCGTGTTCGGGCTGGTGCTGGTGGCCTGGTCGGTATTGGGGGCGAGTCTCGGGTCTGTGCTGCTGCTGCGGCTCTATAACCGGGCTCTTTCCCTGCCGACGGCGCTGGCTATGATGGGGGCCGGGGTCGTCGCCGTGGTGGGCTGGCATCTGTCCCCCTACAACGACGATGTCTTCAAGATCCTGCCGGGCTTTGTCGCCGCGTTTGCGGTGTACCTGCTGTCGAGACTCAAGCGCTTCCGGCCCACATGACCAGATGCCTGTTTCGGACGGCGATCAATGGCCGAGCTGGTCCAGCAGGGCCTGTCCGAAGGCGTCGAGATCCGCGGGTTTGCGTGATGTGATGAGGTTGCCGTCCACCACAACCTCCCGGTCCTGCCATTGGGCGCCCGCATTGATCAGGTCCGTGCGCACCGAGGGCCAGGAAGTGACGCGCCTGCCGTTCACCACATCCGCCTCGATAAGCAACTGGGGGCCATGGCAGATGGCGGCCACGGGCTTGCCCGAGCGGAAAAAATCGCGGACGAACGCCACCATGGCGTCGTTTATGCGCAGGTGATCCGGAGAATAACCGCCGGGGATTACCAGCGCGGCGTAGTCGGACACGGTAGCGGCGTCCACCGCTTTGCCAATGACGGCTTTGCCGCCACGTTTTCCCCGGACTTCCTCATCGCTTTTTTCGCCGATCAGTTCGCAGTGGAACCCGGCATGTTCCAGCGTCTTCACCGGCTGTTCCAGTTCACTGTCCTCGTAGTCGGCGGCGAGGACGACGGCAACGGTTTTCTGTGTATCTGACATGCTGGCAACCTCCTGAAATCGATTTGAAACCGGGGTAAAGATTCGCGTCCCGGCGTTTTATGTGTCTATACTCAATGCAGGTGTCGACGAGGTAGTAGTCGATCTTTTTTCGTCCGGGTGGAGGGAAAGCCCAGCCAGCTATCCTGCTTTACCGAAACCATAGACCATTAAAGGAGCAATTGTTATGAAGTGGATAACCTCGCTGTTCGCCGCGTTTTTCCTGGCCTTTGCCGCCCAGGCATCCGCCAAGACCTGCGAACTGGAGATTACCGGCAACGACCAGATCCAGTACGACAAATCGAAACTGACCGTGGCGGCCGACTGCGACAAGGTGAAGTTGACCCTGGAGCACGTGGGCAAACTGCCGGTCAAGCAGATGGGCCACAACTGGGTGCTCGCCAAAACATCGGACTGGAAGAGTATCGCCCAGACCGGTCAGGGTGCGGGCCTGGAAAACGACTACCTGCCCAAGGATGACGAGCGGGTTATCGTCCACACGGATATGATCGGTGGCGGCCAGAGCACCAGTATCACCTTTGATCTTTCCGGGCTGGAGAAGGGCGGCGACTATACGTTTTTCTGCTCCTTCCCCGGGCACTGGGCCCTGATGAACGGCAAGTTCGTCATCGAGTCGTAGTTTGAACTCCCGGGCAGGCTCGATGTCCTGCCCGCTTTGACAAGCGCCCAGGTAGCGACGATAGCGGTTGCCATGCCCCGGATTGAAAGCATCAGTGCCGTCACCCTCTGGGCCCCGCAAATGTCGGAATCCGTGGCCTTCTACCGGCAGGCGGGTTTTGCCCTGGCAAGCGGCGGTGCCGGTGCCGGCTTCAGCACGTTTGTCGTTGGCGGCCAGTATCTGAACCTGTGCGCCGACGAGGAGGGATTCCGGGGCTGCTGGGGTCGCGTTATTTTTTATGTGGATCAGGTCGATCCCATGTACGAACGCCTGATTCGGGCGGGCATTGAGCCGGAGTTCAGTCCCCGGGATGCGCCCTGGGGAGAACGGTATTTTCACGTGCGCGATCCCGCCGGCAACGAATTGAGCTTCGCCAGACCGCTGGCCCGGAACAGACAGGTTTCCGGCGGAGACCCTGAGCCATGAGCACGGGCGGTAAACTGAAAACCTATCGCAGCCGGCGCGATTTCCGCCGGTCGCCGGAGCCTTCGGGGAAGGGAGGGCGAAAAGTTGCCAGCCGTTCCATCTTTGTGGTCCAGAAGCACGATGCCTCCCACCTGCATTACGATTTCCGCCTGGAAGTGGATGGCGTACTCAAATCCTGGGCGATTCCCAAGGGCCCTTCCCTGGATCCCCGGGTCCGGCGCCTGGCCGTTGCCACCGAGGATCATCCCCTGGACTACGCCGATTTCGAGGGTGTAATTCCGGAAGATCAGTACGGCGGCGGCACGGTGCTGGTCTGGGATGCGGGAACCTATAAGAACCGTTCCGTCGACGGCGACGGGAAGCCGTTGTCGCCCGAACGGGCGCTTGAGGCGGGAAAGCTGAGTTTCGAGCTGTGGGGCAAGAAATTGCGGGGGGGCTGGACACTGGTGCGCATGGAAGGGCGTGGTCGGGATAACTGGTTGCTGATCAAGGAAAAGGACGAGCATGCCGATGCCAGGCGCCGTCCCCTGAGCACCCAGCCGGCCAGTGTGCTGAGTCGCCGGACCATCGCGGAGGTGGCGAAGGAGGACGGCGACGACTAAATCATGTCTATGCGCAAACAATTCGGTCGTTACAGCGTTGAGTTGAGTAACCGGGACAAAATTTTTTATCCCGGTATTTCCCTGACCAAGGGCGATGTTATCGACTACTACGAAAAAGTGGCCGAGTTCATCCTGCCCCACATCAGGCAGCGCCCCCTGACCATGGAACGATACCCGGATGGTATCGATGACGAAGGCTTCATCCAGAAAAATTTTCCGGATTATTTTCCCAGCTGGTTTGAGCGGGCCCGGGTTCGCACCCGCGAGGGCCGGCAGACAGTGCCCGTTTGCAGGAACAGGGCATCACTGGTCTACCTGGCCAATCAGGGTTGCATTGCCTGTCATGTCTGGTTGTCGCGACTGGATCGTCCGCAAAAACCCGACCAGATGATCTTCGACCTGGATCCCCCGGGTAGCGATTTCGAACCGGTGCGCCAGGCCGCGCGGGATTGCCTGGCGCTGTTCGACGAGCTTGGCCTTACCGGCTACCTCAAGACCACGGGATCCCGGGGCCTGCATCTGTTATTACCCTTGCGGCGGGAACATTCTTTCGACGAGGTGAGGGACGTGGCCACGGATCTGGCCCGGGTACTGGTCCGGCGATATCCGGATCGCTATACCCTGGAGCAGCGCAAGGATAAGCGCAAGGGTCGCCTTTACCTGGATGTCCAGCGCAATGCCCACGGCCAGACCGCGGTGGCGCCCTACAGCCTGCGCGCCAGGCCGGGCGCGCCGGTGGCCGCGCCCATCGACCGGGAGAGGCTCGACGATGCCGGGTTGCACGCCCGTTTCTATACGGCGAAGAATCTGTTCCGCTCCCTGGCACAGAAAAAAGACCCCTGGCGGGGCCTGAAAAAAAGCGCCAGGAGCCTTTCTGTCGTAAAGCGGGATTTAGCGCAATTGCTGAAACACGAGGAGAACTGAACCTGATTCAGTCCCGGCTGATGTCATAGGTGCCGGTCAGGTTCCAGCCGGCTTCCAGATCGCCGGCGGCGGAGATGGCGATTTCCTTGGCTTCCACGGTCATGCAATTGCCGGGACGCAACACCTTGGTTTTTTTCTCGTACTTGATATGCAGCGGCGTGCGGTGCTCGCTGACGTCCAGGCAAAAACGCACATCCCGCGGCTGGTCGAAATCCACCACTTCGGTATCGGCGTCGCTGTTGACGGTGAACTGACCGGGCTCCACATACATATGCTCGAATATATCCCTGACACCCTCGGTTTCCACCTGGGCGTACGCACTGCCAAGGCCGGAAAATGCCGCCAGGGAGACAATGGCCATAAAACTTTTCTTCATAAGTTTCATAACAGGTTTCCTCCTGTTGATTGCTGTGAATTGTAAAAATACAAACCTTGTTACTTGCCGGAAAAGCGTAGTACAAGAAATAATGGTATTGCCAATATTCGGTCTGAGTTACTTATTACGGGCAAGAATATGTGTTTACTTCAGCAGCGGATGTTGTTGCTATACTTGCGCAAGGGATATCCCGCACGGGGTCGAAACTGTTTCCGGAAAAGGTGGCTGATTGAGCAATGAAATGCATGGATGTGTCAGTCTTTGCCACCGACGCCTACGCCGGAACCCGTGCGGAAGTTTGGCTGGGGAAAAAAGCACCGGATGGGCCCGTTTCACCGCGCGAAACCACAGAGGCGGTCTGTTATGCCTGGCGTGAAAACGATTGCCTGCAAGTCCGTTGCTTTAACGGCGGTGTCGCCATCGAATTCTGTGGTCACGGTTTGCTGGCCAGCGCGCATGCCGCACGGCTCGACGGCTATTTGCCCGAAAGGTTATGCAGCCAGTTCGCGACCTACGGTGTTCGGGAAGAGGCGGGTTCCCTGTGGCTGCGTTGCCCGGTCCTCCCCTGCACATCGTTTTCCCGGGTACCCACCGACTTGTTTGACCGCAACTCCTCGCTCGCCGCGGTGGCGGGCGGGGAATCCGGATACTGGGTGCTTCGTTGGCCCGACGGATTCGACCTTGCCCGCCTGCGGCCCGATCTGCGGGCCATTGCCCGCTCGACAGGGCGTGCCGTTATTGCCACGGCGGCCGGCGGCGACGGCGATGCAAGGCTGCGTTATTTTGCTCCCCAATACGGCAATGACGAAGATACGGTTACCGGCTCGGCCTGTGTGGTACTTGCCGATTTCTGGCGGGACCGGTTAGGCGACACGTTAACCTTCGTCCAGCAATCGCCCCGGGGCGGCTCTGTGCGGACCCGGCATCTTGGCGACTCGGTGGAAATCGGCGGGCGAATTGAAAAAGTGGCGTGCCGGGACGATGCTGAACAACCAGTTCATAAGGAGAACCATTCGGATCATGCTTTGCGGAGGTAAGTTGATCGAGGAATTCAGCCGTGTTCGCCGTCAGTTCGAGCAACTCTGCGAACCGCTTGTTGTCGAGGACTACAGTCTTCAGGCCATGGCCAACACCAGTCCCCCCAAATGGCACCTTGCCCATACCACCTGGTTTTTTGAAACCTTCATCCTCAAGCCCTTCGTGCCCGGTTATCGCTCGTGGCATCCCGCGTACGAGCACCTGTTTAATTCCTATTACAACGGTATCGGAACCCCCTTTTCGAGGCCCCAGCGGGGACTCCTTTCGCGGCCCACGGTGGAGGAGGTGTACAGGTATCGTCAAAGCGTTGACGAACGGATGCTGGCGCTCCTCGACTCCCTGGGCGGCGGTGCCGATGACCGGCAAATTTTTGAGCGCGTCGAATTGGGGCTGCACCACGAACAACAACACCAGGAACTTCTGCTCACGGACCTCAAGTACAGTCTTCACGTTAATCCACTCCTGCCCGCCTATCGGAATCGCGACCGGGCCGATGAGGGCACTGCCCCCAATTTGTCCCTCCGTTGGCTGGAGTTTGACGGGGGCGTGGTCGCCATCGGCGCCGGGGGGGATGATTTTTGCTTCGATAACGAAACCCCCCGTCATCGCCATTTTCTCGAACCTTTCGCCCTTGCCAACCGGCCGGTAACCAACGGCGAATTTCTCGAGTTTATGGCCGACGGCGGCTATCAACGACCGGAACTCTGGCTGGCCGATGGCTGGGATGCGGTCCGACAGGAAAACTGGCAAGCGCCCCTCTACTGGCGCCGGGTCGGTAACGACTGGTACCACTTTACCCTCGCCGGGGAACAGCGACTGAAACCCACAGAGCCCGCCTGTCACCTCAGCTATTACGAAGCCGACGCCTATGCCCGCTGGGCCGGCGCCCGATTGCCGACGGAAGCCGAATGGGAGACTGCGGCATCAGACCGCCCGGTGCGCGGTAACCTGCTCGCCACTGGTCGCTATCACCCCGCACCGGCGGATCCTGCGTCGGACGATATCCAGCAGCTTTTCGGCGATATTTGGGAATGGACAGCCAGCAGCTATCTGCCCTATCCAGGCTTCAGTCCCGCGGGCGGCGCCATCGGCGAGTACAATGGCAAGTTCATGATCAACCAGATGACACTTCGGGGTGGCTCCTGTGCCAGCGACGCCGCACATATCCGCGCTACCTACCGCAACTTTTTCTATCCCGGGGATCGCTGGCAGTTTTCCGGCCTGAGACTCGCCATTTCGCTTTAATCAATAGCCACTTTAATCAAACACCGCTTTGATCAATGGCAGCGGACGGGCTATAAATAAAGGGCAACCGAAACCGCAAAAGGAAAGGACCCTATGACAGCAGCGCCGGAGCCCATGGATATTGCCGCCGAAGATCCCGACCGTTTTTATTTCTATTGCCGGCGGCGCAAGGCCGAAGATTCCGCGGCGGAAATCCTGACCGGCCTTCGCCAGATGCCCAAATCCATTCCGCCAAAATACTTTTACGACAGCGAGGGAGCGGCGCTTTTCGACCGTATAACAGCGCTTCCGGAATATTACCTGACGCGCACCGAGCGCGAGATTTTCCGCAAGCACGGCGAAGAAATGGCTGAAGCAGCGGGCCGGGGAAGGATGCTGATTGAACCGGGAAGCGGCAGCAGCGAAAAGGTGGAGCTATTGCTCGACGCCTTGAAGCCGGACGTCTATGTTCCCTTAGAGATTACCGAGAGCCACCTGCTCAATGCGTCGCGACACCTGGTTTCGCGCTATCCCTGGTTGACCGTGCATGCTGTCTGTGACGATTACAGCGACGGGATCGAACTGCCGGAAGCCCTGCCCGACGGCCAGCGGCTGTTGTTTTTTCCCGGTTCAACCATTGGCAATTTCGAACCCGACCAGGCCGCGCGCTTCTTGAAACACCTGCACCGGGCCTGCGGCGATGACGGCGCGGTGCTGATCGGTGTCGATCTGCGCAAGGACAGCGACATACTGACCGCCGCCTATAACGACAGCGAGTCGATCACGGCCCGCTTCAACCTCAATGTGCTCGACCACGTCAATCGGCTGACCCGGGGTAATTTCGAGCCGCGGCGTTTTCGCCATAGCGCCTTTTTCAATGAGCGTGAGAGCCGGATCGAGATGCACCTGGAAAGCCTCGAATCCCAAAGGGTGACCCTGGCGGGGGAGGACTTCCATTTCGCCCGGGGAGAAAGGATCCATACCGAGAATTCGTACAAATACACGGTGTCGGGCTTTCGCGCACTTGCGGGTTCCGTGGGATTCCGGCCCCGTCACACCTGGTGCGATCCCAACCAGTGGTTCAGCGTCCACCTTCTGGAGGCGGGCTGACTGGAGGCCGGTTGAAAGGTACAGGCCGGGCCGGGCACGACCCGACTTGAAAGCAACGGTTTAGAGGTTCCTGGAAGATCGCTGCGAACGCAGACAGGGGAGCAGTGTTGAAGGTATTGTTTTTGATTTCCAGTCCGGGCAGGGGCCACTCCCGTTGCGCCGAGGCCATCGATATCGCCCTGCGCCGCCAGGTGGACGGTATCGAGACCGAGACCGTCGACATCCACAGCATTGTCGATGCCCGGGTCAGCGCCGCCATCAAGGACGGCTATCTGCGCATGGTCGAATCCCGGCCGGCTCTCTACCAGCGCCTCTACGATCTCGACCGTCAGCTGTATCGGCAACTGGCGGGGGAACTGCCCGCCGATGCCGATATTGCCGGCTTTCTCGCCGAGCAGCAAAGGCGCTGGTTCCCGGAAATCGCTGACCGGCCCTGGTACGCCATGCCCTACCGGAACCTGGACACGGCGCTGATCAATACCCTGGTTAACGGCGTTTGCGAAAGCCGCCGCCACCCGGCCAACCGGCTCATGCTGCGCGGCTTGCTCCAGCTTATCTATCGCATCCTCGCCAAGCGTCTGAAAGACGAAGTGCAGCGTCGTCGGCCCGATGTGCTGGTGGCCACCCAGATGTACCCGAACGCCCTGCTGGATCGTGCCGTCGCAACCGGTGCGGTCAGGCAGCCCCTGATCGGGGTCATCACCGATTATGGTATCCATGGCGTCTGGGTTCGCGGATCGACGCGGTACTATTGCGTGGCCCACCCGGCCACCGCCGACATGCTCACCCGTCGGGGCGTGGCCGCAAACCGTATACGGGTTACGGGGATTCCCCTGATGCCGGCATTCGAACAGCCCCGCGATAGGCAGCGGGCCCGGCGGGAACTGGGCCTGGACGAACGGCCCACGGCGCTGATTACCGGGGGTGGCCAGAGTATCGGCACCCTGGCCTCGGTGCGGGAGATTCTCGCCGACGCGCGGAACAATGTCCGGCTTCTGGTCAATGCCCCCGGGACAATGGCAAAGGATCGCCATATTCTGGATCGTTTGGCAAAAGCCTATCCCGACACACTCAAGGTTTTCGACTGGACCGATGACATGTCGCTGTTGATGAGCGCGGCGGACGTGGTCGTGGGTAAACCGGGCGGCCTGACTGTCAGCGAAGCACTGGCCTGTGGCCGACCCTTCCTGGCCACCTGCTCCCTGGGCGGACAGGAGGGTCACAACCTGCGCTTTCTCGAGCAGCACCGGATCGGGTGCCTGGTGCCCCCCAGCGCACTCGGTGACCATCTGGGACGTTTGTTCGCGCAGCCGGGACGACTCACCGAGTGGCAGGACCGGGCCGCGGCCCAGGGACGTCGGCATGGTGCCTCGGAGGTGGCGAAAATGATCATGGCGTGCGCCGACGGCACGGCGGTCCGCGAGGCGGCAATTAAATGAGCACACGCTTGTGGCACTGGCCAGCAAATTTCTTCCGGTGGTGTTTCCGCTGTTTCGACAATATCTGGCGCCGCTGGCACCGGGTGCGCCGCATCGATTCTTTGCTCAGTTTGTCGCTGGAACCCTGGAAAGCCGACGATAAATGTTTGCCCAATGGTGTGGTGATCCGCCGGGGCGATTTGCTGGGGATCCTTCATTTCAATCACGGGGCTTTTATCAACCGGGGCGAGCGGGACGGTACCGGCATCCGTCGGGCACTGGATTTTCGCAGCAAGCTGTTTGCCTCGCTGAGACAATTGGCCGCGCGGGTGCAAAGCGAGCCTGAATTTTCCGCCATCGTCGCCTTTCACGGCATTACCTGGTTCCGCGCCCACGGTGAAAAAGTGGGTTTTGTCATCGAGCCTTTGCCCGACCACTGGCGGACCCGTTTGCGGGCACTGCATTTCCGCCTGTTGTTGCGCGCTTTTTTCCCGGCGCTGGCCCGGCGCGAGGGCAAGCGCTTGCACCCCCACGGTTTCTGGATGACTCGACAGGAGTTGATTACCAATTTTGGCAAATCATCCCGGCACGGTGTTGTCGAACAAATTGCTCAGTCACATTGACGGGCCCCGGGTGGCGCTCACGTTCGACGATGGCCCCGATCCCTACCACACTCCCCGGATTCTGGATATTCTGGCCGAGCACGGCTGCCCGGCGACTTTTTTCGTATTGGGCACCGCTGCCCGCAACTGGCCCGGACTGGTGCGGCGGATTGTCGCTGAAGGGCACAGCCTTGGCAGCCATTGCTACAGCCATCGCCGGGCCTGGTTCCTGGCGAACTCGACACTCAGGCGCGAAGTGGCATTGTCGCGGCAGGTGATTGCGGATATTGCCGGCGTGGCGCCGCGCTGGTTCCGTCCGCCCTACGGGCAGCGCCATGCGGTTATGCTCGATGCAGCCGCCGGCCACGGTATGATGACCGTGCTGTGGAGCCGCTCCGTCATCGACTGGGGACCCCTGGCGACCCGCCGGGGGATACGACGCCGCCTTCAGGGGGCAGCGGCGGGAGATATCGTTTTGCTTCACGATGGCCGGCGACGCCACAATCACCCGGAACGGACGGCGGCAGTACTGCCTTCGGTGTTGCCGGCCCTGGTGGATCGCGGCCTGCGCTTTATTGGCCTGGATCAATGGCGGCCGGTCTGAGGCGCCCGGTTTCCACCTTAGAGCTTGCTTCCCCGGCCAATACCATCTAGTTTCAAGGAAGTATCCGTAGGGAGGACGATTCTATCTCTCCAGCCAAGCAGGGAAAATCCGCAAGCAGGACCCGCCCCGTCTATATTGTCGACGGCGCCCGCACGCCTTTCCTGCGCGCGACGGGTAAACCCGGCCCCTTTACGCCGGTGGACCTGGCCGTCCAGTGTGGCCGGCCGCTTCTGCTCCGCCAGCCTTTCCCGGCCGAAGCCGTCGACCGGGTGATTCTCGGGTGCGTCAACGTCCTGGCCGGGGAAATGAACCCCGCGCGGGTGGCCGCGCTGCGACTGGGGCTGGGTCGCGACCTGCCCGCTTACACCGTGCAAATCAATTGCGGCTCCGGGATGCTCTCCATCGACAAGGGCTGCCAGGATATCCGTGCCGGCGAAGCGGAGCTGGTACTGGCCGGCGGCGCCGAAGCCCTGAGCCAGGCGCCCCTGTATTTCCGGCAGCGCGCCGTGAACTGGTTCGCCCAGCTCAACGGCGCCAGGACCCTGGGCGAACGCCTGAAATACCTGGCCCGTTTCAGGCCCGCTTTTTTCAAACCGGTTATCGGCCTGTTGCGCGGGCTTACGGACCCGGTTGTCGATCTCAACATGGGGCAGACCGCGGAATTGCTCGGCTATCTCTTCGATATCAGCCGCGACGAGGCGGACCGTTACGCCGCCGAGAGCCACCATCGGCTTGCCCGCGCCCAGGAAGAGGAGCGATTGTCCTCGGAAGTTGTGCCCGCTTTTTCCACCGACGGAAAATGCTTCAGCCGGGACGACGGCGTGCGGCCGGATACCACGCCGGCGCGGCTGTCCATGTTAAAACCGGTTTTCGAGAAACCCTGGGGCAAGGTCACCGCCGGCAACAGCTCCCAGATCACCGACGGCGCTTCCTGGGTCATCCTCGCGTCCGAAGCGGCGGTGGAAAAACACGATCTGGAGCCACTGGCCAAAATTGTCGACTGTCAGTGGTCGGCGCTGGATCCCGCCATCATGGGCCTGGGGCCCGTGCTCAGCGCCACGGAACTGCTCAAGCGCAATGGCGGGCCGGACCTCAACGGTATTGATCTGTGGGAAATCAACGAGGCTTTCGCCGCCCAGGTCCTGGCCTGCCTGAAAGCCTGGGAGAGCGACGAATACTGTCGCTCGGTGCTGGGCCTCGACGGCGCCCTGGGCAGCCTGCCCCGCGAGCGACTCAACGTCGACGGCGGCGCCATCAGCCTGGGGCACCCCGTGGGCACCAGCGGCAACCGGATCGTGCTGCACCTGGCCAACAGCCTGAAGCAGCAGGGTTTCAAGCGGGGCATTGCCAGCCAGTGCGTGGGTGGCGGGCAGGGTGGCGCCATGCTTATCGAAACCGTTTAATGGGAGAAGCCGTGACCACCGACAGCCTGGCATTTCTGGATCGCGACCGCCTGGAACTGGGACCCGCCGCCTCGTCAGAGAAGGTCGATCATCAGCACTGGCGGCTGGCCCGGGATGAAGACGGGATCGCCTGGCTGCTCCTGGACCGGGCCGATAGCGGTGCCAATACCCTGGACGAGGCGGTGCTCGAGGAACTCGATCTCGTGCTGGAGACTCTTGAGCACGATCCTCCCAAGGCACTGGTACTCCGTTCCGGCAAGCGCGCCGGCTTCTGCGTGGGCGCCGACGTGGGCATGTTCCGGGGCGAAACCGATACCGCCTCGGTGGCGGAACGGTTGCGGCGGGGGCACGTCATCGTCGACCGCCTGGCCGAGCTGCCGGTGCCCACCATTGCCGTTATTCACGGGCCCTGCCTGGGAGGCGGCCTGGAGTTGGCCCTGGCCTGCGACTACCGCCTGGCCGTCGAAGGCGCAAGCCTGGGTTTTCCCGAAGTCATGCTGGGGTTGCACCCCGGGCTTGGCGGAACCTTCCGGGCCCCCCGGTTGATCAATCCCGTTGACGCCATGACCCTGATGCTCACCGGCAAGTCCGTCAACGCCCGCCGGGCCAGGGCGCTTGGCCTGGTAGACGCCGTGACCCAGGAGCGACACGTGGCCAACGCCGTACGCGCGGCCGCCCGGGGCGATGTGAACAGAAGCCGCCGGCCCTTCTACGCGGCCGCCCTGGACAGCGCCTGGGTGAGGCCCCTTATCGCCCGGCGCATGATCGTCAACACCGAAAAAAAAGTCGACCGCAAACACTACCCGTCCCCCTACCAGTTGATCGACCTCTGGCAGCACCATGCCGGCGACGTCGCCAGGGCCCGGGAGGAGGAAATCCAGTCCTTCGCCCGGCTGGTGACCTCGAAGACCGGCCAGAACCTTATTCGCGTGTTCTTCCTCCGGGAAGCGCTGAAAAAGGCTGAGGGAGAAAATAACGGGGGCGGTATAGGCCATGTTCACGTGGTGGGCGCGGGAACCATGGGCGGCGACATCGCCGGCTGGTGCGCCCTGAGCGGATTTCGGGTTACGCTTTCGGATATGGACCCGGCCATGATCGCAGGCGCCGTCAAGCGCGCCAGGCAACTGTGCCGGCGCAAGCATCGAAGCGACATCGCCACCCGCGACATCCTGGATCGCCTGATTCCCGATACCAGTGGGTCGGGCGTAACCCGGGCCGACCTGATCATCGAGGCGGTACCGGAGAAAATCGACATCAAGCGCAGCGTCTATCGGGAAATCGAGGAACGCATGAAAGCGGGCGCCATTCTCGCCACCAACACCTCGAGTATTCCCCTGGAAACACTGCGCAGCGAGGTGAGGGAGCCCGCGCGCTTCCTGGGCCTGCACTTTTTTAACCCGGTGGCCAGGATGCAGCTGGTGGAGCTTGTCAGCCATGACGGTACCGATGCCGGGGTTCGCGACCGCGCCCGGGCTTTTGTGGCGGCCATCGACCGCCTGCCGGTACCGGTGCGCAGCGCCCCCGGCTTTCTGGTCAACCGGGTGCTCACGCCCTACCTGCTGGAAGCCATGCTTTTACTGGACGAGGGCATGGCCCCGGAAACACTGGACAGGGCCGCGGTAGATTTCGGGATGCCCATGGGTCCCATCGAACTGGCCGACCAGGTGGGCCTGGATATCTGCCTGGACGTGGCCGAGATGCTCCGCGACAACCTTGGCGGGGATATTCCCGAGGTGCCGGCCTGGGTGCGCGATAAAGTGGAAAAAGGAGATACCGGGCGCAAGTCCGGCCGGGGGTTCTACGCCTGGAGCGACGACGGCCCCCGCAAGAACGAAGCGGCCACGCCGCCGAAAGGGACGGTGGACCGGCTGGTGCTGCCGCTGCTCAATACCTGCGTGGCCTGCCTGCGGGAAGAGGTGGTGGCGGACCCGGATGCCCTGGATGCCGCGGTGATCTTCGGTACCGGTTTCGCGCCGTTTCGCGGTGGCCCCCTTCACTATGCCCGTGAGCGGGGTGTGGACGACATCGTCGGCGCCCTGGAAAAGCTGGCCGAGGAGCACGGCCCGCGGTTCGCCCCGGACAAAGGCTGGCAACAACTGCGGTGAGCAACGAGCAATCCCTCACAGTGGATCGGGCGGACAGTATCGCCGATGCCGTCATCGATCGCGTTGGGCCCAACATCGTACTGGCACTGCCCCTGGGACTGGGCAAGGCCAATCACCTGGCCAATGCGCTCTATAACCGGGCGGCGCGGAATCCGCACCTGTCCCTGACCATTCTTACCGCCCTGACACCCGAAGTACCCCGGTACGGGGACGATCTGCGGGGCCGTTTTCTCGGGCCGGTGGTGGAACGCCTGTTCGGCGGGTACCCGGAACTGCGCTACGCCGGGGACCGGCGCAATGGGACCCTGCCGGCCAATATCCGCGTTGAGGAGTTCTTCTTCCTGGCCGGCAGCCAATTGGGTGTTGCCAGCGCGCAGCAGAACCACATCTGCGCCAACTATACCCACGCCCTGGGCTACCTGCTGGAGCGCGGTGTCAACGTGATCGCCCAGTTGTTGGCTCGGCGGCCTGGCGAGCCGGACGGCGCGTCCCTGAGCCTGAGTTGCAATACCGATCTCAGTATCGACCTGCTGGCGGCCCGGCGCGAGGGGAGGGCGGATTTCCTGTTCCTGGGCCAGGTCAACGATGAATTGCCTTTTATGGGCGGGGACGCCGAAATCCCGAGGGGGGAATGCGATTTCCTGCTCGCCGGGGACGACTGCCAGTTTCCGCTTTTCGCCCCGCCCCGGGAGGCGGTGCATCCGCGCGATTATGCGGCGGCCATGCACGTGGCACGCCTGGTTCCCGACGGCGGCACCCTGCAGATCGGCATCGGTTCCCTGGGGGACGCCGTTGCCCACTGCCTGATTCTCCGCCACCGCAACAACCGCCTGTTCCGGGACCTGGCCGCACGCTTGCCGGGAACCGGCGCCGAATCGCACCTGGAGCCCTTCGACGAGGGCCTGCACGGCCTCAGCGAAATGCTGGTGGAAACTTTCCTGGATTTACGGGACGCGGGCATACTCGAGCGCGAAGTGGACGGCTGCGTGCTCAATGCGGCCTTCTTTCTGGGCAGCCGGGCCTTCTACCGCCGGCTCGGGGAGCTTGCCGAAGACGAGCGGGACAAACTGGCCATGCGCAGCGTTCATTTTGTCAATGCGCTCTACGGCGACGAGGACACCAAGCGCAGGGGGCGGGTACGGGCCCGGTTCGTCAACAAGGCCATGATGGCCACCCTGCTGGGGGATGTGATCTCCGACGGCCTGGAAAACGGCCAGGTGGTGAGCGGCGTCGGCGGCCAGTACAACTTTGCCGCCCAGGCCTTCGAACTGGCGGGCGCCCGCTCCATTATTGTTCTTCCCGCCACCCGCGAAAGTGGCGGCAGGACCGTCTCCAATATCCGCTGGACCTACGGCAACACGACAGTGCCCCGGCATTTGCGGGATATGGTGGTGACCGAGTACGGCGTTGCCGATTTGCGGGGGCGCACCGACCGGGATGTGATCGCCGCCATGCTGGCAGTCACCGATTCCCGTTTTCAGGAGGAATTGCTGGAAAAGGCCAGGAAGGCCGGCAAAATCGAACCCGGTTACCGGATTCCCGCGCCGCACCGCAACAACCTGCCGGAGGCGATTCGCCCCGCTTTCGCGGCTGTCCCGGCAGGGGAATTTCCGGACTTTCCTTTTGGTTCGGATTACACTGAAACGGAACGGGAATTGCTGCCGGTTCTGGACGGGATTCGGCAAAACCAGGGCAGGCGGCTGGTCCTCGCCCGCCTGGCCGCATCCGGTTTTTTTGCCGGGAGCGGGAGCGCACGGGAAAACGCCATTCTGGAACGGATGGGACTGGACCGGGCGAGGGGAATCAGGGAGCGTTTCTACCGCTATCTGCTCCGGGGAGCCTGCAGGACCGTTTCCGGTCGCCAGGCTTAGAACCGGCACCCGGAAAAAAATTCCACCAATTGAGGGGCAAGCCATGGCCGGGGAACTACGACGGCAGACACTGGGCGACCTGTTGACGCGAACGGCCGCCCGGATGCCGGATAAAACGGCGGTGATTTGCGGCGACACAGCCTGGACCTATGCCCGTCTCGAAGGAATCTGCTCCGCCCTTGCGGCAGCCCTGGCGCGGCATGGCGTCGGCGAGGGAGACCGGGTTGCCGTGCTGTCGCGCAACTCCCACGCGGTAGTCGCCCTGCGTTTTGCCCTGGCCAGGCGGGGCGCGGTGCTCGTGCCCATCAATTTCATGCTCAACCGCGAAGAGATTGGCTACATTCTCGACCATTCCGGTGCGAAATGGCTTTGTGTCGACAGTGAGCATGCCGGGACCGGCCAGCGGGCCGCCGCCGGCACTGGTGTGGAGGAGCTTCTCTGGCTACCGGGTGAGCACCCGTCCGAGCCGGTACCGGCGATGCGGAATTTTCGCGAACTGGCGGATGCGCCCGGATCGCCCCCGGGGACCGGGATTCATGGGGGCTCCCTGGCGCAGATTATTTATACCAGCGGCACCGAGTCGCATCCCAAGGGCGCCATGCTCAGCCACGAGGCGGTTATCTGGCAGTACGTGAGCTGTGTCGTCGATATCGAGATCGAGGCCCGGGACAACATCCTCCACGCCCTGCCTCTCTACCACTGTGCCCAGCTTGATGTGTATCTCGGGCCCGGTATCTACGTGGGCGCCGGCCATGTGATCACGGCCCGCCCCGATCCGGATAACCTGCTGCAACTGATGGAGCGCCACCGCATCAATTCCTTTTTCGCACCGCCGACGGTATGGATCGGGCTGCTGCGCTCGCAGCGGTTCGAGGCCACCGATCTGTCGACCCTGGAGAAGGGATACTACGGGGCGTCGGCCATGCCGGTTGAAATCCTCCGGGAAATCCAGGACAGGCTGCCCGCACTGCGTCTCTGGAATTGCTACGGCCAGACCGAGATCGCGCCCCTGGCGGTCGTGCTAAAGCCCGAGGACCAGTTGCGCAAGGCCGGGGCCGCCGGGCGGCCGGTGATCAATGTCGAGACCCGGGTGGTGGACGACGAGGGTACGGACGTGGCTGCCGGGCAGATCGGCGAGATCGTCCACCGCTCGCCCCAATTGCTGGATGGTTATTACCGCGACGAGGGAAAGACCCGGGAGGCATTTCGGGGCGGTTGGTTCCATAGCGGCGACTTGGCTGTCGTCGATGACGAGGGCTATATCCGGGTGGTGGATCGCAAAAAAGACATGATCAAGACCGGCGGTGAAAACGTCGCCAGCCGGGAGGTGGAGGAAGTCGTCTATCAACTGCCCCAGGTGGCGGAGGTGGCGGTGATCGGGCTGCCCGATGCCCGGTGGGTGGAGGCGGTGACGGCCGTGGTGGTCCGCAGGCGGGACAGTGAACTGACCGAGGCGCAGGTGGTTGACCATTGCGCCAGGGTAATGGCGCCGTTCAAGGTGCCCAAGCGGGTCTATTTTGTCGACGCGCTTCCCAAGAACCCCAGCGGCAAGATACTCAAGCGGGATCTGCGTAGCGTCTTCAGGGAAAAGTCCGGGGCGGGCGCAGAGGGCTAGGCAAGACCGGCCCTGCCAGCGGTAGTCGCAGGGAGCGCAAGGAGCACTTCCCCGAGCCGCAGGACCCGGCCGCCCGTCTTGTCAGCCCACCGCGATAACGTTATCGGGGAGTTTGGGCCGCTCGGAACTGTCCCTGTTGCGCACGGTATCGGCAAGCTGGAAAAAGGGCTCCCTGACCATTTCCTTGAGTTCGTCGCTGGCGCCGATACGGTCCAGGGCCTTGTCCATGCACATCAGCCACTGGTCGCGCTCTTCGGGACCGATGTGGTAGGGGCGGTGGGGTTCGGTCAGGCATACCGTGCCCTTGGCCTCATAATACAGGGGCGGTCCGCCAAACCAGCCGGTGAGAAACATGAACAGGTGTTCCTTGACCTGATCCAGGTTCTCCTTGTGCATATTGCGGATGGTCCGTGCTTCCGGCAGTTCGTCCATGACGTCGTAAAAGGCATTGGCCAGCTTGCGGACGCCGTCCTCGCCGCCGAGCAGGATATAGGGATTGGCTGCGCTCATAAATCGATCACCGGTTCTGTAACCTTCACAGGACAATTATCGCACAAAGCGCCCATTCCGGGAAAACGACGGGCTTGACGCCGGTCAATGGATCGGGCTTTGGCTGGTGTGGAATCGGTGGTGCGCAGCGCTCATCCGCCCCGCCCGGCGGGCGGAGCGGGTGGCGAGGCGGGTATCAGACGTCCATTTCCCGGACATCGTCGGCAACGATCATCTCCCCTTCGGTCTTGCTCACGACCTCGTCGGGGGAGACGCCGGGCGCGGTTTCCCGGAGGATATAGCGGCTGTTTTCGATATCGATTTCGACAAAAGCCAGGTCGGTCAGTACCCGGCGGATACAGCCGGCACCGGTCAGGGGCAGCTTGCACTGCTTGAGCAGCTTGGAGTTCCCTTCCTTGTCGGTGTGGGTCATCATGCAGACGATATTCTTGGCCCCGGCCACCAGGTCCATGGAACCGCCCATGCCCTTGATCAGCTTGCCCGGCACCATCCAGGAGGCGATATTGCCGTTGACGTCCACCTCAAAGGCACCCAGGGCCGTCATGTCCACATGGCCGCCCCGGATCATGGCGAAGGATTCCGCCGACGAGAAAATGGACGAACCGTTGACGGTGGTGATGGTCTGCTTGCCGGCGTTGATATAGTCGGCGTCCACTTCGTCCTCGGTGGGGAAGGGGCCCATGCCCAGCAGGCCGTTCTCGGATTGCAGCATCACTTCCCGGCCCTCGGGGATGTAGTTGGCCACCAGAGTGGGGATACCGATTCCCAGGTTGACGTAGGAGCCGTCCTCGATTGTGCGCGCTACGCGCATTGCCATTTGTTCCCGTGTCAGTGACATAGTGCTGGTCTCCCTCAGGCTTCGCGGACGGTGCGCCGCTCGATACGTTTTTCGAAAGTGCCCTGAATCAGGCGGTCGACAAAAATACCCGGTGTGTGGATATAGTTGGGGTCCAGTTCGCCGGGTTCGACGATCTCTTCCACTTCCATGACACAGATCCTGCCGGCGGTGGCGATTTCCGGGTTGAAGTTGCGGGCGGTGCCCCGGTAGATGGCGTTGCCGTAGCGATCCGCCTTCCAGGCCTTGACGATGGAAAAGTCGCCGGTAATGGCCTGCTCGAGAATATGGGGCCTGCCGTGGAATTCCCGCACTTCCTTGCCTTCGCCGATGGGGGTGCCATAGGCGGTGGCGGTAAAGAAGGCGGGGATCCCCGCACCACCGGCACGGAGTTTTTCGGCCAGGGTTCCCTGCGGGGTCAGTTCCACCTCCAGTTCCCCGGACATCATCTGTCGCTCGAACAGTTTGTTCTCGCCCACGTAGGAGGCCACCATCTTTTTGATCTGCTTGTCCTCGAGCAGAATTCCCAGGCCAAAGCCATCGACGCCGCAGTTGTTGGAAACCACGGTGAGATCCTTGACGCCCAGTTTCTTGATCTGGTTGATAAGGTTCTCGGGGATGCCGCTCAGGCCGAAGCCACCGGCGAGAACGGTCATGCCGTCCGCCAGTCCCTCCATGGCCTCTTCATAGCTGTTGACGACTTTATCGAAACCCGACATTCACTGCGCTCCTATGGTGGTTCGTTGTTCGGTGGCAAGTGCACAAGCCGGCTATTTTGAGCAATGGCGAGGCATTAATCAAATTTCTAGAGGGAGCGCCAGGCGCCTTCCCGGCCATTTCCCGGATATGGCGCCAGCCTTGTCTGTCCCGGGCTGAGTTCGGGACGGCGCAGTTAATCTCGAAGGTGTCTGTAACCCGTTCGGTTCCGGTCAGGGCTCGTTGGGTCGCTTGCAGAAATCGCCGAAGCGGTCGTAGTAACCGGCCAGTTTCTCGCGGATCTCGCCGACATCCAGGCCATATTCTTCCGGGCTGTGCTTGTGCTTGCCGATGCGCGAGGCGGCCGGGTTGTTGTGTATGAAATCGTCAATCAGGCGGGCGTGTTCCTCGCTGAACTCGCGGCCGAAGTGATCGTAGATCTTTCTCACGGCGGCGACCGGGTCCCTGACCACGTCCCGGTGGGCCAGGTCGAGGATGGCATTCTCGATGCGCGGGTCGTCGTTGCGGCTGCGGGTGCCCCGACCCATGCCGACCTGCCAGGTGTTCCACATCATGGCGCCCACGTTTTCCTTGGGCACGGAAAGTCCCTGGGCCTTGATCAGGGCATGGATCATGCTGGAAATCGACGACAGGGTCAGCGCCGGGTCCCGGTGTGTCCAGACCAGTTGGGCATCGGGGTAGGTGTCCAGCAGGCCCTCCAGGTCGAACAGGTGTTCCGGTGATTTGAGCAACCAGTCGCCCCTGGGACCTTTCCACTGCAACTGCTGGAGAACCCGCTTGTGGGTGGCGTAGTGACCGGGAATCCTGTTGCGGTTGTACCATTCCTGGTAGGTGGGCACGGACCATTCAGCGGAGAAGTTGGTGCTGGAGAAGTGGTGGGTGAAGATGTGGTTGCACTCACCGGGGCGGGTCGCATCGAAGCGCTGGATGGTTTCCAGCTCGGGGGCCTTTTCCAGCATGGCCCGATACTGGCTGTTGATGACCTCGATGCGCGGGTCCGTATCCATGGTCGCCGCTTCCGGCGCCGGCCAGGGAATGAAGGTTTCCCATTCCCGGGGCCAGCGCAGGGCGGGATCCAGGGACAGCAGGTCATAGAGGATGGTGGTGCCGGTGCGGGGCAGGCCCACGATAATCAGCGGTTTCTCGATCCTGGCGCGGGTGATCTCCGGGTTTTTGACGGCATCGTCCACCATGTGCAGGCGCAAACCGAGGGTCTGCACCAGGCTGTTGTGGACATTGGCCCGGAACTCCGGCGACGGGTCCATGGCCTCTACCGCCTTCACCAGTTGTTCCAGACCGATCTGGAAGGTCTGGTCTTCTCCCCAGTTGTCGAGGCCGGTGGATTTTTCGGCGGCGCGCAGCAGCGTGTCCAGGGTCAGTGGTTCGGCAAGAGTGCCGGGCATTGGCTCGCTATTGGTCATCTTGGCTTCTCGCAGTATCGGCTCGGATTTGTGGTTTTGGAAATCAATAATGGGGCAGTTGTTCGTATGCGTCCCGCCCCTTTTCCGACAGGTAGATGTATTCGCTGTAATGGCCCAACTGGGGCCGGGTGTCGGCGTAAAAGAAATCGACGATATCCATGCCCTTTCCCTTGATCACGATATCGATACCCTTGTTTCTCAGCGCCTGTTCGGTTGCTTCCAGGTCCACCATGGAGGGCAGGGAATAGGCCAGGTGGTGCTGGCGGACGGCGAAACCGTTGTCCGGAAGGTAATCCCGGAGCATTGCATCGTCACCACCCATGGGTTGAATCAGTTCAATCATGGTGTCGCCCACATAGGCCAGGGCAAAGCTGGCGACCATTTCGCCGCCGTGAGGGGCCTGGGAGGGGAGGTCGCGCATCTGGGCGAACTCGCCGATACCGAAGGTATCCCCGAACATGGCCATGGCCCGATCCAGGTCGGTGGTGGCATAGCCCACCTGGAAAAAGCCTCGCAAAAGGTTCTCAGTGGTTGGCATTATCAATCCCCTGGTGTTTGTGGTATGTCGAAAATAACGGGTGGCAGTCGGCGCTTGTTTTATTGACTTTCCTGGTTTTCGAATCCGTATTTTGGCTTGAGTGTATCGATTTTCCCCAATATTGGGTAGACGTGGCGGTGTTTCGGCGACAATGGCGTCCGCTGCTACCCCGGACCGGGAATAGTAAGTATCGACACACAGGTAAAAAACAGTTGAGTAAACTACCAGGGGGCCTATAATTCATACAAGTACAATTTATGCATAATAAGACCAAGCAACGAGCAAACGCCCAGGAGCACATTATGAAAGTTTCCTATCTCACCATGAGCAGCTATGAGGGGCCGGCACCGGATCTGGATATCTGGCCGGTGGCTCCCAGGATCTGTAAACCCGATGTATCCCGCCTGTCCGTCGCCCACGCTGTCGAGATGGCGCAACTGGCCGAGGAGCTGGGATTCGACTGGGTCAGCGTTGCCGAACACCACTACGCGGCGTACATGATGACCCCCAACCCCATTGTCCTGGCCGCGGCCCTGTCCCAGGTAGTAAAAAAAGCCACCATCGCCCTGTTGGGCCCTCTGGTACCCCTCAACAATCCTATCCGGCTGGCGGAGGAAGTCGCCATGCTCGACAACCTCACCGGCGGCCGGGTGGTGGTGCTGTTCCTGCGCGGGACACCCAATGAGCACCACACCTACGATACCCCGGCGGAAGCGACCCGGAGCATGACCCAGGAAGGCATCGACCTGATCATGAAGGCCTGGCGGGAAGAGGAGCCCTTCAGCTGGCAGGGCGAACACTATCAGTTCAGCACGATTTCCGTCTGGCCCCGTATCCAGCAATATCCGCATCCGCCGATGTACGGTTCGGGCAACAGCAAGGAATCGGTGATTTTTGCCGCCAGGCGCAAAATGGGCATCGCCTTTTCCTTTGCGCCCCTCGAAATGGTCGAACAGTTCGTTGAGCTTTATCGCGAGGAGTGTGCCAAGGCCGGCTGGCAGCCCACGCACGAAAATGTCCTGTACCGGGGTATTGCCTGTGTCGGCGAAACCGACGGCAAAGCCCAGTCGGTTTTCGACGATTACCTGGGACTCAAGGCCAGGGAAAAGTCGATGCTTCAGTCCGAAACCATGGGCGGACCCCCCATCGAGCAACTGGTGTCGGAGCCTTATTTCCTGGGTGGCGTCGATACTGTTATCGAACGCTTTAAAGCTCTGCACGATTGCGGCGTCGGCGTCGTCGACATGGGTTTTTCGGTGGGCCATCTCGAGCAGCAGAAAGCATCGCTGCGGGTCTTTTCCGAAAAGGTGCTGCCGGTTGTCCGCAATGAGTTGGCCATCTCCGCGTAATGCGACATTGAAGCCCCCAGCCCCCGGCGTTCGAAACAAACGCGGGTCAAGCCGGCATCCCCGTTGATCGAAACCCGGATCGCTGTGCGTTGTTTGAGGCCATTAGCGGTGGGGAGAGCGGCGGTGCCGTTTGGCGGCAACCTGGGAAACGAAGGCCGGCACGCCAGTCCTGTTGTTACTTCGATAGAGAGAGGGGTAAGGTGGCCGGACACTTCGCTTGGGCTAAGTGTCCGGCGCGGTGAATCAGTACTGGGATTCGGGTACCCGTACCACGAGACCGTCCAGGTCCTCGCTGACGACGATCTGGCAGCTCAGGCGGCTGTTGTCCTCGGGCTCCAGGACACATTCGATCATGTCCTGTTCGATGCTGGAGGGCTCTTCCAGTTTGGGCAGCCAGGACTCGTCAACATAGACATGGCATGTGGCGCAGCTGCAGGCGCCGCCGCACTCGGCAATGATGCCGTCGATGCCGTTATCCATGGCGGCCTGCATGACGGTGGTCCCCGCCTCGACGTGAACCTCTTTTGACGAACCGTCGGCATTGATGAAAGTGATCTGGGCCATTATTTACTCCTGCTCTGATTAGGTTTTAGGGTTTCAGCACGTCCTGAATCTTGAGGCTGTCGTCGGCCAGCTTCACGGGGTCAGGCGAGAAATGGTGCATGAGGGCACGTTTGCTGATCATGAACTCCTTGGGCCGGTTGACCGCGTCGACGGCGATCAGCTTTCCTTCCCGGAGGTAGAATGCGGCAAAACTGCGGCTTGTCTCAATGTCGCCGCGGATTATCACCTGATCGAACCCCTGAGACAACCCCGCGATCTGGAGTTTCAGGTCGTACTGGTCGGACCAGAACCAGGGCAGGGCGCTGTAGGGTTCGAGCTTGCCGCACAGGGTGGCGGCAGCCACCTTGGCCTGATCGACGGCGTTCTGCACCGACTCCAGGCGCAGGTGCCTGTCATAGATGGGGTTGTAGTGGTAAGTGCAGTCCCCGGCGGCGACGATGTCGTGGTCGCTGGTGCGGGCGAATTCATCCACCACGATGCCGTTGTCCACTTCCAGGCCGGCATTCCCGGCCAGTTCGGTGGCCGGCAGTATGCCAATACCGATGATGACCAGATCGGCGTCGAGAACCGTGCCGTCCTGGCAGGTGACGGCATTGACGTCGCCGTTCCCCTGTATGGAGCCAATGGCGGTGTCGGTCACAATGTCGACGCCTTCCTCGCGATGAATTCGCGTGTAAAACGCCGATACCTCGGGCGCGGTGACACGCTGCAATACGCGAGGCAGGGCTTCCAGCACAGTGACGTCCATGCCCAGCTTGCGCAGGGCGGCGGCTGTTTCCAGGCCGATGTAGCCGCCGCCGACGATAACCGCTTTCTTGCCCCGACCCACGTAATGGCGAATCCTGTCCACGTCGTCCAGTTCCCGCAGATAGAACACGCCGCCAAGGTCGACACCGGGGAGTCCGATCTTGCGGACATGGGAGCCGGTGGTCAGGGCCAGCTTGGTATAGGGGATCTCCGCGCCATCGGCCATGACCACCACTTTTCGTTTCCGGTCAATCGACTCGGCCCGGTCCCCGAGCATGGTATGGATATCGTTATCCGTGTAGAAACTGTGGGGACGGATGAGGATATCGTGGATATTCTTGTCCCCCGACAGGTAGGTCTTGGAGAGCGGGGGGCGGTGGTAGGGCAATACCGGTTCGGCGCCGATAATGGTGATATCGCTGTCCCAGCCGTTCTGTCGCAGGCTGGGCGCGAGCTGGGCGGCGGCGTGACTGCCGCCGATAATAATACAGTGACGATCTTTCAATGTTTGCCACCTCTGGTAGCGTCTGTTTTGGCCATGGCCGGCGTTTCCGTCGCATCCTGAGTCGGTCGGGCATGATAGGGAATGGGAGGGAATATGGCCATAAGACCTTTTGATGTGGGTCAAACAACCCGTCTCCAAACTGCTTGAATTATCTAGCCACGCGATCATAATAAAAGTGAACGGTACGGTCAATTTTGGCTGTCTCGGAATGGCGGGCATCGCCCTGAATATAAACAACTGTCGATCCGGGGCCGGTTGTCGGTCAGCGATCTGAAAAGGAGTATTTACATGGAATTAGAAGCACAGGAAAACGTCGATATCCCGGCTCACGTGCCTGGGGATCTGGTAGAGGATTTCCCGCTGATTATGGGACAATGGGTCGAGGAAGACCCTTTCGAGCGGATTGTTCCCGGCGCCTGTCAGGGGCCTGACGTCACCTATGCCCCCAACAGCGTTCCGGGCGGCGGACATGCCTGGATTCTTCGCAGGGTGGCGGATATGAAGGCGGTCTACAACGATACCGAACACTTTTCCAACAAGGGTTTCAGTTCGATGGCCAAGATGATCGGCGAGAGCTGGAACCAGGTGCCGGCGGAGCAGGATCCCCCGGACCATACTTTCTTCAGGACCCTGCTCAACCCTATTTTCGCGCCCGGGCCCGTATCGAAGATGGAGGGTACCGTGCGGGAGGCGACGTTGCGCACTCTCGACAAGATACGGGATAAAGATGGCTGTGAGTTCATGGATGAATTTGCTTTCCCGTTTCCGGTGACCGTGGTTCTCAATCTCCTCGATCTCCCCGCCGAGCGCATGACGGAATTCCTGACCTGGGAACGGATGCTGCTGCACTCCGGCCGGCTGGAGGTGATGCAGGAAGGCGTACGCAATGTCGCCAGCTACCTGCGTGAAGTGATCGCCGAGCGCAAAAAGGATCCGGGCGACGATCTCATCAGTTTTGCCATCAAGTCCGAATCCGGTGGCCGCAAACTGACCGATGACGAGTTGCTCGGCTTTGCCTTCAACCTCTATATCGGCGGCCTGGATACCGTCTCCGCCAACCTGGGCAACTTCGTCCGCTACCTGGCCGAACATCCCGATCATCAGCAGGCGTTACGCGAGGATCCCGCAAAAATTCGTGGTGCCGTGGAAGAATTTCTCCGCGCCTTTGCGCCGGTGACCACCTACCGTGTCTGCGTCAAGGAGCAGACCGTCAATGGCGTGACCATCAAGCCCGGCGACAAGGTGGCCATGTGTACCACCCTGGGTGGCCGCGATCCCGAGGAATACGATGTTCCGGAGGAAATACGCCTCGATCGCAATCCCAGCCATGTGTCCTTCGCCGTCGGGCCTCACCATTGCCTGGGCGTTCACCTGGCGCGACGGGAGTTGCGGATTGCCTTGGAAGAGCTGCTCGCTGCCCTTCCGCCTTTCCGCATAAAGCCGGGCACCAGGGTGGAGAGCCAGGTGGGCGGCATTATCCAGCCACGGAATCTTCAACTGGTCTGGGGTAGCTGAAGAGTGCCGGTTGGCGGCCGCGAGGAAGAGAAGGCCGCGCACCGGCACGCCGTTCGCCACGCTTTCGGTTACAGGCATGGGGCCAACCCCCTTTTAGTTGTAAATACTGTCATTGAAATTCACATAAGGAGTAAAAAAATTATGGACTTGCACGGCCAAGAGCCCGCCACTATTCCCGAACACGTGCCCAGTGATCGTGTGGAAACCTTTCCGTTGATCATGGGCAAGTGGGTTGCCGAGGACCCTTTCGAGACCCTGGTGCCCGCGGCCTGTGAGGGGCCGGATGTTTTCTACGCGCCGGACAGTGTCCCCGGTGGCGGTAACGCCTGGGTCCTGCGGCGGATGGCGGATATGAAGGCGGTCTACAACGATACCGAGCATTTTTCCAACAAGGGCTTCAGTTCCCTGGCCCACATGATCGGTGAGGACTGGTCCCTGGTCCCCGCCGAACAGGATGCACCGGACCACACCTATTACCGAACACTGTTGAATCCCATTTTTGCGCCGGGGCCCGTCGCCAAAATGGAAAAGGCGGTGCACACCGCCGCCATGCGCTGTGTGGACGCGATCCGGGATAAAAGCGGCTGTGAATTCATGGATGAATTCGCCTTCCCGTTTCCCGTCAGCGTGGTCCTGGACCTGCTCGACCTGCCCCAGGAGCGCATGACCGAGTTCCTGGAGTGGGAGCGAATGCTGCTCCATTCCGGCAAGCTGGATGTCATGCAGGATGGGGTCCGCAAGGTGTCCGGCTATTTGCGTGAAGTCATCGCCGAACGCAAGCAAAACCCCGGCGACGATTTGATCAGCTACGCCATCAAATCCGAAGTGAACGGTCGCAAGATGACCGACAAGGAGCTGCTCGGCTACGCCTTCAATCTTTATATCGGCGGCCTGGATACGGTGTCGGCGAACCTGGGGAATTTCGTCCGCCACCTGGCGGAAAACCCGGAGCGCCAGCAGGCACTGCGCGACGATCCCGCGAAGATCCGCGGGGCGGTGGAGGAATTTCTCCGCGCTTTTGCGGCGGTGACCACCTACCGCGTCTGTATCAAGGAGAAAACCCTCAAGGGGGTAACCATCAAGCCCGGCGACAAGGTGGCCATGTGTACTACTCTGGCCGGGCGGGACGCCGAGGCCTTTGGGAATCCCCACACGGTGGATCTGGACAGGAATCCGAGCCATGTCTCGTTCGCCGTGGGGCCTCACCACTGCCTCGGGGTTCACCTGGCCCGGCGCGAGCTGCGCATTGCCTTGGAAGAATTGTTCAAGGCCGTTCCGCCGTTTCGCATTGAGCCGGGCGCCAATGTCGAGAGCCAGGCTGGGGGAATTATCCAGCCCCGCAACCTGCGGTTGGTTTGGGGCAACTGATTGGGGGGCCGGATTGCGCGGGAACGTCGCACCGCCCGGGTGGACGCCCGCGCGCCGGACCGCGTTAAACGGCCAGGACCGGACCGGTTGTCATGAATAAGCAGCTCCAGAAACGAAGTCGGCAAAGACGCGAGCGCATTTTCAAGGTGGCGATGAAGGCCTTCCTGAAACAGGGCTACGCGGCCACTTCCATGTCCGCCATCGCCGAGGAGGTGGGTGGCTCCAAGGCGACGCTTTACAGTTACGTAAAGAATAAGCAGGACCTGTTCATCCAGTGTATCGAACAGCTGATTCTCGATCATTCGGCCCAGGCTTTTGAATCCTTCGATATGACCACGGAGCCGCGCCGGGCATTAACGGATTTCTGCCGGATTTTCATCGGCTTTCTGGTGTCCAGGAAGGGCCAGGCACTGACCCGGCTGGTGATCGGCGAGGCCAGGCGCTTTCCCGAGATCGGGCGGTTTTTTTACGACCGGGCCCTGTTATCCGGGCGGCAGCAGTTGGCGGATTGTCTGGAACACGCCATGGCGGCCGGCAACCTCCGGCCCGCCGATCCCGAGATCGCGGCGCGCCTGCTGATCGGTTTCTGTCAATCGGGTCTCAATCAACAGTGCCTGCACAGTGTTATCGGTCACCCGGGTGCCGACGCCATCGCGGCAGAGGCCCGGCAGGTGGCCGACACGTTCATGTTCCTCTACGGAATTGCCGGGCAGGAGGGTGCATCCCCTCTCCGGGCCGTGGAGTAGACAAGGAGGAATGGGCTATGGCGAATGACGACCTGACTTCCGCAGACAAGGATGTTATCCATCAATCCCTGGAAAAGGCCTCCGAGAAGCTGGGTGATATCACGCCGCTGGTATACAGGGCGCTTTACAGCAGGTATCCGCAGGCGGAAGCACATTTCAAAACCAAGGGTGCGCAGTACAAGGAATCCCTGGAGGGCAGTATGGTGACGGATGCCCTGTTCAGTTTCCTGGAATACTTCGAGTCGCCCGAGGAAGTGGATATCGTCTTCAAATACACCATCCCCCAGCACGAGGAGCTGGACATTCCCCTGGTTTATTTCTACGGATTGCTGGAGGCGGTGGCCGACGTGGTGATCGACGCCCAGCCGGCGGATGATCGGGAGGAGGCCGCCGCCAGTTGGCAGCGCCTGCTGGCGAGACTGGCGCACCTGGTCGAGAAATATGCCGAAACCGACCCGGGCTTGCCGCAGTCCGCCTGCGGCGGGGGCTGAGGACTCAGACCCGGATCAGCGTCTTGCCCCGGTTGGTACCTTCGTAGAGATCCAGCAGTGCCTGCGGGGCTTCCCCGAGTCCGTCCCGGATATCCTCCCGGTAGCGCAGTTCGCCGCTTTTCAGCCAGGCCGAGAGCCGGTCGATGGTTTCCGGCCATTTGTCGAAGTGGTCGAAGACCACGAAGCCCTGCTGCAGCAAGCGTTTGGTGATGAAGAACCGCTCTCTTCTCGGGCCTTCCGGGAGCGGCTCCCAGTTGGCGATGGAGGCGGTGCCACACTGGATAATCCGGCCGAACAGGTTCATGGCGCCAAAGACGCTGTCGGCGATGGGCCCGGCGGTATTGTCGAAAAATATGTCGATCCCATCCGGGCAGGCAGCGGCCACCGCTGCGCTCAGGTCGCCGCAGGTCTTGTAGTTGAGAGCGGCATCGTAGCCGAACTCTTCCGTACACTGGCTGACCTTGTCGTCGCTGCCGGTCAGGCCGACGGTGCGGCAGCCCTTGAGCCTGGCAATCTGGCCGACGATGCTGCCCACGGCGCCGGCGGCAGTGGACACCAGCACGGTTTCGCCGGGCTCGGGTTTGCCGATGCCGGTAAAAGCCAGGTAGGCGGTGATGCCGTTGAGACCCAGGACACCAAGGCTGGCGGTCAGGGGGCCTTCGCTCTGGTGCACCTTGCGGATCACCTTGTCGGTATCCACCGCGGCGATCTCCTGCCAGCCGAACCAGCCGGTGACAAAATCCCCTTCCCGGTAGTCCGGGCTGTCCGAGCCGACGACCTCGCCCACCGCCAGGGAGCGCATCACGCCGCCGATGGGCACCGGTGCCAGGTAGCCTTTGGTGTCGTTGATCCAGCCGCGCATGGCGGGGTCCACGGACAGGTAGTGGTTGCGGATAAGCAAACCGCCGGCCGGCGTCCCGGGCACCTCGGCGGTGGTCAACTCAAAGTGTTCCGGCCGGGGGATGCCCCCGGCCCGCTCGGTCAGGACAACTTGTCGATTTTGCACGGGGTTCCTCGATCCATCGGTTTCAATAGGTGGCCTGGCGGGCGTCCTGGTGACCGGTCGGTCGTTTGTCCCTGGGCTGGTAGAGGGCGGTACGCTGCCGGGGAACACGACCGAGATTTTCCGCGAGCAATTCCATTTCCGCGAAGCCGAATTCCTGGCCATGGACGCCGCCGGCGGCGCGGGTGATGGATTCGTTCATCAGGGTGCCGCCCAGGTCGTTGGCGCCGGCCTGGAGGCAGAAGGCGGCGCCCTCGGGGCCCATTTTCACCCAGGAGGTCTGGATATTCCGGATCAGGGGGTAGAGGGCCAGGCGGCCGACGGCGTGGACCAGCACCGATTCCCGGAAAGTGGGGCCTGAGCGGGACAGTCCTTTGCGCCACAGGGGGGCCTCCATGTGCACATAGGACAGGGGCACGAATTCGGTGATACCGCCGGTTTCCTCCTGGAGGGCGCGCAGGCGGAGCAGGTGCGCGGCCCAGTGCCGGGGTGTCTCCACATGGCCGAACATCATGGTGGACGTGGTGCGCAAACCCACCCGGTGGGCGGTGCCCACCACCTCCAGCCACTGCTCCGTGTTGAGCTTGTCCGGGCAGATGATCCGGCGCACGTCGTCGTGGAGGATTTCGGCGGCGGTACCGGGCAGGGTGGCCAGACCGGCTTCCTTGAGCATGGTCAGGTAGTCGGCCAGGGACATACTCAGGGTTTCGGCGCCGTGGCTGATTTCCAGGGGCGAGAAGGCATGAACGTGGATTTCCGGCACCGCCTCTTTCACTGCCCGGACTATGTTGAGATAGGTCTCGCCGGTGAAGCTGGGATGGATGCCGCCCTGCAGGCAGACTTCCGAAGCGCCGGCCTCCCAGGCTTCCCGGGCGCGGTGTCCCACTTCCTCGTAGTCGAGCAGGTAGGCGGGGCCGCGCAGTTCGCGGCTGCGCTGACCCTGGCCCTTGGCGAAGGCGCAAAAACCACAGCGATAGCTGCAAATGTTGGTGTAATTGATATTGCGGTTGATGACATAGGTGACCGTATCGCCCACCGCTTCCCGGCGCAGTTGATCGGCGCTCTGTAAAACGGCGGACAACTCGTCTCCCTCCGCCTCGAAGAGCCGGACAATCTCACCCTCGTCCAGGGTCTTGCCCTGGCCGGCCCGGTCTAGGATGCGTGCCACTTCCAGGGAGGTGGGTATGGTCGATTGCTGGCGTTGCAGCCACCGCCCGCTACCCTCGGGCACCGGCGCCCCGGAACCGGCGAACCAGTCCTGGCCCCGGGCGAGCCCGAAGGCGTCGCTGTGGTGGCGCACGCTCGCGCACATAGCCGGGTCCACCCAGGTTTCCGGGTCCAGGGCATAGGCGGGCCCCAGGGCGAGCCGGGGCACAAGGTGACGGCCCGCAGCGGCGGTTTCTGCGCTCAGGTTATCCAGGTGGGGCCAGGGTCGCTCCGGGTTGACGTGGTCCGGTGTTACCGGCGATACGCCGCCCCAGTCGCTGACGCCGGCGCGAACCAGCGCGGTGAGCACCTCGGGTTGGAGATTGGGGGGCGCCTGCACGGTCATGTCGCCGCCGAACAGGAGCCGGGTCGCCGCGATTGTCCACAGGTGCTCGTCGAGGGACGGCTCCGGGGCATCCGCCATTTTGGTGCCGGGCTTGGCCCGGAAATTCTGGATAATGATTTCCTGGATATGGCCGTATTGCCGGTGCAGGTCGCGCAGGGCGAGCAGGCTGTCCAGGCGCTCTTCCCGGGTTTCGCCGATGCCGATCAGCAGGCCGGTGGTGAAGGGGATCTTCAGTTCGCCGGCCAGGCGAATGGTTTCCAGCCGAGCCGCCGGGTGCTTGTCCGGAGAGCCGTAGTGGGGCATGCCCTTTTCCGAGAGCCGTTCCGAGGCGGTCTCCAGCATGATACCCATGGACACCGAGACCTTTCGCAGGCGGGTCATTTCCTCCCGGTTCATCAGGCCGGGATTCAGGTGGGGCAGCAGGCCGGTTTCCTCGTAAACCGCCCGCGCCGCAGCTTCCAGGTAATCGAGCGTGCTCTCGTATCCCATCTCGGAGAGCGCCTCGCGAGCGACCCGGTAGCGCAGTTCGGGTTTGTCGCCCAGGGTAAACAGGGCCTCGTTGCAACCCGCCTCGACGCCGGCCCGGGCGATGGCCACGGCCTCGTCGATGCTCAGATAGGGGTTGTCGAGGACCCGGGGTGCCTTGGCGAAGGTGCAGTAGTGGCAGACATCGCGGCACAACTGGGTAAGCGGGATGAAAACTTTCCGGGAGTAAGTGAGCCGGCGACCCCGGTTGGCGAGGGTCATTTGCTCGGCTCGCTTGAGCAGCTCTTCCAGTGGCGCCCGTAGCAGGGTTTCCCTGTCCGGGGCGGCGTCGGTGGCTGCGGGGACGTCGTTAGTCACTGGCTCACTCCGTTTTGGTATTTGGGCGGCTTGGCGGTGTAGACGATTGAGTCTGGTAATAGTCGAGGTCCGCCGAATTATCCAGGTCGAAACCCAGCCCCCCTGTTCTGACGATAGCCGGATTGTAACCCGCTCGACGGGCACTTTCGACATGGGAATGGAAACTCCCCTTACCGAACTGCAGCGGCAGCGACAGGTCTGCCGGCAGGCACAGGCCATTGGTGCCCGTGCCGCGATCATCGGGAGCGATGGCCAGACCGTGCTCGTCCGCACCGTCGAGCAGGGCCTCGACATCGTCCCCCCGGATGTCGGGCAGGTCCGAGTGCAGTATCAGAACCCGGGTGGCGCCCCGGCTCCGGGCTTCGGTCATGGCCCGGGTCAGGCTGCTGTTGAGGTCGTGCCCCCTTTCCGGCAGCACCTCGATGAATCCCGGTACGGTATCCCGTTCGGGACTGACCAGGGCGATATGGTCGATACGTTCCACTTTCCCGAGGATGTCCAGCACATGGCGCAACACGGCGCGCACCAGCGCCAGCCGCTGGTCCGGCGCCAGTGCCTTGGCCAGCCGGGTCTTGCAGTCCTTCCGGGCCTTGACCGGCACCAGTGCCCAGCAGCTCACGTCGAGCTTGTCCTCCTGCCGCCTGGCCGGCGACCAAGGTGACGGGCGAAGGACAGCACCGCCCCGGCGACCCGTTCCCGGTCTTCCAGTGAAACCATCAGGGTGTCGGCCACACGGGTGGCAACGGGCATGGCCTCCAGCAGGGTTTTGTCCCGTTCATCGAGCAGGAACCCGTCGATCAGGTTCCGGTAATGATCGGCGATGGTGCGCGCGGAGGGCGATAGCCGCAATTCGGCCATGATCTTGGTGGTGGGCCCTTTGACCGCACTACCGCCGATGACCGGTGTCACGGCGATAACCGGTGCCGCCGTGGCAGCCAGGGCTTCGCGGATGCCGGGAACCGCCAGTATCGGGTCGATGCTCAGGTAGGGGTTGGACGGGGCGATTACCACCGCCTCCAGGTCGGGGGCCGCCAGGGCGTCGAGAACGCCGGGGGCGGGACGCGCATGGTCGGCACCTCGATAGCTCAGAGCCCGAACGCGGGGACGGCACTGGTGACGGACAAAGTATTCCTGGAAGGGCAGGGTGCCGTCGCTGGTTTCCACTTCGGTGGCCACCGGATCGTCGGACATGGGCAGGATGCGGGAAGTGATTCCCAGCCGCTGGGCCATATCCGCGGTAAACGCCGACAGGCGCTCACCCCTGGCCAGCGCCCGGCTGCGCAGCACATGCAGGGCCAGGTCCCGGTCGCCAAGCTGGAACCAGGTGTCCCCCCCCAACTGGCCCAGGGCCGCCATGAACCCCCAGCTCTCGTCGCCGCGTCCCCAGCCTTTATTCCGGTCGGCCAGGCCGGACAGGGTGTAGAGCGTGGTGTCGATGTCCGGGCAGATGCACAGGCCCAGGTGATAGAAATCGTCGCCGGTGTTGATGACGGCAGTCAGGGCGCCGGCGGGGAGAATGCGGTCAAGGCCCAACGTCAGCTTGGCGCCGCCCACGCCACCGGATAACACCACAACGGACGGCTCGGTCATCGGAACAGGTCCTCTTCCAGGGGGCGGATCAGGCCGGCCGCGCCGATATTGCGGTCCGGGTGGCCGCGATAGTTGGCGGGCAGGCCCCGCACATGTACGGCGGGACAACCCTCGTCGCCCTCGCCCATGGCCAGGCCGGCGGCACTGGCCAGCAGGTCGCCCACCGCCACCTGGGTTACCTCCAGGGTGCGGCCGTAGCGATCTTTTTCATTGCGCCGGTCGAGGAGGGCCGGAATCCCCGCGGCACCGATGGCCACATTGGTGACGCCGTTGCGCCAGGGCCTGCCGAAGCTGTCCGAGACCACGACACCCAGTTCTACGCCGGTGAGCCGGGCCAGGGCATCCCGGAGCCGGGCCGCGGACGCATCGGCATCCTCCGGCAGGAGCAATACCTGTTCGCCCAGGCCGGGTACCAGGTTGGAGGCATCGATACCGGCGTTGGCCATGACGTAGCCGTTGCGGTGGCGCACGATCAGGACGCCGGGCCGGGCTCGTACCAGGTGCGTGGATTCGCCCAGGATCAATTCCACCAGGCGTGGATCCTTGCGGGTTTCCTCCGCCAGGATCCGGGCCCGGTCGGAAGGCGTCACCGTGGCGAGGTCGGCAAAGCGGTTCTCCACCTTGGAAACCGCTTTCTGGGCCACCACCAGGATGTCACCCGTGGCGGGCGCGATGGCACTTTCATTCAGGCTTTCGGCCAGAATCGCGGCCAGATCGTCGCCGGGGCCCAGGTCGCCAATTCCCGCCAGTCCCCGGACATGGATGTCGCTTGTCGGCATCAGGCGTCCGGTGCGATGAGGTCACCGGTGAACTGGATGCCGGCGCCATCCACCGAGTAGGTCTTGTTGACAAAAATCAGGATGGACGTCAGCGCCTCCGCAGCTACGGAGTTCACCAGTGCGCCGGAATGGATCCCGCGCAGGCCGGCGTCGTCGGCCAGTCGCACCACCTGGGCCCGGGCACTCCTGTCGTCGCCGAATACCATGACGTCGCAGGCAATGTCTTCATCGGTGGCCAGTTTGTGGGCGGCAACACTGTGGAAAGCAGTGACCAGGTTGGCGTCGTCGCCGAGGATGGCTTTCGCCTTCATGGCTGCGCTGCCTTCTTCCGGCAACTGAACGCGCATGACCTTGGGCGGCATCAGGGGAACGGTGGTGTCCACCACGATCTTGCCGGCGGTCAGATCCCGGATATCCGCCAGGGTATCGGCCTGGGCCGCGAAAGGCACGGTGACCACCAGCAGGGAGGCTTGCTCCGCCGCTTCGCGATTGCTGCCCGCGGCGATGTCGACACCCAGTTCGCGACCCAGTTCGTCGGCAACGCCCCTGGCTTTTTCGGCCTTGCGGGAACCAATCATCACATTGTGGCCGGCTTTCAGCCAGCGCCGCGACAGGGCGGCGCCCAGCTTACCGGTGCCGCCAATCACGCCGATCAGTGCCGGTTTTGTGTCTGCCATGTTGTTGTTACTCCCGTTACTTTGAGGTTGAAAAAGGCGATCTATCTTACCCCATATGCTCCCGACTCAGATACCGGCGCCGGGGCTATCGTTCTTTGTCGGTGCCGCTGACCGGTGGCCGTTCCGTTCGGGCGAAAGGCCATCGCGCCATTGCTTTTAACGGTCCCCGGGGCAGAAACGGTATGATGGGATGCTTGTTCCAAGGGGGATTAGCACATCATGGTCACAACGCGCCAGCTTCGCCGGGAGGCGAAGCCATGGAACTGATACGCACCAAACTGTCGCCACCGGTCAACCCCTCGGGGCTTGTGGACCGGCCGCGTTTGGCGGTGCTGCTCGAGCGGGCCGCCGGAGCGCGTATCACCCTGGTTCAGGCCGCCGCCGGTTACGGCAAGACCAGCCTGCTTTCACAGTGGTTTCGCCAACTGGCGACACGCGAAAGCGCGGCGGGCTGGCTGACCCTGGATTCCGCCGAGCGCGAGGCGGCGGATTTGCTCGCCTATGTGGCGGCGGCCGTGGCCGGTGCCGTGCCCGACAGCGGCCAGGTGCTCGAGGAAATACAGGAACACGGCCGCGAGATGGCCGCGGAGTCCATGATCGCGGTGATCGTCAACCAGCTTCAGCGGGCGGAAACGCCCGTTTTCCTTTTTTTCGACGATCTCCACCGACTGGGGGAGAGGCCACTGACGGCATTGGCGCGCCTGCTCGAACTGGCGCCCGACAACGCACACTTCCTGTTTGCCACCCGTGAAACGCCGGACCTGCCACTGGGCCGTTACCGGGCGTTGGGCCAGTTGCTGGAGATCGAGGGGCCGGAGTTGCGCTTTACCGCCGGGGAAATCAGGCTGTTTCTGGCGGAGGAGGGCACCGGCAACCTATCGGTGGAGGACGTGGAGGCACTGGACCAGCGAACCGAGGGGTGGATCGCCGGCATCAAGCTGGCGACCATGGCCCCGGGCCGGGGCATATCGACCCGCGGCGAGTCGCTTTCCCTGACCGGCAGCGAACGCCCGGTTTCGGAATTTTTTGCCGAGGAAGTGTTTTCCGCCCAGCGGGAGGCGATCCAGGGTTTCCTGCTCAGGACTTCTGTGCTGGGTCGCTTCACCCCGGATCTCTGCAATGCCGTGACGGGCGGGGACAACGCCCGGACGTTACTCGATGAGATCGAATCTTCGGGGCTTTTTCTGCTGCAGCTCGACCGCGAGCGCACCTGGTACCGTTACCATCATCTGTTTGGCGAGTTTCTCCAGCGTCTTCTCGACGACAGGCATCCCGGCCTGCGCCCGGAGTTGCTGGCCCGGGCCTGCGAGTGGTGCGAAAACCAGGGGCTCTATGTGGAGGCCATCGAATATGCCCTGCTTGCCGAAGACCCATGCCGTGCCGCCGGTATCCTCGACTCCTGCTGCCAGGACCTGACCTATGCCGGACACATATTCCTGGTGGCCAGTTTTGCCCGCCGCCTGCCCCCCGATATTCTCGAAAGATTTCCCGCGGTAATGCTCGACTGGGCCTGGCTCCTGACCCGCAACCTCCGCTTCGAGGAGGTGCGCCGCATCCTGTCGACGGTGAGGACGCGGCTGGACACGCTCAACGGTGAGGGCGCCCTGTCCCGGGAAGAGGCCGACAGGCTCGGTTACTTGCTCCACCACCGGGAAATGATGCTGGCAGCGGCCCGGGACCAGCCCCGGGAAGTGGAGGCTCAGTGCCGGGCATTGATCGATGGCTATCGGGAGGATAGCCACCCCTATTTGGCGGGAACCAATTATGCCCAGTTGCTCTATGCCCAACGGGAGCAGTTCCGAATGGAAAACCTGGAGTCCCTGGCCGCCCGGGCGCGGGGCATCCTATCCCGGTCCGGTTACCTGTTCGGGCTGATTTCCGTGCAGTCGGTGATCGGCCTCAGCCTTTTTCAGGCGGGCAAGGTGGACGCGGCGATTGCCGCCCTGCAAGAGGGTATCGAGGAAGCACGCAGGTTCAGTGGGGGAAGCCCGGACCTGGCGGCATTGCCCGGCATGCCCCTCAGTGCCATCCATTATGCGCGTAACGAACTGGAGTCTGCCGGGCAACTGCAGGATACGCTGCTGGATGCGGTTACCGTCCACGGTTTCGTGGATCAATTGCTGGTGGGTTATGTCACCCGTGCCCGCCTGGACCTGCTCCGCCACGGGGTAGAGACGGCTTTTCGCGTCCTGGATCGGGGACTGGCTATCGCCCGTGACCGGGAGCTGGAGCGCCTGCGATTGGGGCTGGTGGCTGAACGTGTGCGCTTATTGCTGATCGGGGACCGGGGAGCCGAGGCCGCGGACTACCTGAGCGCCGAGGGCGTCCCCCCCTTGGAGGATGGCCTGGATCCCGGACCGGATGCTACCTCCGTGGACGAAATTCGTGCGGTGGCCCGGCTGCGCATCGAACTCTACAGTGGCAATGCCGGCGGGGCGGTGGCGCTCGCCCGGCAATGGCGGAATTTTTGTGGCCGCCGCCACGCCCTGCTGGCGGAAATTCGTTGGGGCGTGCTCCTGGCTCAGGGGCAACTGCTCACGGGGGAAAACCGGGCGGCGCAGCGCTCTTTGAGGGAGGCCCTGGCCCTGGCGGCACCACTGGGGGTGGTTCGCTACTTTTTGGACGAAGGCGCACCCATCCATACCCTGGTGGCCAATATCGTCCGGTCGGCCCCGGCCAGTGATCATCCCACCGACCGCTTCGCCGCCCGGGTGCTCGCTGCTTTCGATGGCGGTGAGATCACCGCCGGCGACGTACCGGCAGCGGCGAGTCCCGATACCGATGGCTTGCTCGGCAGCATCACCCCCCGGGAGTTGGAAATTCTCTCCCTGATTGGCAACAACGGCCTCAGCAACCGCGAAGTGGCCGTCACCCTCGGGCTTACCGAAGGTTCGGTTAAGTGGTACATGCAGCAGGTATTCGACAAACTGGGCACCCGCCGCCGGGCCCAGGCCGTCGTCCGGGCCCGGCAGATGGGGTTGATCAAATAATTTTCCCTTTTTTGCGCGGGAATTAACAGCCCCGGGCGCGGTAGCTCGATGCGGGGCTGCCTTTAATCGAAAGAGGTCGGCCAAGGTGGAGGGGGTTGCGGCGGTGCGGTCTCCGCTTGATATAATCGATGTCTTAATTCTCGCTGCGATCTTCGTTGTGCTCCACTCCCGAGACCGCGGTTTCCGGCTCTGCAGACAAACTAAAAAAGGTACAGATTTATGTCCGATAATGGGAAAGGCTCTGAATTGCTGTTCGATAGGTTCGGCACCTATATTCTGCCGGGGCGGGTCAAGGATCCCCTGCGGGGTCTCGACGAAGCCCGGGAAGCGGAACGTATCGGTCTTGGCGCGGTCTGGATTTCCGAACGCTACGCAGTCAAGGAGCCCGCCGTGCTCGGGGGTGCGGTGAGCCAGATAACCGATAAAGTCCGCATCGCCGGGACCATGTATGCCACCATGCGCAATCCGGTGGTTACCGCCAGTGTCGCCAACCTGATGCAGGCCATGAGCGGCGATCGCTTTCGCCTGTTGCTGGCGCGCGCCGTGCCTTCCTATCTGGCCACCCTGGGCTCCCCGCCCATCAATTTCCCCCGGCTCGCCGATTTTATCGACATGATGCGCCGGCTCTGGGCCGGAGAAACCGTTAACTACGATGGCATCCTCGGCAAGTTCCCCGCCCTGGTGCTGACCGATCGCTACGAAGGCCCGCCGCCGCCGATCATCTTCACTGCCATCGGACCCAAGACCCTGGAATTCGCCGGCAAGCACTGCGATGGTGTTCTGCTACACCCCTTTATCACCTGCGAGGGTGTACGCAATTCCACCAGAATTGTCCGCGAGGCGGCGGAAAAAGCGGGCCGCGATCCGGACTCGGTGCGCATTTATCACAACATCATCGTGGCACCGGATCTCGACCGGGACGAAGAGGATGCCGTCGTGGGCGGCCGCGCCATCACCTATTTCCAGATTCCCAAGTTCGGGGAAATGATCTGCGAAATGAACGGCTGGGACACCGCCGTGTTGGAAAAGATACGATCCCACCCCAAGCTGGCCAACCTGGGCGACAAGACAGCGGACCAGGCCTTTACGCGGGAACAGCTGGTGGATGTGAGCCGGGACCTGCCCGCAGACTGGATTGAGGAAGGCGCCGCCATTGGCTCGGCGGCGCGTTGCGCCAGCCGGTTGTGCGATTTCATGGACGCCGGCGCCGACGAAATCCTGCTCCACGGCAGTTCCCCCTACAAGATGGGCCCGCTCACCGACGAGCTGCGCAAAATCCTGCCGGAGCGGGTGAAGTCATGAGTGCGCCCATGCCCGATGCCGAAACCACCCGGGTACGGCTGGCCAAGTGGCTTGAGGACAATATTGCCGGCTGGCGCGATGTCGCCCTGGCGCCGGTGGAATTGCAACACGGGTCCGGCTGGTCCGCCGATATCTTCTTTATCGATGTCAGCTACCGGGATGACCGGGGCCCGCAGGAGCGCGGGCTGGTGGTGCGCCGGCAGGGGGACAGCTTCGACCTGGTGCTGGGCGGGGACCTGGAGTTCCAGAGCAAGATGCTTGCCGCGCTGACCCGGGTCGGCCACCTGCCGGTGCCGGAATATATCGGCATGGAGCCGTCCTCCGAACTGCTCGGGGCCCCCTTCCTGATCATGGAGCGGGTACCGGGCCGTGCCGCCACGCAAAAGCCCAATTACAATCTGGAGGGGTGGCTGACCGAGCTCAATCCCGGACAGCGCTTCGATGTCTGGCGTAACGGCATCCGCGCTTTTGCCGAACTCCATAAGCTGGATTGGCGGGACGGTTTCGGCTTCCTGGATCGCCCGGAGCGCGGAGAGCCGGGCCTCGAGCAGTATGTCAACTACCTTCGGGAGTGGTACCAGTGGGCGGCCCGCGGACGGGATATTCCCATTGTCCAGGCGGCGCTGGATCACGTTATCGAGAACCGTCCGTCGAGCGCCGCCACCAGCGTCCTGTGGGGCGACCCCACTCCCTTCAATACCATGTACAACCCGGACGGTACCGTAGCCTCCCTGATTGACTGGGAGCTGGCCGCTCTCGGCCCCGGGGAGATCGACCTGGCCTGGTGGCTTTACTTCGACGAGTTGTTCAGCGAAGGGTTCGGCATCGAGAGGCTGGCCGGCCTGCCGGATCGCGACCAGACCATCCGGCTTTACGAGGAAGCCGTCGGCCGGCAGGTCGAGCATATGGATTATTACGACATCCTCACCGGGCTGCGCATGGGAATTGTCGCTATCCGCCAGTTCGATCGTCAGGTGGACCTGGGCAATATTCCCGCCGACAATAAATCCCTTACCGATAACCAGATGACGGTCTACCTGGCCAAAAAGCTGGGTATGGCCGTTCCGGAGTTGGGCCCGGATTTTGCCGCGTTTGTCGCCAACCTGACGCCGGTCGAGGAGGAGTAGTAAAGCCAGTGGAATCGCCCGGGTGCCCGGGTTTTTCCTTGCCGCGCTTGCCGGTTTATCTTCTATACTCTATTGACGGTAAAAGCCACCGCCGGTTGACCCGGGCCCCCAGAAGTCGATAAGATGAAAAAATATATATTTTAGCGGGACCGGCTCTTATAGTATGCCTAGTATGCCCAAAGAGGCTTGGCTCGCGTTCCCGGCGAGGGTGGCGCCGGCGTTCGTAAGCGTTGGCGAGACAACCAATTACTCCGTCAGCCGTTGACGCATTATTCGATTTTCCAGAGGTGGGACCAATGAGCGAAGGCACTGCAACAACACAAGATGTCCAACAATCGATTCCCGACCACGTACCGGCACAACTCGTCGAATCGGACTTTCCCCTGGTGATGGGGCGGTACACGGAGCAGAATCCGTGGCAGACCGTGGTTCCCGGCGCATGCGAGGGGCCCGAAGCCGCTTATGTACTGGGTGTTGTTCCCGGCGAAGGCACCGGCGCGTGGCTGTTCCGTCGCAACGACGATCTACGCCACGTGTTCTTTGACACCGAGCATTTCTCCAGCAGGGGCTATAGCAACTTCGCCCGTTTTATCGGCGAGGACTGGAACCAGGTGCCCACAGAGCAGGATCCTCCCGATCACACCCATTACCGCATGGCGCTCAATCCACTGTTTTCGCCGCCCCGAATGGCCAAGCTGGAAGACAACCTGCGCATGCGAGCCCGCAATCTCATCGATCAGTTCAAGGACAAGGGCGAATGTAACCTGATGACGGATTTCGCCTATCCTTTTCCCGTGGCCGTGGTGCTCGATATGATGGAGCTGCCTCAGGAAAGAATCTGGGAATTCCAGAAATGGGAGCACGGGCTGCTCCACTCCGGCGAACTGTCGGTGATTCAGGAGGCCACCCGTAACGTGGTGGACTACTTGCGGGAAGTGATTGCGGAGCGCAAGGCCAATCCCGGCGACGACCTGATCAGCGCGGCGATTAAATCCGAGGTGAACGGCCGTAAATGGACCGACGATGAGCTTCTGGGTTACGCCTTTAACCTCTTTATTGGCGGCCTTGACACTGTCACCGCCAATATTGGTAACCAGGTCCGCTATTTGGCGGAGAATCCCGATCGTCAACGGCAGTTGCGGGAAAACCCCTCGCTGATTCCCGCCGCTGTCGAGGAATTCATGCGGGCTTTTGCGGCGGTTACCACATTTCGCAACTGTGTCAAGGAAACCGAACTGGCCGGTGTCACTGTTAAACCGGGCGATCGCGTCGCCATGTGCACTACGGTAGCGGCGCGGGATCCCGAAGCTTTTGAGAACCCTCACGAAATCCGTTTCGATCGCAAGCCCGCTCACGCCTCTTTCGGCGTGGGTCCGCATTTTTGCCTTGGTGTCCATCTGGCGCGTCGCGAATTGCGCATCGCCCACGAGGAATTGTTGGCGGCGTTACCGGAGTTCACCATCAAACCCGGCGAGACCATTAGCAGCCAAATGGGCGGCATTATTCAACCCACCCGGCTTCCCCTGGTCTGGAGCGGGTCATAAATTTTCAAGAATCGGTATTGGTGCCGGCGGGAATGCCCGGCCCTCCAAGTCAGCCGATATCCGTTCGGTAAAACGTTTTGCCGGACAACTATCCGTTGCAGTTTCCCGTTGCCGGCCGCGCCGGCAGCCCTGTGACACCACTCACGAAAAGGAGAAAACCCTATGCCAATGAAAGAGCATACACCCGTAGAGCAGATGACCCACCTGACTGAAAAGCAGAAAGAGCGGGTCAAGCACTGGATCAGCCTGCAGGATACTCTCAACAACGGTAAATTTGGCGAGGAAATGGACGCCCACATCGATACCGAGAAATTCACCTACGGCAACCCCAACCGTCCCGACCTGGGCACTTATTGGGAGTGGAAAACGTCCCCGGAACAGCTTTATCATACTTTTCCGCCGTCCAAGTACTCCACCCTGGACGCCACCGCCAAGGGCGACGACGAAATCTGGGTTTACTGTCACCACTATGGCCTGCAGACCGGCGGTCCGTACATGGGCATGGAGCCGAAAGGCCAGGAAATCAACACCCTCTGGTTCTCAATCGTCAAATTCGAGGGCGACAAGATTGTCCACATCTACAGCATCGCCGATGTTCTGGGCATGATGATCGCCGTCGGTAAACTCGACGAAAACATGCAGCCGGTCGACCCCTACAAATAAGGGTCGCTGTGCACTGCACAAAGCCCCCGGTGTTTCGGCATCGGGGGTTTTTTTATGGCTGCGCTCCCCTCCCGTTCCGACACAGGGCACGAGCGGAATGTTCGACTTGGTCAGTCTCCCGCTACCCGCTATCCTGACCGTGCGATTCCTGGAAGAATCGCCCGGGGGGCCCTCGGCCAAGCAATATCCAGTCGGCAGTCGCCCCGGCCAACCGGAGGAGTTTCTTCCGGGAGGCAATTAACCATCTATAAGAAGAGGTGTTTATGAGTTCCGAACAGCGTCAGTCCCAGGAGGCTATTTACGGTCTCCACGAGCCGGTGGATGTATTCGACAGCCTGCGTGTGAAGGCAGGGAACCAGAAAGAAGTGATCCGCCTTTTTGAGACGGAATACCGTCCACTGGCCAAAGAGCGTGGGCTGCATTGGCAGGGGCTGTGGCCGCTTCCACCCTTCGAGCGCGGGCAATCCACCACGGAGCTGCTGGTGCACTGGCGCTATCCCAGCCTGCAGGCACTGTGGCAGGCAAGGGGCATGGAGGAAACCGACCAGCGGCTGCCGGCGTTCTGGTCCCGGATCGAGGCGTTGGTCGAGAGCCGGACCCGCAAGCTGGGACGTCCGGGCGGGCTGATGACGGGCTTCCGCACCGAGGCGGAAGCCGTCGCGTCGGGTCGGCCGCTGGCGGAGGGGGTACAACGCTACCTGGCTTTTGTCAGGCCCGGGGCGTCACTGTCAGCCGATGAAGAGTCGGACTGGGTGGTTGCCGCCGGCGAGATTGATGGTGTCCTGACCAGCTATTCCGGGTTCAACGAAGGTGGCTGGACCTTCAAGCCGGGGGAGATGACCTGGGATCTTTCCGTGTCCGGGGCAGCGACTGCGCCCTCAGCTGAAAAGCTGCTGGGCGTCCTGCCCGGTAGTGCCGAGATCGATGAGGTCGTCACCCTGGGCGAGTGCCTGGACAGCGGTTTTCGCAATCCGGATCTTGGCGAAGCCGTCAAGCGAACTATCTTCCTGCGTACCCGGGAGGACGCCTCGCCGGACGCTGTCAGGCAAATGGAGGAAGGCCTCATGGAGTATGCGCGGCTGCTGCCGGAAATGGTCAACTGGGTCCTGTCCAGGGTCGATGCTGCCACCGGTCCGGTGTCCTGGAGCCATTGTTTCGAGCAGGAGTTCGCCAGTGCCGACCATATCCTCGGCGCCTACCAGAACCATCCCTACCATTGGGCCGTGGTGGATCGCTACTTCCACCCCGAATCCCACGAGCGCGCCGCCGATGCCTTTTCCCATACGGTGCGTCCCATCCGGCGCTCCGTGCTGGCGGAACTTATGGGTCCCTGAAGACGGCTCGCCTACCCCCGGGAAGGCGTTTATCGCGGCGGGGGCTGGCGTGCGCACCAGCAATATTCATTTTGTGGCACGAGGCCGGGGGTGCCCGCGGTGCACCGGGCGGGTGCCCTGCGCACCACCATCAGGCATGGGCCATACCGCTTTCCTGCTCAACCTTCCGAGAAGACCCGGCCAAACCTTGCGCCCGGGCGCTGGCATACGAATTGCAACGTTCCTGCAATAAAGGCGTTTTAGTCTCGCCTTGTATGTCGTCAACGGCTGCCGGGTTCGACGTGCGGCCAATCAGGAGGAAGAGATCATGAGCAGAATCGCGCTTGTTACCGGCGGGACCCGGGGTATTGGCAAGGCCATTTCCCGGCACCTGCACGGCCAGGGTTATCGGGTGATCGCCAATTACGGCGGCGACGATCAAGCCGCCGCCGATTTTTCCGGGGAGACGGGCATTCCCAGCCTCAGGTTCGATGTGTCCGATTTTGACCGTACCCGTACCGCGGTGGCATCCATCGAGGAAGAGTGGGGCCCCATCGATATCCTGGTTAACAACGCCGGTATCACCCGGGATTCCATGTTCCATAAAATGGATACCGATGCCTGGAGTTCGGTGCTCCAGACCAACCTGACTTCCTGTTTCAATACCTGCCGTGCCGTGATCGGTGGCATGCGCGAGCGCAAATTCGGTCGCATCGTCAATGTGTCCTCCATGAACGGACAGGCCGGGCAACTGGGGCAGGCCAATTATGCCGCCGCCAAGGCCGGGATGATCGGGTTTTCCAAATCCCTGGCCCTGGAAACCGCCGGCAAGGGCATTACCGTCAACGTGGTGGCGCCGGGGTATATCGACACAGAGATGTGCCGGACGGTGCCGGAACCCGTCCTGGAAAAGGTGATTGCCAAAATACCGGTCGGACGCCTGGGCGAGGTCGACGAAGTGGCCAGGGCGGTTGCCTACCTGGTGGGCGAGGACGGGGGATTTATAACCGGCTCGACATTGTCCATCAACGGCGGCCAGCTAATGCTTTAAGCGGGCAGGGATCAGCGAACGGTATTCAGGCCGCCGTTGACGGACAGTATCTGGCCGGTGATAAAGCGGGCTCCCTTGCCGGCGAGAAACAGCAGCATGGGTGCCAGGTCGCGGGCCGGATCGCCCAGGCGTCCGCCCAGGGGGATCAACCCCTGCATCATGGCATCGTGTTGGGCCAGTTCGTCCGGCGACATGGTGGCCCGGTGGTCGTCGTACATGGGCGTCCACATGGCGGGAACCAATGTGTTGACGGTGATCCCGTAACGCCCCCACTCATGGGCGACGGTGCGGGTCCAGGACGTGACCGCCCCTTTGCTCGCGGAATAGTGGGCGCCCCCCGGATAGGGCATAAGGGCCGCATCCGAACCGAAATTGATAATCCCTCCGCCACTTTCCTTCATGTGCCGGAAGGCGGCCTGGTTGGTGAGCATGGTGCCCTTGACGTTGATGGCGAACATCCGATCCAAGTCTTCGTCGCCGATGTCCTGGGCCGCGCAGAAGCGCTCGATGCCCGCACAGTTGACCAGAACGTCGAGACCACCCGCCGCGGCAGCCGCCGTGTCAAAAGTGGTGTCCACCGCTTCTCGGCTGGCGATATCGCAGTGGTAATACCGGGCGCTGCCGGGACCGGTGACGGATGCCGCAACGGCCTCGCCCCTTTCATCGTCCACATCGAGCAGGGCCACCCGGGCGCCCTGGACGACATAGGCTTCGACGGCGGTCCGGCCGATCCCCCTGGCACCGCCGGTGACAATGATTTTCCGGTCTTGCAGTTCCATAACACTGTTTCCTTTTGCAGGGAGTGGACTCAGCTAAGATTGCCCAGCACCGGATGGGGTTGGTAGGGCGCTTCCAGTTGCGCCCGGGTATCGTCGTCAAGTACCAGGTCCAGGGCTGCGAGGGCATCTTCCAGGTGCTCAATCCTGGTGGCGCCGATAATGGGCGCGGCTACCGGAGACTGGGTGAGCAGCCAGGCCAGGGCGGTCTGTGCCGGTTTCACACCCATCTCCCTGGCCACCTCGGCATTGCGCCGGATTACCGCGCCGTCGCGGGCCTCGCTGAACAGGTTGTCCGCGAAGTGGTCGTTGCGGGCCCGCAGGGAGTCTTTGCTGTCAAACCGGTCCCGGGCAAGATAGCCCCGTGCCAGTGGACTCCAGGGGATAACGCCGATCCCTTCCTCCCGGCACAGGGGCAACATCTCACGTTCCTCTTCCCGGTACAGCAGGTTGTAAAAATTCTGCATGCTGGAAAACCGGGCCCAGCCCCGGGTTTCGGCCAGATGCAGGTAGCGGGCGAACTGCCAGGCGTACATGGAGGAGGCGCCGATATAGCGAACTTTGCCGGCCTCGACGAGATGGTTAAGGGCGCCCAGTGTTTCTTCCATGGGCACCTCCGGGTCGAAGCGGTGGATCTGGTAAAGGTCGATATAGTCCAGGCCCAGACGCTTCAGAGAGCGGTCGCAGGCGTCGACGATATGCTTCCGGGAAAGCCCGCGGCGGTTGGGTCCGGGGTCCGCCTGTGTGCCGCCAAAACACTTGGTGGCGACCACCACGTCCTCGCGGTCGGCTACCAGATCGGCGATGGCGCGACCCAGGATTTCCTCGCTGAGGCCCCGGGAGTACATGTCGGCGGTATCGAAGAAATTGATGCCGGCATCCAGGGCCTTCTCGAAAAAGGGCCGCGCCTGCCTTTCATCGAGTAACCAGGGGTACCAGTCCCGGTTGCCGTAACTCATGGTGCCCAGGCACAGCTGCGATACCCTGAGCCCCGAGCGCCCCAGGCGCACATAGTCCATGTCCTACACCTCGCTTATCATCAGGGGTACAAGCGTTCTGACATCCTCCATCGTCTCCAGTGCCTCGACAGCGTCCACCAGCCGGTCAACATTGACCCGGCTCAGGGGCTTGCCCCCGTAACCGATATTGTCCTCGAAGCGTTGCCGGTGCTGTTCGGCGGTCAGGGGCAGTGGGGGGAAGCCGCTGGGACCCACCGTTTCCGCCCGGTAGAGCCTGCCCTTGCGGGTCCTGACTTCCATCTGGGCGTCGCTGATGCGTTGGGCGTCGCAATGGATGCGTATCTTCTTTGTCAGCGCCATGATGTGCGGCTCTTTCACATTGTCGGGATCGAAATGCTCAAGCCGGGCACTGCGGTTGATCAGGGCATTGGCCACACAATACTGGATATTGAACTGGGCGTTGACCGTGGGGTTGTCTCCCACCTCGAAATCATGGCCGGTGAGATTGTAGACCGGGGGTCCCACAGAGATATCGATGGTTTCCACGTCATCCGGCGCCAGGTCGTACCGCTCCGCCAGGTCGAGGATCAGGTCGGTACTGGCGATAGTGCAGCCGCAACTGGGCGCGCTCTTGAACCCCATCTGCCGCACATGCCAGTCCTTGCCCCATTCGCCGCACAGGGTTGCGTCGTCCCGCTTATCCTTGCAAAACAGATGATAGTAGCCGAACAGGCCGCCGATATAGTGATCGGGACCGGTGATGCCGCGCTGTGCCAACTGGGCACAGGCAACGCCGTTCTGGGACACGAAACCCTGGATATAGCGCACCGCCAGGGAGCCGTCGATATTGCTCTGGAAGCTCCCGGCGGCCCGGTTGAAGGCCAGGGCCAGGGCGTGGTGCATGGCTTCGCTGTCAAGTCCCATTATGCGCCCCGCCACCGCGGCGGCGCCAAACGTGGTGCCGATGCCGGTAGGGTCGAAGCCGTCGTAGTCGGCCACGGCGCTGATCCGGGCGGTCAGTTCGCTGGCCGCCGCCAGGGCGGCGATAAAGTCGCGACCGCTGCAGCCGCCATTCGCTTCCGCCATGGCCAGGGCCACGGGCACGACACTGGAGCCGATATGAATGCCCGGCGCCATGCCGTCGCAGATATCCAGGGCCCGGGCCATGACGCTGTTGGCGAGCACCGCATTGTGTGCCGGCGCCTTGCCGCCGTATATCAGCAGGGTGGCCTCTTCGGGGCCACCCCAGGCGCGGACCTGGTCGATGGCCTCGGGGCAGCCCTCGGCGGTGGCACCGGCCACGGTGGTGCCGACGATGGTCCTGGTCATCAGCTTCATAAGCGCGATGACATCTTCAGGCAGGTCCTCGTAGCGGGTTTCCGCCACCGAGCGGGCCAGGCTTCCTTCCACGGTCATGATGCTCGCCTCCTGGGCGTGGTCGGCTGCCGGGTTCAGTGATCCTGTGCCACCAGGGGCCTGACAATGATTTCATTGACGGCCACGGAGGCCGGTTGTGTCAGGACATAGGCCACCGCGTCGGCGATGCTCTGGGCGGGCATGGCCACCGACATGACCTGGTCGGCCATTTCGCGGATCTCGGGCACTGAGATGCTCTCGGTCAATTCGCTTTGGGTGGCGCCGGGGCAGATGGTGCACACCCGGACCTTGCCGGTGAGTTCCTGGCGCAAGCCTTCCGAGATGACCCGTACCGCCGACTTGGTGGCGGAGTAGACGGTGCCGCCGGGCTTGACGACGTGAGCGGCCACGGAAGCGATATTGATAATAGTGCCGTCTTCCCGTTGCAGCATGTGATCGAGCACCGCATTGACACCGTAGAGCACGCCCTTGATGTTGACGTCGATCATGCGATCCCATTCCTCCACCTTGGCCATGGCCACCGGCGAGACGGGCATGATGCCGGCGTTGTTGACCAGGGCATCGATCTGCCCGAACTTGCTCAGGGCCAGCTCCGCCAGGGACTGGAGGTCTTCCCGGTGAGTAACGTCGGTTACCCGCCAGGCGGCCCTGTCCCCCAGTTCGTCGGCGAGGGCGGACAGGCGCTCCTCGCGGCGGGCGCCGAGCACGACATTGGCGCCCAGCGAAACCAGATGCCGGGCAGTGCTTTCGCCCAGGCCGCTGCTGGCCCCGGTAATGATGACAGTCTTTCCTTTAAGGTCGCTCATGGTATTGCTCCTGGTGTTCGTTGCTGTTTTGTTTTTGCCCTTGCCGGTCCTACCGGCTTCGGGGTGGCGTCGGCGCGCCCCGTAGGGTAATGGTAAATCGCGGCCTAACGTTCTGTCAGTTTTTCCAGCGTGTCCGGGTCGGCGGTTTCCTCCTGTACCCATTTGACCATGCGCCTAACCGGCTCGATAGCGTCCTGGAATTCCATATTGTGTTGCATGGTGGCGGCACCGCCCAGGGATACCAGTCGCTGTCCTCCCTGGAAGGCGAGCTGATCCCGTAATTCGTGCTTCAGGGATTCCGGGTAAATGCCGATCGTCTGGGTATAGGCGTTGACGGAGCGCACGGCGGTCTCGAAGGAGTCCACGGGGACGATATTGCCCACCCGGCAGGCCAGCAGCCGGGAGAAGTCCACCGGCTCGTCCTCCTGGGAGACGATGATGGCACCTTCATTCTGTTTGCCGCCGAAGACCCTGTAATCCTCGTCAATCATCCGTATGCCGTCGATTTCCGCCTTCAACTCCATGTCGAAGTCCTTGTGGGGGGTGCTCAGGTGGGGCGGCAGCTTCTGCAACGCTTCGAAAGTCAGTTCGCCCAGCCGGTTGGCTCGCTCGATGCCGGCTTCGTCGGTGCCGGATTCCACATAGACGACCCGGGCGCTGACGCAGCCCTCCTGGTTCTGGGCACCCACATCCAGGGCCAGGCGCCTGGCCACGGAGCGCAGTGTGTCCTCGTCCCGGAACGCATCCCGGCCAATAAGGGTGCCGCTCAGTTTGGGGTCCTGGGTGATCAGGTCGATGCCGGGCTGAAGGTATTTGGTGATATGGCTGATAGAGTCGAAGCCGCCCCAGGCCATGATTTTTTCGATCTTGCGCGGATCGTAGAGGGCGCCCTCGATAGTATCGTCGCCGCCCTTCCAGTAGGCCACGGAAAGGTGACGGGTGAGCGGGTGATCCGGCGCCATGTCGATCATGGTTCGCGCCAGGGCGGCGGCGGTAAGCGGGTCGTTGGAAGGTGTCTTGACGATAGCGTCGGAGCGGGTAAAGGCGTTGCGGATCACCGTAAGAATGCTGACGATGGGGGCATTGCCGGCGATCACGTGCACGGTGCGGGCGCCAAAGGCGCGGACCCTGGCGGTGGTGCCGGGCATGCCGCCGGGCTGCTCGACCCAGCCCTCCAGATAGTCCCTTCCGCAGGAGCGTTCCACCATCATGGCGATTTCGTCGCGATTGAAGAAAAACGGCATGTGCTCGTACTGGTAGCGCAGGATGCTTTCGGACAGCCCCGATGTATGGGCGGAAAGCTGGAAGGCTTCCTGGAGATAATCATTCCGGTCGAAGCGCAGATGCTCGCCGAGTTCCGCCAGGTAGTCGAGAATCTCGTCCAGACTGATGCTGTAAAGGTCAGCCATCCGGGAGGGCGCCGGGAGGGTCAGCTTGTTGATGTGCCGGCCGAGGTCCGGCGCCTGGAAAGTCACGCCGCCGCGCCGGCCGCCAAACTCGAGCATGGGCTCGGTGATCACTTCGCCGCGCAGGATCAGCGGGACTTTGAAGCTGGTAGTCATCGGTTGTTTACCCTTGTAGTCAGTCGGTTTGCCGGATTGGGGATAAACCCGCCGGCCGCCTCAGTCGGAGAGTTCGGCAAGAAAATCCAGGGCCTGGTCGTGGGCTTCCGGGGCCCCGGCACAAATGACCTTGTCGTCGCCACCTTCCTTGTCGCTGTAGCGGTTGATTTCGTCGTACAGGAAAGGGCCGGTGCGGCCGCAGCCACAGGGCTCGCCGAAACCGCCCCAGGTGACTTCGTCGCCGGTCACCAGGCCGGCCCAGTAGGTCTGGGGCATCAGGTCGATCATGGCCAGGCGCCCGGTGACGTTATCCCGCCGCGGCAGGGTTTCGCCGGTAACGGGATCGAGGAGGTAGGGCACCAGGATGGGCGGGAAGTGGTAGTGTCCCTGCTCGCACATCATGCACACGGCCATCTGTTCGCTGGTGGCGTACATCTCGTAGACGTTGTCGAAGCCCAGGAACTCCTTGATTTTTTCCCGGTAATCGTCGGGCAGGTTCTGGCCCTTCTTGCCACCGCCGGAAAAGACCACGCTGTCCTTGGCAAAGACGTTTGACAGTCCTCTCTCCAGCCCCGCCTGGGCCCAGTTGTAAAGCAGGGTCCAGACACCGGCGATATAGACATTCTTGCCGCCGAACTTCTCCAGCGCGGCATCGAAGAAGTCCTGCAGATCCTGCGGCCGGCGCCGCTCCAGTTCCAGCAGTTCTTCCCGACGTTGCATCAGGGCCGGGGAGATGGACAGGGAGCCCAGTTCGCCCTTGGCCTCGGCGGTGCGCAGCCGGCCGGCGAGCGAAGCCACATCGGCGGAGAAACGACCGTTGGGGTACATGAACAGGGCGTTGTCCTCGCTGCCGGCAAACAGTTCGATCATGAAGTCGTTGGCGCGCTGGGCCGCGCTGGCGCCGTGGCGGTAGCCGGGCACCAGCAATGGCCAGTTTTCGTTGAACATGTCCGGGCCGGAATCCGGTCCCCACCAGTGGCGGAGCATGCAGCCGGAATGGACCACGGTCTGGCGCCACTGTTCGCGGGTGCGGGGAATGAAGGAGAGCTTGCCGCTGGTGCCCGAGGTATGGGAAACCAGCAATGGGGTCTGTGCCTCGAGCAGGTCGAGCCAGTCGTCGATACTCTCGATGCCGCTGGCGTCGACATTGCCGAGATCGTCGGTGGTCAGGCCGTTGAGCCACCGGGTCAGCTTGTCGAAGCGGCTCTTTTCGATATAGGAAAGCGGGTAGGACTTGTAGATGGTGTGGGGGAACATCAGGGGAGCGGCATCGTCCAGGGTGTCGATGGCGTCGACGCCCTGCTCCGTGGCCAGTTTGTCGAGCACCGGCAGGCGCGGCCGCAGTTCCCCGAACCGCTTGCGCAGACCCTGCAACTGCACTTCGTGCAATTGCTCCCCACTGAGGCGGAAGCCCTCGTCGTAACAGGCATCGTGAAAATGGATCGGCTCTTCCAGCAGCTTCTCATACAAGTCCGTCATTATCTGACCTCGATCACTAGTGTCCGGAAAAACTGGTTTCAAAGCCCTATAACCTACTGTTAATTAAGCAATAATATGCCATTTATGCCTGTCACCGACTTGA